>Ga0268299_1000083_pt1 | contig 370183 bp, 274 predicted proteins | sample NOBtaG_FD_193484 | JGI IMG/M metagenome (GOLD analysis project Ga0268299, IMG submission 193484) | Activated sludge microbial communities from bioreactor in Nijmegen, Gelderland, Netherland - NOB reactor | ecosystem: Engineered > Bioreactor > Aerobic > Activated sludge | place: Netherlands...
CCCCCCCCGAAACCCGGCAGCTTCTTGAGGATATCCTTCATCGACCCCATCTTCTGGAGCTTCTTCATCTGCACCAGAAAATCGTCCAGCGTCAACGACCCCTTCGCCATCCGCTTTTCGAGCTTGGCCGCCTCCTCGGCGTCGTACTGCTCCTGCGCCTTTTCCACCAGGGTGAGCATGTCGCCCATGCCCAAAATGCTTCCGGCCACGCGATCCGGGTGAAACGGCTCCAGCGCCTCAAGCTTTTCACCGACGCCGACAAACTTGATCGGCTTGCCCGTCACCTTCTTCAGCGAAAGCGCCGCACCGCCGCGCGTGTCGCTGTCCAGCTTGGTGAGGATGCACCCGTCCAGCTCCAGCCGGTCGTTGAACGCCTTCGCCGTCGCCACCGCGTCCTGGCCGGTCATCGCGTCCAGCACCAAGTAAATCTGGTGCGGATTGCACGTCTGCTCGATCTTGGCCAGCTCGCTCATCAACTCTTCGTCAATCGCCAGCCGGCCGGCGGTATCGAGAATCACCACGTCGCGATCGGTCTTCCGCGCATGCGCGATGCCGTTGCGGCAGACCTTCAGCGCGTTCTGATGATCGCGTTCGGTGTAAACCGGCACGCCGATCTGCTCGCCCAGCACCTCGAGTTGGTCGATCGCCGCCGGCCGCTTCAGGTCAGCCGCCACCATCAGCGGTCGCTTCGCCTTCTGCAGAATCATCTTCGCCAGCTTGCCGCAGGTGGTCGTCTTACCCGAGCCTTGCAGGCCCGCGAGCATCAGCACCGTCGGCTCGCCCGCGACATAAGGAATCCGCGGGTCTACCGGCCCCATCAGCCGCACCAGCTCATCATGAACGATCTTGATGATCACCTGGTCCGGCTTAAGCGTCTTGATCACCTCCGCCCCGATCGCCTTGGCCTGCACCTCGTCGCAGAACTCCTTGGCGATATTGACGTTCACGTCCGCTTCCAGCAGCGCGGTCCGCACCTCGCGCATCGCCTCGCGGACGTTGTCCTCGGTGATCTTCCCCCGCCCGCGCAGCCCGCGGAACACGTTGTTGAACCGTTGCGTCAGTGAATCGAACATGTCTTTAGCACCTCGAGCGCGTATCGCGCGAAATCGCCCACGAAACGGGCGTGACTTCGCATTCTCGCAGCAATCGGGCGAGGGTCAAACAGGCGGTGGTGCATCCACCGCGCCGAGGAAAAACTGAGGGGGCGTACCGCGGTGTTAGTCCCGCGACAGCCCCCGGAATGATGAAAACATCAAGCTGGCTTCTGACCAATCAGTCGCTTCTCGGTCGTGCTTACTCTCCATCCGGCCTAGGAATGGAGCGCACATCGTCCTCTGACGGCGGCGCACCCCGACGAAATCGCTCCCGGCGCAGAGGCCCATCCCCTGGCGGGCCCTCCCCCGGCGGCCCAAAATCACCCGGCCCGCCCTCCAGAATCCGCTGGTACATCGTCTCAATCTCCGCGTCCCGCGCCGCAATCTGCCGCGCGATCCGCTGCCGAAGCTGCGCGATCCGCTCCTCCAGCCGGCTGACCTCTTCTTCCATGCGCCGCTGCCGGATGTCGAACTGCTTTTCCACCAGCGGGCGGATCTGCTCAGCGAGCGCCGTGCGCTCCTCGTCCGTGGCGGCGAACCGATAACGCCGCGCCAGCCGGCGAACCTCGAACTCGACCCGCTGTTCGCTCTTGCGCACCGCGAACAACTCCGGATCGCGTTCCTGAAGCTCCCGCATCCGCATCATTTCCGGCAGTATCCGCCCGATCGCCGGATCGTGCTGCTCGGGATCGCGCGCCTGCGCCTCCAACAGCCGGTTGTACATCTCCGGATACTCTGTCGCGATAAACTGAATAACCTGCTCCCGCTCCTCGGCGGTCATGCGCCGCCAGAGCATCGCCCCCGCCCGCGGCCCGCGCATCATGCCCTCGCGGTCAGGCGGCTGCGGCAGATCATCCGGCCCCGGCGGCAGATCATCCGCGACAACATCCGCCGGCGCCGCATCCTCTGCCGCGTCAATCGCCCACGCCCGCGATCCACCCGCGCCCAGCAGCATCACCAAACCGAAGAGTCCGCCCGCCGCCCATTTCCGATTCCACGTCATTGTTCGCACGCGCTTCATGAGAATATTCCTTCTACCGCCCCCACGATTGTGGTGCAGGCATCTTGCCTGCACCCCCAGCCGGAGCAGCTGCATCACCGCCGGCGACTCGCAAGAACCAATCATCGAACACCAGACTACGATGCGATGTCCTCGAACAATTCATCCAGGTCCGCATCCAATTCCTCGAACTCACCACTCAAGTCCCAAGTCTCGCCCAGCGTCAGCACGTCGTACAACTCGTGAATCTCCGAGGAAAGCGACGCCACCTCGCTGTCGAATTCGTCCGTCGCCTCCAGCGCCAGAGCGCCGCGGATGTCCTCAAAACTCGTACCCGCCGCGCCGCTGTCGTTTGCGCCGCCCTCATCCATGTTCGGCACCGGACCCGCAAGTGGCGCCAGCCAGAACGCCACTGCCGCCGCCGCGACCAGAGCCACCGATGCAATGCGCGGACGTCGCCACCACGGCCCGATCCGCCGAGCAGCCGGCTGTGCATCCGCCATCCGCCGGAGTTCCAACCGAACAGCCGACTTCGCCGCAGCCAGCGCGTGCTCCGCGCCCGGCAATCCGCCGACGGCACGCTGTTCCAGATCCAGCGCCGCGCGCACACCTTGCCGCACGTCCGCCAGCGTCGTACACGGCGGATGCGGATATCGCCGCATCACTCCCGCGAGCCACGCCTCGTCGCGCTCGATCGCGTCAATCAGTTTGTCTCGCTCCTGCGGATTCATTTCTCGACGCCCTAGATCCAACCCCCTACGCGTCCACGCGTCTCACCGATCCTGCTCGCGAATGACCTTACGTCGCCTGTGTCGCCGTCGCCGCATCCGTGGCGCCGCCCTCCATCCACAACCGCAGCTTACCCAGCGCCCGATGCCCGCGCGCCAGCGTCGTACCCAGCGGCGTTCCCATCGCCTCGGCGATCTCCGCGAACGTCAGTTCCGAGAAGTGTCGCAACATGATGACTTCCCGCTCCGCCTCTGAAAGCCGGGCCAAGGCCTGCTGCAGCGCATCCACGTCCTCCGCGAAGATCATCGTGGCATCCGGCTGCTCTTGCCCTGGGCCACCATTCTCCCATCGCGATTTCCCATCCTGCCCGCCTGAGCCCGCGTCCAGGCTGGCGATCCGCGGTCCACGCAACACCCGCCGGGACCGATCTCGCGCCAGGTTGGTCGCGATGCGAAACAGCCACGCCTCGAACCGGCCATCGTGGCTGTATTCGCCGATGGTCCGCACCACCCGCAGAAACACCTCCTGCAGGAGGTCGTCCGCGTCGTCCCGCGAGCCCGTCAGCCGGTAAAGGTAGCCGTGCAGACGTGGACCGTACGCATCGATGATGCGGTCATACGCCGCGGGGTCCCGATCCTGGGCACGCCCGATAAGCTCGGAAAGCTCGGCCTCGTCCATCATCATGCGTCCAACGGACATAACGCCATTGCCAGGAATTGATTGCGTGCCATCTGTATGGTCCGGACCGCAACCCCGCCAGTTGTACGCCAACGGCGTACCGGCCTCCAGCCAAAGGTAATCGGGACCCCTCAGGGCCCCTTTCCCACAAACCTCCACCGATCGGGTTGCAGGCTGCCGAATTGGGCCTATACTGCGGAATTCTGCGACTTCCCCACTGGCGCAGCCGATCGGCTCCCGGTGGCCTGACAGGTGGAGACTTTCAACATGGCTCGTGAATGTTATTTCCTGGGCAAGAAGACCCGCACGGGTCGATCGATCGCCCGTCGCGGCAAGGCCAAATACCTGGGAGGCGTCGGCGTCAAGACGACCGGCGTCACGCGGCGCAAAGTCAAGGCCAACATCCAGCGCGTTCGCGCCCTGATCGACGGAAAAGTCTGCCGCATTCGCATTTCCGCGAAGGCCATCAAAATGGGCCTGCTGGTCAAGCCTCCCAAGCGTACGTGGCAGGGCCAGACCAAGGCTGCAGCCGCTGCGGAATGACCGCCCAGGGTGGACCGACCCGAGCGGACCGGCCGGCGCTGGTCATCGCCAACGACAACCCGTATAACGAGGCTGAGCATCAGCCTCGTTTTTTTTGCGCGCCGGCAGCGCGGACGGAATCGCACCATGGCCGAAGTCACGCCCCAGGAAGTGCGGCACATCGCCACCCTCGCCCGGCTGAAGCTGAGCGACGCGGAGGTCGAAAGCTTCACGCGCGAACTCGCTGCGATCCTCGCGTACGTCGATACCCTGCGCGAGGTGGACGTCACCTGCGTCGAGCCTACTGCGCACGCCGTCGGCGCGCACAACGTGTTTCGCGACGACGCGGCTCAACCGTCACTGGGTGAAAACATGGCCCTGGCCAATGCCCCGCAACGGCAAAACGGATTCTTTCGCGTCCCCAAAGTGCTGGACCAGGACACGGTTTGACTCATCTGGAAGCCTCATCACGAATGTTGTCGACCGCGACGCAAATCGCCGCACAGGTTCAATCCCGCGAACGATCCGCCGTTGAAGTTGTGCGCGCGGCCTTCGCCCACATCGACGCGCGAAACTCTGAATTGGACGCGTTCATCGCCATCGAACACGAAGCCGCCCGGCAGCAGGCCGCCGAGGTCGACCGGCGCATCGCCTCCGGCGACTCCAACCTGCCCCTGGCAGGCATCCCCATCGCGCTCAAGGACAACATCTGTGTCCATGGAATGCGCACGACCTGCGGGTCGAAAATACTCGAAAACTTCACCGCCCCCTACGACGCCCACGTCGCCAAGCGCCTGCGAGATGCCGGCGCGGTCATCGTCGCCAAGACCAATCTCGACGAGTTCGCCATGGGCTCCAGTACGGAGAACAGCGCGCTCGCCGTCACCCGCAATCCGTGGAACACAAAGCACGTCCCGGGCGGGTCGTCCGGCGGATCTGCCGTCGCCGTCGCCGCCGGCATGGTGCCCGCGGCCCTCGGCAGCGACACCGGCGGATCGATCCGTCAGCCCGCGTCATTCTGCGGTGTGGTTGGGCTGAAACCAACCTACGGCCGCGTCTCGCGTTACGGACTTGTCGCCTACGGCAGCAGCCTCGATCAGATCGGTCCACTGACCCGCACAGCCGAGGACGCCGCTTTGATACTGAGCGTCATCGCGGGTGCGGACGCGCGGGACGCGACTTGCCTCGACGCGCAGGTTCCCGACTATCGCGCGACACTCGGCGGACCGCTCGCCGGTGTGCGCATCGGCATCGCCGACGAGTACTTCGGCGAGGGACTGGGCGAAGAAACCCGCGCCGCGATCAATAGCGCACTCGCCGTCCTGCGCGAACAGGGTGCGATCACGGCTGACATACACCTGCCCCACACGCGCTACGGCATCGCCTGCTACTACCTGATCGCCACCGCCGAGGCATCCAGCAACCTGGCACGCTACGACGGCGTGCATTACGGCCATCGCGCAGCCGGCGCAACCGACATCGTCGACCTCTACGCCGCCTCGCGCGAAGAGGGCTTCGGCGCGGAAGTGAAACGCCGGATCATGCTCGGCACGTACGCGCTGTCCAGCGGGTACTACGATCAGTACTACGCGCGGGCGATGAAGGTCCGCACGTTGCTGCGCCGCGATTTCGATCAAGCGTTCAAACAATGCGATGTGATCTGCTCACCGGTCGCACCGACCCCGGCGTTCGCATTCGGTGAAAAAACCGCCGACCCGCTGGCCATGTACCTCGCCGACGTCTATACCATCACCGCGAATCTCGCGGGCATTCCCGCGCTCAGCGTGCCCTGCGGCTTCGACCCGCGCGGGCTGCCCATCGGCATGCAGTTCATGGGTAGACCGCTGGCCGAGGGGCTTCTGCTCAACCTCGCGCACCAGTATCAGCAGGCGACCGAGCACCACCTGCGAACTCCGCCGGCGGCAGCGCAGCACTGACGCCGCAGCGACATTGGGAAATTTCATGGTCGATCTCACGCTCAATGTCGTTCCCGGAGGTCCGACGCCGGCCGCCTCCGTCCTCCGCGCCCGCCAAGCCTATCTCGAGCTGATGGGCACGAAGACGACCCTAGACCACGGCATCGCCTTCTGTTGCGAGCGAATCCCCGGCCACCGCCGAGGCCAGCAGTTCCGCGAAGTCATGATCGACACCGCCGCGGACCTGCCGGCTGCATTCGCCGCCGCCGAGGCCCATTTCGCCGAGCACGACGCCCAATGCGGCAGCTGGACGCTGGCCGAATCCCAATCCCCTGAAGCCATCGCGCCGTTCCTCGCGCAACGCGGCTTTCAGCGCCGCGACGCGGTCGCCTTCGCCCTCGCCGACTGGCCCGCGCCTCGCGCCCATCCCGACGTTCGCATCCTGCCCGCCCGCCCCATGCGCGCCGCGTACGAAGCCTGCTGGCGTGAAGCCGCCGCATCGCTGCCCACCGATGAGCAGACCGCCGCGGTCGCCGCGGCAATCGAACGTCTCGACGACCACCGGATGGACGCGAACGTAGCCCTGCGCTCCGGCGTGCCCGCCGGCGTGGGTGCGCTCTTCCAAGTCGGCGACATCGGCTACGTTGTAGACCTGGTCGTAAACGAAGCGCACCGTCGTCACGGAGTCGGCTCGGCGCTGCTCGACCACGCCATCGCCCTCGCCCGCCGCCTGACCCTGCGCATCGTCTGCACCGAAGTGGCCGAAGCGAACACCGTAGCGCAAGCGTTTCTGAAAAAACACAACTTCATCGAAGGCGGCCGGTTAGTCGAGTTCTATCGCGAGAACGCGTATTCTTCGAAATAAGAGATTGAGAATGAACACCAGGACACAAAGACACCAAGTCACCACGAAATGAAAACGCAAGATTCTGAAAACTTGGTGCTTTGGTGCCTTGGTGCCTTGGTGTTAAACCCAAGAGGCAATTCGCCCAACCAACCATGATCTTCCGCGCAGCACACGTGCTCGACCAGAGACTCCAAGTCCAGCCGGACTGGGCTGTGCATGTCACCGGCGAGCGCATCACCGGCGTGGGCCCCGCACGCGAGTTTCATGGCGAAACCTGCATCGACCTCGGCGATGCCCTGCTCATGCCCGCACTGGTGAACGCCCACACCCACCTGGAGCTGGGGTTTCTCGCCGGTAAAGTCCCACCGCAGGGCCGACTTGCCGACTGGCTCAGCCGGCTGTTGCCGCAACTGCGCGCAGCAACCCTCGATTCATCGCAGACTCAGGCGTGCATCGAAGCCAGCCTGGACGCCGCGCTGCATAGCGGCACGACGCTCATCGGCGATATCACCCGCGCACCGCGCAACTCGCGTGCCGCCATCGCCGCCGTCCCACGCCGGCCGGCTGTTCGGTCATTTGGAGAGGTGATCTCCATCGGAACGCTTCGCGATCAGCTCGATCCGCAACTGGGCGACGCAGCCGAAATGCCGCCCGGCGGCGAGCGCCTCGCGATTGGGATTTCACCACACGCGCCTTACACCGTCGAACCCGAGGCGCTGGCCGCCTGCGCCGCGCGGGCCAGGGCCGCCGACCTGCCGCTGTGCATCCACGCGGCGGAGAGTGAAGACGAACTGCGCTTCACCCAGGAAGGCCGCGGCCCCCTGCGCGATTTTCTGGAAGCCTCCGGCGTGTGGGACGAGCGCGTGCCCGTACCCGGCTGCCGCCCCATCGAAATGCTCGACCGTTGCGGCGCGCTCGGCCCCAAGACGCTGCTCGCCCATTGCAACTATCTCTCCGATGCCGACCTCGAAATCATCGCGAAGTCGCGAGCCCGCGTTGTCTACTGCCCGCGCACGCACGCCGCCTTCGGCCATCCGCCGCATCCGGTGGATCGGCTGATGGCGTGCAAGGTCATCGTCTGCCTTGGCACCGACAGCCTCGCGTCAAACCCATCAATGAGCATTCTGGAGGAATTGCAGTACCTGCACCGCGCGCGCCCGGACCTCGATCCGCGGGCGCTGCTGGGCATGGCCACGATCGGCGGCGCGCTGGCGCTTGGACCCGTGCAACATCCCGATTCCGGCGTTCTGTGCCCAGGCGCCCGCGCCGACCTGATCGCGCTAGGCGTACCCGACCAAACCCGACTCAAAGCCGTACCTGAAGAGGTGCTGGTCGGTGCAAGCTTGAAGTTCGTGATGCTCGGCGGAAAGATCGTGCGTCCAATCGACCGGTGAATTGGCCCGGTGCGCGAGTTGAACGCGGCTGCGTCAGTCCCCCACGCCCGTGTCCTGGGTGAACACGAACGACACGAGAAGCTGCTCAGCCTCCTCGTGATAGCGCACTTCCGACAGGGCGATTTTCACCAGCAGGCCCGCCTGGCGCACTGAGTCGGGATGCTTGCGGTCGAGTTCGCGCAGCTCCTTCATGGTCGCCCCGGCCATCTCGATCATCTCCGCGTGCGACGCCTTGAGATGATCCACCTGCTTCGACAGCGTCGGCCGGCGCTCCAGCACCACTTCCAAAAAGCCGCCGATCTCCGTCAGCGCCACGCGGTGAATGAGATGCGCCCGGTAATGCTCGAAACGCTTGATGACGTCGTCCAGCCAGTGCGACGGATCCGCACCCGGCGACCGATCCAGGGCCGCGAGCAAGGCCGCTTTGATATCGCGCAGACGCTCGTGTTCCGTCCGAACCTTGTCTATCACGCTGGGATCGTCCGAACGCTTCATGGCGATTGCCTCCTGTCTGCACGAAGGACCGTCACCACAGTTTATCACGAACCCGCATACAGGCAATCACAGCCGGCACGTTCAACGCACCGAGCCCACCACATCCGCCGCTCCCGCGTCCTCCATCCGCTGAGCTTCCGACCGCGCCAGCGCCGCAAAGCAGATCAGCGCAACCAGCGCGAAACACGACGAAACGGACCACACCCACCACCCGATGCCGGTCCAAGACCCCACGCCATGCCAAAGCATCATCCCCACGCTTGGCAGGACCAAGCCCCTCAGCCCCGTCAGCGAAACGTGAATCCCCATGTAAACCTCGGCGTCCGCCGGATGCGCGAAGTGCAGGTGACCCAGATTCCACGCGATCGCTCCCCCGCCGTGACAGATTCCCTGAACAATCGAGAACGCGATGAAGCCCAGCATGCTGATCACAAATTCCGGCGCGCCCAGCGTCCCGCGCGACAACGCCCAAGCGCCGATCGCCCCAAACACCAGCGCCGCCAGCCAGCACACGCCGTGAAACACGCGAAAGCGCAACACGCCGACCCGATCGAAGTACGCCGCGAAACGCGACATGCTCGCGAGCATCAGCAGGCGCGGCAACACATCCAGCAGCACCGCCCCCACCCAGAAGCTCGCCGGCATGTCGCCCAGCAACTGCTCCGCGATCATCACCACCGCGACCGAACGCACCATCAGGTTGGCCGCGCCCGCGAACATCTGCGCAACGCAGTATTGCCGAAAGGCCCCGTCCGCGCGCAGCACCCGCGCCGCGCCCGACAGCACGCACCAGGGTGACAGCACCGCCCAGAACTGCTGCGGCTCGATCAACCCGTGACCCTCGCCGCGATGCAGCCGCGCGAGCATCGCCCGCTCGCCACGCACGTGCATACGCTGCAGCAGCCAGATGGCGATCACCCCCACCACCGCCACCACGGGAAACAACCAGCGGTACAGCTCCGGCGCCTTGCTCAGAACCGCCGCCCCCACGCCCAGCGCCGTCAGTTGCGTGATCGTCCGCACCACCTGCACGCGCGCCGCCAGTTGCCCGCGCACCCACTGCGGATAGTTCGCCTTCCACATCGCCGCGCGCGTCGAAACGATGCCCGTCATGAAGAACTGGGCCGCCGCCATCTGCGCGACGAACACCCAAGCGCCCAACGGAGACACCGGCACCAGCGCGACCGCCCCGGTCAGCAGCACCACGCCCGCGGCGGACAGTGTCATCATCCGCACCTTCGGCCGCCCGACGCACAGCATCCCCCACACCAGGTTCGCCAGGTGCGCCGCCACCGGCGTCGTCGCCGCGATGTTGATCAGCAGCGGTCCGCCGTGAAAAATCTTCGCCACCACCAGCGCGGCGAAATTCCCCTCGACCAGTCCAGCCACCGCGCCCCACGCGAAGATATGCCGTATCTCATGCAGGTAGTTTCCGCGCGATAGATACGGTGCTCGGCGAACTTGAAATAGATCCGACACCCCGGTCCCCAGCATGCCCAAAGGTCGCGCCGGCAATTCGCGCGTATCCCGCGATTATAGGAATTTCGCCCAAGATCGAAATGTGCCGCGGTTAGCGACTCGCGCACTGCGGTCATCCGGAACAGCGCTAGAATTAGGCATTCGCAGGAGGTTGTTGCAGCCCGTGGCGGCGTGCCCCGCGGCCGGCGACGGACCTGACACCGGAACGCTGCCCATGTCGCTGCGGACAGTCCTGCTCGCCTTGCTCGTCTCCCTCGGCGCAATCACCACCGGCCTCGTGGGCCTTTCCGGCGCACTGAGCATCACCCGCAGCCTCCGCGACGAAGCCCAGCAGCGCGTCGACAAGGATCTCGCCACCATTCGCACCAACCTGAATGAACGCCTCCGCCTCCTCGCCCAGCGCATCGAAACCGTCGCCGTCGGGCTGCACGTCGACGATCCCGACCTCCCGGAAAAACTCGCCCGCTATCGCCGAACGTTGGATGTGCAGGTGCTCAACCTCCGCGCACCCGATGGTGCCGCGATCGCCGGTGCAGCCGTCCCGATCTCCGCGCCGCGGAATCTCGCGGCGGACCCCGTGTTCGAACGTGCGGCGCGCGGACAACTCGCCTGGGGAACGATTCTGCTCTCTGTCGATCAGCTTCATGCCGAGGGCGGAGACGCGCTCGTGGCGAACGTGCGCGTGTCTGCCGTCGAGCCCGGCACAGCCGCAATCACCGACGCCCTGATGTGGTGGGCGGCGTGTCCGCTCCTCGACGCCGACGGCGCAGTGGTCGCCGTCCTCTACGGCGGGCGCGCGCTCAACCGCGACTTCGCGCTGGTGGACGACCTGCGCGAAATCGCGTTCGGCCGTGACCTCTACGCCGGCAAACCACGCGGCACCGTGACCATCTTTCTCAATGATCGCCGCGTCGCCACCAACGTCCTGGGGCCGGATGGCCGCCGCGCGGTCAACACTCCCGTTTCCGACGAAGTCCGCCGCCATGTACTCGAAAACGGCGAACCCTGGCACGGCCGCGCGCGCGTCGTCGACGCCTGGTATCTCAGCGCCTACGAACCCATTCACGATCCAGCCGGCAGGCGCATCGGCATGCTCTACGTCGGCTTGCTGGAAGCTCCTTATGCCGACACGCGCGCCAGTCTTATCTTCAACCTGCTACTTCGCGTCGGACTCATCTCGACATTCGCCATCGCGGTGACTTTCGCCATCGTCAACCGCATATCCGCGCCGCTGCGGGCGCTTTCTGGAGCCGCCGTCCAGATCGCAGCCGGCGACCGCGCCCAGCGCGTCGAACTGCCGCGAACTTATGCTGAAATCAGCCAACTCGCCAGGTCTTTCCGCCAGATGCAGGAGGCCATCGCCGAACGCGACCAGCACTTGAACGAGCAGAACCGCGAACTGGCTGAAACCAATGAAAAGCTGGAAAAAGCCAATCGCAACTACATGAACTCGCTCGCCTTCGTCACCCATGAATTGAAGTCACCGCTCGCCGCGATGCAGAGCATGATTCACGTCGTCCGCGGCGGATACGTCGGCGAAGTCTCCGACAAGGCGCAGGATTTCCTCGCGCGCATCCAGCGCAACTGCGAGGAACTGCAGGACATGGTGAAGAACTACCTCGACCTGGCCCGCGCCGAACGCGATGAACTCACGCCGAAGCCGGTGACGGCATCCATCTCCGAAGCGATCCTACAACCGTGTGCCGTCAGCGCTCAGCCGCTGCTCGACGCCCGCGAAATGCGCCTGGAAGTCGAGTGCCCCCCGGACCTCGTCGCCACCCTCGACCCCGAACTGACCCGCATCGCCATCGGCAACCTGCTGAGCAACGCCGCGAAGTACGGCCGCGATGGCGGAGCCGTCCGCCTGTCCGCCTGTGCGCTGCAGGATCGTCTCTCGTTGTGCGTCTGGAACGCGGGCGACGGCTTCGCCCCCGAGGAATCAGCCGCGCTATTCGACAAGTTCACCCGGCTGCACAACGCGACCACCCGCCGCCGCCACGGCAGCGGACTCGGACTCTACCTCGTCCGCGCCATCGCCGAGGTCCACGGCGGCGCCGTCCGCGCCGAATCCGAACCCGGCCAGTGGGCCAGCTTCTGCATCGACCTGCCGCTCACCCCAGCCGAGAACGTGTAACGCGCGGCACACGCTCAGTTCTGCCCTTCGATCAACGAACTGAGTATGCCATAATCCCCCAGGTCAACGTCTCCGTCGACATCCAGGTCCGCCAGGCCGCACCCTTCACCGACGGGCACGCCCGGTCCCGTGAGGCAATCCACCCAGAGAAGGCAATCCGCCAGATCGACGTCGCCGTCATCATCCAGATCGCCCGGCAAGGGCGGCGGCTGATACTCGTACGCCCCGATGTCCACAGTCGCGACCCCGTCCTCATCACCGTCAAAAATCCGCGGCAGCCCGTCCAGATCCAATGCCCCCTCGACATCCGCATTGTTCCCCGCATCAATGCAAGGCGAATCCCCCTGCAAGTGCAGATCCCCAGGCAAATCATCCGACGTCCCCCAGAACCCGTCCAACCCCGGCCCCGGATTCATCACAAACCGCGGATCAGCCGCGAAATTACCATCAACACCAATAGGGTTCAGCATGCCGAATACATGAGCACTTGAATTGCCGTGGAAGCAAACGCTTCGAGCGGTAGACGTTCCGTCTGTCCGCCGCCAGCCCACAGGGGCATTGAATGCTACGACTGTATTAATTAGCCTGACGCTTTGACCTGTCATATGAATGCCATCGTACGAATTGCCAATTATCGCCGAGTTCATGACGTTTGACTCACCATGACTGTGAGCATACATCCCTCCCCCAATATCTGACTCGTTGCCTGCAATGATAGTGTTACTAATCGTCATCGACGTCTGTCCATGGAAAAAAGCGCCACCCGCTTGCGTGGCCATGTTGCTCCGGAAAACACACCTATCGATAAGCATTTGGCCTCCGACTAACGAACACCCGCCTCCGCGGACAGCGGCGTTATTCGAGACTTCGCAGTTTCTTAGTATCACGTCCGAATTAAATACATAAAGCCCACCCCCCTCTGAGGGCGTCGAGTTTCCAACAATTCTGCAGTCTCGGATTTCAGCAGTGCTCGAGAGGAAAAACAGTCCGGCACCATGCGATGCGGTATTGCCTTCGATAATACAATTTGCAATTGTCGGTGAGGCGCGACTGGCTTGCACACCGCGCTCGCTTCCATTTGTAATGGTAAACCCGTCAATAGTGCTCTGTCCCCAACCGGGATGGCAAGTCACCACGCAACCTTGGTGATTGGCGTCAAGTATTGTGACTTGATCTGCAAAGTTTCTACTCTCGCGTTGGAATTCGACACCTGCGAACCCCCCGTATAGATGCACATTGGAATAGAGCCGATTTCGCCCTGTGTAGATTCCAGCCTTCACCCACACCTCGCCCCCCAAGTGCGCTGCACGATCAATGCCTGCCTGTACTGTTCGCCGCGCAAGAGACCATGACGAACCATCGTTGCCATCGTCGCCGGTTTGACTCACGTGGATTATCGCATATGGACCAGGCTCCCACTCACGGCCATCGGATTCATAGGCCCCCATGTCTACCAAACCGCCCATCGGCATAATCCGCGGCGCACTATCGATTGCAGTGCTGCCAATCACAAATCCATTGCTTCCAGCACCGATGCACGGCGATCCTGGCTGCAGGCGGAGGTTCCCATAGGCCCGATCTGCGAACATTGGGTCGATGGATATGTTTCCATTAATGCCAATCTGCTGAACACCTCCACTGAAGTCATATGTCTCGTTACCGAACATGCAGTTGTGGCGGAAAACAGGGAATCCAGCAAACGTGCCGATACCATGAGAGTTATATGCCACGATGTTGTTTGCGTATGTTCCAGACGTCCGGACAAGAATCATTCCCGACGCGAAAGGTGCGCGATTATCAACGATCGTATTGTTCACAACCAGCGGTGATGCGTCATAAACCGTGAGGCCACCGCTTTGCTCAGTCGTGGATCCAGTATCAACTCCATTGCTCCGAATCACGTTGTTCGCAATCGTCGGCATTCCCCCACGCACAAAAATACCGGCCCCCTCCGTGGCCACATTTCCCAACACAATATTATTCGCGATCAGCGCCGCGGACTGCTGCAAATACATCCCCCCGCCGTCCGTCGCCCGATTCCCAATGATCCGGTTGTTCATCACCGTCGGCGACGCTCCGGAAATATATATTCCCCCGCCTGCAGCGAAGTTGCCCCCCACAATCGTGAACCCGTCGATCCGGCAAGCCGGCGTCTCCTCGAACACCGACGCAACCACCGGCCCGCCATTCTCCGACGTCCCGTCAATCACCGATTCGTCCGCCAGCAGTTCCCGATCCACCGGGTCAAACGTCAGCGCATCCTCGTCCCCCGCGAAACCGCCGTATAATGCCACCCCCTCCTTGAGCAATATCCGCTCGACGTACCGCCCACGCGCCACCCAAACCTGGTCCCCGCCCTGAGCAGCCGCCAACCCCTCGGTGATCGTCGTATACGCATCCTCCCACGTCGCACCGTTCCCCGCCCCGGTCGCCGTCAACTTCACATGAATCACCGTCTGCGCCGACACGTCCGCGGCAGCCGCAGCCAGCACCGCGATCAATCCCATCGCGAGAATTCGACAAGCCAACATCCGCGCGCTCCATCAGTCCAAACTAGACAAGCCGGTTGGAAAAACATGAGGACCCGGCGACAGACCAACCCCGGGCGGCGTACCGGAAATGCACAGCCACCTCCCCGGCCCTGTGATCCTACCATCATGCCAATGCAGGGAAAAGTCTATTTCGTGAGGATTATGGGCCAGATCTGTGGCGCCCAACGCAGAAAACGGGCAAAAACCACCACACTGGGCCTTTGACGGATCGAATTGTGCCTGCCCGCCCCGCTCCGACGGCCCCTTCCCACGCCGTCGCGCCCACCGATGCGCTCCGCCGTTTGTGAAAACCTGTTACCCGCTACCCCAACTGCATGCGCAGCACGCCCAGCAGCGTTTGCGGGTCCAGCGGCTTCTGGAAAACCCCAGCAAGGCCCATCGACGCATAGTCCACGTTCTGGATGAACCGGTCGCCGATGCTGCTGAGCATGTAGATCGGTGCGCGATTGCCCAACGCCTGCAGTTCCTTCACAAACGTCGTGCCCGAGTCCACCTCTTCCATCATCAGGTCCACGATCACCAGGTCCGGCTGGGCCTCCCGGTAAACGCGCAGACCTTCCTCCGCCGTGGGCGCCTCCACCATGTGGTAACCATGCGCCTCCAGGATCACGCGCACCGCGTCTCGGAAATCCCGCTCGTCGTCGATGTACAGAATGACGTGCCTTCCGTCTAGCATGACTCCACCTCGCGGGCGGTCGCCCGGCCGGCGTCCTCGGGCGTCGCGCTCGCCGCCGCCTTTGCGAAATCCCCATGGCGCAGCGCATCGCGCAGAAATACGACCGCCGCGGACAAGTTGGCCTGCGCTTCCGGCGACAACCCTTCGCCGAACGCGTTGAACCGGTAGCCGCGGATGCCCAGCACATACCCCACCGTGCGCGCGGCGAACAGATCGTGAGCCAGCCCGAGCACCGCCGCCGGTGTCACGCTATGGGTGCTGAAGCCGCAATGTGCGGCGGGCTCGAGCTGGCGAAAATAGAATGCGCGGCTGCCGCCCGTCGCGGCATCGACGAAAATCGCAACGTCATGTTCCGCGACGGCTTCCGCGTCCTCCACCGAAAGCTGGTAATTGCACTCCACGCGCACGTGCTTCGGCGCCACCGATTCGATCTCTCCCGCCGCGGCGACGCCCAGCCCGTCATCGCACCTGCCGGGATTGCCATAGCCGATCACGATCACGCGGCGCGGATTGCGCGATTGTCTTGCTGTGTCCATCGCTTGCTGTCCCATTCCGCCATTGGGTATTTCCTGATCGCGCCTGCCGCGCGTCAATCCGCTGCCGGCGGACCTCATCGTCTCAGCCAAACGCCTCAACCGCGGCTGCGTTGATCCACCAGCACCCCGGCGGCGTCATACAATTCGACCTGCAGCGGCATCTGCCCCAGCGCGTGCGTCGCGCACGACAGGCACGGGTCATACGCGCGAATCGCCACCTCTACTCGGTTGAGCAGACCCTCGGTGATCGTCTGCCCGCTCAGATAATCCTCCGCCACGCGGCGCACCGCGCGGTTCATCGGCTCGTTGTTATGCGTTGTCGAGACGATCAGGTTGGCCATCGTCACCTGGTCCTGATCGTTCACCCGGTAATGGTGAATCAGCGTGCCGCGCGGCGCCTCGATCACGCCCACCGCTTCGTAGCGCCGCCGCCCGTGCGTCACCAGTTCCGCCCCCTGCAGGTCCGAATCGTGCAGCAGGTCGCGAATCTTCTCCATCGCGTGCAGCAGCTCGATCATCCGCGCCCAATGGTACGCCATCGAGATGTTGTTCGGCTTGCCCGCGGTCACCGCCGAAAACTCCCGCCGCGCGGCCTCCGCCTCCGGCGTGTCGATGAAGTCGCACGTGTTCAGCCGCGCCAGCGGACCGACGCGGTACCAGCCCGCCCGCGGCCCCAGGCTGCGAATGAACGGAAACTTCATGTACGACCACGCCCGCACTTCCTCCATGATGTAGTCCAGGTACTCCTGGTAATCCACATGGTCGAAAATCGTCTCACCCGCGTCCGTGATCGCGCGCAGCCCGCCGTGATACAAATCGAGCGCGCCGTCATCGCGCACCAGCGAAAAGTGACTTGACGGAAACGAACCGAAATCGCGCAATTCCTCCAGGTGCTCGACGGTGTAGTCCCGCGCGATCTGCAGCGCCCCGCGCGACCACGCCAGCATTTGCGTGACCTGCCGCAGAAACGCGTCGCGCTCGCCCACGGTCAGACTCTTGTTCACCCCGCCGGGAATCGCCCCCGTGCCGTGAATCTTCTTTCCCGCGGTCGCCTGGATGATCTCCTGGCCGAACTTGCGCATCATCACGCCCTGCACCGCCAGGTCGCGGTGCTTCACGGCCACGCCCACCACATTGCGCACCGCCGGATCGGCGTCGAATCCAAACAGCAGATCCGGCGAGCACAGATGGAAAAAGTGCAGCGCGTGCGACTGGAAAATCTGCCCATAATGCATCAACCGCCGGATCTTCTCCGCCGTCGGCGTCAGCGTTTCCCCGCCCACAATCCGGTCCATCGCCTTCGCAGCCGCCAGGTGATGGCTCACCGGACAGATGCCGCACAAACGCTGCACCAGCACGGGCACTTCCCAATACGGCCGCCCCTGGATGAAACGCTCGAACCCGCGGAACTCGACGATGTGCAGGCGCGTTTCCACGACCTTGCCCGCATCGTCGAGCTGGATCGTCACCTTCCCGTGGCCTTCCACGCGCGTCACCGGCTCAATCACCACGCGTCGGGATTCATTTGCTGCAACCACGATCTATCCTCCGCGTCACTCAAACTCCCATGCGGCCTGCCGATTCAAGTCCACCCCCTCCATCAGTCATACTTGATCAGCTCATAAGGCAATTCCACCGCCTTGTTCCCCAACAGCGCGGCCAGTGCCTGCCATAGCGTGTCCGCCGGTGGCGGGCAGCCCGGAAGGTGATAATCAATCTTCACCACCTCGTGACACGGATACACATTGTTCAGCAGCAGCGGCAACTCGACATCACAGGGCACAACGCCGCCGGGATTGTGTACCGACGGACCATGGCGATACGCCTCGTCCAGGCACTCCGCCAGGGGAATACCATTCCGCAGCGCGGGAATGCCTCCCATGATCGCGCAATCGCCCACGCTGATCAGCACGTCGCAATGATCACGGAATTCCCGGAGCACGCGCACATTCTCTTCATTACAGCAGCCGCCTTCGATCAATCCGATCGCCACCCGCCCGTCCATCCGTTTCTTGTCGTTGATCGGCGACCGGTCAAACTCGACCAGCTCGATGAGCTGCAGAATCCGCTCGTCGATGTCCAGCAGCGACATGTGGCACCCGAAGCATCCTGCCAATGACGTTGTCGCGACTTTCGGCTTGGCCATCGGAGTCATTCCTTTCCGCCGGCGCTCTCCGCCGACGACTCCACGTCAGACCCGATCGGAGCATGGTCATACAGCCGCAGTCCCACCGGCACCGCGTACCCCGTCCGCTTGCGCAGAATCGCCCCCACCGGGCATGCATCCACCGCCCGGTCGGTCAGGTCGATGTTCGTGTCCGCCAGCCGCGTGCGCGCGTTCACGCCCACGCGCTTGTGCGCCCCGCGCCCGACGAATTGAAACACGTTCTTGCCATCCAGGTCCCGCGACGCGCGGATGCAGCGCGAACACAATATGCACCGGTTGTGGTCAACCAGGATGTCCGGATGCGACGCATCCACCTCGCGCCGCGGAAACTGGTACGGGTATCTCGGCGCCGTGATCCCGAAGCGATACGCCAGCGCCTGCAGTTCGCAGTTGCCGCTCTTCTCGCAGAACATGCAGAAGTGGTTGCCCTCGACGAAGAGCATCTCGATGAGGCTCGTGCGGTGGGCGCGCATCCGCGGCGAATCGTTCTCCACGTCCATGCCCGGAGACACCGGCAGCGTACACGCCGACTGTGGCCGACCGTTCACCAGCACCACGCAGATGCGGCACGCACCAGCCGGCGTCAGTCCCTCGCGATGGCAGAGCCGCGGAATGTAGATCCCCGCCGCCTGCGCCGCCTCGAGCACCGTCTGTCCCGCCCGCGCGGCGACGGTCCGGCCATCGATCGTGATTGTGATCGTGTCACCCATGACGCTTCTCGAATTCCGCCGGTTCAATCTCAAACTCGCGGCCTGCCAGCCGCCGCGCCTCTGCCGTTGCCGCCGACAGATCAAACGCCGGAAGCTTCCCGTTGCCGTTCGCCCCCAGATGTACCCGGTACGCGTGCGGGAATTTCTCAAGGGTCGCCAGCACCGGATTCGGCGAAGTCTGCCCCAGACCGCACCGGCTGGTGGTCTTGACTGTCGTCGCCAGTTCACGCAGGTATGCCAGGTCGGCGTCCTCCCCGCGGCCGGCGCGAATGCGCTCGACCCGCTCCTTGAGCAATGCGTTGCCCACCCGGCACGGCGTGCAGTACCCGCAGCTTTCCTCCGAGAAAAAGCCCAGAAACTTCGACACGATGTGCAGAATGTCGCGCCGCCGGCTGAACACCATGATCGATCCGCCGGTCGCCAGATCGTTGAAGCAGATGCGGCGATCGAATTCCTCCGGCGTGACCATCTGCCCGCTGGGCCCGCCCACCTGCACAGCCGCCGCCTCCAGCCCGCCCGCCATCTCCAGCACGTCGCGCAGCTTCGTGCCGTAGGGCACCTCGTAAACGCCCGGCGACATGCAGTCCCCGGAGACGCTCAGACATTTCGTGCCGCTGCTGCCGCTCGCGCCCGTGCCCAGCTCACTGAACGTGCCCGGACCGACTTCCAGCACCTTCGTCGCGCAGCACAGCGTCTCGATGTTGTTCACCGCGGTCGGACCGCCCAGGTAGCCGCGCTGCGCCGGAAACGGCGGACGATTGCGCGGCTCGCCGCGCAGCCCCTCGCACGAGTTCAGCAGCGCGGTTTCCTCGCCGCAGATGTACGCACCCGCCCCCATCTGAATGCGGATGTCGAAGTTGAAGCCGCTCCGCCCGCAGATGTTTTTCCCCAGCAGGTTGTCCGCCCGCCGCACCGCGAGCACATCCTCCAGGTAGCACCGCAGATAGGCGTATTCCCCACGCAGGTACAGCACGCCGCTCTCCGCGCCGATCGCGTACCCCGCGATGGTCATCCCCGCGAACACCCGGTCGGCACGCTCCGTCAGAATCACACGATCCTTGAACGTCCCCGGCTCGCCCTCATCCGCGTTGGCCATCACATACTTGCGCTCGCCCGGCGCCGCCCGCGTGAACTCCCATTTCATCCCCGTGGGAAAGCCCGCGCCGCCGCAACCCCGCAGCCGCGCCGTCTTCACCGCGCGGATCACCTCCACCGGCGACATCGCCAGCGCCTTGCGGATCGCCTCCCCCCGATTCACCGGGCTGAACACCATCGGACCCGGCAACCGCAGGTTGTTTCGCACCATCGCGCGCACCAGCCGGTGGGCGTTATTGCCATCCCCCAGCCGCTGCACGAGCAGCTCCGGCGTCATGTGCTCGCGAAGCTCACGCACCATCCGCCGCGCCGTGTCGCTGTTCAGCTCGGTGACAACCACTTCGTTCACCAGCGCAGCCGGCGACTGGTCGCACATGCCGATACACGCCGTCCACGCCAGCGTGAATCGCCCGTCCGCCGTGGTCTGTCCGAAGTCGATCCCCAGTTCCGCGCGCAGAGCGTCCGCCACGTACGCGCTGCCCGCCATCTCATCGATCACGTCGTCGCACAGCCGGATGACGATCTCCCCCGTCGGCCGATTCGTCAGGAATGCGTAGAACGAAACCACGCCTTCCACTTCCACCCGGTGTGTGCTGACCGCATCCGCGATCAATTCCATCGCCTCGCCGTCCACGCAGTGAAACTTCGCCTGCACAGCGCGGACGATATCCATCAGCCGGCTGCGCTCGTTGCCGCACGCCGCGCAGATCTCCCGAATCGAATCTCGCTTGCCGTCCACCATGTGCAAACTCGCAACTCAGCTCGCATCTATCGCCGCGCTGCTGCGCCGCTCCTCCGGGGCGTCCCACGCTGGGAATTCCCCTACAGACGGCGGGGGCAGCAGGGCCGCCTCGCCTGTCGCCTGGGTGTCGCCCGCCATTTCCGTCGCGAATTCCCCTTGCGCCGCGTCGCCCGCCATCGGCAGCCGCACGATGAATGTCGAGCCCGTCCCGATCTGCGAACGCACTTCCACGTCGCCGCCGGCCTGCTCCACCACTTCACGAACGATGGAAAGACCCAGGCCGCTCCCCGGAATCCCCGCCTCCAGCGCCGCATTCCCGCGGCGATAAGCGTCAAAAATCGGACTGTGCATCGACCGCGCCGCCGCGCCGCCCAGGTCCACTTCGGCGATGCCGATTCCCGTATCTGTCACCTCGATTTCCACGATGTCACCTGCGCCGCAGCCTTCCGGCCCCCTGCGCGCCGCCGCGCGCCGCGCCGCCACCCGCACTTGTCCAGGACCCGGCGTGTACTTGATTGCGTTTTCCACCAGATTGTCCACGCAATCCGCCAGGTCCATCGGGTCGATTCGCGCCGCCAGTCCCGGCTCCGCGGGCAGGTCAAGCACATAGCTCAATCCCTTCCGCCGCGCTTCCGCCTCGCGGGGAGTGCTCACGTGCCGCAGCACGCGCGCCACATCAGACCGCGCCAACTGATGACGCCGCGGATCCGCCTGCTGCACGCGCGCCAGCGTGAGCAGTTCGGTCACCCCGCTCATCGCTTCGCGGCATCGCCGGATGATCCCTTCCACCGTCTGCTGCGCCGCGTCCACCTTGACGTATCCGTCGCGAATCAGCCCGGCCATCGTCTCGATCGCCGCCAGCGGGCTCTTCAACTGGTGCGCCGCAGTCGACATGAACCGCGCCCGCCGCGCCTGCAACTCCTGGATCGCGCGACGCGACGCGCGCAGCGAATCCAGCGCCCGCCGAAGATGCCCCTCCTGCTCATCGAAGCGCCGCGCGATGCGCAGCGTGAAGTAGAGCGTGCCGAACACCGCGACAAGCTGCACCAGCGTCGCCACCAGCACATAACCCGGCTCGCGATACCACCCCGACGACGGAAGATACGGCAGAAACTCGTAATGCGGCGCAATCCAACCCGCCAATTCGCCGATCGCCAGACCCGAGTAGAGCGCCACCGCCCAGATGCACTGCATCAGCGCTTGCACCGGTTTCAGCAGCAACGCCCCGATCCCCATGTGGAACAGGTAAAACACCGCCAGCACGCTTTCCGCGCCGCCCGCATAACGCAAGATCAGCGTGAGCAGCAGCAGATCCACCGCCACCTGCGCACTTGCGAAATACCGAACGCGCTGAACCGTCTGCCCATGACCCGCCGCCGCGAAGTGCCCGCCATTCGCCAACCACCGCGACACCGCGATCCACACCAGGTTCACCGCCGCGGTCGCGATCACGATCACGATCAACTGCACCGGACGACGCGCTTCCGGCGCCACAAACCGCTCTATGGCCAGCGCCCCCAGCGCCGCACCCACCATCGCCATCCGCATGCGCACAAACCAGCGCAGCCGCATCAGCGAAGCCAGCGCGCCCTCGCGGAACAGATCGCTGCGTTGTATCCCGGCCGCGGTCATGGTTTTAGCGATCAATGCACAATCGCCCGTGCGCACGCAGCACCCGGTCGATGCACGCGTGCAGACGCTCGGCGGTCAGCGGCTTTTCCAAATAGTCGTCCGCGGGCAGTTCCGTCCGCCCCGGCAGGTGCGCCTTGCGCCCGATGGAGGAGATCAACACGATCGGTGTCGCGCTGATCGTCGGATCGCCGCGTATCTCACGCGCCAGGTCCAGTCCCTCAGTCGGCGACGACAGCATGATGTCCAGCAACAGCAGGTCCGGCTGAGACCGCCGCAGCTCAGCCAGCCCGCTCGGGCCCGTCCAGCAACTGGTCAGGCGATAGCCGTGCGGACGCAGAATCGCGTCCACGGCGATATGAATGTCCCGATCGTCATCAATCAGCAGTATGTGAGGGCCTTCCATCCGCATGTTTCGTATGCCTGTCGGTAAAATTGTCGCCATGCGCCTGCCGACCGCCGTTGCGGCGCAAACCCGGCGCCCAGTACCCAATGGGCACGCTGCGTGCCACCGCCATAATGCCCCGGCAGCCCGACTTTCCGCGTCGCGACGGCCCAAACCCGCCTTAGTGAAGTCTTTCACAGACCCCCGCTCACCGCGTCCGAATCCCCCGATTCCGCCGTTTCCAAGACTGCGTGAATTCGCACACATGTTGTGTCCAGAGCCACCGCATCCCACCAGGGAACACGTCGATTTCAGCCGATCCAGACACCCAGCGAACCCCGTTCGTCACCGCTTCTCGTCCCCCTTAGAATGCAGCCGTGCCCACCGTGCAGACAACCAGCAAACCAGTTCCATCCGATGCAAGCTCACTCGCGGCTGCTCTGGCGGCTGTTACCGGTACCAGCGACAGCAATCCGTCGCCCGACGACTTCGCCATGGCCCTGGGCTTACCGTTTCTGCTCTGCGCCGACCCGGACGCCCCAAACGTCGCCTCATGGTCCGGACTCGCCAACGACGTCGGCTTGGTCGAAGCTGCCGCCCTCTTCGGAATCCGACTCCGCGCCTTGCACCCGCGATCAGCCGCAGCCGGTGTCGATCCCCGGCATGAGTTCGCCTTGCACTTCCGCGACAGCTACGTCCCGTTGATCCGCCGCGCTCTCGCGCACAATCAAACCGTGCTTTGCTGGCGCGGCTGGCCCGACCCGATGCAATACGCATGGGGCCTCGTCACCGACGGTCGTGCGGACTCCGACGAACTAACGGGAAAAATCGCGGGCTGCGCGCAACCACTCCCCCTTGCTACCGCGGCCCTGCAGTGCTACGTCGTCGAAGAAGTGAACGCGCAATTAGCGTCACCGGCGGACGTGCTCGCCTGCGGCGCGACAGCCGTCGCGCGCCTGCACGAAGAATGCGCCGCCGCCGGACCACACATCGCGGGCGCGTTCTCCTGGCATCTCTGGTGCGAGCGCCTTTCCGCGTCGGCCCATGCCGCGCAGATCGACGATCACCGCCACCTCGCCATCGAATTGATCCGCGATCGCAATTCGGGCCTCCGCTGGTTGACCGCGCATGCCGCCGAACTGCCCGGCGTCGACCAGGAAGCAGCCATCCTTCGCGAACAACTCGCCGCCATCGTGGAGTGTCTCTTGGATTTCACCACCGCGCTGCCGCAGGAAGGCTCGACCACCCTGCGCGACCGCCTGTCCGCCGCCGCCGAGGCGGAACAACGCAGCGTCGCCGCCCTCCAGCAGACCATCGCTGGCCTCTGCGCCACCTGAACCCCAGCATCCATCCCATGCGGCGAACCGCCGCAACCCAACCCCCCTCCCTTCCAGGGAGGGGCGAGGGGAGGGTTGAACGGCACGAACCACATGTTCACGCATGATGCGCGCAGCCTGCGCGCATGTTGCGTCATAAGGATCTAATCCTTTTGCCCGCGCACCCCCATCGCCAGCGAGGCCCAATCGAAACCGCGACCACGCGGCGCCTTCCCGGTACAATGCCGGAATGAAGAGCTTGCGGCACAATCCAATCTTCCGGCTGGCGAGCGTCTCCGCGTTTCTTTGCGCGACGGCGTTCTCCGCCGCGCAACAGGAAGCCATCCCCATCCCGGACGCGCCCCCCACGCTCGCGCCCGCACGTTCACCCGCCCCCTCCGCCGAGCCCGACCTCTCCACCGGCCTGTGGCCGACCCCGCGACTGCTCGACGCCCTCGTCCGCCGAGTCGCATCCGATGTCGCCCAGCAATACGCCCTGAGTCCCAGCCAAGCCCTTGAAGTCGAAGACCGCATGGCCGCACGCTGGGGCGAATTCTTCCAGCAGAACCGCCGCGACCTTCAGCCGCTCGTCAACGAATACCTCGAAACCCGCTTCGCCATCGAACCGCCCGATCCCGACCGCGTCGCCGAATGGGCCGCCCGCGCCTTGCCCGTATTCAACCGCCTCAGGCAAAACGTCGAAGCCGGCGAACTGGAAGTTCGCGACATGCTCGACGAATCCCAGCGCGCCGCCTTCGATCGCACCCGACGCGAACACCAATTGGGCATGGCCGCGCTCGAAGGTCAGCTCAAACGCTGGAGCGTTGGAAAATTCCGCGAAAGCGAATGGTGGGATCCGCCAGCCGGTCACGCGCAGGACGTCCCTTCGTCCGCCCGCGCCGACGTAACCGGCACCGACGCAACCGGCGCCGACGCAACCGGCGACAACGCAACCGGCGACGACACAACCGAATCATCAGACCCGGGCGCTGCACACAATCGCGATGCCGCCAACGGACGCACCGGCCCGAACGGACCGCCCGCAACCGCCGACAGCCAGCTCCCCCCGCGCGTCGCCGAGGAACTCGCCGCTTGGGAAAAATTCACCGCCGACTTCTGCGACCGCCACCAGCTCGACCGCAGCCAGCGCAACGCAGCCGACTCCATCCTCCGCGAACTTCTCACCCGCGCACACGACCACGTCCGCCGCAACCGCGCCCGCATCGACGCCCTTGAACAGCGCATCGCCGCCGGCAAGACCGAAACCGCCGCCGTAGCAAAGGACGCCGACGCGGAAGACGCCGACTTCGAACGCAACCTCGTCGAACTCTACGGCCCCCTCGACCGCATGTTCGCCGAACTCGCCGAACGCCTCGACAAGCTCCCCACCGACCACCAGCGCCGCCAGGCCGCAACCCCCCTCCCTGAGAAGGAGGAGTAAGGGCAGGGTGGTCGAGACCGCGCGCCTTGTGGTGCAGGCATCTTGCCTGCACTGGAGCTGCCAGGAAACGGCGCGCCCGCGGCCGGTACACAAACCCGGCAGTCCTTGACGCGGCTGTATTTGTCCAAGATTCCGCCCCCTTTCTATCCATCCCGTTGGATCCGATTCCTGGGTTGAAAGGGGAGATGCTGGCGCCGTCTCGAATCGTTTCTGGACCAGGTGCCTGGGTGGCGTGAAAATCCGCGTTCCTGACCCCGCGAGCGGCGATATCCGCGTTTTTGGGCGAAAAACGCCAAAGCCTATTTGAAGTACGGCTTTGCGGAACGCGACCGCGGTTTTCGGGGCCACGGCGCGGGGTGACCTGCGTTCTTGGTAGCGCCAGGCGTTGAAGTGGCACTGCGATTCGGGTTTGGTGCGCGATTTTTTTTGAACCACCAAGCACGAAGGCACCAAGAACGGCACCGTCGGAATGAATGGCCACAAACGACACAAAGGGCACAAAAGGAGAGTGCTAAGTGATAAGTGATAGGTGATGAGTGACGAGTGACGAGTTAATGGGGGAAGGCAGTAGGCATTGGGTTTCAGGCACTCGGCACTAGGCATTAGGCACTTGGCGCTAGGCACGAGGCACTGCGCACTGGGCACGGGCGTTGGGCACTTATCACTCATCACTTTGCACTCAGCACTGCCGTTGCTGCTGCTCCATCGGGGATAACGCGCGGGGTGCGCTGCGGAAAGTTTGGATTGCGCGCGGGGCGGTGTAATATGCACTTGCGGAGTCGCGGAGGGGGAGGGGAACTCGCCCCGGGGTTGGGAACGCGGACGGGTGTGGGTAGAGCGTGATCGGGATCGGTTGTGACAGCGAACCGTATGGGAGATGGGATACGCCAGCACCGCCGCTTGTGTCACACGCAATCCAACCTGTCCAGTTTTCCGGCCATAACGAAAAGGAATCGAGTGATGTCCCCTTTTCCGCCCCCAACATCATGATCCTCAAGCGACGCTATCGAGGTTTTCGACAGAGCAGGACAGGATTGATTTCCTGGCCGGAAGAGAGAACGCACCTCGTTGATTTGTCCGCCAACCCGATCAGCCCCCACCCAAAGAATTCGGGTCCGTTGGCGTTCATTCGCGGTTCAGCCCCTCCCCGTCAACCCGCCAAGCACCACCACCAACCCGCCCCTCCGCGCCCGCCGCGATTCCATCCGGCCCCCAGCCCAAGATTCAACCGCACCCCCGGCACGTTGTATGGATTGGAGGTGAACCAATGACAGCGCCCAAAGCCGGTGTCCCCGGAGGAGAGTGAGGGGCACCGGCTGACCGCGGTAACAGGGAAAAGAGGAAGACTTGTTCGCACGCACCCGGCTCTCTCCAGTGCGCGGGTGCGTGCGGTCATCGATACCCATGACGCGATGTGCCCTCATGGGCCTGCGCATCGGGCGAGGCTCGCGTAAGTCGAACAGGTTGTCGCGATCCGGCGATAGCGCCGCCCAAGAAACTTGGCAGTTGAACAACACAAGCCGCCAAGGCTGTTCATCTCCCCGGCAACACTACTGATGCAAGGGCTACGGCGAAACCACGCGGGCAAATTCCGCGAAATCGCGCAAGTCGATATCGAGATCATCATCGAAATCGAAGCGAATTCGACATGGGTCTTCCAGGACTTCCGCACTTCCCGGACCTGCCAGCTGTTCGATGAATTCGGCGATGTCTGCAGCATCCACGTCTCCGTCACCATCCGTGTCGCCGAACTCGAACGTGCTGCATTCGTCGGGAATTTCGTTGGCGTCGCAGTCAGTCGAGCGAATCCCGACAAGATACGCCGAACCTGAACTCAATCCGAGGTCGTCGTCGTACTCCGCCCCAACAAGAGCCAAGTCGCCATCGTGCGCCATGGCACGCCCGAACTGATCTCCAGCGGCACCATCGCTCGCGGTGAGCCTCCCCAAGGATATCCAAGACGTTTCGTTGCTGCGGAAGGCATAAACAGCGCCAGCTCCGGACGACTGTTCGTCATCCCTGGGACAAGAGATCAATGCGGTAGCATCTTTCAGGCTGACGGCGAATCCGAATCCGCCGGTGGATGCGTCGGGCGGCGTGATAACGCCGTTCAGCTGCCAGGCGCCTCCAACCAGACGAAAATCGTGCACCGAACCCGGTTCGGCGTCCGCATTGTCGAGTTGGGGAGCTCCGACCAGCAGGACATCGTCATCCAGAGCGACCGCGGCGCCGAACCGATCGCCGGCCTTGCCTGCACTTGCAAGCAGCTTGGCTGCCCAAGTCCACTCACCGTCAACACGCTCGTACACGTGGACCGAGCCGGAATCCGTGCCAAGATCATCGTCGGCGAACGCACCGATCGCGGCCCAATCCTCGGTCTGCGCAACCCGCCAGCCGAAGAACTCGAACGGCGCGCCATCGGGCGCAAGCAGCTTGGCCTGAAAGTCCCAATGCCCATTGCTGTTCACGAACACGTATACGGCACCAGCGTCGGATCCGTTGTCGTCATCGCGTGGCGCGCCGATCAGCGCTGTATTTCCAACAAGACTGACCGATGCTCCGAACTCGTCTAACGCTGCGCCGTCCGGTGCGCGCAGTTTCCCCTGTTCCACCCACGACGCGCCGACATTCTCGTAAATATAGGTGGACCCGTTTTGCAGATCATATCGCGCGCCGATCAGCGCCCGATCGCCGTCCAGTGCGACCGCCCATCCAAACCAGGATGCGCTGCGCGCGTCCGATGCGTACAGCTTCTGCGCGGGCTGCCAGAGGCCGGACGAGTTCACGAAGACGTAGGCCGCTCCGGCGGTCGCACCAAAATCCCCATCATTGAAAGCGCCAACCAGTGCAGTTGCGCCGTCCAGTGCGACCGAACAACCGAAGTGCCCACGCACGTTCGGCAGGAACTTGATTTCTCCGCCGGCGGACACGTCGATCTCGTCTGCGACACCGTTCAGATTGCAGTCAATCCATGCGGCTCGCGCGTGGCCGATCCGGTCATTCATCACCTGTGCCGCCAGCGTCAAAAGCAGTGCAGCAAGAATCAACCTGCGATGTTTGTTTGACACAGGCATTCCACAGGCGGGTCGGGCAGTCACTCTTGAGTTACTCGGCAACTTGTCTGGTGTTGATGTGTTCATTTCGAGACCAGTCGCGGTACGCCGTGCCTCGCGCGCGACAATCCTCCAATTCAAGGTGCAGGCCTCTGGTGCGTAGGATACTGAATTGCCATCGATCGAACAACGCTCGCTGCCGTGGCCTGGCGATGCGATGGTCTGCACGGGATGTCAGGCACCAGCGCCGCCAATCATGCGTGAAGTCGAATCCTGGTCGGATGGCCCGGTCATGCTGGTCTTCGAGAGTCTGCGGGCCCCGCACCGGCAAGGATGCCTGTCTGGCTGTCAAATGCCGTAAACCGCAAGCAGGCGATGGAATGCGTGTCATCGGCTAGGGGAATTCGCACATGACCGCGGTGTGCGGCTGGTGGGCAATATCCGTGATTCGGACATGCCGTCAGCCGGCGCCCCCGGAGGAGAGTGAGGGGCACCGGCTGACCGCGGTAACAGGGAAAAGAGGAAGCCTTGTTCGCACGCACCCGGCTCTCCCCAGGGCACAGGTGCGTGCGGTCATCGATACCCTTTCGCGGAGTGCCCGCGTGGGCCAGCGCATCGGGCCGATGACGGTTGTCTGGTTCTCTCGCCCGGATCTGCGCCCCGCGGAGGGACTCAGTGCCGTACACCGACCTGAATCCGCCTGTCCCGGGCCAATCCGGCCATCCATTACGGTCTCTCTCTCCCACCCCGCGCAGCCGCTGCTTGGCAGCCCTCTCTCTCAAAGGGCGAGTGACGTCCGCCACCCCTTAGTTATCCGCCCGGCTGCCTTTCCCACCATCCGACCGTTAATCGCACTTGTCATCAATAGTTAGTCGTTGAGCGGCTCGAATCTGACGCCGTAAATCGCAGAAATATGCAGCCGACCGGCCCCTGGGCCGCCTGCACAAGGTAGCAACCCTTCGATCGTGCTTGAGTTGACTCGATATAACCAGTTGAAATACCTGAAGTTACACACCAGAAAACGCTGCCCGACGAGCCGTTGGCGGCGCTAACTGAGGAAAGCCCATGACTTGGGTTCCAGGATTGGGGGTCCAAACACATGACCCGACGAATCAGTTCCAGACGTGCAGAAGAAACAAGAGTGAGACGGTGCCGTCGATGATCGGTTCATTCGTGGAAAAATCTTCGAAATCGTCGTGATAGACCGCGACCTCCGACTGGAAGCGCGCGTACGCGTCCTTGCCGAAGCGCGCGAACTTGAGGCTGTTGTTGATCTCGCGGGTGACCGGGCCATCGACCAGCCCGCCAACCGGCAGCACATTGCTCAGCAGGTGCATGAGATGGTGCGGCTTGCTCGAGGCGACACCATGCTCCGGCACGCCGATCACGAACGACACGCCCCAGGGGTTGCGTCCGAAGATCCAATCGCGCGCTTCCGCGGCGAGCGCGCGGTAGCTGCGGTCGCCGGTCATCTTTTCATAGAGTACGGCTTGCGTGGCGAAGGCGATCACGTCGTTGGTCGAGCACCAGACCAGCGGCGTGCCCAGGCGGTAGGGGTTTTTCTCCGCGCGTTCGCGGATGCGTTCAAGTCCGCCGCGGTAGTATTCGGCCAGCCTCTGCTGCGGTTTGCCGGCGATGTGCGGGTAGAGGCGCCAATGGGCGAGGTTGACGTAGGGAAACGACTCGTAATGGCCGTGGGCATCGTTGCCCATCCATTCGCTTTCCCCGGCGTTGCGCGCATGCTCGACGGCGTCATCAAGGTACTTCGCCTCTCTGGTGGCGATGAACAGTTCGGTCGCGGCCCACTCGACATCGTCATGATACGTGCTTTCGCCATAGTAATAGGGCGCTTTAACGGGCACCGACATGGCCACGCCGGGTTTGGCTTGCGCGAGGGCATACAGCGATCGGGCAGTGTCGAGATCGCCCATGAGGGCCATCGCCGCCGCCGCGCGCCCTGCCAGGCTGGCCACCCCCGTGGACTTGTTCTGATACTTTGGCCCTTGTGGTTTTCCCAGTGCGGGATACGCCGGCCGCGGCCCACCCTTGCCCCACTCGTATTCGGTCTGGTCGTCGTGCCAGAGCGTGTGCGGCAGCCCATGATCGCGGTCGTCCGCCACCTGCACATAAATCGTGTCCGGGTTCGGATGGATCTTGCGGACCATCTCCGCGCCGTAGCGGGCTTCTTCCTCCGCGCCAGCGAGTTTCAGCGCCGCCACGCAATACGTCGTCGTGATCATGTGCTTGATGCGATCGGCTGCATCGTGCCACCCGCCAATCAGATCCACCGGCTGACCAGTCTCCACGTCGATCGCGTCCTGCTGGTGGCACGCCTTGCCGGTCACTGGATTCTGGCCGCAGCGCTGCAGGCGCATGAACCCCAGCAGCTTTTCGGGCACGTCCCGATAGGCATCTTCGGCGATGGCGAACTCCACGGATTCCACATCCTTGAAGCGCACACGGAATCGACCGGTCGCTTTCACCTCCGAGAAGTCGAGCCGGTAGTTGTGTGCGAACGGCCCCCAGGCGCCGCAGTCGGGACCGATGTCGGCTGAGAAAGCGCCGACAGTGAACTCGCCGGACAACGGATCGGCGCTCGACAGCACCGCAATCTTCGGATCGCCCGGCAGATAACCGATCTGGTTTACACGCAGCCAGGCGCTGGGCCCCGTCGATTCCTGCCCGATTGCCGAATGATTCCCCGCCAGGATGGTGACCATCGCCGCAAGCCAGATGAACAGTCGATTCTGTTGGAACATGGGAATCCTCCGCCGGTCGCACGGCACTTGCGGGACCTGTTCGGTCAGGTGCGTCACACCGATATCAGCCATGTCGCCATTCTCGGCGGGTCACCGGGCTGGGTCCAGCCGTTTCAATCTCCGTGAATGCCCCGGTCCCAAGGGGTATGAACCGCCATCATCGCGGTAGGATCATGGTTCTCGGTGGCAAGACGTCCGTTCGGGGAGGGTCGCGCCTGAGGCGGTCACCAACTTAACTTCGCGATTGTGACCCGCCCGGCGCGGGGGTACAATCACCTGAGCTGTGGATTGCACAGCTTGATCGGCTGTTGATTGCGTACAGCCGCGATTGTAAGTTGCTTACCTGCCGGACCTTGGCTGGAAACGTGCGGACCATCCGCCAGCTCGCGGAAAGCGCCGCCCACAGCCACGCGTGCCTGCTGCGAGGCCGATTCGTGCCCACATCGAAAACCGCCCGAATCTTCCCCACGCACGCCGCGCGTTCGACCGCGGCATCACGGCGGGATTCCGATTCAACGTCTCCGGCTGCGTCGTCGCAACTTCTTGAGCGCATCCGCGATCGATTCCCCCTGATTCGCAACGGCTTGCTCTTGGTTGTTCCACTGCTGTCAGCGGCGGTCGCGCTGAAGCTGGTGAACAAGGAATACCCGGGCACGCTGCTGGCATCACTCGCGCCCGAATCACAATCCGCAGACCGGGTGATCGCCGATTGGCAGGCCCTGCTGCATACCTTCACATGGAAGTTCTGCCAAGACCAGGGTGCGCACGACCTTCCGGTCGGTTATCGCATCGACAACACCGATCAGGCCAACGCGGTGCGCATCACACTCCTGGCGCCCACCAAGCAACTGGCGCAGGCACGTCTCGCGCGATTCCCAGCAGGTTTTCGCGACGCCATCGAGCAGAATACTGCCGAACAGCGTGGCCAGATCGTGGAGAGTCGCGCGCGGATCGCTTCAAAGCTCGCAGAACTCAACACCAAGGTTCAAGCCACGGCCGAAGCGGCGGACGGCGCCCCGAATGATCAGGTCGAAACACCGCTCGCGGCATTGGCTGCATCTTGCGAGCGCACTGAGCAACACTGGAAATCCTATGCACGGGTGCATGAGCGGTTGGCTGACACGCACTCCCGGCGCGACGCGCTGGAGCAGGCGCCGGCGGTGAAGAACGCGGTGGTTGACCCGGCGGCGCGAGATACGGCATACGCGGCGCATTCCACACTCCAGGAAGACATGCGCCACCTGGAAATTCAATTGCACCAGGCGCGCGTATCCATGCTGGCGATTGACGACGAAGCCCGCGCGAGCTTGAACGGTCTGCTGGCGGCCAGCGGTGAGATCGGCCGACTTCTCGACGAAGCGGTGTCGGGCGTCACCTCGCCGGCGCAGCGCACGCTGCTCGAGCAGACGGCGGAAAAGTCAGCAGAATACCACTTGATCACCACGCGCTTCGCTCAGGAGTGGACGCGCGAATTCCTCAACCTGCGCGAGCTCAACCTGAATCCGCAGTCCGCCGACGTGCTGAGCTTTTATGACCGGCTGGTGCGTCAAGTGCGCGACTATCGTCAGGCATCTGAAGAGGCCATCGCCACGTTGCGGCGGCGGGTCAGCACACTAACCGAGAGGTCGGATGATTCTCCCGCGACGCACGCGGTGGATGTGACCATCACCCGGCGATTTCAGGAGATCCTTGCGGCGTACCGCGATTTCGAACGGGTGGCTGGCGACCTCGACGCCGCGGACAATTACCTGCTGAACGCGGCCATCGAGAGCGCGCGCGGCCTGTGGCACCGCACTGAGGCGGCGCGGAGGGAGGTGGATGCTGAACTTGAACAACGCGCCCTGCGCCGGGCCGTCGAAGACCGAAACGAGCGCATCAGCGCGCTGACCGCGGAGATCGATCGCCTGCGAACGGAGTTGCTGAACCATGTCGACGCGGTCATGCACGAAAACGTCGAAACCGCTCGGATTACCGGAGAACTTCCCGAGCATGTCGCCGCCGCGACCACCGGCGCAGTGACCCAGCATCGCAGGGAACTGCTCGAGGTGCAGATCGAACTGCTCACGGATGAGGACGCTGAACTGGCCGCGGAGGCAGCCAGACTGGATGTCCCGGCCACAACGAACTTCAGCGACGCGCATGTCGCCAACCTGCCTGAGAACCTGACGCACGTTGCCGGCGCTGGTTTGCTAGCCGGCGCGTTCGGTTTATTGGCGGTGCTGGGCTTCCTGCGATTCGCCGGAGTCCGCCAACCCTGAACGAATCTGCCGGCCTGAGACGGTAAAACCCCCGGTCGCGCAGCACTCCTCCTTCCGCCACGACGCATCTTATCGGGATTCGCCGGTCTGCCACTCTCGATATGGCATCGCCGCCCGGCGAAGGGCAAGTAACCCGTCGCGCAAGCCGATCAAGGAGGGGCATGCGGATTCTGAAACCGGCGCCTGGACCGATAAGCGGTGACAGACGGAATCGATTCGGCTAAGCTGATATCACAGGGCGTCTGTAGGGAGGATTCCGCTTCCACCGCTCAGGCCGTCCGGCACCTCCGGCAATGCCGCAGGTGACCCAGCCGTGCGGGGTTCAGATCGAGTTGCGCAGGTCCTGCGCCGATCGCGAACACGCACGCGGCAGTGGAAGTCGTTGCCAAAGGAGTGGGCTCATGCTTGTCCTGTCACGCCAGCGCGATCAATCCATCATGATTGGTGATGATATCGAAATCACCATCGTCGATGTGCGTGGCGACAAGGTCCGTGTCGGCATCAATGCACCGCGGCAGGTTTCGGTCCATCGCAAGGAAGTCTACGAGGCGATTCGGCGCGAGACAGAAGCGGCGCGCAATAGCGATGCCGCTCCCGGAAACGGCCCCAAGCCGGACAGTCCGAACAACGGCGGCTGAGAGCCGCTGGGTCAACACCGCACCACTGATTTCAGCCCATACCCGACAACCACCCACACCGCCTACCTGCGGGTTCTTGGAGGTCTGATGCCGGCTGACCTCCGAAGACCGGATCCCGACACGCCGCTTCCTGCTAATCCTGCGACCGGGTATCGAAATTCCGGGTTAGGCGCGGCTCACCGGCCTGTCCGCCGATTTCTTCCAAGTCCCTTCAGGCACGGGGTTTCCTTGACATTTTGAAGCCGTACAAGTAGCTTCTGCCGCGATCCATCGAGCTGGGGCGACAGCGCTTCAGGTCTGATGTGTCAACCGATCGGCGCCACATGGGGCAGTCGTCTAGGGTTCCGTGTACGGGATCTGATTCGCTCTGGGCGGTCCATCACGCGGCGGACCGTTCAAGCCTCGGTGCCGATCTTCCCGGCCTGCAGCACGTGACTCGCAGGCAAATGGGAAGCCCGCGTCACTTCTTGACGGTGACGTTGGTTCAAGTGCGCGAGGGAACCCCGGAGGGCGGGCCGTTGCCCGTCACCCCGGTCGACGGTGCGCTGCGCCGGCGAGAATCGCGCCATCAAGCGTCACGTCGCCTCTGCGGCGATGCATTGTGCGCGCCGTGAGCGGCAAGTGTGCCAAAGAACGCATTACCCGATGGTGTAATTGGTAACACACCAGGTTTTGGTCCTGGTATTCCAGGTTCGAGTCCTGGTCGGGTAGTCTGGACCGTTTGCGCGCGGCGAAACGGCCTGCGCCCGGAAATACCGCGCGGAAACCGCGCGGCGGACTGTATGAAGGTGACGACGTGAACGCAGCGGCGATCATCCTGGCGGCGGGAAAAAGCACCCGCATGAAGAGCGAGCTGCCCAAGGTGCTGCACGAAGTTTGCGGCGTACCGATGCTCGGGCATGTGCTCAACGCCTGCCGCGAAGCGGGCGTCGGCCGGCTGGTCGTCGTGGTTGGCCACCGCAAAGACGACGTCATCGCCGCGTTCGCCGGAGATGATGACATCGAGTGGGTGGTGCAGACGGAACAGAAGGGAACCGGACACGCGGCCCTGATGTGCGAAAACAGCCTGCGCGGGTTCGCCGGCCCTGTTCTGACCATCGCGGGCGACATGCCGCTGATCCGCGGCGAGACGGTTGGCGCAGTTTTGCAGGAGGCTGCGCGAACAAAGCACGCGGTCACGCTGGCCACCTCGGTGCTGGATGAACCGGAAGGCTACGGGCGCATCGTACGCGATGGAACCGGGGCCCTGGCGGCGATCGTTGAACACCACGATTGCACGCCTGAACAGCGGGTCATACGTGAAGTCAACATCAGTTACTACTGTTTTGCCGGCTCAAGACTGTTTGACCTGCTCAAGCACATCACCACCGACAACGCGAAGGGCGAATACTACATTACCGACACCGTGGCGATTGCCTTGCGCGAGGGCTGGGGGGCGGGGGCCATTCCGGCTGTACCGGCTGAGGATGCCATGGGCATCAACTCGCGGGCGGACCTGGCCCAGGTGAGTCGCGTAATGCAGGCTCGAATCCAGTCGTTCTGGTTGGACCATGCGGTGAGCATCGTCGACCGGTCCACGACATGGATTGAATCGGGCGCGCGAATCGGGGCGGAAACGATAATCTACCCGTTCACGTACATTGGCGCCGGCGCGGACGTGGGCGGCGGTTGCCGCCTGGGGCCGCATGCGTCGGTCGCCCGGGGCGAGCGCGTGCTCGCCGGCGCCGCGGTAAGCACCCTGATGGCGACAGGAGCCTGACCGATGGTCCCGAGCTGCGATCCCCACAACGGTGCGGCCCAACGGGTGGGCAACCTGATGGTGTTTGGCGGGACCAACGGCTGGACGCTGACCCGGAACATCTGCAAGTACCTGGATATTTCACCGGGCACCGCGCATCTCGAATCATTCCCGGATGGGGAGTCGTTCGTCAAGCTGGAAGTCGACGTTCGTGGGCGCGACTGCTTCGTCGTGCAGTCGACCAGCCCGCCGGTGAACGACGCGCTGATGCAACTGCTCATCTTCATCGATTGCCTGCGACGGGCGAGCGCCAACCGCATCACCGCGGTCATACCGTATTTCGGCTACGCGCGCCAGGACCGCAAGGCCGAGGGGCGCACCCCGATCACCGCGAAACTGCTCGCGAACATCATCACGGCAGCCGGGGCGCACCGCGTGCTCGCGGTGGACCTTCACGCTGACCAGATCCAGGGCTTTTTCGATATCCCCGTGGATCATCTCACCGCGTTTCGCGTGCTGGCGAACCACGTGAACGGCCTTGCGCTTGGCGAGACGGTGATTGTCTCACCGGACGTGGGCAACCTGAAAACCGCCAATAAATTCGCAAATGTGCTGGGCAGTGACATCGCCATCATCGACAAGCGCCGCAAGAGCGGCATGAACGTCGAGATGTCGCGGATCATCGGCAGCGTCGAGGGCAAGCACGTTCTGCTGTTCGATGACATCATCGCCACGGGCGGCACGCTGGCACAGGCGGCGACGCTGGTGCGCAGTCGCGGCGCCAAGTCGGTGTCCGCGGGCGCGACGCACGCGCTTTTCGCGGGCCCCTGCCTGCAGCGGTTGAAAGACTCGGAATTCAAGTACATCTGGGTGACCGACACGGTTCCGCTGCGCGAGGGTATCCGCGAGCAACTGCCGCAGCTCACGGTACTGTCCGTCGCGGAACTGGTCGGGGAGGCGATTCAGCGCATCCACCGACATGAGTCGGTCAGTGCGCTGTTTTCATGATAGGCAAAAGTCCGCGGTCGCGGCGGCCTCGCCGCCCGGCCGGCAAGAGTTGACGACCTGAACAAACGACCATAATCGAGAAAACGACAGGTAACTGGAGTAAGCAAAGCCATGGAAACCATGACCGTACCAGCCAAACGCCGCACGCACCTGGGCAGCAAGCATACCCGGCGCGTCCGGCAAAAGGGGCAGATTCCCGCGATTATCTACGGCCACAACGAAGAGCCGATCCCCATCGCGCTCGACGCACACGAGATAGACAACCTCCTGCAGCATCACGCGCGCGTGGTGCACATCGACCTGGAAAACCAGGCCGGTCAGTATCTCATCAAGTCCGTGCAGTACGACCACCTACAGACCACGCCCATCCACCTCGACCTGATGCGCGTCGACCTGGATGAAAAGGTGGAACTGGAAGTCGAGGTCGTGCTTCGCGGCGTGCCGAAGGGCGCGCACGACGGCGGCGTGCTGCATCAGCCGATTACGCGCATCCGCATCGAGTGCGTGGTCACCGCCATTCCGGACGAAATCAGGCACAGCATCGTCGAACTCGGCCTTAACGAGATGATCCACGTGAGCGACCTGCACGTGCCGGACGGCGTGACCATTCTCAATGACCCGAACGATGTCATCGCGGTTTGCCGCGAGCCTGCCGCGGAGGTTGAAGTCGCGCCGGTTGAGGGCGAGCAGGTCGCAACCGCCGAGCCGGAGGTCATTGGCAAGAAGACGGAAGACGAAGCCGCCAAGGAGGAATGATCTAACCCTCTGCGCGGCGATCGGCATCGGCCGCACGCAGGCTGCGAAACAGGCTGTAAACCGTGAAACTGATTGTCGGATTGGGGAACCCGGGAAAGGAGTACGCCAACACGCGGCATAACGTCGGCTTTCGCGTGGTGGACCTGCTTGGACGGCGGTGGAACATCGAAATGCTGTCTGAGAAATTCCACGCCTGGTTTGGCAGCGGAAATGCCGGCGGCGAGCGGGTGGTGATGCTCAAGCCGACGACCTTCATGAATCGCAGCGGGCAGGCGGTGATGGCCGCGGGCAAGTTCTACCAGTTGGAACTGGCCGATCTGCTGGTCGTTTGCGACGACGTGGCGCTGGAGCCGGGCCGGCTGCGGATACGCAAGCAAGGGTCAGCCGGCGGCCATAACGGCTTGGCTGACATTATCCAGCGCCTGGGCAATGACGCCTGGTGCCGCCTGCGGATAGGAATCGGCGATGCGCCGGGCGCGGTGCGGTCCTCGCACGTGCTCGGTCGCTTCGAGGCGGATGAAGTCGAGATGATGGACCGCGCGGTGTGCCGGGCGGCGGACGCGGTGGAGACCTGGTTGCGTGAGGGCGCAGACGCCGCGATGAACCGGTTCAACGTCGATCCGGCGGAATGAGTAATACGATCTGGGTCATCGAACGAGCACGAAGCCCCGCCCGGACGCGGGGCAAGACAAGACATGCAGGAATGCGACAGGAAGCGAACAAGAGTTTGTGGACGCACAGTGCGTCCGGGAGGTATCTACCTTGAATCAGTATGAAGTGATGTTTCTGTTTGACCCGACGTTTGCGTCGGACCTGGGCGCCGCGAAGGCGGAGGTGCAGCGCATCCTCAGCCGCGCCGAAGCTGAGATCGTGTTCCTCGAGCGGTGGGAGGAGCGTAAGCTCGCCTACGAGATCAAGGGACGCAAGCGCGGCGTGTACATGTTGACCTACTTCAAGTGCCACGGCTCCAAGATATCGGGCATCGAGCGCGACGCGCGCCTGAGCGAACCGATCCTGCGAGCGCTGGTCAAACGTGCCGAGGGCATCACGCTCGAGCAAATCGAGAAGCTGATGCCGCAGGCCCGCCGGGCGGATGAGCCGACGGAAGACGACGGACATGCCCCCCGCCGGCCGCGTGCACCGCGCATGGACCGCGAACGTGAACCCGCCGCCGTCGGTGTCGGCGAGGGCGTTGATCCCGATATCGGAGATATTCCGGACCTGGACGAATAGGGTCAATCAGCCGCGGCCGCGCGGCGCGGGAGAACTGGACCATGGCGAATTTCAATAAGGTGATACTCGCGGGCAACATGACGCGCGATCCGGAACTTTCCTACACCGCCAGCAACATGCCGATCTGCAAATTCGGCATCGCGATCAACCGCAAATGGCGGGACAAGAGCTCCGGTGAGACGCGGGAAGAAACCTGTTTTGTCGATTGCACGGCTTTCGGCCGGACCGGCGAGGTCATCAACCAGTACATGGGCAAGGGCAAGCCGATCTTCGTCGAAGGCCGGCTCAATTTTCGCCAATGGGAGGCTCAGGACGGCGGCAAACGCAGCAAACTGGACGTGGTTGTCGAAAACTTCCAGTTCATCGGCGGGCAAGCAGGGCCCGGTGGCACAAGCCAGGGCGGTCCTGCGGGAGGTCGCCAGGCCAGGCCGGCCCCGGTGGGCGCAAAGGCTCGATCGGCGGACGCCCCTCCGCCTGACGACTACGACGACTACGGCCCGCCACCCACCGAGAGCGGCGACGAAGTGCCGTTTTGAGGCGGCCTCGGCGCACAGCGCAACGTGAAGCCGCACGTGGGCGCCGGCGTGCCGACGCGACGAGCGCACCGGAGCATGCTGCAAGCGGCAGAGCCGCTGAGGGATGTGGAATGCCTCGGATGCAGAAAAAGTTTCCGCGCATTTGCGGTTGAGAAAACAAGCAGTCAAGCGCGGCGACGCAGTGCGATCTTTCGCCGCCAGCGAAACTTGCGGACATGGGCGGCCACCGCGCCGCGGTACGGCGATCGTCGCGATCGCCTGTTGAATCTGAAGATGGGCGAGTCGCGGGCGTAAATGCGTTCGCGTCCCACGCCGGCGATGGTAAGATGCCGTGCTGTCGCCCGCGAATTGAAGCGAGGACGAGTTACCATGGAACTTCTGCTCAAAAGAGACATCCCCCGGCTGGGAATCGTCGGCGACGTGGTGAATGTATCGGCTGGCTTTGCGCGCAACTACCTGTTGCCGCAGGATCTGGCGACGGAACCGACCGAGGCCAACAAGCGCGCCCTGGCGGATGCACGGCGCCAGGCCGAGGAACGCCGCCGCCTGCTGCAGGAGCAGCTCAAGGCCACCGCCGAAGCGATCGCCAATGTCGAGATCACGATCGAAGCCGCCGCCAATGAAGAAGGCGTGCTGTACGGCTCGGTCGGCCCGCGCGAGGTCGCGGCTGCCCTGCGCGATCTGGGTCACGACGTGAATGCTTCGCACGTTCACCTGCGCGACCCGATCAAGCACCTGGACAACGTCATGGTGCAGGTGGTGCTCGCCGAGAAGATAGAAACGCAGGTGAAGGTGTGGGTCGTCCGGTCAAAGGCGGCGCTCGACGACTTGGAGAGCGACGAAGGCAGGGAGGCTGATTCCGGTGACCAGGCTGACGACGGCGCGGACCGGTAGCGACAATCCCCGGGGGGGCGGCAGTTCCGCGGGGGTGATCCCCGAGGATCGGATGCCCCCGCAGAGTCTCGAGGCGGAGATGAGCCTGCTGGGCTCGCTCATGCTCGACCGCGAGGCCGTCGGGGATATCGTTTCCATCATCGGCCGCGGCGATGTTCACTGGTTTTACCGTCCGGACCACCGGCTGATCTTCGAGACGCTGGTCGACCTGTACGACGCGAACCAGCCGATCGACCTGGTCATCCTCCGCAACGAACTCGAGAAGCGCAACCTCCTGGAGCAGGCCGGCGGTGTGGAGTATCTCGTCGCCTGCGCGGAAAGCGTACCCACGGCGGTCAACGCCGAGCATTACGCGCGCATCGTGCGCGATAAGGGTCTGCTGCGCGACCTGATCTCCTGCGTCAGTGAAATCGCCGAAGACGCCTACAGCGACAGCGAGACGAGCACGGAGCTTTTCGACCGCGCGGAGCAGAAGCTCTTCGCGGTGACCGAGCGCCGCGTCGCCGGACACACCATTCCGCTCAGCGAGCTGATCGTTGAGCTGGACCACATCATCAATTCCGAAGAGGCAGGACAGATCAGCGGCCTGCCCACCGGCTTCAGCGAGCTGGACGAACTGACCACCGGCTTTCAGCCGGGCGACATGGTCGTCGTCGCCGGGCGGCCTTCCATGGGAAAAACCGCGCTCGGCCTGAACATGGCCGAGCACGCGGCCGTCGTCGAAGGGCTGCCCGTGGTGTTCTTCTCCCTGGAAATGAGCCGCCAGCAGGTCGCGCAGCGCCTGCTGTGCAGCCGGGCACGCATCGACTCACACAAATTCCGCAAGCGCATGCTCAACGAGGAGGAGCGACGTTTCCTCGCCGATGTGTGCATGGAGCTGCAGGGCGCGCCGCTGTTCGTCGATGACACGCCGGGGCTCACGCCGATGGAGCTGCGGGCCAAGGCCCGTCGCCTGAAAATGCAGCACAACATCCGCGCCGTCTTCGTCGATTACCTCCAGCTCATGCACGCGCCCGGACACGAGAGCCGGCAGCAGGAAATCTCCTACATCAGCCGCTCGCTCAAGGCGCTCGGCCGCGAATTGGGTATTCCCATTGTCGCCCTCGCCCAGCTCAACCGCCAGACCGAAGGCCGCACAGGCAATCAGCCGCGGATGAGCGACCTGCGCGAAAGCGGGGCCATCGAACAGGACGCCGACGCCGTGCTGCTCATCCACCGCGAAGAGTACTACAAGCGCGACGACCCCAACCTCAAGGGCAAGGCCCAGTTGATCATTGCCAAGCAGCGCAACGGGCCGACCGGCGAAATCGATCTGCAGTTCGACCACCAGGCCACGCGCTTCAACAACCTGTCGCCCATGAGCGATGCCGGCTATGCGCCCGCGTACGGCGGTAACGCGCCCTTCTGACCGCGCAAGCCTCGCGATTGAGTCCGCGAAGCTTTTCGCTAAACTCTCCGCCCATGAGTCTCATCGTGCAGAAATTCGGCGGCACCAGCGTGGCCGACGCTGCGAAGATCCAGCGCGCCGCTCGCCGCGCTATCCGCGCCAAACTCGACGGCAAACGCGTGGTCATGGTCGTCTCCGCCATGGGAAAAACCACCGACCAGCTCATCGCCCTGGCCCGCGAAGTCACTCAGGATGCCGATCCGCCCAAACGCGAGATGGACATGCTCCTGGCCACCGGCGAACAAGTCTCCATCGCGCTCATGGCCATGGCCATCCACGCAGCCGGGCACGACGCCATCAGCCTTACCGGCGGCCAGCTCGGATTAATGACCGACCGCATGCACACGCAGGCACGCATCCAGCAGATCAGCCGCGACCGGCTGAATCGCGAATTGGACGCCGGGCGGATCGTGATCGTCGCGGGCTTCCAGGGCATCGACGCAAGCGGGGAGATTTACACGCTGGGCCGCGGCGCTTCCGACACCACCGCGGCGGCGCTGGCGGCTGTGCTGGGCGCGGAGATCTGCGAAATCTACACCGACGTCGACGGCGTCTACACCACCGATCCGCGCATCGTCCCGCAGGCGCGGAAGATGGACGTGATCAGCTACGACGAAATGCTCGAGATGGCCGCGGTCGGCGCTGGCGTCATGCACTCGCGGGCCATCGAGTTCGGCAAGAAATTCAACGTACCGATTCACGTGCGCAGCTCGCTGACCGATCAGCCGGGAACCATGATCATGGAACGCAACCAGGGATTGGAAGACGTGGCCGTGCGCGGCGCCACGCTGAAAGAGGACCTCGCGACCATTGTGCTCACCCGCGTGCCCAATCGGCCGGGAATCGCCGCGGAGGTCTTCGCGGAGGTCGCGCGGCACCACGTGGTGGTCGACGACATCATCCAGAATTTCTTCGAGGACGGTAAAGTCGCCAACATCGGCTTCAGCACGAACCACGCGCATGCGAAGGAGGCTCTCGCGGTCTGCCAGCGCATGGCCCAGGAGCACGGCTTCGGCGGCGTCGAGATGGACGACAACGTCTCGAAGGTCAGCATCGTGGGCATCGGCATGCGCACGCACGCGGGCGTCGCCGCGACCATGTTCAAAGCGCTGGCCAACGCCCGGATCAACATCGACAACATCTCCACCAGCGAGATTGTCATCAGCGTGATCGTGCGCAAGGAGGACGGCCCGCGGGCGCTGCAGGTGGTGCACGACGCGTTCAAGCTGGATCAACCGCCGGCGGCGAATTGACGCCGGGCGCTTGGTCAGGTGCGTTGCGCGGGCCTGTCCTGAACATTCGGACTCGAAACCTCCAGCGTGAATTCCCAACGACAGACTATGCGCCGCCTCTTGCGAATGCGCCGACGTCCGAAGCTCCCTCCTACCATCATTCTTGCGCCCGCGTGGAAGCGCCGCCCGGCTGCCACGTGCGTGTTGCTCGTTGTCGTCCTGCTGGTGGTGCTCACCCGCGCGACGACGGAGGACACCGACGATCAGGCGCGGTATCACAACCGCGTGTTCACGGTGGTACACGTCGCGGACGGCGACACATTCGACATCGACGCGCCCGACGGCGGCGAACCGCGCACGCGCATTCGCCTGTGGGGCGTGGACACGCCGGAACTGGGCCGTGGGTCCGATCCGCCGATGCACTTCGCGGAGGAAGCGGCTGATTTCGCCCGCCAGGCGCTGCTGCATCAGCCGGTACGCGTGCTGCTGGCCCGGGAGCGCACGCGCGACAAGTACGACCGGCTGCTGGCCTACGTACAGATTGAGGCGACTGGAGCACAGTTCAACGAAATGCTCATTGAGCACGGCCTGGCCTACGCCGATTGGCGTTTCCCACACCCGAACCAGACGCGCTACCAGCAACTTGAGCGCCGTGCCCGCGAATCCCGAGCGGGCCTGTGGGCCAAGGTCACCCCCGCGGAAATGCCTGCCTGGCGCAGTCGGAAAACCGCCGAAGCCGAGCCGCGACCGTGAGGGAACGGGGCAAACAGGCGTCGTTGCAGGTCCAAATCCACGCCTGCCCCTTCCGCTATTACTTGAAAACGGCGTACAATACTTGCAAGCGCATCATTGCGGTACGGTGTTCAATCTCGAATGTGAACGAAGTCGTGAAATCAGGCGATCCGGGCTGGTTCGCCGTGTCGGCTGATGCGCATGGATTCACAATCTTACGAAAAGGCGCCTGAGAGCCGCCGCATTGTTCGGAGAGCGGGCGAGCGATCCGATGAGGTCACGAATCAAGAAAGCGCGCACGGCAATTCGCTGGATCAGCGTGGCGGCCTTCGCCTTAATGCTTGCGTGGATTCCTGCCAGCTTCGCTTGGACTATTGGTTATAATCAAGCATATCCGGATCGGGATTGGCTCGGACGCCGGACAGGTCGATGCTTCCGCGTTTTTGTTGGACAAGGATACGTTGGAATCGGCACAGCCGGAACCGCATACGAGTCCGGCTTCTATGCGTTTCGCAATCACATTCGCACCCTCCCGCAATATTGGCAATGGCCCTATTATCATGAATACGGTACAACCTGGTACCTGAGCGTTCCCCTTTGGATTGTCGTCGCAGTCATGGGCGCCCCAGTTGTGTGGTTTTGGTTGCGCCGACGGCATCATCCCGTAGGCCACTGCGCGAAGTGCGGCTATAATCTCACCGGCAACACGTCGGGGCGCTGTCCGGAGTGCGGAGAACGTGCGTGACGATGCAAGACTCATTTGGCTTGCTCGGCCGGATCCACCGCGAGACCGCCTTTGGAATGGCGCTGGCACTTTTGATTCCCTTTCTCGTGTTCTTGCAGGGGCCGTTGATTCCGGGACTGACGGATTACGGCATCGGCATCTTCGTCCTCGACCTCTGCGCCGGCTTGTGTTTTCTGGATGCATCGCTGCGCTCACGCATCCGTCCGGTCACAACCTGTTTGCTCGGCGTCGTCATGCTGGCATTGGCCTTCGCGTTCTATGTCTTCGGCGAGCGCAGTGAGCGGACGTTCTGGTCGGACGTATTCCCCGCGATCGGGCTGCTCATGACACTTCTTTTCGGCGGGCTGCTGCTCCTGATCGCGCTGGTCCGCGTGATCGTCGACGTGGTCCGCCGTGCGCGAAACCGAGGAGATTCCCGGTGCTTTCGCTGCGGCTACGACCTCACCGGCAACGTCAGCGGCGTGTGTTCTGAATGCGGCGCGTCGACCATGGCGCCCCTTCGGGAGGGTTCCATCATTGACGACACGGTATCCGGCCGCGAAGATCAATCGGTTACAAGCCGCGCCCGTAGCTCAGATGGATAGAGCAACGGTTTCCTAAACCGTAGGTCACAGGTTCGAATCCTGTCGGGCGCAATTCGGCGAAACGCCAAGGCCTCGCCGGACATGCCGATTGGCCCGGCGCGCGGGCTTACTAAAACGTGATCGGCAGGAATGAACCAAGCTGCAGCACATCGAACACGAAAAAGTTCCCAATCTCGTAGATCATCAGCCGAAGTACAACTAACGGAATCGCGATCATCTGCACGAGCGGGCGCAGTGGCCCCAGATCGATGTCCGACATGGTATTCTCCAGCAAATCGGGCGAGCCCGCCTGGCGGCTCACCAGTTCGCCCAACAACCCAAACGCCTCTTCCGCCGAAACTCCCGTTGCGGCCGGCGCCGTGCCCCTCGGACCGCATGGTAGCCGCAGATTTAATTGGGAGCCAGCGGACCGCGAATCGCGGGGCACGCGCCGCCTGCCGGGGATCGGACTCGCGAAACAGTTTCAGGTTGTTCGGCGTGTGGCTGATGCCCGGCGGCACATCGCGCGCTGATGGTTGACATTCACACCGTGACCGCGAGACTTGGCCAAGTCCTGCAGGAAGGGTCTTTGAGGGACCGGCACGAACCCGCGGCTGATGCGTCAGCCGGCGGCACACACGGAGCACGTGAAGGCATGCCAACACGAACGAAAAACCCCGCAAAGCGCATGGCATTGGCGGCCATTCTGGCGGCACTGGCAGTGGCGCAGCTGGCGGTGGCGCCCGCGGCGTTTGCCGAGGCGCCCCGTTTCAGTCGCGAACCGGCGGTCGAACAGCGCATCGACGCCCTCATCCAGGCGATGACGCTCGAGGAAAAGCTCGGCCAACTCACCCAGCAATGGGGCAGCGAAGCGCAGGACGTCAACCCCGTCGTCACGCAGACCAAACGCGACGACCTGCTAGGGCTCATCCGCGCCGGCAAGGTCGGGTCGCTGCTAGGCGCGCACGGCGCGGAATACACCAACATGCTGCAGAAAGCCGCGTTCGAGGAATCCAGGCACAAGATTCCGATCATCCTGGGCAACGACGTCATCCACGGCTATCGCACGATTTTCCCAATCCCGCTCGGCGGCGCGGCGACCTGGGATCCCCAGCTCATCGAGCAGGAGTCGCGCGTCGCCGCCATCGAGGCCGCGGCCTGCGGCACGCACTGGACTTTCGCCCCCATGGTGGACATCTGCCGCGATCCGCGCTGGGGACGCGTCGCGGAGGGCGCGGGCGAGGACCCGGTGCTCGGCGCGGCCATGGCCGTCGCGCGCGTGCGCGGCTTCCAGGGCCGCGACTTGAAGGCAGCCGACTCGGTCGTCGCCTGCGCCAAGCACTACGTTGCATACGGCGCGCCCGAGGGCGGCCGCGACTACAACACCGTGGACATTTCCATGCAGACGTTGCACGACGTACACCTGCCGCCCTTTCAAGCTGCGGTCCGCGCCGGCGTCGGCACGCTGATGAGTTCCTTCAACGAAATCAATGGCGTGCCCGGCTCGGGCAGCCGGTACACGCTCACCACCGTTCTCCGGGAACGCTGGGGCTTTGACGGCTTCGTGGTCAGCGACTGGAGCTCGGTCACCGAGATGATCGCCCACGGCTACGCCGCGGACCAGGCGGATGCGGGGCTGAAAAGCCTGACGGCGGGCGTGGATATGGAAATGTCCTCATTCTCCTATCGCGACCAACTGCCCGCGCTGGTGCAGGCCGGCAAGCTCGACGAAAAGGTGGTGGACGAAGCGCTGCGCCGCGTGCTCCGCGTGAAGTTCGCAGCCGGGCTGTTCGACGATCCGTACACCGATCCGGCCATCGCTGAGAAGGTCGTACTTTGTGCGGAGCATCGCAAGCTCGCCCGGGAGGTGGCGCGCAGCTCGCTCGTGCTGCTGCGAAACGAGGGCGGTGTGTTGCCGATTTCCCCGGAGATCAAGTCGATCGCGGTCATCGGCCCGCTCGCCGACAGCAAGCGCGACCCGCTGGGCACGTGGGCGGCTGTGGGCAAGGCCGACGAGGTCGTCACCGTCCTGGAGGGCATTCGCGCACGCGCGGGCGACGGCGTGACCGTCCGCCATGTCGCCGCGTGCGATGTGCGCGGCAGCGACGCCACGGGAATTCCCGAGGCCATCACCGTCGCGTACGACAGTGACATGATCGTGCTGGTTCTCGGTGAGAGCGAAGACATGAGCGGCGAGGGCCACAGCCGGTCCGTTATCGAACTTCCTGGTCAGCAGGCCGACCTCGCCAGGGTGATGCAAGCGACGGGCAAGCCGGTGGTGGCTGTGCTGCTCGCGGGACGTCCGCTGGCGATTCCCTGGGTTGCGGAGAACATTCCCGGCGTCTTGTTCGCATGGCACCCCGGCGTGGAGTGCGGAAATGCGATCGCGGACGTGTTGTTCGGCGATTTCAACCCCTGTGGGAAACTCCCCATCACGTTTCCGCGGGCGACGGGGCAGATTCCGACATACATGGCGCACAAGAACACCGGGCGGCCCCCGCTCGAAAAGGAACGCTATACCTCGAAGTACATTGATGTTTCCTGGACCCCGCAGTTTCCGTTCGGCTACGGCCTGAGCTACACGAGCTTCGCGTATCGCAATCTTTCGGTCAGCCCGCGCGAACTCAAGGCGGACGGCACGCTGACCGTCACCGTTGAGGTGGCCAACACCGGGGCGCGTGCTGGAGCGGAAGTGGTGCAATGCTACGTCCGCGACCTGGTGGGCAGCGTCACCCGCCCTGTTCGCCAACTGGTCGCCTTCGAAAAAGTACAGATCGCCCCCGGCGAGACGAAAACCGTCACGCTGAGCATCTCCGCGCAGTCCCTGGGTTTTCACAACTGGGACATGAAGTACGTGGTCGAGCCGGGCGAGTTCAAGTTCTGGGTCGGCGACCAGGAAGGGACATTCGAGATCAGCGAATGAGCGGATTGCAAAGCGCTTAGATCAGCGATTCGATGAATGCGGCGGCCAGACCGCCGCATGGATCAAGCTTCGTTCATCACTCCGCGTTCCAAAGCGCCAACGGCCATGAGCGAACCACTCCCGCCGGGTACCGAGACGCGACGCACCACGCAGGTCATCGGACTTGTCCTCGGAGTCGCGGCATTCCTGGTGGTCTGGCGCATGCCGCCGGCCGCGTCGCTGGTTGAAATCTGCGCCGCGAAACTGCATCAGCCCGCCGACCATGCCGACGTGGCGGAATTGGCGCGCGGCGCGCAGGCCACGCTGGCCCTGATGCTGCTCATGGTCGCCTGGTGGGTCACCGAAGCGATCCCCCTGCCCGCGACCGCCCTGCTGCCTGGCGTCATGCTCCCGCTCGTGCATGTCACCGGCGCAGCGGATGGAAAACTCCACGCGTTCACCTCCGCCGCCGCCTTTTCCAGCTATGCCCATCCGATCATTTTCCTTTTTTTGGGGGGATTCTTTCTCGCCGCGGGTATGCGCGAATCGCGGCTCGCCTTGCGCATCACATTATGGGCGCTTTCCCGCCGCTTCATCACGCGCGGACCGGGCGCGCTGCTGCTGAGCCTGATGCTGGTCACCGCCCTCTTGAGCATGCTCATCTCGAACACCGCCACTGCGGCGATGATGATTCCGATCGCGCTGCCGATGCTGGCCACGCTAGGCGAAACTCCTGGCACGTCGCGCCTGGGTGCGGCAGTCATGCTGGGCATCGCCTGGGCGGCATCCATCGGCGGGATCGGCACGCTCATCGGCTCACCCCCGAATCTCATCGCCAAGGCCAACCTGGAGGAAGCGGGATTGGCCGAGATCGATTTTCTCGCGTGGATGAAACTCGGCATGCCCGTAGCGATCCTCGGACTGCTGACGGCGTGGGCGCTGCTCATGCTCATGTTTCGCCCCAAGAGAACCATCAGCCCGAGCGCCCGTGAATTGATCGTGAACCAGCGCGCGGCGCTCGGCTGCATGAGCAGCGTGGAGGGTGTGGTGGTGGCGATTCTCGCCCTGGCCATGTTGTTATGGGTGACGCATCAACATTGGGGACTACTGCTTCCGCCTGAGGTGTATCAGCGCGTGTCACGCGTCGGAGTCGACGAAATTGCATTGGCCTGCGGCCTGCTCCTCTTCATCGTTCCCGCGACTTGGCGCGGCTGGCGACCGGTGCTCACCTGGCGCGATACGCGGCACGTCGACTGGGGCACGCTGCTCCTGTTCGGCGGCGGCCTGGCGCTGTCATCGGCCATGTTCAAGACTGGCCTTTCGGACTGGATCGCATCCGCGGTGGTGACGCGCCTGCACGGCTGGTGGCCGCTGCTGTGCCTCGCGGCGATCGTGCTGCTGATCGATTTTCTGACGGAAATCACCAGCAACACAGCCGTGACCGCGATGGTCGCGCCCATGACCATTGCCGTCGCGCCGGGCTTGGGCCTTTCGCCCGAGATGTTGTGCGTGTCCGCGGCGATGGCCGCGTCGATGGCGTTCATGCTGCCGGTGGCCACGCCGCCCAACGCCCTGGTCTATGCCACAGGCCACTTCCGCATCGGGCAGATGATTCGCGCGGGCTTCCTGATGAATCTGCTCGGCTGCGGCTTGCTGGTGGCGATCATGTGGTTGCTGGCGTAGAGGCGGCGATCCCACTAACCTACGAATTGAACCGACGAGGAATTCATTGCGACCCGAGCACTCCGGCTCGCATTCCTTCGAGCACAAGGAAAGTCGATGTACCAGGAAATCGATCCCCCGGCGGCCAAAGCCCAGCTCGACGCGGGCGGTGTCGTGTATCTCGACGTGCGCTCGCAACGCGAGTTCGCCGAGGGCCATGTGCCGGGCGCGCTCAACATACCCATTCTCGATTTCGACGCGGCGGGCATGATGACCCCGAACAACGATTTTCCGCGAGTCGTCGCCGCAGTGGTGCCGCGCGACGTGCGCATCATTGTGGGTTGCAAGTCCGGCGGACGCTCCGCCCAGGCGGCGGAGTACCTGGCCCAGGCCGGGTGGCCAAACGTGAGCAACCTGCTCGGCGGCATGCACGGTCAGCGCAACATGCTCGGCCAGGTCGTCCAACCCGGCTGGCTGGACAACGGTTTTCCCGTGTCGCACACACCCAAGAACGGATGCAGCTACCCGGAACTCCGCGCCCGGGCGGACAGCGCGCACGGCTGATGCATGTCTTTCGTCAACGCCGCCATTCCAGGTCCGCGATCACGACGCAGTGGTCCGACAGCGGTCCGCACTGCACGGTATGTGACTTGAACACCAGCTCCGGCCCGTGCAGAATCCAATCGATGCGCAACTGCGGATCCGCGCTGGGAAATGTCGGAAGATCGTGCGCGTCCACCCGGTAGGTATTCAGCCTGAGTCCAATCACAATCGTCTTCATCGCCTCCTCGTCACCCGCGCAATTCAAATCACCCAGGACGAGAAGCGGGTACGGTGATTCTGCAAGCTCATCGACGAGCACCTGCGCCTGTCGTGCGCGCTCCCCGGGGGAACTTGGGTGTAGATGGACGGAAGCGACGCGCAGGACTCGGCCCGCGAACTCCACGTCGGCGTAAACAAAGCCCTTGGTATCGATACCCCGCGTGTGAAAGCTGTACGACTTTGGAGCAACCAACGGCCGATCAGCCAGCAGCGCTGTCCCGCAATTCACCCGCATGAAGCTCACGCCCAGATCGATGTGCTCGCCGCGAAAGTGGTGCGGCAATCCGCTCGAGTCCGCCAGCGACTGCACGTGGTCAAAGCCGCCGCTCCAGAACGACGGGCCGTCCGCCTCTTGCAGGGCAACCACATTCGGCTGCCAAAGACGCAGGGCAAATGAAATTGCTGCGAGGTTCTTCTCGAAATCAGCGCGAGGCAGACCGACCTGCGATTCCGCCATCCCGCGGCCGTGTGCGATATTCCAGGTCATCACGCGGAGCACCGTTGGACCGGGAGCACTGCAACCCGCCGCCATCACGAGGGCGGTCGCCAGCCAACTTACCGGCATCCATCGCCGCCACGCACGCGTCCGCAGGCCATTGCTGCGTACATGCCGGGATTTGGGGCCGTCGCCCCGGGATGCGCCTCCGCACGTAGACGTCCCCCACCGGGATGATAGCATGTCCCTTTTCGCGAACACCGGAATTCGACAGGTCATCGCCTATGCCGCCCGACATCATCCGCAACATACCACCTGGAACAGCCATTCCCGAAGTGGTCAACGCGATTATCGAAATTCCCAAGGGTCGGCGCAGCAAGTTCGAGGTGGACAAGGCCACCGGGCTGATGAAGCTCGACCGCTACCTGTTTTCGTCCAGTCACTACCCGGGCGACTACGGTTTCATACCACAATCGCTCGCGGAGGATGGCGACGCGCTGGATGTGCTGGTTATGGTCAACGAACCCACGTTCTCCGGCTGCCTCATCGAAACTCGAATCATCGGGCTGTTCAAGATGACCGACCGCGGCCTGAACGACTACAAGGTGCTGGGCGTGCCGCACACCGATCCGCTGTTCGCCGAGTATCAAGCTCTGGCCGACGTTCCGCCGCACTTCCTGCGCGAGGTCGAGCACTTTTTCTCCACGTACAAACAACTCGAAGGGGCCCACACCGAATCGATCGGCTGGTCCGGACGGGCCGACGCGCTCGCCGAGGTCAAGGCCGCCGTTCAGCGTTTTGGCGAAGCCCATCCGTAGTTCAGAAGTCGGCTGCCTGGATATCCGCCCTGCGTGCGTCAAGATCAGTGCCGCGGCAGCAGCTCGACAAGCTGATCGATCTCGCGCTCGCTGTTGTACACGTGGGGGCTCGCCCGCAGCCGTCGGCTGCGCAGCGCTACGATCACCCGGTGCTCATTCTGCAGATGCCGACGGATCTGCTCGAGATCGTGGATTTCACTGGAAAACGAGACAATCCCGCTCGCTTCGCCGGGTCGGCGCGAACTGACCACCGTGTAACCCTTGGCCTTAACCCCCTCCACCAGCCGGTCGGTCAGGCTTATCAGCCGCTGGTGAATGTGCGCGATCCCGATCTCGCTCAGCAGGTCCAGCGCGCCGCCCAGCGCGAAAATGCCCATCAGGTTGTACGCCCCCGTGTCGTATCGCTTGGCCGAATCCAGGTATTCGAACTGGTACTTGTCGAAGTCGAGCGCGTTCTTCATGCTCAACCAGCCGACGCAGGACGGCTTGAGATAGCCCTGCATCTCCTTGCGTACATAGAAGATTCCCAACCCTTCCGGTCCGCACATCCACTTGTGCCCGTCGGCGGACAGAAAGTCGATCTTCATCGTGCGCACGTCGATCGGAACCGCACCGACAGACTGGATCGCATCCACGCACAGCAGCACGCCCTTTTGCTGGCAATATTCACCTAGCGCCGCCAGGTCCGTGCGAAATCCGCTGGCATACTGCACCGAGGAAATGGCCACCAGCCGGGTGCGCGGATTGATCGCTTCGATCAGCCGCTCGAGCGGTATACGCCCGTTCTCCTCAAAGACCATCTGCACGCGCACGCCGTGCGCCTTCAGCGCCTGCCAGCAATACACGTTGGCGGGAAACTCGACATTGGTCGTGACGATGTTGTCGCCAGTCTGCCAGGTCAGGCCGTTGGCGACGAAATTCAGCCCTTCCGTGGTGTTCTTGACAAAACAGATTTCGTCGGCGTTCGCCCCGATGAACCGCGCGGCCACCTGCCGCACGCGCTCCGCCTCCTTGTAAGAACCGCCCAAAAGGTAGGCGTGCTGCACGTTGTCGCGGCAGAAGCGCTCCGCCGCGGCCAACGCCCGCGCGCACATCGGCGCCACCGCGGCATGATTCTGAAAATTGTAATTGCGCGTGATTGGAAACTCATCGCGAAGTGCGGTCCAGTCCATGTCGCTCACCCTGCATGCAGCTTGGGCCGGCGCAAGCCGCGGCCTTGGCCTTCTGACCTGCTTGCCTTCTGGCCTGCCTGATTATACGCCGGACAACGCGAATTTGGGCGCGGATTTCACTCCATGAAATCTGCTGGTGGCAGCCGCGCGTCGCTAAGCGTGCGGCTGGCTGTCGAGGGCACGCTCGATGGCGCGGCGGACCTGCTCATGAACCTTGTCGGCGCGAGCGATTTCACGCCAGTCGAGATCGCCGTCCGGAGCCTGCTCGAAGAAAAACTGGATCGTGCCGAGCTTGCACGCGCGCTCATGGATGCGGCGGTGCACGCGCGTGTTACGGATGTGCACGAGCGGACACGCCAGAATATCCGGCCGCAACACGCCGCGCAGACGCATCACCCGACGGTTGGTCAACACAAAATGCCGCGATGCCCAGCGCAGCACCGCCACCCCCAGCCGCCCCACCGCGAGCACACCGGCGAGCTGCGCCACGGTCTCCGGCGACAAGCCGCCCAGCCGCAGACCGGGCACCACGCTAACGACGAGAAGAATTCCCGCGACTATCAGCCACCGCGCCGCGTCGAACAGGACAAACCAGGGGGACGGCTTGACCGCGAGCACCACGATCTCACCGCCATCGAGGTATTCTGGCGAAATGGGCACCGCCTGAACCAAAGCCGGCACGGCCCCATCCACAGCCGCCACCATTTGCGGCGGAATGCAGCCCGCATCCAGCGGCGATGCCAATGCCGCAAACGCCGATACCGCGCACGCCGAACCGGCTGTGCAGTAACGCGGCGACATGCCTTCAATATCGCTCGGGCTTGAGCACGGCGATGTGCGGGTAGTTGCGATAATGCCCATCGTAATCCAGTCCGTAACCGACGACGAACTCGTCTTCGATTTCGAACCCGACAAAGTCCGCGGTAACGTCCGCCGGCGCCTTCGACGGCTTGCGCAGCAGCACCGCCGTCCGCAGCGTGCGCGGCTTGCGTTCCCGCAGCCGCTGCCCCACCAGCCGAAGCGTCTTGCCGGTGTCGAGAATGTCGTCGATGACCAGCACGTGCTGGTCGGTGATGTCCACGCTCAGGTCGCGAGTGATCGACGCGTCACGCGACTCGGTGACGGCGCCTGCGTAACTCGAAACCGCGATGAGTCCCAGCTTCATCTTCATCGGCAGCCGGCGAATCAGGTCTGCCAGGAAAATGATCGAGCCGGCGAGGATGGGCACCAGCACCAGGCCGGTGTCTTCCTCCGGGTAGCAGGCCGCGATGTCGTCGGCCATCTCGCGGATTCGCCGGTCGAGCTGTTCGTGCGTGATCAGAATGCGGTCGATGTCCCCTTCCATAGGCGTATTGTACGCGGTCGATCGGCCTGAACCAGAGCGAAGTCGCCAGTCAGCCGGATTCACAAGCCAGGGTCGGTCTCCCCGCGCTTCGGGACCCAGTCGGCGGTGCCAAAGTCCCCCGCCCGAAAAATCACGGCCGCGGCGGAGGTTCGCCGCAGCGCGTCGAGGACCAACGAACGCCCGCGGACGCCGCAACCGCGCATACCGGTAGAGGGCCAGGGTTCGATGGCGTGCGAAGCGTCGCGCGGCAACCGCAAAACGCCGGCGTCCACCCGCGCGCCCGATCGCGCATTCCAGTGCCCGCGTCTCGCTGCATTGGGGAATTTCAATATTGTGGAACGGTTGCCGCGGAGTGAATCGCGCATCCGCGGTCGTCGCGCGGGCTAATGCATTAGCATTCATTTACTTCGAATTCAGAAGCTCAATAACCAAGTTGGCTATTCTAATCTCGAAGGCAACGCCGCGGGCTGCACCCGCTGACGCGACGAAAACCAAACGTACCCTTCCGATCAGCGGTGACAACCCACGCCAACCAGGACCGAATCACCGGTCCGCATTGCAAGGAGAAAAACATGTTAAGCTGGGCTCTGGCATTTCTGATCGTCGCTCTGGTCGCGGCTGTCTTCGGGTTTACGGGTATCGCCGTCGGCGCAGCCGTGATCGCCAAATGGATTTTCTTCGTCTTCATCGTGCTGTTTCTGCTCGCCGCGATCAGCGGAGCGCTGCGCGGCCGCGCACCGAGGATGTAAGGCCATGCGGCTTCGCAGATTCGGGATAACCTGATTCATGATTTCAACGCACCGCAGTGTGCGATGCGCAGCGGTGGACTCAGGAGCAATCCCATCCACCCAGTCCCCAACACCCATACGCAAGGAGAACGAACATGACTCTGCAGTTACCATGGCGCCGATCGGCGCTCGCAATGGTGTTCGCGATGGCGTTCGCCACAGCCGCGGTCGCGGATGACAAGCCGGCTGGACAGACGGTGACGGATCCCGCTGCGGACAGGACATTGACTTCGGAGACTTCGCTGCACTATGCCGGTGAATACCACGGCTGCCGCAGCCAGAGCATCATCGGCAAGTCTGTCCAGGACAGCGCCGGCAAGGACATCGGCCAGATCAAGGATCTGGCGGTCGATCCTGATTCCGGGCGCGTCGCGTACGGTGTGCTCTCGTTCGGCGGCTTCATGGGCATCGGCGACAAGCTGTTCGCCATTCCCTGGCGCTCCCTCGAGTTTCTGGAGGGCGGGGAGAACGATGGCAAGGTGCAGCTGGACGTGACCAAGGAGCAACTCGAGCGCGCCCAGGGCTTTGACGAGAGCAACTGGCCCAACATGGCCGACGAGCGCTGGGCTCGCACCACGCACACCACGTTCAACCAGCGGCCGTACTGGGAAACCGATTATTCACCCACTCGGCAGATGGACGCCGCCACCACCCAGGCTGAAACGCATGGCCAGACCGGCAACGACGACATGGCTGACGAAGTAATGGCCCGCGACGAACAGCCCAGCCCGGTATCCGAACGCATTGTCCGGCTGAGCAAACTGCTCGACACCAAGGTCATGAACAGCCAGAACGAAAAGCTCGGCGCCATCGAGGATGCCGTCATCGACACCGGACAGGGTCAGATCGCGTTCGTCGTGCTGGCCAGCGGCGGATTCCTGGAAATCGGCGAAGACCTCGCCGCCGTGCCGTATGACTCGCTGAACGTCCAGGGCGAGGATCAGATCGTGCTCAACGTCGACAAGCAGAAGCTCACAGCCGCGCCGCGCATCGCGAAGAACAACTGGCCTGACGAGAGCGACAAGTCGTACGTCGTTCGCCTGTACCGCTATTACGGCGCGGACCCCTACTGGCAGGACTACAACCGGCGCGTGTCGTCTTCGCGCTGACCGGACTTCGGCCCGCGAACTTGCTTCGCGGATCGAACGGGCGGTTCCGGCGGGTTTCAGGCCCGCCGGAATCGCTCCGCAGTCGAGGCTCGCATCCTGGGCGTTCCAGGCCGAGGCCGGGAAACAACCGATTCGGGGTTATTGCCGAAAGCGTGCACGCGGTTTCACCCGAAACCGCTCGGCACTCAGGCCTGACCGGGGAGAGGTCATCATGAACTGGGATATCGTGCAAGGAAACTGGATGCAGCTCAAGGGACGCGTCAAGGAGCGCTGGGGCAAACTGACTGACGACGAGATCGACCAGATCGACGGCCAGTTGGACCAGTTGTCTGGCAAGATCCAGGAGCGCTATGGCAAGTCGCGCGACGCCGTGCGCCGCGAGATTGAGTCGTTCTGCGACAATTGCTCAACCGTTTGCTGACGAGTACCTGCGCGTGCAGGTCAACTTTCGTATACCGGCGCGTCGTCGGCGATCGCGCCACAGTCCGGGAGTCAACGCCATGAAAAGACTGCTTGCCATACTGGTGCTGATGGGTCTGGCCTGCGGACCGCTGTCCGGATGCGAAATGAGTTGTCGATCCGACAGTGACGTCGGAGATGAAATCGAGGACGCCGTCGAAGACGTGGGCGACGCGATCGAGGATGCCACGGACTGATCCACCCGGCTGTACGGCGGTCAACGACAGTGCGTCCACCGACACGGTGAATTCATCAACCCAATGAAGCGCCACGATATCGACCGGCAGGGCATGGCCTTGCCGGTCGATATTGCTTGCGCTGGACAATGCGTCAAAAAAGTAGAAAGCAATGTGACGACTCGTACCGTCAAGTCGCGCCTTCCCGGGCTATTTCTCATCGAGCAGCGCTTCAATATGCCGCTGCATGAACTGGGGGCCGCGGCCCTCGGGAGCGCCGGGGCGGTTAAGTTCGCCGTACCACCAGAGACGCACGTTGCCCCGGCGATCGACAAGGTAAATTGCGGGCCACGCGGGGTTGGCCCAGGCGGTCCACGTGCGGGCCTGGTTGTCGACGGCGACGGCAAACTCGATCTTGTTCAGACTGATCTGGGCCGCAACCGCGTCAAGCTCCTGCTCGTTGGGAAATTCCGGGGTATGCACGCCAATGACGACCAGGCCGCGGCTGGCGTAGGTGCGCTGCCAGTCGACGTACCAGGGCAGGTTGGCCAGGCAGGCCTTGTCGCCAAAGGTCCAGAAATGCACGACAACGACCTTGCCGCGGAGCGACGCGAGTGTCGGCGGCGCGCCGTTGGTGTTGAACCACGCTTCGATGCCGTCCAATTCAGGCGCACGCGGCGCCGGCGGGCGAACGGTGTCCAGGTCAAAGGGCGCGCCGCGAAGCTGTCCCCAGCGCTTCTGCTGCTCAGGGGTGAGCAGCGCATGGATACGCTCCTCCGCCTCGCGCTCGCGGAGTTTCGCGGCCTGGGCGACAATACCATCGCCGCCCTCGGCGTCGGCTGCGGACAACTCGGCAAGATCTCCCTGGGCTTGTTCGAGTTCCCGGCGGATGTCCTTCTGTTGTTCAGGGGTCACATCCAGCCGGCGGGCGGTGGCAAGCTCAAAAAGCGCGGCGTAGCCCTGAGCGCGAAGCACGATGCCCTGCAGGCGACGGTACTGCTCGTCGGACAGTCCCGCATCAAGTCGGCGCTCGGCCTTTTGCAGGGCTTGCGTGAGTTGTCGCGCGGCGGCGGGTGTCGTGCTGTCGCGCAACGCGAAGGCGAGCGCATCGAGTTCGGCGACGGCGCGCTCGGCGGTCTCGCGCTGGCGGTCGTTCAGCTTGAGTTCCGCCTGAACAACCGGGTCGCGGATAAGCAGAATGGATGTGTCCGGCTTGGCAAGCTCGGCTGAGGCTTGCGCGCGGACGGTCGAAGCGACCAGCGCGACAACTAATCCGACGATGGAGCGCCTGAGCATCATGGCTGCACGCATGGTATCGCGGGCCGCGGTTTTTCCAAAAGCCGGGCGACGCATCTGGACGATCCGCGCCGACTGGCCGGCTGCCCGCCCCCGGCGCCGCGAACAGCGCCAAGGGCAGGCGCGATTCCTGCATTCTCAAGCCGAAGTTGTCGGGGTCGCGGAGCGGGTCGCGGGCGGATTGTCGGACTGATGGTTGCCCGCCAGGTTTCCGGCGATCGCCTGGGTGAGTCCGCGAAGGTCGACACCGAGCACGCTTTGAAGTGTGGCGAGCGACTCGGTGAGCATGCGGGCTTTCCCCATGGCCGCTCCGGCGATGGCCTGGCCGTTGCCGCCGTCGATGACCGTCACGTTTTCAAGCTTTACTCCGGCGATCGTCTTGGTCATCTCGTTGACCACGTGCGGCATCATCTCGACGAGCATGACGCGGAGCGCATCCGGGTTTTTCTGAATGGCGGCGCCGATCTGCTGGATGGCCGCCGCGCGGGCCTTGCCCTCTTCCAGGATGATCGCGGCCTTGCCCTCCGCCTCGGCCTTGGAGATGTCGCGAGCGGCGTTGGCCTGGGCGACTTCGGTGGCTTCCAGGCGGGCCTGCTCGGCCTCGGCTGCCGCGCGGTTGCGCTCAGCCTCTTTGATCGCCGCTTCGCGAGCGAGTTCCGCCTTGCGAATGCGCAGGGCGTTGTCGGACTCCGCGATGGCCTTTTCAGCCATGAGTCGTGCCTGTTCAGCCTTCTGAAATCCCTGCGCTTCAGCCGTCTTGGCCTCGGCATCGCGAACGGCGCGGGCGGTGCGGCCCTGGGCCTCGGCTTCCGCTTCCTTGATGTCGGCCTGGGCCTTCTTTTCCGCCTCAAACTGCCGGGCGATGGCCCGCACCTCAGCCGACGCCTTGCGCGCGATCGATTCGAGGTACTGATCCTCGTCATGCACGTTCTGAATGTTCACACTATCGATGAGCAGTCCGAGCTTGCGGAAATCGTCGGAGACTTCATTCATCACCGTGGCCACGAACTTGTCGCGATCTTCCACAATTTCCTCAGGAGTCATCTTGCCAATAACCGCGCGAAGACCGCCTTCGAGCGTTTCACGCGCGACGAGTTGCATCTCCTTCTGGCCCTGATCGAGAAAACGCTCAATCGCGTTGCCGCGCACGTTCGGATCCGACGAGATCTTCACGTTGGCCACGCCGTTTACCGTAATCGGGATCATCGTGCCTCCGCCCGCCTGGGCGCGAACTTCGAGACCCACCTGCATGTTGCGCAGGCTCAGGCGCGAAACCTTTTCGATGATCGGCCAGACCAGCGTACGCCCGCCGATGAGCGTGCGGTACCCCTGGTTGGGACCGGACCGCTTGCCGCTGATGACCAGCAACTCGCTCGGGTTGCCCACGACCATGATCTTCGCAACGAGCACAGCCAGGGCGATGAGAAAAAACACGGCGCACACCGCGAGAATCGCAGCCGCCTGAATGCTGTTTGCCGCCAGAAGTACGTTCGTCATGGCCGGTGTCTCCTTTCGTTACGCGTTATGGGTAAACTCGTACTCCTTCCGCGAGACGACCTCAGCCAGCCCGCTGGAATACGACGTGATCATCACCTGGGCGCCCGCCTCGAAGACGTCGTCGCCACGCTGTGCGATCGCCGGCAGAAAAATCTCGCGATCGCCGACGCGAACACCGACCTCGCCGCGCGCGGGCGGGCGAACCGCGACCGTCACGCGGCCCGGCTGATTGACGATGTCCTCGACGCGCGACTCGCTGCTGACGCTGTTGCGCTGCAGCGTGCGGATGACCTGATGCACAAACTGGCCCATGCAAACACCGGCGATCAGCGCCAGGCCCAGGATCCAGACCGGTCGCAACTCGGTGAAATAGGTCAGAACGGTGCCCACCAGGCCGAACGCGGCGAGGAAATAGACCACAAACCGCACGCTCAGCCAGTTGGACAAACCGAGTGCGCCGCCGTCGTGCGCGACCTCATGTCCGGAAACTCCACCCGCACCGACATCCGCACCGGCGAGGCCGTCGACATCGCCCGCGTCGATCTCAAGACCGCCATCGAGCCCACCACCGAGCCCGCCATCGAGGCTGCCGCCGGCGTCGACCTCGACGTCGTGGTGGCCGCCCAAGGTCGTGGAAATGACCAGCAGCCCCCCGCCGACAATCAGGCAGAAAAGGTATACGCCGGTCAATTCCGGCAAGGCAGCCAAAGGCGCGAGCTGCGCGAGAGGCATTGCGCCAGGACACACGCTGAACATGACTTTCCTCCTTTCGCCGGGGGCGATCGGCGGATCGGAGGCACGACCCGCCTCCGGCGCCACGTCGGATTCCCCTGAAGTCTACCACACGGCGATTGCGGGGGATATTCCAACTCCAGGCCGGTTTCATAATGGGTAGCGGCAATGGTCATACGGGCCCGCGCGCGGAATGCGCGGCCTTTGCGCACATCCCGGTGTGTCCGCGAGATTTCTCCGCGCCAGGCGGGCAATAGCCGACAAATTCCGACGTTGTCTCAAGCGACGGGAACATACCGTCGTGCCGGAGCGGGCACACCTGAGTCAGTTCCCGCTTGAACATCCTGGAGGTGCAACATGATTTCGGCCGGGCAAGGCTTGACTTCACCACGTTGGAAATGCTCCCCATGCCAACATTCCACACGACCTGCGAATCGCGGGATGCACTGGCGCGCAGGCGTCATGATCTTCGCTTCGGCACTGCTGCCAGCGGCTGCCCGGGCCCAGCTTCCGCCGGTGCCGGTGCCGCCGGAAAACCCGATCACCGAGCCGAAGCGCCTGCTGGGCAAAATGCTGTTCTGGGATGAACAGCTTTCGAGCGACAACACAATTTCCTGCGGGACGTGCCACCTTCCGGAGTTCGGCGGCGCGGATCCTCGCCGCGGGCGGCATCCCGGGCTGGATGGCATATTCAACACGCCCGACGATAAGATCGCCTCGCCGGGCGTGATGCGTGCGGACGCGACCGGGACGTACTATCCGGACCCGATCTTCGGTTCAGGCTTGCAGGTCACGCCGCGCAGCGCCCAGCCGGTCATCGGCGTGATGTATGCGCCGGAACTGTTCTGGGACGGCCGCGCGCCCTCCACCTTCACCGACCCGCAGACAGGGCAGGTGCGCATCGCGAATGGCGGCGCGCTGGAGAGCCAGGCGGTCGGTCCGATTGTCAGCGACGTGGAGATGGCCCACGAGGACCGCGACTGGCCGGAAATAACGGCAAAGCTGGCGGCGGTTGCGCCGCTGCGGTTGGCTGGCGACCTTCCGCCGGACCTGGCGGGTGCGCTGGCGGGCGACCCGACCTACCCCGACCTGTTCGCAGCGGCGTTCGGCGACGGCGCGATCACCGCTCAGCGGATCGCCTTCGCGATCGCGACATACGAGCGGACGCTGGTGCCCGGGCAGACCCCCTGGGACGCGTTCGTTGGTGGGAATCCCAACGCGCTCACGCCTGGGCAGCGCGGCGGTTGGGACTTTTTTCGCACGTCGCAGTGCGCGATCTGCCATGCGCCGCCGCTGTTCACCAACCAGACGTTTCGCAACATCGGCCTGCGGCCGGTGGCGGAAGACCGCGGCCGGCAGGAAGTGACGAACAACCCAGCCGACCGCGGGCGTTTTAAGGTGCCGTCCCTGCGCAATGTGGGGCTGAAAGAAACGTTCATGCACAACGGTCAGCTCAACAGCATCGCGCAGGTGCTGGAGTTTTATCTGGCGATCAACGGCCAGGTGCAGTTTCCGGACAACCGCGACCCGTTGATCCCCGCGATCGCGATCCCGCCGCCGGTGTTTCCGCAACTGGTCGATTTTCTGACCAACGGCCTCACCGATCCGCGCGTGGCCAATGGACAATTCCCATTCGACCGGCCCACGCTGTACAGCGAGCGGCTGGCCGTCGTCGTGGACTTTGACGCGTGCCTGTCGGGACCGGGCCGCGCGCCGGCGCCCGCCGCGCCGCTCACCGCCCAGCAATGTCTCGACGACTTCGACACAGACGCCGACGGCGACGTGGACGCGCAGGATTTCGCCGGTTTGCAGGATGCGCTGGTCCCGCGCTAGAGAAACGTGCGCGAATCAGCGCCCGTGATCCGAGCCGCGACCGTGAGGGAGCGGGCCAAACCCGACGATATCGAAACGCCTGATCGCGTACGCTGATTGGAGGGCGGATCACGTTTCCAGGCCGTGCTTCACCCGGCAGTAGTAGTCAAGCGCGGTGCACACCCCCTGCCGCTGCGGCATGGTCAGGACGGTCGCGGCGATCACCACGCCGAGGAACACCCCACGCCACAGCCAGTCCTGCGGCCGCACGCCGAAATAGATCAGTACAATCGCGGCGACCAGGAAGATGCGGTCGCCGATGATCCAGAAGCCCCAGGTGTCGCCGGAGTGCGGCTCAAACACCAGATCGCAGTGCGCGCAGCGGTCGTGCAGCGTGAACCACTTGCGAAACTGCGCGCCCAGGCCGCAGCGCGGACAACGGCGGCATAGACCGCGCCAAATCAGCCGCATCAGCCGGGGCTTGCTGGGAATTTCACCGTCCACCGAGTCGCGCTCCTTTTCGACGCCGAACGCGAATGCGCCAGGCGATGCCCCCTCCATCATACCTGACACCGCCTCGCGGGGCGCCGCCCGCGGTTGCCTTCCCGCCGGCTGGTTGCGTAGCATATCGGCATGTTCTGTCGAAACTGTGGCAGCCGGATGCCCAAGCACGCGGCGTACTGCGAGACCTGCGGCACGGAACCGCCAATCGCCGCGCGAGCGAGGCGGGCTGCAGCGCCCGCGCATCCACAGGCCAAATCGCGCCCGGCTGCGGGCCTGCTGGGGATTTTTCTCGGCCACATGGGCATCCACCGCTTCTACCTCGGCTACGTCGGCATTGGGATATTGCAGATCGTGCTGACGATCTGCACCTGCGGCGTCGGCGGACTTTGGGGTTTCATCGAGGGCATCGTGATCATGGCCGGCGGCGTCGCAACGGACGCCAAAGGCATCCCGCTGCGGGACTAACCAGTCTGCGCGACTTGGTGCTAATCCGGACAAGTAATGGCCGCACCGTTGTCGGCGACGCAATAGGGCTCTTCCGACACATAGATGTTTTCTACGTGCTCATTGAACGGGCGAAACGCGTAAATAATGAATCCCTTGTTGGCACGTTTCTCTGCCGGCACCGGACAGTGCTTCAATGGGGGCGGCGCAGCTGTTACAGCTGTTGCGGCGGCGCTAAGAAATGTGCCTTGTGGCACTTCTCCAACTTCGATCGATTCGACGTAGTGTTGAGTTCCGAGCACGGTGACCTCCCATGTCACCAGGCCCGTCGTGTTGGAACAAACACCGACCCGGCCGATGTACCCGTTGACCTCGATTTCAACCGGCTTGCTGCCAGGAACCGACTTCAGGCGCGGCGGGGGTGGCGGAGCATCCTCATTCGTGACTTCAACTGAGAAGTGTCTGCCTTCCGCTTTCGCGCCCAAAGTGTACTGAACGGCTATTGTTTCACTCCGCTCATGATCGGAGATGTGCAGTTCAAGTAGTGCCGGTGTTGGAACGCCCGATTTCAGCAAGAATGGCAGCCATGTCTCGCCGCGCTCAGTCGTGGGCGCCAATCGCGCTCGAGAGCATTCGTTGTAAAGGTCCAGGCATGCGTCTTCCACCCACGCCGCCGCGCCGACAACAGGTTCGCCTGTGGCCTTGGCCTTGACCGACAGTTGCGCTATCCGTCGAGCGGAGAGTCTGCAGTCTGGAAGTCGGATGTCTCCGTGTTCGCCAACGATGATTCTCAGCGCATTCGATTGAATCTGGCCAAAACGGAATGCAATGGTGTGTTCGCCGGGCGGGAATCGATCCCGAATTTCTTGACAGGTCCAGTACCACGCCACCGAATGGGGTCTGCCGACGAGAACATGTTGGTAAATCGCATAGTTACCCCACTGCTCGGGCAGCGATTTCTCGGTTCCGTCCACCAGAAATCGAAACTTCATGGACTGTGGTGGCCAAAGTTGACGTTGGCCTGTATTGACAAACTCCAGGCCGAAACTGACCAAAGGAGGGCACGGCTCATCGAATGCGTCACAGCTTGTCTTCAGTTGCAAGTACTCGTTACAAAGTTGCTCTTGACCCAACAGGCAACCCGGGGAGCCCAGAACCGCTCCTACGACAATCAAGAATGGCAGGCTGAACATTCGCATCTGAACCTTCCCCGAAAGAATGCGCTGTTCACTCCTCTAGCCGTTCTAGTTCCTCCTGCACCGCATCGATCAGCGGCGCCACGGTATCGTAGCTGAAGTCAAACCGGATGCCCGCGGCTGCGAAAAGCTCCGGCAGCGGGCGCGAGCCGCCAAGGGCCAAGCCTTCGCGATACCTGCGCACCGCGGTCGCCCGGTCGCGGCGGGCGTTCTGCCAGACCTGCAGCGCGCCGAGCTGGGCGATCGCGTACTCGACATAATAGAACGGAACTTCAAAAAGGTGCAGTTGCCGCTGCCAGCTGTACGCCTTGGCGTCCTCGTACCCGGACCAGTCCACCCCCCCGCCGAAACGCTCGTCCAGCGCCAGCCACTGCGCGCGCCGCTCGTCGCGGGTGTGGTCCGGATGGGTGTACAGCCAGTGCTGAAACGCGTCGATCGTCGCCACCCATGGGAAAATCCCAAGGACGCCCTCGAGCTGCTTGCGCTTCGCCCGCACCAGGTCCTCGCCGCGGTAAAATTCGTCAAGATGATCCATGGCCAGCAGCTCCATGGCCATCGACGCGACCTCGGAAAACTCGATCGGCGCGCTGCGGTACTCGATGAGGTCCTCGCCGCGCGTGGCGTACGCGTGAAACGCGTGGCCGCCCTCGTGCAGCAGCGTCTCCACATCGCGGTGCAGACCCACCGCATTCATGAAAATGAACGGCCGCCGCTGCTCCTCGTACGTCGACTGGTACCCGCCCGGCGCTTTGCCCTTGCGGCTGGCGAGATCCAGGTAGTTCTTCTCGCGCATGTCGGTGAACTGCACGCCCAGTTGCGGATCCACGCGGTCGAAGACCCGCTGACAGCCGGCGCACAGCTCCTCAATCGTGTTGAAGGGACGCAGTCCTTCGCGCCCCTTGATGTCCACGCTCAAATCCCACGGACGAAGCGTGTCCACACCAAGCAGCCGCTTGCGCCGCGCATTGAGTTCGCGAACCACGGGCACGACCGCGCGCTCGATGGCGTCGTGAAACGCGATGCAGTCGTCCGGCGTGTAATCGAAGCGCTGGTACGCGCGAAACGCGTACGCGCGGTAATCAGGCAGGTCGGCGTTCGCCGCCAGTCTGCGCCGCACTGCTCGCAGAGCGTCAAAAACATCGTCGAGCTTGCCATGATCGCGCAGGCGCCGTTCGGCGATCAACTCCCACGCCTGCTGTCGCAGGTCGCGGTCGGTGCGCTCCAGGTAAACCGACATCTGCTGAAGGGTCTTCTCTTCGCCGTCAAAAAGCACGGTCATCTGTCCGCAGATCTTCTGGTATTCCTGCGCGAAGCGCGTCTGGTCGACCAGCAGCGGAATGTTCTCCTCGCGGAAGAGTTCGACGGCCGCCCGCGTGCTGCGGTCCATCACGAAATACCGCGCGCGCGGCAGGTCCTTCGCGTGCGGCGACGCGACGTACTTGAGATTCACCTCATGCCAGAACTTCCGGCACGGCGGATCAATCTCCTCCACGAACTGCAGGTAGCGCTGCGACAGCGCCTCGTCGTCGGTGCGGCAGGTCATCTGCACGTAGCGGTCGGTGCGCTGCTCCGCCAGGCACGCCGCCAGTTCGCTGGCGTCGAGCAGCCAGCGCTCCAGGTCAGCCGGCCGGGCGATCTCGCGGGCCAGCAGGTCGCGAAAATACGGTTCGATCCGTGGAAGTTCGTCGAGCACATCACCAGGTTTCACGAATCGGCGAGGCGGTGCGGCTGGGGTCATGGGGTTGCGACTCCTTCCAGGTGCCGACGGGACAGCCCCATTGACGGCAAGGCCGCCATTCGGGCAGGACGGGAGTGTATCGGCGCAGCCGGCGTCCGCAACGAACGTGGCTGATCGCTCTGAACCAATCTCTGCAAGAAGAGTCTCAGCGGCATCAAGTAGCACTGAAATCGCCTCGCTACGAGGTTTCCTGCCCGCCGATTCCGCAACAAGTTGGGTGTTCAATTCGTAGTAACACTACCAGCGGGGTCATGATGGTCAGGAGTGCGCGCCTATTTCAGATGCCCCGCGTGTGAGTTGGTGCGCAAAGTACGGGTGCCCAAGCGTTTAGGAAAAAGAAAGAAAAGCGTTTGACGGACGGCCGATATTGTAGTAGGTTGATTGGTGCCCCCAATATCTAGGGGTTCGCAACGCGAAACAACCCGACAGGTTGTTGAACCAGCACCGCAGGGTGCTCGGCGGGGTTGCGCGCTTCTAGGTACTTCGTCGGCAGGCTCGCTGTCCGCGATGGGTTGTGCGGCGATTACGCGGTCTCGCCGCGATTGGCCCGGGGGTGAATTAGGTTTTTGTCAGGTCATTTAAGGGACAGCAACGGGGCGAATCGGCGGGGAACTCATCTTCGTCGCCGGTGGTGATTTTGGAGTGGCCATGTCGCACGCAATCCAGGATGGCAAGACGGGTATGGAAGCCGCAGCAGGAACGCATCGGGCGTCGACGATTTCAGTGAACCCGCGAATCGCGGGCATCGGGATCGAGGCGAGTCACCCGGCTGACAAGGCCGCGCCGGAGCACGCTCCGGTGCGGCTGAGCGCGAATGCGATCAAAGTGCTCGAGGCTCGTTACCTGATCAAGGACGAAACCGGCGCATGCCGGGAAGCGCCGGAGCAGCTATTCCACCGTGTGGCGCGCACGGTGGCCGCGGCTGAAATGCTCTACCATCCTGACCCGGCAAACCGCAGCGCGTGGGAGGCGCGGTTCTACGACCTGATGGCCACGGGTCAGTTCATGCCCAACAGCCCGACGCTGATGAACGCGGGCCGCGAGATGGGCATGCTCAGCGCGTGTTTCGTGCTTCCGGTGCGCGACAGCATCGACGAGATTTTCGACTCGATCAAGCACACGGCGCTGATCCAGAAGGCGGGCGGCGGCACGGGCTTCGCCTTCGATGAACTGCGCCCCACCGGCGACTTCATCAAGAGCAGCGGCGGCTCGACCAGCGGGCCGATCAGCTTCTGGCGCGCGTTCAGCGAAGCGACGAACGCGATCCAGCAGGGTGCGTTCCGCCGCGGCGCGAACATGGGGATGATGTACATCCATCATCCCGACATCCTTAAATTCCTGCACGCCAAGCAGGACCTGAACCAGTTCACGAATTACAACATCTCCGTCAAGATCACGGACGAGTGGATGGAGGCTTTCCGCGCGGCGCCGGATTCGCCGCACGTGGTGCGCAATCCCCGGAACGGAAAGACCTTCTATCTGCCGCGCGATCTGGACATCTGGTCCTACGACATCCGGTCGCTCGTGCCCACGGATGGGCAATCTGCCGGCGAGGGCTCGGCTGCATCCGCCGGGGCAGGCGCGTACTACACGCGCCGCGAGATCTGGAACATCATTCTCGACCACGCCTGGCAGACGGGCGAACCGGGTGTCGTTTTCATCGATCGCATCAACCAGGCGAATCCCACGCCGCACATCGGGCGGATGGAAGCGACGAATCCGTGCGGCGAACAGCCGCTGCTGCCGTACGAGGCGTGCAACCTGGGGAGCATCAACCTGGCCGCTTTTGTCGAGGAAAGCGGCGAAAGCGGTGCCGCCCGCGTCAATTGGGACGCCCTGCGCACCTGCATCCACGAGTGTACACGCTTCCTGGACAACGTGATCGACGCGAACAACTACCCGCTGCCGCAGATCGACGCGATCTGCAAGGCGAACCGCAAGATCGGCCTGGGCGTGATGGGCTTCGCAGACGCGCTCTACAAGCTCGGCGTCGCGTACAACAGCGACGAGGGCATCGCCTGGGGCGGGCGCTTCATGAAGTTCCTCAACGACGAGTCGCATGCCTGCAGCGAACAGCTCGCGCTGGCCCGCGGCAACTTCCCGAACTGGAAGGGCAGCACCTGGGATACGGTGCATCACCGGCCGATGCGCAACGCGTGCTGCACCACGGTCGCGCCGACCGGCACCATCAGCATCATCGCTGACTGCTCGTGCGGCATCGAGCCGCTGTTCAGCTTGGTGTTTTACCGAAACGTGCTCAAAGGCCAGGCCCAGGGGCGCAAGCCTATGATCGAGGTCAACCGGATCTTTGAGCGGGTCCTTATTGAGCGAGGGTTCAAAAGTACGGAAATACTTGAGCAGATTGCCACGGACGGCACCCTCGCTCACGTGGCGGACATTCCGGATGACATGCGCCGCGTGTATGTGTGCGCGCACGACGTCACGCCCGAGTGGCACGTGCGAATGCAGGCGGCGTTTCAGGAACATTGCGACGCGAGCATTTCCAAGACGATCAATTTTCCAGAAGGCGCCTCCGTCGAGGACGTCGAAACCATCTATCGCCTGAGCTACGAACTGCGCTGCAAGGGCGTGACGGTTTATCGCGACGGGTGCCGCAAGTCCCAGCCGATGGCGCTCAAGAAGAAGAGCGATGAATCGGCGGCGGCCGTCCCTGCGCCCGCGCCGGCTGCCCCCGTCGAAATGGAGCCCGCCCTGCTGCCCGACATCCTCAGCAGCGTGCGCGTCAAGCAAATGACTCCGTTCGGGAACATGCACGTGCAGGTCACGGTGAACCCGAAACAGGAGCGCGAGTTGGAAGTCTTCGCCCAATTGGGCAAGGGCGGCGATCTGGCCAACAGCGACCTCGAGGCCATCTGCCGGCTGATCAGCCTGTGGCTGCGCACCGGGGGAAGTCTCAAACACGTCATTCAGCAACTCAAGGGAATCGGCTCCAGCCTGCAGGTGAGCACCCGCGAGGGCAAGATCATGAGCCTGGGCGATGGTCTGGCCCGGGCGCTGACCCGCTATTCCAGGGCGAAGACGCACTTCGGCCTGCGCAGCCTCCTCGTCGGTGACTTTGACGCGGACGATCTGGACCGGGTTCAGCAGGGCTTGGCCATTGAACCCGCCCCGGTCGCGGACAACGGTAAGACGAACGGTAACGGCAAGCGAAACGGCAACGGCCACGGGAACGGCCACGGCAGCCAAGGCAAAGGTGGAAACGGTGATTCCGGCAAAATGGGGGGTAAAGCCCTGCTCAGCCGGTTGACCTCTTCGTCCGCGGGCCCGAACGCCGGTCAACAGGAAGCGTTCAAGGTGAAATGCCCGGAATGCCAGGCGGAGCTCAGCTTCGGCGAGGGGTGCTGCATGTGCCATTCCTGCGGCTACGCCCATTGTTGAATTCTGCCCGGCTGGCGGACCCGACAAGATTACAAACGCTTTGCCGCACCAAAACTTACGTTCGTGCGTATTTTTAGTAGAAGCCGAGCACTTGGCTGACCGATAGAATCGTGTGAGTTGGTCCAGAATCCGTTTTGACGGATTTGGACTGGCCCATGAAGTGACATTTGAATTCATCGAGGGGGCGCGCAAGCGCGAGACCACGGACGTACCAGGCTTCTTTCCCCTCCGGAAAGCACCGATTTCGCCTACGGGCGGTCGGTGCTTTCTTTTGAACAGCACAGTCAAGCCGTCGCACGCCCTGATGAATCGATGCCGTGAATCCCCCGGTGCCCCGTCGCGAATTCCCGGCAGACTCTCAGGAACCGGCCACAATGGGGTAAATACCCCATGCGACGATTGCGCCAACGCGCCGCACTGGCGGAATGCCGATTCCTGGCCGAAATCCGAACAGAACGACCGGGCGACCGGGTTAATGGCAATAGCGCTTGCAACGAGGCGTCACGCCTCATGGGCGGCCCTGCAAACGGCGATACAATGCGGACACGGCGTTGGCGATCGCCAGCCGGCGGGAGAGATTCGGATTCCGCCGGTCGGAGTGGACGAGCCAGGAAGTAACGATGACCGAGAGAATCCGCGTGCTGCTGGTGGACGACCACGCACTCGTCCGCGGCGCCCTCTCCGAACGCCTGCGCCGCGAGCGCGACATGGAAATCGTCGGCACAGCCGGTACAGCCGACGAAGCCATCGACCGCGTGATTCAGCATTCTCCGCGGATCGTCCTGATGGACATCGACATGCCCGGCCGGATCTGCTTTGACGCGGCGCAGGCGATCATGTCGGGCCATCCGGCGACACGCGTGATTTTCCTGAGCGGATTCATACACGATCTCTTCATCGAGCAGGCGCTGACGATCAAGGCCGGCGGATATCTGGTTAAAAGCGAAACGCCAGAGACGGTCGTAGCGGCGATACGCACCGTGGCCGCGGGCGGCACGTTCTTTTCCGACGAAGTCCGCCAGCGGCTGGTGAACGGCGCGCGCAATCAGGCCGCAGATTCCGGCTCACTAGCGCGCGGGGCAACATTGAGCGTGCGCGAGATCGAAGTGCTGCGCTACATCGCGCGCGGCATGTCGAAAAAGCAGATCGCGGCGACGATGCACCTGAGTGTGAAGACGGTGGACCGCCACTGCGCTAACCTGATGAACAAGCTGGATATACACGATCGCGTGGAACTGGCGCGTTACGCAATCCGCGAAGGCATCGCTGAACCGTAGGCGGACAACTACCGCCTATCCAGACCGCATTTCGCAGCATTCCCGAGGAGAGTATCAGCGAAGCCTAAGACGGAGTCGCCGCGGCGACCGGCAGTCCGATGCGCAGACCCGTTTGACCGGCTGATCCATCGTTGGCCGCGCCGGCGGATACCGCGGCCAGGGTCCGGGTGCGTTTGCGCACGCCGGTGGCGTTCGAGGGAACATGGTGGTCAGCCTGCGGAAGGTGCGGCGAGGGTAGGTGCTCGATGGCCCAGAAGACTTCGTGACCCGCGTGGGCATCGACCAGCGGAATGCGCGCCGGCATGAGGCCGGGGTAGCGGGTATTCGGTCCGCGGCGGATGCGCCACGCCCACGCAAAGAGCCGCGGAGCGGTGAGCACCAATCCGATCTGCCCGATCAACTGAAACAGGAGACGCTTGCCGAACACTCCCTGCTTCCGCCCGCGAAGCAGGATACGCAGCGTGTTCCAGGGGTTGTAGAAGGTGGCGTATCCGCGGATGACGTTCAACTGGCGCGAGAACGGTGAAGCATGTTTCGACGCGACGACGTGGTTGCCGTCAAAGTACGCCTGCGGAATCGCGCGGCCTCCAACAGTCTGGTACAGCGTACCAGCCAGCGCGGCGGACTCGATATCGCGCGTACCGATTGCCGGCCCGAGATAGGTGCATTGGTATGAGACCGCGCCCTTGTCGAAAAGATACTTCGCCTGGTTGACCAAACCGGCGAGATCGCCTTTGGGTGAATGCAGCGGCTGATCGTCGTTGTGCATCATCATGGCCATGGGCTGAATACCCTGCGCGCACAACTCCTTGAACAGTTCGGCTGCGTTGCCCGCCTCCTGCCCCTTGTTGATGAGTTCGCCGGTGATGTCCTCGATGCCGAACCAGATGGCGCGCAGGCCGCCCTTGCGGCAAAGCGGAAGCAGATCGCGGTTCTTGTGCACGTCGAACTGCGTGGCCTCGGTATAGAACGAAATGCACTCCCCGAGGGGTTTGCCGCCCGTGGTGGTCTTGGCCAGTTCGGTCATCAGCTCAATGACTGTCTCGCGGTTGTTGAAGAAGTTGTCGTCAGTGCTGAAGAACTCGCGGATGCCGAAGTTCTCGTGGATGCAGCGGATTTCCTCCGCCAGACGCCGCGGGCTCTTGTGCCGCCAGGTGCGCTGATTCACCGCGGGGATCGGGCAGTACGAGCAGTTGAACTTGCAGCCCTGGGTCGATATCAGCGAGGCAATGATACTCAGCCTGCCCACCTTACGCGGCGGCCAGGGCTTCGGTGAAAGCGTCTGTCGTCGATGCGGCGGCTCGAGCAGGCGATAGCCCGCTGTCGGCAGCGGCAACTCGTCCAAATCGCGCACCAGGCGCTGCACACCTGTGCTGATCGCACGCGGTTTGGCGGCATCAAAGTCGGTCGGCAGATACGCCAGGCCGGGAATGTCATTGAGCGCGCCGGCGCTTCGTACACGATTGAACGCGATGCGCGGCGATTCAGCGGCCCGACGTTCGCGAAGCACCGCCCGCAGCAGATCTAGCAGCACATAAACTTCCCCGGTGCACACGCAATCGGCGCCGATGCCGGCGCGCGGCCCCAACTCGAAGTAATCCGACGGTTCGTAAATCGCCTTGGGCCCGCCCGCAAGGATCAACGGACGGTGCTCACCCATGGAATACGCGTCTCGAATGAGCTCGTACGAAGGCTCGGCGTGGACCTGCATGGCGGAAACCATGAGGATGTCGAGCGAACGACCGTTGAGCAGCGCCTGCGACGGTTTGAAATTCGGCGTCCACTGCTGGAGGATGATGCGCAAGTTTCGAAAGCCAGCCTCATGGAGCACGTCGCCCAGCATGCGCACCGAGCACGGGGCCATGCGGCGGTCGGCATACCAGTACGGCAGCATGTGCGTGCGCTTGTCGAACGCGTAGACGATGGCGATCGCCAGACCGTGGGCATCGGTAAAGGTACGAAGGTCGTTCACCGCCTGGGTGAACGCGCCATCGGGCAACAGAATATCACCGATTTCACGGCGAGGCAGTTCCAAGGCAAGCTCCCAAAGCCGGGCAGCGCCGCCGGGCGGCGCGCGGTTCGCGGACACGTCTCATACGAGGATCGTGACCGTACGGTGAGCGTCGGGCGCGCTTCCGCGCCCGCCATGCGTGGCCCGTCAGCCGGACAACCACGCGAGGGTTCTCGGGAAAGCAGGTACCCGATTGCCGACCGCGAAGCCCGTGAAGTACGCGCCAACCCGGTGGGTATGGTATCGGTCGTGACTCTCTTCCGCCACCCGCAAAACGAGAAAGTCACCCAAATCGCTCCGGCACAGAGGGCAGCGGCTATTTCACCCCGTGCATCATCTTCTGGAGCGCCGGCGAGAAGACGAACAACAGTACCGAGGAGGCGCCAGCGGCCGCTGCGATCAGCAGAAAAACGGCTCCAAACCCCCGATCAGCCTGCAGCCGACCGACCACTCCGCCTGCGATCACGTTGCCCAGCGCCGACGAAAGAAACCACATGCCCATGAACACTCCCACCAGTCGGCTTGGGGAGAGCTTGGTGACCATCGAAAGTCCCACCGGCGAAAGGCATAGCTCACCTGTGGTCAAAAGCAAAAAGGCCAGCAACAACCATCCGAGCGAGCACTTTCCGGTCGCGTCTGCTTCACGAGCGCCCACCCACAGGACCAGAAAGCCTAAGCCCAATTGCGCCAGTGCCAGCGCGAACTTCATCGGCGACGCAGGTTCCCAGCCTTTGCGGTCCAGCCAGAGCCAGAGCATGGCGAAAGGAATAGCCAGCAGGATGATAAGCAGCGGGTTGACGAAGTTGGCTACAAACGCGGCCGGCAGTTCCCAACCTAGTACCCAGCGATTCACCTCCTGCTCCGTGAATCGCGTGATCGTACTGCCCTGCAGTTCAAACGTGCCCCAGAACGCGGTCGAAAACAGGCAGAGCACGATGATCACGATCATGCGCTGGCCCTCCTCACGCGGCGCGCGAAACGCCTCCCAGAAAAGATAGGCCAGCACCGGGACGGCCACGATGATCGCAAGCGACTGAACCAGCTCCGGACGCGACATCAAATAGCCGGCGACCGGTATGAACAGCACCACACCAAGGAGAATGGCGAAGCCGTTAGGAATGCCCAGCCGCCCGCGGTTCCACAGGGACGCCCCCGCCGGAGGCAGTCCCCGGCCCTCGATCCACCCGCGGCCGAGGGCCATGACGATCAGCGAGACAATCATGCCGATGCCGGCCATGAGGTATCCAAGATACCATCCCCATTCCTGAGCGACTCCGGCGGGGAAACTGCCGAGAAGGGCGCCGATGTTGATTCCCATATAAAAAATGGTGAACGCACTGTCCCGGCGCTTGTCGCCAGGAGCGTAAAGTGTGCCCACGATCGTCGAGATGTTTGGCTTGAAAAAACCATTACCACAAGCGAGCAAGCCCAGCCCAACGAAGAATACGCCTTGCAACACGGGACCTGTATGGCCGGAGGAGCGCATCAACGCGTGCGTGGTGAGCGTGAACTGGGCAAGCGACATCAGAAAACCGCCGATGTAAATCGCTCGCCGCTGCCCCAGCAGACGATCGGCCAGCATTCCCCCGACAAACGTCGCGGCGTACACAAAGCCGAGATACGCCCCGTAGATCTGGTCGGCATGTCCGCCGGCCTTCTCAGCGCCATGCTCCGCGGCCATCTCGGTCAGCACCACGCCCACCAGGTACAACGTGAGAATGCCGCGCATCGTATAAAAACTGAACCGCTCCCACAGTTCCGTGGTGAAGAGGATGTACAGCCCGCGCGGATGCCCCCAGAGAGTTTTTTCCGGTTGTTCTGCCACGCCGCTTCTCCTGATCGGGGTTGGTGGGATTGAATTGGCGGACAACTTAGCGTCCGCCGCGCCAGACCGCCAGCCAGGCTTGGCGACACCACGCTGCGCGCTACGCTTGCACTCGCTACCCGCCTGGGCCATCATCTTCTCCGGATTTCCGCACGGGACGCGGGCTATCCAACTTGGATGATCTCGGCTGACTGCGGGGTGGGCGATGAATGCGCTGGACGCGCTGATGCAGGGGATCATCGATTACGCCGGGCTGTTCCCGCCGGCGCAGCTCCCCATGCAGCCGGTCGTCGAAAACTACGCGGTGTATCGCCAGGGCTCGCAGCGGCAAATGCTGGGCCGGCTGATCTGCCCGACCACGCGCTTTGAGGAGCTCGCCGCCAGTGTCCGGCCGCTGTTCTGGGGCTGGGACGCGCAGGACGTCTGGCCGATCGCGGCGCTGGCGCGCGGCGGTGCCACGACCGATGCCTTCCTGGCCGCGTTGGAAGACGATCTGGCGGCGATGCGGACGCTGGCGGAGCGCTGCGGAACTCGCCTGCGGATCGAGGTGCTCGAGTGCAAACTGCCCGCCGACCTGATTGAGAATCCGGATGCATCCGCGATCGGGCGGTTCGCGGCGACGGTCGCGGAACGCACCGCGGCAGCCGGTTACGGACAGTTGATGCCGTACTACGAAATTTCGTTCGCGGGAGATTGGCGCAAGACGGTTCCCCGGATGGTCGCGGGGCTGGCGGCATATGCACGATCAACCGGAGCGCGGCAAACACCGGGCGGGACATGCGGCGTGAAGGTCCGGACTGGCGGCGTCGAGGCGGCGGCGTTTCCCTCGGTCGACCAGGTGACGTGCGTGATCCGCGCGTGCGCGGGCGAGCACATCGCGCTGAAAGCGACCGCGGGGCTGCACCATCCGGTGCGGCACTTCGCCGAATCGGTGCAGGCAAAGATGCATGGATTTCTCAACGTGTTCGGGGCGGCTGTGCTGACGCACGCACACGACCTGGATACGACGACCATCGCGTGCATCGTCGAGGACGAAGAACCGCGGCACTTCCGGTTCGATGGCGATACGTTTGGCTGGCAGAACCAGAGTATCGGCGTGCATGAGATCGCGGCCGCGCGCCGGGATTTCGCACACGGCTTCGGCAGTTGCAGCTTTGACGAGCCTATGGAAGATCTGCGCGCGCTGGGCCTGATGTAGGCCAACAGAGTCGTGGACGTATGCCCGCGAACAAACCCAGGACACCAAGCTTGCGCCCGGCGCTTAGATGCGCTTCAATGCACAGGAGGATCGATGATCTTCGCTCGAAACTCAACCGCAAGAAGCTGGATCGACGACGTGCAGAACTCTGACTTTCCGATCCAGAACCTGCCGTACGGCGCGTTTCGCACGCCAGGCGCGGCGGCGCGCATCGGGGTGGCTCTGGGCGATAACGTGATCGACCTGGCGGCGCTGCACCGCGCGGGACTGTTCGACGGCACGCCGATCGCGGACAACAACGTCTTCGACCGCAAGCAGCTCAATGACTTCATGGCCTGCGGACACGAAGCGTGGCGGGCGGTACGCCGCCGGCTGGTGGCGCTGCTCTCGCCCGATACCGTACCCAGCGCGGACGGATCGACAATCGTGACGCCGGACAAGCGGCTGCGTGAGCAGGCGTCACTCCGCGAACGGGCGATCCATGCGCGGGCGGAAGTGGAGATGCTGATGCCCTGCTGGGTCGGGGCCTACGTGGACTTCTACTCGTCCAAAGAGCACGCGACCAACGTGGGCTCGATGTTCCGGCCGGACAACCCGCTGCTGCCCAACTGGGTCCACGTGCCGATCGGCTACCACGGGCGGGCAAGTTCGGTGGTGGTCAGCGGCAAGCCGATCCGGCGGCCGTGTGGGCAGACCAAGGCGGACGACGCGGAGGCGCCGACGTTCGGGCCGAGCCGGCTGTTGGACATCGAGCTGGAGATGGGCTTCTTCACGGGTCCAGGCAACGAGATGGGCACGCCGATTCCCATTGGGGAATGTTCGCAGCGGATCTTTGGCATGGTGCTGGTAAACGACTGGAGCGCACGCGACATTCAGAAATGGGAGTATCAGCCGCTCGGGCCGTTTCTGGCCAAGTCGTTCGGCACGACGGTCAGCCCCTGGGTGGTTCCGCTGGATGCGCTCCAACCGTTTCGCGTGCCCCAGCCGCGGCAGGACCCCGCACCCCTGCCGTACCTGCATGTCAGCGAAAACTGGGGGCTGGACATCGCGCTGGAGATCGCGCTGAAGTCGGCGAACATGTCGGCGCCGGTGACGATCGCGCGCACGAACTTCCGCCACATGTACTGGACCATCGTGCAGCAGCTCGCGCACGCGGCAAGCAACGGTACGAACCTCGAGCCCGGCGATCTGTATGCGTCCGGAACGGTCTCCGGCCCGACGCCGGATTCTTACGGCAGCCTGTTGGAGCTCTGCTGGCGCGGCACGAAGCCGATCACGCTGCCCACCGGCGAAACGCGTTCATTCCTGGCGGACGGCGACTCAGTGACCCTGCGCGGCTCCTGCCAGGCGGAAACGTTCCGCATCGGCTTCGGCGAATGCAACGGCACGATTCAGCCGGCGAACAATTCGTGATTTGAGACCAAGACACCAAGTCACAAAGACACCAAGAATTCATTTTGTGGTTGTGTCAAAAGCGTTGTCCGCGTGGTTTTTGTTCAGAACTCCGATAGGTTGAATCATGCGACTGAGAAACGTGCTCATAACAAAATCAATCGTTTCTTGGTGACTTGGTGTCTTGGTGCCTTGGTGTTAAATCCAAACCTCCGACGCGCGCATTCTGTATCGCCAGGTGGCGAACAAGCTGCGTAATGTTCGCATCCAGGCGGCGCAGGCGCACGTAGGTCATGTAAAACCCGATGAGCATGAAGAGCACGGCAAAGTAGAGCACCAGGTTGCTGCCCGCGCCGATGCCGAAAACGCTCTGGGCGATGCGCGTGGTGATTTCCGGCCAGGCCACGGTGATTCCGGCGGTCAGCCAGATGAACATCCAGAACGCCGCGACCCGCCGCGGAATACGCCCGCGAATCACCGCGGCGACACGCTCACCGAACAGAATGAGCAGGATCGGCAGCACGACGATCTGAAACACGTTGATGTGCATGACACGGGTCCTCGCAACCGGCTGATCAGTAATCCGTCAGCCGCTTGAAGAAATAGTGAAACAGAATCTTGATCGCGCCGAAGCCGCTCTGGCCCTTGGCGCGGGAATAGTCGGTGTAACGGATGTGTACGGGCACCTCGCCGTAAGGCAACTGCGTCTCGCGGATTTCGTCAATAATCTCGCTGGCGTGGGCCATGCGGTCGAGCGTGATGCGAATGCGCAGCGCGGCGCGGCGTGAAAACGCGCGTAGGCCGTTGTGCGTGTCGGTGATATTCACCTGCGACATCACGCGGGTGAAAAGCACGCCGGCGCGCAGCAGCAGTTTGCGACCGGGCGGAATGTTTTCGACACCGCCAAGGAAGCGCGACCCCAGGCTGATGTCCCAGCGGCCCTCGCGGATGGGCGCGATCAGCGCGGCGATATCCGCAACCCGGTGCTGGCCGTCGCTGTCGAAGGTGACAATGTACTCCGCGCCCTGCCGCAGCGCGTAATCGATGCCGGTCTGCAGCGCCGCGCCTTGCCCGCGGTTGACCACGTGTACGAGCACGGCGGCGCCCGCGGCAAGCGCCTGCGCAGCGGTATTGTCGGCTGAACCGTCATCCACCGCGACGACGTTGGGATAGTGCCCGCGCACTTCGCGGATCACCTCGCCGACGCGCGCGGACTCGTTGTACGCAGGAATCACCACGAAAACGGCGCGGCGCACGTCATCCGGAAGCTCCGCCGACTCGGCGGGCCCGGCTGTGGCGGGTGAATTGATCGCGTCGTCGGTCACGTGCATTCGCCAGGTCGCGGCCCGCGCCGATCGCCATGCGCGCGGCGGGTGCGTATCGTAGCCGACCGGCGCGCCGCTGCCAGCGCGAAGTCGCTGCTTGACCGCCGCGCGTGGGTCTGGTCTGATCCGAAGCGCGGTCGATTCTCGCGGCCCTGGGTGCGAACTGCGCAGCATGAGCGTCTCACTGGTCATTCCCGGACGGAACTGCTCGCGGACGGTTCGGCAATGCCTGGACGCGGTGATGCCGCTGCGCGCGCGTGGCGAGCTGGCCGAGATCGTCTTCGTCGACGACGGCTCGACAGACGACACACGGGCCATCGTCGCCGAATTCCCGGTGACGGTGGTCGCCGGCGAAGGACGCGGACCCGGCGCGGCCCGCAACCTCGGCTGGCGGGCAGCCGCGCAGGAGCTGATCTGGTTCATCGATTCGGATTGCGTGGCGGAGCCGGACGCACTCGCTCGCCTGGTGGCCTGCATGGCGGACCCGCGGGTCGGCGGCGCGGGCGGCAGCTACGGCAACATGGTGCCCGATTCGCTGCTGGCCTGCCTGATCCACGAGGAAATCGTGGCGCGACACGCGACCATGCCCGCGCGGGTGAACTACCTGGCCACGTTCAACGTCGTATACCGGCGCAGCGTGCTGATGCAGGTCGGCGGATTCGACGAGCGCTTCGTCACCGCGGAGGACTGCGAGTTGAGCTGGCGTATCCTGGCCGAAGGTTGTGAACTCGCGTTCGATCCGGCGTCGCAGGTGCGGCACTTTCATCCCGCGCGCTGGCGGCCATACCTGCGCACGCAGCGCCGGCACGGCTATTATCGCGCATTGCTGTACATGACGCATCCGCAGTACGCCCACGGCGACGCGTACAGCGGGTTCGTCGACCACGTTCAGCCGCCGCTGGCGCTGATGGTGCTCGCAACGCTTCCGCTGCTGTTTTTCGCGCGGGCCTGGTGGATTCCGGTGGTCGGCGCGGTCTGCCTGCTGGCGGCGCAGGCGCCGATAATGCTGCGGCTGATGCGACGCACGCGCCAAGCAAAGTACGCCGCATTCGCGCCGATGGGTTTCGTGCGCGCCTTCTGGCGCGGTGTGGGCCTGGCGCACGGGACACTGGCGGCTGTGTTTCGCCGGGGACGAGGGCGGACCTAGCGCATGGGGAAATTCAGTTCGACGTGAACGGTAACGGCGTGCGACCAGAGACGCGACAAAGCATCATCGTGACAGCCGGTACGGGTACGACGGCGCTCATCAGCCTGCTGTACGCGGTGTGGGCTGGGCGCGTGCTCGGGCGCGACGAGTACGCGGACTTCGCCGCGGGGGTGGCACTGAGTTCGCTGCTCTGCCTGGCGCTGGGGCCGATCAACCAGACCGTCGCGCGATTCGCGGCGCAGTATTCCGCGCGACAGGCGTACGGACAGGTGCGCACGCTGTGCTGGGAAGTCTCGCGGCGCGTCGGCAAGGTCGGCCTGATCGGGTTGTTCGCGTCCGCCGCGCTGCTGCAACCGGTGGCCAGCCTGCTGCAATTCCGGTCGGTGTGGACGCTGGCTGCGTGCTTTTGCCTGGTGTACCTGACGCTAATGCTGAGTGTGCCGCGCGGAATCCTGCGCGGCGTGCAACGGTACGGACTGTACAACGTCAATGTGGTGTTTGAAGCGCTTGTGCGCATCGGCGTGGGGGCTGTGCTGCTGGCGCTGGCGGCGCACTCGGCTGTGGGCGTGGCCGCTTACGTGATCGCGGTGGGCGCGACGCTGGCGTTGTCGTGGGGGCAGTTGCGCGGGGTATGGTCGGGTCATGCCGCGCAGTCGGTGGACGGCTCGGCGATCCGCCGGTTCGCCGGGCCGATGTTCCTGCTGGCCTTTGGCGCCGGCGGATTCCTGTACGTGGACATGCTGTTCGTGAAGCACTTCTTCAGCCGTACGGACGCCGGGCTATACGGCGCAGCTTCCACGCTGGCAAACAGCATCAGCGTGGTGGTGACGCCGTTTCACATCATCCTGCTACCGTTGCTGGCCAGCATGCAGGAGCGCGGCGGGCACATCGCGGGCACGTTTCTGCGGGTGTTCGCGTACCTTGGAGTAATGGCGACCGGTGTCATATTGGTCTTCGCATTATGGCCGGAGTGGATCATGGTGTCGCTGTACGGGGCCGAGTATGCACGGGGCGCGCCGCTGCTGGCATGGATCACGGGCGCCCGGCTGGTGACGCACCTGGGCGGGCTGATGACTACAGTTCCGGTCGCGCGCAGCGACTTTCGGTTTCTGTGGGTTTATCTGGGCGGACTGGCCGTCGAGATTGCGGCCCTGCTCGTTTGGCACACCACGCCCTGGGACCTGGTGTACGCCATGCTGGGGGCGCAGTTGCTGACCGTGGTTGTGCTGACGTGCTTCTTGTTTTCGCGGCGCAAAGTTGCGAATCGTTGAACGCGGCGAATCAGTCGCCAGACCGCGATGCGACGGCGACGGGGCATTTGGAATCCTAGGAAAACGGATGAATCCACCGGTGTGGATCTGGTTGGAAATAACACCACCTCGCGGTTCTCCGCCTTGGGGAAGCGTCGTAACTTCTCACGGCATCGATATTTAGCAAACCTGTCGCTTGGGAAGCCCAGAACGCGGAAATCGAGTCTCCCGACTGGGCTCGCGCTTTGATAATTCTCAAGACTTGATGGTGTCGCGACAGCGTTTTGTTACAATGCGACCCTGGGGACGCCTCTATGGCACTGATGTTCCGCGGCCTGCCAAGGCGTGCCCGATGCGGCACCGGGGCGCAGTTTTGACTCGTCGATTTCCGCCTGCGCTCTCACGGTCTGATCCACATTCCAGTCCTGCTCGCGGAGCCAGCCAATGCAACCCAGCCAGCTCAGTTTCGCTGTCGGACTCGTCATCTTGGCAGCATGTTCAATCAGCTCAGCTCAAGAGATCGATGCCGCCATTCATTGGAAAGCAACCGGTACGACGGAAACGGCACTACGCTTCGAGCCGGGAGCGCTGACGCGGAACCAAGCCGGCCATGTCATCGTGCGTTGCGCAGCGATGCCGGATGACGGCGCGCGGGCCAGGCTTGCGGAGAGCGGCATCCGCCTGTTGCGCTACCTGGGGGCGAACGCCTTTTTCGCCAAAGTCGAGGCGGGCGATTACACGGTCGGGGGGCGGGCGACGGGCCTCGCGGGAATGATCGAAATCCAACCCGCCTGGAAGGTGCACGCGCTCCTTGCGGGCGATGAACTGCCAGAGCATGCCCGGTTCGTCGGGAAAGCCCTAGACGGCGCGCTGGTAACTGACGGGCCCAGTGACGCACAGATTGATGCGATCGCGGTCTACGTGCTGCTGCACGCGGACGTCGAGCTGGCGCCAACCGGCGTAGATATGGTGCAGCGTCACGGCGGGCTGGTGAAGTCCGTTATGCGCAGCGTCAACGGCCTGGTGGCATGGATTCCAGTGGCGTCACTTCCGGGGCTCGCCGCGGAAGATGCCGTGCAATGGCTGGAACCCCCGTTGCCGCCGTTTGACGAAGTGAACGACTCGAACCGAGCGATCACCCAGGTGAACACGGTGCAGGCGCCGCCGTATGGGCTGGACGGTGCGGGCGTGACCGTCATGGTCTATGACGCCGGGTACGGCTATGCAACCCATCCCGATTTCGGCGGCCGGCTGTTCGTGCGCGGCGCTTCTGAACTCTCCAGCCATGCCACGCACGTTGCTGGTACCATCGGCGGAAACGGGGTATCAAGCGGTGGAACCTACCGTGGCATGGCACCAGCGGTGGTGATTCAGTCTTACGAATTCGAGATGGCTGGCGGGCTCCAGCCGGGGTTCCTCTACACCGATCCGGGGGATCTGGAGGCGGATTACGACGAGGCCATCAACGTATACGGCGCGATGGTGGCGAACAATTCGATCGGTACGAATACCGCGGCGAACGGTTTTCCGTGCTCGTGGGAGGGCGATTATGGCCTGACCTCGATGCTGATCGATGCCATCGTGGGTGGAAGCCTCGGCGAGCCCACGCGCATCGTTTGGGCCAATGGCAACGAGCGAAGCACGGGCCGATGCGGCTCGACTTACCATACGACGGCGCCGCCTGCGTGCGCGAAGAACCACATTACGGTCGGAGCGCTGCACTCCAACAGCGATGCCATGACGTCGTTTTCAAGCTGGGGCCCCACCGATGACGGGCGCATCAAGCCGGACGTATCCGGTCCCGGATGCCAGTCGAGCGGGGACTTCGGCGTCACCTCGGTCGCGAACTTCAGCGGATACAGCGTGAAGTGCGGCACGTCGATGGCCTCGCCGACGGTTTGCGGCATCGCGGCACTGATCCTGCAGGATTTCCAGGCGCAATTCCCGGGCAGCCCGCTTCCGCGCAACTCGACGCTGAAGGTGCTGCTGGCGCACAATGCCGTCGATTTGGGCAACGTTGGACCGGACTACCAGTTCGGCTACGGTTCGGTGCGGGCGGCTGCCACGATCGACTTTCTACGCGGCGGCAGTTTTCGGGAGGAGGACCTGACCCATGGTGAAGAGAAGCTGTACTTCATCGACATCCTACCCGGTACGTCGACGCTGAAAGCGACGCTCGCCTGGGATGACGCACCGGGCACGGGCAACGTCATACCGCAGTTGGTGAACGATTTGGACATTTCCCTGACGGGACCCGGCGGGGCCTCCACGCACCTGCCGTGGACCCTCAACCCCGCGAACCCGTCGGCGCCTGCGACGCGCAACCAGGTGGACCGGGCGAACAACATTGAGCAGGTGGTGGTGGACGGCCCGACGCCGGGACTGTGGACCGTGCGCGTGCGCGGACACGCCGTCCCCCTCGGCCCGCAGCGCTTTTCACTGGCGACCACACCGGACATGCAGGCGTGCAGTTCCACAGGGGCGATCGCGCTGAACCGTGCAGCCTACTCCTGCACGGACGTGGTCGCGATCCAACTCGTAGATTGTGATCTCAACATGGACACCAGCGGCCTGGACACGGCGGTGGTGAACGCGCGGTCGACGAGCGCTCCCAGCGGGCAGGACGTTGTGCTGACTGAGAGTACGCCGAACTCCGGGGTCTTTGTGGGGACGATTGGCGTTTCAACGACCGAGGGAGAAGGTACGCTTCTTGTGGACCACAACGACGTGGTGACCCTTCGCTACGACGATGCGGACGACGGATCGGGTCAGCCGGCGGTGGCCGAGGCCAACGCGAGCATCGACTGTCTGGCGCCCACGATCAGCGGCGTGGGCGTGACCGTTTCCGGCCTTAGCGCGACCGTAGTTTTCCAGACGGACGAGGCGGCGTGCGGGAGTGTGCGCTGGGGAACGAGCTGCGCGGCCCTGACCGGCGTCGCGGGCGGTACCTGTGCAACAACGGCACATCAGATCGTGGTCAGTTCAGGCGCGCCCTCGACGGAGCACTTCTTCGTGGTGGATGCAGCCGATGCCCAGGACAATTCCGCGACGGACGACAACGGCGGCGCGTGCTACACCTTTGTGACGCCGAATATCCTGTTCTTCGACGACTTTCCGACGACGACGCTCGACACGGGCAAATGGCCCACGAAGACCGGCAGCCCGACGGTGGACGGGGTGGGCCTGGGCGAGCCCAGCCCGCCGTACTCGCTGCGGCTGAACGGAAACCCTTCGGGCAACGAGTCGGTGACCTCGGTGGTGGTGAACCTGTCCGAATCGTGCGGGGCCGAGTTGAGCTACTTCTACGAGAAGACAGGCGGCGGAAGCGCGCCTTGGGCAGGCGAAGACCTGATCGTAGAGTACCTGACAGCCGGGGGGACGTGGGTGCAGCTCGGTCGGCAGGCGGGGTCGACGTTCAACATGACCAGTTACCGGGAGCGTCGCGTGTTGCTGCCGACGGGGGCACTGCATGCGGGCTTTCGCCTGAAAATCCGCAATATCGCGCAATCCGGCGCGGTCGACGACTGGTTCGTCGACGACGTGCAGATCCGCATGCCGGCGTACCGAGACTGCAATTCGAACGGGGTGCCGGACGCCTGTGACATCGTGAGCGGCACGAGCGCCGACTGTCAGGCGGACGGGATCCCGGATGAGTGCCAACTGGAAACGGAAGATTGCAACGAGAATGGGATCGTGGACGCATGCGAGTTCCTGGAAAAGGTGGTTGCGTCCGACGGGCTGGCGGGGGATGGGTTTGGCGCACAAGTCGATGTGAGCGGCGACGTTGCCATAGTCGCGGCGCGACTGACTGATGCGGGGGGAACCGACTCTGGATCTGTGTATATCTTTCGACAAGTAGGCTCTGAGTGGACTCAGGAACAACGACTGGCTCCGCTTGATCCGGGAAGCGGAGACCAGTTCGGTGTTCGCGTCGCCATTGATGGCGATCGCGCGCTCATCGGTTCTTACCGAGAAGATTCCGCCGGAACCGATGCTGGTGCAGCCTACATCTTCCGCTTTACCGGATCCAACTGGGTGCAGGAGGCAAAGATCATACCGGCCGGAACAAAGGCTGGTGACCAAGTTGGTCTGGGTGTGGCGATTCAGGGAGACACGGCAGTAATTACCGGATGGCTCCACGACACTCCCCGGACCGACGCTGGCGCAGTTTATGTATATCGCCGCACGGACAACACGTGGTCTCTTGAGGCGAAACTCACAACGTCCGATGCGGCCGTTGGTGACCGCCTGGGAGTTGATGTGGGACTGGACGGCGATGTACTCATCATAGGCGCCCAAGTTGACGATAATCCAGCGATAGATTCCGGCTCCGCGTACATATTCCGGCGAACTGGCACGCAATGGCACGAAGAGTACAAGCTGAGTCCACCGACCAGCGCAGAGTACGACTGGTACGGCGCGCGTGTTGCTGTTGCGGGCGACTTGGCTGTTGTATCCAGCTTCTTCGAGGACGACGGCGCAATAGACACAGGGTCGGCGTACGCCTATCGCCGCGTTGGCGACGCTTGGGCGCTGGAGGCCAAGCTGATCGCCCTCGATCTTTCTGCAGGAGACCAATTCGGGGCAGACGTCGCATTACATGGCGATATCGCGCTTGTCGGCGCCGCCCAATCGGACGGCGAAGCCCTAGACACTGGATCCGTCTATGTGTTCAAGCGCATCGACGGCGCATGGCCGCAGATTGGAAAGTACGCCGCCGTTGGTGGCGGTGGGGGCAGCCTGTTTGGAAACTGCATCGAAACAGACGGTACGACTTTGATCATGGGCGCGCCCGATGCGCAATCTGGAAACATAAACACAGGTGCCGCATATTTCCTTGACCTTGGCGAGGACTGCAATCTGAATGGCGTAATGGATGCCTGCGACACACACGGCGGTCTCGAGCCAGATTGTAACGAGAACATGGTTCCTGATAGTTGCGAGATAGACTGCAACCAAAACGGAAATCCCGACGATTGCGACATCACCTCTGGAACTAGCAGCGATTGCGACACCGACGGAATCCCCGACGATTGCCAGCCAGACTGCAATAGCAATTCGTTTGGAGACGCTTGTGACATCCTCGCAGGAACAAGCGAAGATTGCCAGTCCAACGGGATTCCCGACGAATGCGAACCGGATTTCGACGGGGATGGCATTCCTGACGACTGCGAGCTTGACACAGATGGCGATGGCGTACCTGATAGCGAAGACTATTGCCCTAACACGCCCCTCGACATACCGGTGAACTTGAGGGGAATTCCACTTGGCGACATCGACGAAAACTGCTCAGTAACGCTTGCTGATTTTCTCTACTTCGAAGTCTGCCTCTGGCTATCTGGACCGGCGATGACGCCGTATTTCGACGAATGCGCCGAGGTGTTTGATTTCGACGGTGACGAGGATGTCGACCTCCTCGACTTTGCTCGATTACAAGCGATAATCACCTTGTTTTCAGGTCCGTAGGCAGAGGAATCCGTGCATAGGTTGATCTTGCGATATCCGACACGAGCAACCTGGTCTGGAGAACGAGAAAAGAAACAGCATGGACTCGTCCGGTATGCCAGCACATTTCGCAACCAAAGCCGGATCCACGCTTGGCGATATAGTGCCAACTGCCAGACCGACTTCGGTGGCGTGTGCTGCATCATAAGACTCAGTGCCTGCTACGTCTTTACTCCGACGCGGCCTGTGTAGTCCAAGCGGCTAAGAAGCATTCTGACGTCATGCTCAGCAAAGTACTGGTCCGTCGCTTCGCGGGATCCCTGCCAGTGGCCGTAGTCGTCGATAATCAGTACGCCGTGCTGGGAGAGTAGCGGATAGAGGTGCAGCAACTCGTGATAGGTTGATTCATACCAATCGGTATCCAGCCGCAGGAGCGCAATCGTGTCTGGCACAGCCGCGGGCAGTGTATCCTCAACCTTGCCCTTGACGAAAACTATCTTGTCTTCAGGATAGCCGGTCGTCTCCATGACTGCGCGAACGTGGTCGAGCGGAGCCTTGCAGAAGTCGCCGACATTCTGTATACCCCTGCTCTTCAAAACGTCCTCAACTCGCCGACCACGCCAGTCGCGATCTTTCTTGGTCGGTACGCTCATTCCCTCGAACGTATCATACAAATAAATCTTCCGGCTTGTGTCCCCCAGCGCAAGCATTGTCATGGCACAAGACATGGAACTTCCCCCTCGCCATACGCCGCATTCAACAAGATCGCCGGGAATCTGCCGTTCAACGATGTACCGGATTGCCAGATAGAGGCCAAACATTCGCTCAACGGATGTCATCGTGTGCGCCCGACATCGCTGGAACACTTGCATGAATGTTGTGTCTGCAGCAATATCGGGGCGGGTTCGCTTGATCCAGCGATTGCGGAGCAATGTGAGTCCACGATCGAGAAGTCGTGGCTTACTCGGCCGATGCATTGTTGACTCCATCGTGATGGCTGTTGATTCTCGCCATGTGAAATCCTGGTTCGTCATGATGCACGATCAGTTTCAAGGCCGACGCGCAAGTACCACATAGGTGCATGCATTGCGTTGGCGGCTCGCGAACGGCGTGATGGCGTCCTCAAGGCACATACGGATGTTCATCAGCAACGCTAGAATCGCCAGAGCTGGGGGGCCTACCACTGGCACGCGCTTGAGAATATTTTCAGCTGCGTACAAACGAAGGTACGTCGCCCAAGCAAGTGGACCAACGATGCCACTCAGTTGCACAACGGAAAACCCACGAACCTCCAGCTCTTTGCGAAGCCCGTCGTGAGTCCATCGCCGGTAGTCCGTCGGATGCGGGTGGTACGGCCAGCAACCGTGCGTGGACAACAGAAGCCACCCGCCGGGTTTGAGTAAGCGAAGACATTCGCCCAAATACCAATTAAGATCCCAGACATGCTCAAGAACCTGGAAAGAGACCACGCCATCCGCGGTTTGATCCGGAAGATCGATCATCGAGCCAGGCAAGAATTGCACATCCACGTCGCCATCCATGTCACATGCAACGTATGTGCAACCGGCGTCGTCAAACACTTGTCGATACGGGCAGGTACCGCACCCAATATCAAGGACCTTTACGCCGGGAGCCAGTTTTATTTGCTGCGTCAAAACGCCCAAGACCGCCTCGCGAAGTTCGCTAAGCGGATAATACAAACGATCCCAAGGTCTGGGCCGAAATCTCGATGCTTCCTCGCTGATGGGAGCCATCCTCTTCTGACTTAGTAAGCCTTGAGTGGTACCGATCCCTGTCCTGCCACCCCGCCCATCACTCAAGCGATAGTCGGGCTCTATTGCGTGCAGGTCATTCCGGGGAGTAACGCAAAGGCAAGCCGCCATTTAAGCACCCCCTGGCATCGCGAGCAAGCGCGGCTAACCGGGAGGAGTCGGCAGCGTCATCTGCACCACTCAGGACCAAGTGGGATCTCTGGGGTTGGTTTGAAGCACAGCGGGCCTACAATCCGCACCAAAAGAAGCTACCATGAACAGCCGTAACCGCGCCAATCCGCAGAGGCTGCACAATGAAAGTTGCATTCCTGCTCAGCGAGTTCCCGAATCTCTCCGAGACCTTTGTCCTCGACCAGATCATCGGCATGGTCGAGCGCGGGCACGAGGTGGACATCTACGCGGACCGCCGCGGAAACATGGCTGCGGTGCATGCGGACATCGAGCAGCATCGACTCGTCGAGCGAACCTGCTACTGGGGCGTTTCGCCCTCGCTGGCGCGCCGCGCGGTGACTGGCGCGGGGCTCTTCGCGGCGGCCGCGCTGCGTTCTCCCGGTGCGGCGCTGCGCTCGATCAGCCGGCGCCAGTACGGAGTTCCGGCTGCGGCCCTGGTCGTGCTCCACGCTGCAGCTCGGCTGACGGAGAAGCGCAGCTATGACATCATCCACTGCCACTTCGGCCCCACGGGCCTGGTCGGCGCGGCCCTGCGCGACCTAGGCCGAATTGACGGTCGCATCGTCACCTCGTTCTACGGCTACGACCTGACCAGTTATCCTCTGCGTTTCGGCAACGACGCCTTCGCGCCCCTGTTCGCCCGCGGCGATCTGTTTCTGCCGTTGTGCGACGTCTTCCGTAGCCACCTGTTGAAACTCGGATGCGACGAGAAACGGATCAGAGTGCACCACATCGGCGTGGACTGCACGCGTTTCTCGTTCGCGCCGCGCACACCGCCCACGGACGGCTACGTCCGGCTGATCACGGTGGCGCGGCTCGCGGAAAAGAAGGGTCTGGCGTACAGCATCCGCGCGGTGGCCGGATTGCTGCCGAAGTATCCTGACCTGCGCTACCAGATCGTGGGCAACGGCCCGCTGCGCGGCGAACTGCAGGCGCTGATCGATGAACTCGGCGTGGCTCAGGCGGTGTCGCTGGCTGGGCCGAAGAACCGCGATGAAATCGCGAAAATGCTCGCGGACGCGCACGTATTCCTGGCGCCCAGCGTCACCGCCCGCGACGGCGACCAGGAGGGCACGCCGACCGTGATCATGGAGGCGGCTGCGGTCGGCCTGCCGGTGATCAGCACCCGGCACAGCGGTATTCCGGAACTGGTCGAGGACGGCGTGTCCGGTTATCTGGTGGCGGAGAAGGACGTGGACGCGCTCGCGGAGCGGATCGAACACCTGGTGACACATCCCGAGTTATGGCCGCAGCTCGGCCAAGCCGGCCGGCGAATCGTCGAAGAGCGCTTCAACATCCGGCGGCTCAACGATGATCTCGAAAAAATCTACCGCGACCTGATCAGCCGGTCCAGCCGCGGTTGAGTTGAATGATTCAGCGCATCGACCGTCCGCAAACGGACCACGAGGAGCCGATCCAGCGTGAATATCCTGATGGTGCTCTCGACCAACACCTTTCCGCCCGATCGGCGGGTCGAACGCGAAGCGCGTGATCTGCTGCGCGCGGGGCACCGTGTCTGGCTGCTGGCGCGGCGTGCGCCCGGTCAGGCGGCCGAAGAATTAGTCGACGGCGTGCACGTGCTGCGCATGCCGCTGCCATTTCAGCAAAAGCGAGTGCTCGCTGACCTGGCATACTACACAGTGCAGCGGTACATCGCGGTGTTCCACATTCTGCGCGCCTGCCGCGCGCACGACATCGACGCGCTGCACTGCCATGACCTGCCGTACGCCTTCGCAGCGACGATCGCGTCCTGGATGCTGGGCTTGCCGCTGGTGCTCGACCTGCACGAGCACTACACCGCGATGCTGCAGATGGGCTTTGAAGCCGCGACCTACCGGCGGTTCCGCCGCTTTGCCGCCCCGCTGCTGGCGCTGCTGCGCGCGGAGGAGCGCTTCGCCTGCCGCCGCGCACACCGCGTGATCGTCGTCGCCCGCGAGCACATTCCGCGAATCGCCGCGCTCGGGACGCCGGTAGAGCACATCCTAGAAATCACCAACACGGAAGACAGCGACTACTTCGCCGGCCTTCCGGTTGATTCTCAGAAGATGGCCGAGTTCCGCGGCGAGTTCGTCATCCTTTACATCGGCGGGTTCGATCCTGAGCGCGGCATCGACACCGCGCTCGCCGCAATGCCGCAAGTGCTGCAGAGCATTCCGAACGCACGCTTGCTCCTGATCGGCAAGGGCGTGAGCCGCGGCGACTTGGAAGAGCTTGCGCGAGCGCTGGGCATCAGCGCGCACGTGACCTTCATGGATTTTCGCCCGTTTCGCGAATTGCCGAGCTTCATCCAGCTCAGCGACGTGTTCCTCATCCCCCACATCTCCACGCCGCTCATCGAAGTGACCATGCCCAACAAGCTGTTTCAGCCGATGATCCTCGGAAAAGCCGTGTTGGTCAGCAGCACCGGCCCGATGATGCGCGTGGTGCGCGACGCGGAGTGCGGCCTGGTGTTCCGGGAGCGCGATCCGCGGAGTCTTGCCGAACAAGTCATCGCGCTGCGCGATCCGGAACTGTGCCGGCATCTCGGAGAAAACGGACGCCGCGCCGTCGCCGACCGCTACCACTGGAAGCACACGGTTCAGCCGCTCATCGATCTTTACGACGAGTTGGCGGCGGTGCATTGAACCGAGCAAGCCCAATGCGCGCCCACACTGCGAATCCGTCTATTCCATGTCCAAAACAATGATCGAATACGCCGGATCATCACTCCGGATCTCACCGCGAATATGGCCGTCCACCCAGCCGAGCAGATGATTCGATCGCATGGTGCGCAGCACGCGGTCGATGTGGTATTTCTCGAGCAGCGCCTTGCGCTCCTCCCAGGACGTCCTTTCCCAGTAAATCAGCGCCAGGTCGTCTTGCCTCTGCGGACCGGTGAGGTTTACGCTCGCGGAGCGATCGACCGAAACGACGTAGCAGTCGTGCAGCATCACCAGCGTGCGCCCATCACGCGGATGGGCCAGTACGATGGAGCCGGGCGCGACGTGCTCGCGCAGAAAGGTGCGCTGGTAACGCAGGTAGTTCAGCCACTCGTAACGCTTCACGGCTGGCGCGCGAACGTGAGCCAGATACTCCTTCCAGGAATACTCTCCGCGCGACCAAATCAGCATCAATCCCAGGGCCGCGACCGCGAGGCTGACGAACATCTGCCCGACGCGCAGCGGGTGCGGTCGCGGCACAAATCGCTCGACCGCCAGACCGACCGCGCCGAGAAAACCGACGATGACCGCGACACCCGCAATCGAGCCAATTCGCAGTAAGATCCAGCGCGCGCCCATCAGGTCGCGCAGCGCCGTGCAGATCGCCGGCACAAACAAGACCACCATGTTGATCGCCACCAGTGCCACCAGCACAGCCGACTCGCGCCGCCGGCCGAGCAGCGCCAGACCGACAGCCCCGGCTGCAAAAAGCACGAGGCGCAACGCCGTGTGATCGCCCAAGAACTCACCGAACTTCAGCACAATGCGATCGTTGTCCAGCTCGTGAAACTTGTCGCGGAGCTCTTCCTCATCCGGTGTACGCGCGACCGGCGCATCCGGATCCCTGGGCGGTCGCTCGCCGCCATAGCGCGCATACAGCATGAAGGGCGCGCCCGCGAACAACGCCGCAAGGCATCCGCACAGCACGCGCGACCCACCGCTCCGGCGTATTAGCCTGGCGGCCAGCCACACGCCGAGAATCGGACCGATGACCAGTCCCATGAAAAACGCATACAGGCTGTGCACCTGGCCAAGCACCAGCGATGCAGCCGCAAGTGTGCACACGTGCGCCCAGAGCGGCCCTTCGCGAACCGCGGCGATGCACACGCCCAACGCGATCGGCAGAAGCCACATCGGCGCCAGCTTGTTGGGATACATCAGGTACGTCACCGGCGCGCTGTTGGCCAGAAGAAACAGCGCCGGCAGCCACGCCGCCCAGCGCGAGCGTAGCGCCTGCCACGCGAAATAGTAGACGCCGCCGGCGATAACCAGCTTGGCGAACACCTGGCTGGTAAACCAGACGCTGAGGTAGCCGGTCCCGGTGAGTTGACTGCAAGCGGCGAACAGCGCATGCAAGAGATTGGTATGATAAAGCCAGAAGAACGAATCCACGTCGTAATACGGCCCGCGATTGGAAAACCCATGGTCGAGCAAGTATCGGATGCGCGCGAGGTGCATCTCCGCATCGCCGGAGAAAAACGCGCCGGTCCGCGCGGCGAAGACTAGATCGATGACCACCAGCAGCAGTTCGATACCCACACCGGCGACCATCAGCCGGCCCATCGGTCGCCACCACCGCCGCCGATGAATGACCACCACTCCAGCGACGATTGCAGCCACGCAGGCCGCCGAAAAAACAAACACCGGTAGGTGCAGCACGTAGCACAGCATCGACGCGGGCGAGAGCAAGGCAAATGCCCAGAAAAAGGAGAGCGCCACGACGCCAAGCATCCCGCAGGCCGGCCGTTCGCCCGGAACGTCGCCGGAATCGGTAAAATCGCCCGGGCAGACGCAGCGCGCAAGCGCGTACCCCGGTAGGAGCAGGGCCAGCCAGAAAAGCAGGGATACAAACATGTTCGGGGATCGTACCGCCGTGCGTCCACGCCCCGCAGCGCGGAAACGCGCGGATTGCACCTGCAAACCCAGGGTGTGTCAATCCGCGAATTTCTCCCGCACGGCGAGGTACCGGGCGCCGACGGTCGGCGCGCGGGCGCGGTCACGGTGCCCTCACATGCGCCTCGCACTTGCTGACCGGTACTCACTTCGCGCTTTCGGCGGTCGTCGAGCGGGGATACCCTGTACCGGCGACGGCGCGAGTGCCGACATACAGAGTAAATGGAATACCGTTCGTGAAACACGCCCGATGCGGGCGGCTGGTGCGCATGGAGGCCCCGGTGGCGAATACGCTGATGCTCATCCCCGCACGCGGCGGCAGTCGCCGGCTTCCCGGCAAGGCCCTGCGCTGTGTCGGCGGCTTGCCGCTCATCGCCCGCGCGATTGTCGTCGCGCGCCGGGCGGCTGCCTTGCTGTCGACACCGGCCACCATCGCCGTCAGCACTGACGATCCCGCAATCGCCGAGGTCGCGCGCCGATTCAGCGCGGAAATCCCATTCCTGCGACCCGCCGAACTGGCCGCCGATGACACCCCGACCATTGCTGTCATCCGCCACGCGCTCGCACACTATGCGTCGCGCAATCAGACATTCACCGAAGTTGTACTGCTGCAACCAACGTCGCCGCTGCGCACCGCCGAAGACGTGGTGCGGACGGTACGCTCGCATCGCGAGAAGCCCGCATGGTCCGCAGTGACGGTCCGCGTCGGTCGTGACGGTTCGCCCGCAACGCAGTTTTGCGCGCGTGAAGGGCTGCTGCTGCCCTTCGGCGCGGAGGGCGAACCGATGGTGCTGAACGGCGCAGTGTATACCTTCGCGCCGGCGTGGACCGATCGACACGATTCGCTTGCATTGCCACACGCCACGCGGACCGTGGTCATGCCAGCCGAGCGCTCGGTGGACGTGGACACCGCGGATGATCTGGCAATCGCGCAGGCCACATGGGAGTCCGGTTCACCCTGGCCGGCTGGTCGCTGCTGCGTCATTGCCGAGGCCGGGGTAAATCACGACGGCGACTTGGACGTCGCGCGCCGACTGGTGGATGCGGCGGTTTCAGCCGGCGCCGACGCGGTGAAGTTCCAGACATTTGATCCTGCACGCCTGGCGTCGGCAGGCGCCGCCAAGGCGGCATACCAGCAGAAAACGACACCCAGTAAAGAATCCCAGCACGAAATGCTGGCCCGGCTGGTGCTGAATTCGGATGACCATCGCGCATTGCAGGCCCACTGCCGACAAGCAGGCATCGCATTCCTCTCGTCGGCGTTCGACATCGCCGATGTTGATCTCCTCGACGCACTGGATGTGCCCACACTGAAATTGGGCAGCGGTGAACTGACGAATCATCCCCTGCTCGCACACGCAGCCGCGACGCTGCGCCCGGTCATCTGCTCGACGGGCGCGGCCTTTCTGCACGAAGTTGCGTCGGCGGTCGATGTCCTGCGATCAGCCGGGTGCGACCGCCTGGCACTCGTGCACTGCGTGAGCGATTACCCGGCGCAGTATCGCGACCTGAACCTGCGGGCCATTTCCACGCTGGCTGCGGCTTTTGATGTGCCGGTCGGATTCAGCGATCACACGCTCGGCATCGAAGCCGCATGCGCCACCGCCGCGCTGGGGGCGCGCATCCTGGAAAAGCATCTCACGCTCGACCGCAATCGCCGCGGTCCGGATCATCGCAGTTCGCTCGAACCCGAAGAATTTCGCGCGCTGGTCACGGCTGTGCGCAACGTCACCGCGGCGCTGGGCGACGGCGTGAAGCGGCCGCAGGCCAGTGAACAGTCCGTGCGCGCCGCCGCGCGGCGCAGCCTGGTCGCGGCGTGCAACATCACAGCCGGCACAGTGATCACGGTGAAGCACGTTGTCGCGAAGCGGCCGGGAACGGGCATCGCCCCCGGTGAATTGCCCCTCGTCCTGCACCGCCGCGCGGCCCGCGACATTTCCGCCGACGAGTTGATTAACTGGGACGATCTGGGGCCGATTGGAGAAACCACGTGAGAACGGTCGGCCTCGTGACCACGGCCCGCAGCGATTGGGGCATCCAGCGCAGCGTCGCAGCCGCCCTGCGGGCGCGAGGCGACGTCAAACTGCACATCATCGCCGGCGGAATGCACCTGCGGCCGGAATTCGGCAATACGGTCGACCAGATCACAGCCGACGGCTTTGAAATCGCGCATCGGCTCGATTTCCTCGTCGCCGGCGACCGCCCCGCCGACATCGCGGCATCGATGGGGGCTGGCGTCACCGCGTTCGCCCGGCTCTTTTGCGAATGGCGACCAGACATTCTCACCATCCTCGGCGACCGCTTCGACATGCTGCCAGCCGCAATCGCGGCTACGCCGTATCGGATTCCCATCGCGCATGTACACGGCGGCGAATCGACCCTCGCGTCGTTCGACGACCAATTCCGCCACGCGATGACCAAGCTTTCGCATTTGCATTTCGTGGCCGCCGAGGAGTACTGCCGGCGTGTGCGGCAGATGGGCGAGGAAACTCACCGCGTCCACGTGGTGGGCGCGCCCGGGTTGGACGATATCGCCCGGCTCGAACCGCTCGGCGACAACGAACTCGCGGCACAGTTTGGCTTGCGGCCCGGTGAAACCAACCTGCTCGTCGTGTATCACCCGGAAACGCTGGCTCACGAGCGAACGGCTGCAGACGCCCGGGCGCTATTCGACGCCCTCGCGCGCGTCGAAGCGCACTGCCTGATCGTCCAGCCAAACGCCGACACCGCCCACCGCGACGTCCAAAACGCCATCGCTGTGTTTTGCAGGGCGCGGCCCGACACCTGCGTCATGACCAGCGTCGCGCGACGCGCATTCCTGTCGCTCATGCGCCGGGTCTCGGCGCTGGTGGGCAACAGTTCAGCCGGCATCATCGAAGCCCCCAGCCTCGGCACGCCGGTGGTCAACATCGGTGACCGGCAGAAAGGCCGAATCCGCGCTGCGAACGTCATCGACGTTGCGCCAGACTCCGCAGCAATCGCAGCCGCGATCAAGCGCGCGTGCTCGCCAAGATTCCTCGACGCGCTGATCAACATGGAAAACCCATACGGCGACGGCCGCAGCGGACCGCGCATCGCGGCAATTCTTGCGACCGTTCCGTTAGGGAGTGACCTGATCTGCAAACCCTTCGTCGATCGTCCCGCCCACAATGACCAGTAGAGGCAGCGGGCGCCGAAATCACCGCACGCCGCGCTCGCCTTACCATCATGGCGCGGCCGTACGCATGGCGCTCAAGTGAGTGCGCAGCACGTCGTTCCAAATGCGATAGCCCGCATCACTGAGGTGCAGCTTGTCGGCCAGGAACAACTCCGCGCGCGGCTGACCGTCGTCGCCCAGCAGCGGCGTGGCGATGTCGACGTAGCTCTGGCGCTCGTCCTTCTCGATGGACGCCTTGATGAGCGCGTTGGCCTCCTGCATTTGTGGCCAGAACTTCCAGCGGCTGGCGCTGGGCTTGATGGGCAGATAGACGATTTGGGTTTCCTCAAACACCGCGCGAACGCGCCGCACGAACGCCTGATAATCATCGAAAACTCTCTCCGGCGACTTGCCGGCTGCGATGTCGTTGTCGCCGCAGTAGAACACAATCACCCGCGGCGCATACGGTTTAACCACCTGGTCAAAGAAGTGGTTCACATCGGAAATGTGCGCCCCGCCGAACCCGCGATTGATCACCGGCAATTCGGGAAACGCTTCGCGGGTCCGCCACATGCGGATGCTCGAACTGCCCACGAAAAGAACCGCATCCCGCGGCCAGGCGTTTTTTGTGTCCCAGCGGGCAAACGCCTCGATCCCTTCTGCAAAGCGCGCCGGATCGGGATCGTTCGACCGCGCTTCTTCGGCAATGACCACCCATGCCGGCGCCACGAAGACCAGGAACGCTGGTGCGACCCAGGCCAACCCCCTCAGCCACTTCTGCCGGTTATTCATCGTTCATCATTCCGCGTTCATCATTCCCACACTTCTCACTTCTTCTGGCTCCCCCACTGCCGGGCCAGCTCGATCAGCACTTTCTTGGCCGTTTCCATCTCCTCCAGGCACGCCCATTCGAGCGGTGAATGAAAGTTGTGCATGCCCGTCGATAGGTTTGGCGTCGGCAGACCCTTTTCGGTGAGTCGTGAGCCGTCGGTTCCACCGCGAATGCTGTGATGCTTCGGCTTCAGGCCCGCGGCCAGCATCGCTTTCTCCGCCAATGCGACCGCCCGTGGCTCTTTGGTCATCCAGTCGGCCATGTTGCGGTACTGCTCCTGCACAGCGACCTTGATGCTCGCCTTGGGAAATTCCTTGTTCAGCCCCGCGGCAATGTCTTCCAGAACCTTTTTCTTCTCCGCCAGCTTCGCGGTGACGAAGTCGCGCAGCAGGATCTTGATCCTCACCTCGGGCACCCCGCCCTCGATAATATACGGGTGCAGAAATCCCTCGCGGCCCGCCGTCGTCTCCGGCGACATCCCCGCAAACGGCATGCGCTCCAGGAACTTCGCCGCCAGCCGCAGGGCGTTGGTCATCCTGTCTTTGCCGTATCCCGGGTGAATGTTCACACCCGTTACGGTGACCACGGCAAGATCAGCCGAAAACGTCTCGGCCTCGATCACCCCGTGTCCTTCGCCGTCCTGCGTGTACGCCACGATCGCGCCCAGCTTCTTAATATCCACGTGGTCAACCCCGTGGCCGATCTCTTCGTCGCAGGTGAAGCAGACTCGGATCGGCCCGTGGGCCACATCCTTGTGCGCAATCAGGTGCGCCACCGTTTCCATGATCACCGCGACTCCCGCCTTGTCGTCCGCGCCCAGCAGGGTCGTACCATCCGTGGTGATGATCGTCTTGCCCTTCAGCTCGGCGAGGCCTTCGCTCTCCGCGACCTTGATGACCTTGGTCTTGTCTCCCTGCAGCACGATATCCTTGCCGTCGTAGTTCGCGTGCACCACCGGCTTGACGTTCTTGGCGGTATATTCCGGCGAGGTATCCACATGCGCCAGCCAGGCGATCGTCGGCGCGCCCTCCTTCGTCGCCGGCACCGTCGCCATGACGATGCCGTGCTCGTCGAGGTCAACGTCCTTTAACCCCAACTCCTTCAACTCACCGGCGAGCAGCCGGGTCATTTCGAGCTGCCCGTCGCTGCTGGGATACCGGCCTGCGTCCTCGACGGCGGTGCTCTCCACCTTCACGTAGCGGCAAAAGCGATCGAGCATGGTGGACATGGCGTGTTCTCCTCTGATGGTCCTTCGCACAGACGGCGATTCGCCGCCCGGCACGTCGCGGATTGGATGAAACGAAACTCGCACTACCGTAGACCAATCCCCCGGCTGCGGCAACACGCCCGACAGCAGTTGGTGGCGAATGCCCGCATGCATTACAGTTTTTGACATGGAGCGCACCGACGTGATCGTGCTGGGCCTGGGCGGCATGGGCAGCGCCGCGCTGTATCACCTGGCCCGCCGCGGAATTCGCGCCTGCGGCATCGAACAGTTCGAATGCGCGCACGCCCGCGGCAGTTCGCATGGGCAGACCCGGCTGATCCGCCGGGCGTACTTCGAACATCCCGGCTACGTGCCCCTCGTCGATGCGGCGCTGGCCGAGTGGCGGGCGCTCGAAGCGGGTTCGGGCGACCAACTGCTGCGCACCACCGGCCTGCTGCTGGCCGGACCAGCCGATGGCGTCATTGTGCGCGGCACACTGTGCGCCGCGCGGGAACACGCGCTGGACGTAGCCCGCGTTCCGCGCGCCGAGGCTGCCCGACGCTGGCCCGGATTCAACTTCGCCGATTCCGACGAAATCCTGTTCGAGGCCGATGCCGGCGTGCTACGCGTCGAGGACTGCGTGCGTACGCACGTGTCGGCGGCGCAGCGGCTGGGAGCGACCACGCACTTCAATTGCCCGGTGAGCGGCTGGCGCGCCGACGCCCACGGCATAACCGTCACCGCGGGCGGCGAACAGTACGTCGCGGACCGGCTGGTGATCTGCGGCGGACCGTGGACCACCCGGTTGCTCGGCAACTCCCCGCCGGAACTGCGCGTATTGCGCAAGACCGTGGTCTGGTATCCGCAGTGCACCCCGACAATGCACGCGGACAACGGATGTCCCGCATTTGGCTTCGACACGCCCGCGGGCTTCTGCTATGGCTTTCCCAAGCTCGACGCGTGCGGAGTCAAAGTGGCCAACCACGGCGGCCAAAGCCAGGTGGCTGACCCCGACGAAGTCGATCGCGTGGTTTCGCACGCGGAAAAGGCGGAGATCGACGCATTCCGGCAACAGCGCCTGCCCGGCGTCGAAGCGCCAGCCGGCGATTCAAGCGTGTGCCTGTACACCATGACGCCGGACGAGCATTTCATCATCGACCGGCATCCGCAATACCCAAACGTCATCGTGGCCTGCGGTTTCAGCGGCCACGGCTTCAAGTTCGCCCCCGTAGTCGGTGCCCACCTGGCCGACCTCGCCACCGGCGGCCCAGCCAAGCACGCGGTCTTTCGCTCGCTGAAGCCTGTGCTCCGCGCCGAGTAAGGGGAAAAACGCAGGGATGCCGGGGTGCCGGGATCCGGGGTGCCCCGGCCACGCTTGCTCAGCCAAACTGCAACCCCTGCCCGGTAAAACCTCCATCGATTCTGACACGTTATCAATCACGCCTATCAGAACCCCCCACGCCAGTGGGGGGCCAAGGCGAAATACACGCAAGCGGCGAAATTCCCCGGACTTGCGTCCGGGACTCTGTTTGGCGGTCTAACAATAACACCGGCCGCATACACACTTTAGCCGCGGTTGGAATTTTGCTAACATCGCAACCGCGCTACAATTGCGCAGCGAAGCGACTCACCATCGCGCGGCCTGCCCGGGGCTGAAACGCACGCCTTGCGGCCCCGCCTGGCAGTTCGGCAACAGACCGGCGGACACGAGTCGGCCACGCATGTCTTTCCCGCCGTGGCTCACGCACATCATTTGTGGAGAGACTGCCACATGGGCAGAAATACTCACGCATCGCTGGCGGCTGCCGTCGTGATCTTCACCCTGTTCAATACCGCCTCAATCACCGCTCAAACCATCATCCATGTCGATGCCTCCGCCCAGGGCGCGGGCAACGGCAGCGACTGGACCAACGCATTCACCACAGTCGGCGCGGCCATGCTCGCCGCCCAGCCGGGCGACCAGGTCTGGGTCGCAGCCGGCCATTACGTCGAGCAAGTTCAGCTCTACGGCGGCGTAAGGCTTTATGGCGGCTTCGCCGGTACGGAGAATCCGCTGACCTTCGACGTTGCCGACCGCGACCTGACCGCCAACGTGTCCATCCTGGACGGTGCCGAGGCGGCGGACAGCGTCGTGCAGGCCTTCTGGGAAGACGCGCAGCCGACGCGGATCGACGGATTCACCATCACCAACGGCAGCGCCACCTGGGGCGGCGGAATACGCGTCCACGGCGTTTCGCCGACCATCGCGAACAACGTGATCACCGGCAATACGGCTTCAAGTCACGGGGGCGGCGTCTACCTGCACAATTCCGCCGCCGATGTCGTGGGCAACACGATACTCGCCAACACCGCATACCGCGGCGGTGGGGTTTACTACTCCGCGTCGACCAGCCCGCTGACGGCCAATCAACTGCTCGGCAATCGTGCGACTAATTCCGGCGCTGGCTTGTACGTGAACGGTCAGTCGCCGCTGGTCTCGCGAAACGTGTTCGTCGGCAACTCGGCGGATACAAGCGGTGGTGGAATCACACTGGTCGATTCCACCGCCACTATCGCAAATAACTGGATCTTGGGAAACGGCGCAGGGAGCACAGGCGGAGGAATTCTGGCAAACAGATCGCCTGCAATGATTGTGAACACAACAATTACCTCAAACAGTTCATTAAGCAGCTCTGCAGCGATTTATCTGATTGAGTCCCCAGCAACTATTGTCAATTCCATCATCGCCTTCAATATCGCTGGCATCAACCCCTACCTTGGACAACCCACGTTATTGCACAACTGCGTGTTTGGAAACGATCGCACGAATTACGACAACATGCCGGACCCGACCGGAAACGCTGGCAACATTTCAGTCGATCCACAACTGGTAGATTACATCTACGGCAATGCCCGCATTCAAGCGACATCTCCGTGCGTAGACGCGGGCACGAACGCCTTTGTTGTCGGTGAACTGGACGCGGATGGCGGCGCGCGGCTGCATCCCCTGAACGGTACGGTGGACATCGGGGCCCATGAATCGGTCGGAGCGCTCTTGGCGGCCGGACCGGCGATCGTGGTGCGCGTAAGTCCCTCCGGAGACGATCGCAATAGCGGTTCGACGTGGCAACAGGCCAAGCGCACGGTGCAGGCAGCTATGGACACCGCCATGCTGCCGGGCGGGCAAGTCTGGGTTCGCAAGGGGACGTACCACGAACGGATCAACCTGCGCCCTTATGCCCATCTGCTGGGTGGCTTCAACGGAAGTGAAATGGCGGAAGTCGAGCGAAATCCAAGAATACACGAGAGCGTTCTTAACGGTCAGAACAGCGGCACAGTGGTCACCGCGCGCGCCGGTTACCGATATGTCGCTCGAGTGAGCGGACTGACCATCACCAATGGACAAGGTGTGGAGGGTGGCGGCATGCATGTCCACAGGTGCGCGCCGACCATAGAAAACTGTACTTTCAAAAAGAACTACTCGGAAGAACTTGGTGGAGGGTTGCACGGGTGGCATTCTAATTCCCTCATCACAGGCAACACTTTTGTGGGAAACTCATCCGCCGCGAACGGAGGCGGGCTCTTCATGGACCTTGATCGTTGGTCAGTTTTTACGAACAATGTCTTCATCGGCAATCATACTATCGCCGGGGGTGGGGGGATGTATGTGCGACTCGGATCGGATGTTGTAGTTTCAAACTGTACGTTTGTTGGGAATACCGCAAACACGGCCAGCGGCGGCATGCTCATCGACTTCAACTTCGGGCCAGGAACTATCGCCAACTGCATTGTCGCGTTCAACTCAGCAGGGATTTACGCAGGCGGGTTCGGGACAGGAGTGCTTACGCACAACTGCGTATTCGGGAATACCACAAGCAACTACTTCAACATCCCTAACCCCACCGGAACTTCCGGCAACATCTCCGTCAACCCGCAGTTCGTCGCCCTGCCCGATCCCGGCCCGGACGAAACCTGGGGCACCGACGACGACGATCTCGGCGACCTGCGGCTGTTGCCCTCCTCCCCGGCCGTGGACACGGGCGACAACACCTACGCATACGGTACGGCTGACGCCGACGGTAAGCCGCGCATCGTCGACGGCGACGACGACGGCACCCCGGACGTGGACATGGGCGCGTACGAATACCAGCCAGTCGCGGCGCCCGGCGACCTCGACGCCGACGGCGACGTAGACCTGGCGGACTTCGCGCTCTGGATGGACTGTTTCGCCGGTCCAGCACAAGCAGCCCCGACCGGCTGCGAAGCCGCCGACCTCAACGCCGACGGCTTCGTTGACCTGCGCGACTTCGCGCTCATGACCCAGCTTCTGCAAACGTAGCCCAAGCCGCAGAGTATGCCGTGTTCAGAACCCCCCACGCGAGTGGGGGGCATCGATCGCACAACGCGCAGCGGCCCCGGACTTGCGTCCGGGGTTCTGATGGCTGCCGCCGATTCCGTCACGTTCCCCCGACACACCCCATCCATCTTTCGGGTTGACACCACCCTGTCGCCGGCTATACTCGCCGCGCTGGCAAATAGGTCTAAAGGTTTGCCAGCAAAAAGGTAACGTGCGGCCGTCATCCCTCTTGAACGCACGCGCGGCGCCCTTGGCACGATGCTGGCGCCGTTCCCGGCGGGTCGGAAGAATGACTGCCACGCGAATTGGCGAGTTTCATTGGCGCCAAGATTTCTCACGTGACGGTGGGATCCTGGAGACGTCGAATTCGGTTGGTATGACCGGCGAACACATTCTCGTTCGTCGGTCGGTGAACGCGGCGCACGCGCAGTTTGTCCGAGGGACCTGCAAGTCCGCCCGTTGATCGCGAAGCCATAGACGAGACACGAGGTCGTCGTACATTGATGCAGCCTGCACCCATGATCGTCCTTGTTAGGTCAGCCTCACGCGGCATGCAGCGCTTGCCGGCTGTGCTCTGTGCACCGTCGGCTCGTCGCGGCGATTCGCCTTGCGCTGCCCTGCTTTGCGGATTCGTCGGCCATGCACGCCTGAACGGCATGCGCGCCGGCGCCGACCAGCCGGCTTAGCCCCGAGCGGTGTCGCGCGCACCAGGTTCCCTCTTTCCAGGCCGTGCTCACGGCCTGACGCACCACGTTCAGAAATCAATGCGCCGATCGCGCTGTGCCCGCCGCACCGGGTTCCATGCGCCCAAAGGCGCGCATGACTCGCTGAAGTGCGGTCGCTGCGGCGCGGATTTATCGATAGGACGGCACGGATATGGATCCCACATTTGGCATCGTCGTGGCGCAGATGTCCCCGACGCTGAGCCTGGTGATCGGCACGGTCATCGGGGCGGTGGTCGCGGTCGGCGTCGTGGTCGTTCGCTCCCGGATCGCCCAGACCTCCCTCGCCCAGCAGACGCAACGGCTGCTCAGTGAGGCGCGGCAGGAGGCGGACAACATCCTGAAAGCGGCGCAGGTCGAGGCCAAGGCCGAACTGCTCGCCGCCAAGGAGCAATTCGAAAAGGAAGCAGCCGAGGTCCGCGCCGAACACAAGGAGATCGAAAAACGCCTCACCAAGCGGGAAGACGTGATCGACCAGAAGCTCGACACGCTCGAAACCAAGGAACGCAAGGTCGATGCCGCCGAAAAGCGGATGGCTGAGCGCGAGGAGCAGGTCGCGGCCCGCGAAACCGAACTCGAGGAACTCATCTCTCAGCGCCGTTCCGAGCTGGTGCGCATCAGCGGGCTCAGCGTCGAGGAGGCCAAAAAGCACCTGCTCATGAGCATCGAGCACGACATCGAAAACGATGCCGCCCGGCTCATCGACCGCGCCATCACCGAGGCGAAGGAGACCGCGGAAGAGCGCTCCCGCGAGATCACCATCACCGCCATTCAGCGTTACGCAGCCGAGCACACCTCTGCCAGCACCGTCTCCACCGTCGACATCCCCTCCGACGAAATGAAGGGTCGCGTGATCGGCCGCGAAGGCCGCAACATCCGCGCTTTCGAAAAGGCCACGGGGGTGGACGTCATCGTCGACGACACGCCGGGCGTGGTCGTGGTCAGCGCGTTCGATCCCGTTCGCCGCGAGGTCGCCCGCCGCAGCCTCGAGCGCCTCATCCAGGACGGGCGCATCCATCCCGGGCGCATCGAGGAAATCGTCGAAGAAATCACCGCCGACGTTGAACGCGACATCATGGAGGCGGGCAAGGCCGCCGCGGTCGAGGCCAACATCGGCGGCCTGCACAAAAAGCAGCTCGAACTTCTCGGCCGCCTCGCGTATCGCACCAGCTACGGGCAAAACGTGCTGCGGCACAGCATCGAGGTCGCGTTTCTCTGCCAGAACATGGCGGACGAACTCGGACTCAACGGCCGTCTGGCACGCCGCTGCGGCCTGCTGCACGACATTGGCAAGGCGATGGACCACGAAATGGAAGGCGGCCATCCGCAGATCGGCTACGACTTCTGCAAGCGGCTGAACGAACCGCCCGAGGTGCTCAACGCCATCCAGGGCCACCACGGCGACGTGCCCTCGACCAGCCCGTACACGCCGCTGGTGGCAGCAGCCGACGCGATCAGCGCGGCCCGGCCCGGCGGCCGGCGCGAATCGCTCGAACGCTACATCAAGCGCCTGGAAGACCTCGAAGCCATCGCGAATTCCATGGATGGCGTCAAGCAAAGCTTCGCCATCCAGGCGGGTCGCGAGGTGCGCGTGATTGTCGACGCCAAGCGCGTGGACGACGCGCATGCGACGCAGATCGCGCACAACATCGCCAAGCGCATCGAAGAGGAAATGACCTATCCCGGCGAGGTGCGCGTCACCGTGTTGCGCGAGGTGCGCGCGATCGGGATCGCGCGATAAGTCACAAGTGGGAAGTCAGAAGTGGGCGCGTGAAGGCCCCGCTTCGCGTTTTCGTGCCGGCGCCTGCCAGCCAGGGCGGACGCCGGCGATGCTCCTTCGTTCTCGGCGCCGTCAGGGCGACATGCGACTGAAAGTCATGTGCATTGGGGATGTGGTGGGGTCGCCGGGGCGTCGCGCGCTGGCCCAGGAGCTGCCCGCGCTGATCAAGCGCCACGACATCGCCTGCACGATCATCAATGGCGAAAACGTCGCTTCCGGTTCAGGCATCACCCCGGCGCTGTTCGAAAAGCTGCTCAAGAGCGGCGCCAGTCTCGTCACGCTTGGCGATCACATTTACCGCCGCAAGGAGATCATTCCGCTGCTCGAGACGTCCGAGCGCGTGGTGCGCCCCGCAAACCTGGCCGCGGGCGCGCCCGGCCGTGAACTGGCCATCTATGAGACCAACCTGGGCGTGCGCGTGGGTGTGATCTCGGTGCTCGGCCGTCTCTACATGAAAATCCCAACCGACTGCCCATTCCGCGCGGCTGAGCGCATCCTGGCAAAAGTCCCATCCGACGTGCGCATCGTCGTGCTGGACATGCACGCCGAGGCCACCAGCGAAAAAGTGGCCATGGGCTGGTTCCTCGACGGGCGCGTCAGCTTGATCTTCGGCACGCACACGCACATCCCCACCGCCGATGAGCGCGTTTTGCCGGGCGGTACCGGCTACATCACCGACGTGGGCATGACCGGGCCATACGACTCCGTGCTCGGCCGCAGCAAGGATGCGGTGCTGCAGTCCATGGTCACATCTGTGCCCGCCCACTTTGAAGTGGCCGAGGACGACGTGCGCATCTGCGGTGTCATCGCCGAAATCAACGCCGACAACGGTCAATGCGTCGGGCTGGAGCGCATCCACCACCGCGTCACGCTGACAGCCGGTGCCTAAATCCTCACCGCGAGTAAAACGAAAGCGGACAAACTGCAGTCTCAATCCACCCTTTCCGAACAACCCCATGCCGGGAAAAAGCCCGCCGCGCCCGTACGGTCGAATCAAACCTCAAACTGCGGCGAATTACCTATATATACACGATTCCCTCGCGGCTAAATTACCTATTCTGAAATAGCGATAACGTGCCAAAATTGCCCGGAATTCCGCAGCACTGAGCCAACAGAGGGGCAAGAGAAACACTCCGGCCGCCACGGCGATCCCGCATGCCGCGGCCTCAGGAAATTGACCCAGCTCGAATTGCCGGGGCAGACCACCGGGCCGAACGCAACCACCACAGGGGGAAAGCACATGAGCCCAGCCAGATCTCCCGTTGAGCACATCCAGCAGACTTGGGCGCGCTTTGTGCGCCAACGCAATGACGATGACCGCCGCAACCTGTTCCATCACTACGCCCCGCTTGCGTCCGCCCTGGCGGCGCGCGTGGCCCGACGCCTGTCACGCCGCGTCGATGCCGATGAAGTCCGCTGCGCGGCGTTCACCGGCCTGATGGGTGCGGTGGAGAGCTTCGACCCGTGCCGCGCGACAAGCTTTGAAACCTATTGCCGACGCCGCATCACCGGCGCCGTGCTCGACTGGGTGCGCAGCGTCGACATGCACAGCCGCGCCTTGCGAAGCTTCGAAAAACTCCGAGCGCGCGCCGTGCAGTCCCTGACCAGCCAGGACGGGCACGTGCCCAACGACCAGACCGTGGCCGCCCATTTGCGCTTCTCCGCGGCAAGATTCAGCCGGCTCACCCGCCGCGCCAGTGCAGGAAATCCCATTGCATTCAGCACGCTCGAACACCGGCACGCCCGGTCATTCGGCGACGGCGCACCCGCGTGGGACACGTGCGACAAGTCCGCGGCGGATCCGACCTATCCGACTGCGCGCCGACTGCTCATCGAGGTGCTGACGCGCGGGTTCAGCGGTGAAGAACGCGCCGTGCTCACCCTGTATTACTACGAGGGGCTGACCATGGCGGAAATCGGAGCCGTGCTTCACTTGTCCGAATCACGCATCAGCCAGATGCACCATGACATCCTCCGCCGCCTGCGTACCCGGCTGGGACCGCGGCTGCGCGACGAACTTGCCTGCTGAACTGACAGGGCGCTGTCACCAGAGTCGGCATTGAGTCTCCAGCGACGCCTGAAGTTCGATCGAGTCCGCCTAAAGCAGTGCTTGAGCCCGTACCTGAATCCGGGCTGAATTCCGCAAACCGTTGACTTGAGCCGGCACGAGCAAGTATGCTCGCCGCAGATTCGGGTTTTCGGACGCTCTCTCTTTTCTCTCTCGGTCCGAACTCCTTTTCAGTTCTTGTCAGGAGGTAAACACATGAAATCGGCAAAGATCGGGTTGTGCGCGGTATGCGCGCTCCTTCTTGGCGCGCCGAAAACGCAAGCCGCCGTCCACAATCTCACCTCGTTTCTTGACGGATTGCAGGAGACGCCGCCGGTCGCGACCCCGGGCACCGGTTCCGCGACAATGACCTACGACGATGTGACCAACACGCTGAGCTGGAACATCGTGTTCAGCGGCCTGATCGGTTCAACCACGGCGGCGCACTTTCACGGGCCGGCGCCGGTCGGCACGCCAGCCGGCATTCAGCAGGACATCGGCGGAATCAGCGGCTTGTTCAGTCCAATGGTTGGGAATGCCGTGATTACCGAGGTACAGGAAGCCGACCTGCTTGCGCACCTCTGGTATATCAACATTCACACCACGTTTCGTCCCGGTGGCGAGATCCGCGGCCAGGTCGTGCCGGAGCCCGCTTCGCTGACTCTGCTGGGTCTGGGCGCACTGGTGGTCCTGCGCCGGCGTTGCTGAATCAGCGCGCAACAATGCGCCAACTATCCGAGCCGCGACTATAAGGGAGCGGGCCTTGCAGGTTGCGCTGCGCCGCTTCACCGCGCAGGATCCGCAAGGCGCATATGCCTCGGTATGTTGACCTCGACGCGCAATCGCGCTTGACGGCGCGGGTTAATCAGGCATCCGCATCCGGCGTTAGCTTTTTGCCGCATTCCGAACAGGTGCCCGAACGATTACCGGTGAGATCGTATCCACAGTTCGAACACTGGGCATAGGCCGTTGCGCTTCCCCAGGACGCCGCAAAAAAGACCGGCAGTGAAGCGTAGATCACGACGTTGCTGAGAAAACGCGCGATCGAGACTCCGACGGGCGTGGGCGGCGGAGCCATCCCCAACGTCCTGGCGAAAGGCGATGGTTGAAGAAACTCTGCGAGGTCATTCAGGGCCAGCCCGGCGAGATACAACCCGATGCCGGCCAAAAACAGGCGTCGGCTGCGGATGTTTCTTCGGTAAACGCATGTAATCAATATGTATACGGGGATGGCCAACGCGAGCACTTTTTCGACGAACATGTTCCAAACTCTCCGGTGCCACCCACGAACTACGCCATTGGGTCACGGCTGCGATCCGATCGTCGTGGCAATCTATCCCCCCTCCCGCCTGTTCGGCCGCAATTCTAGCATGGCATTCACGGAGCCTATGGCTCCCAGCCCAGCCCCGGCTTGCCCGTGGGATAGAGCACGCCGTCGCGGAGGATGACGGCGTTGTGCGAAGGATCCCCGACCAGATCCAGGTGGCCATCAAGGTCGGCATAAACCACGTTGCGCCGCGCCAGCGCGTAGGTCAATCCCGCCGCGATGGCCAGGCCGGCTTCATCCATGCACCCCACCATCACCTCCAGCCGCGCGGACCGCGCCACCGCGTTGATCTGCAGCGCCTCGAAGATCCCGCCGACTTTCATCAGCTTGACGTTGACCATATCCGCAAGGTCTTCGCGGGCGAGTCGAAACGCGTCGCGCAGCGACATCAGGCTTTCGTCAGCCATGACCGGCAATGACACCGCCTGCGTCACCCGGCCGAGCAGATCGGGCGATCCGCTGGGTGTGGGCTGTTCGAGCAATTCGAGATTGGCGCTGCGCACGCGATCGACAAACGTGCTGGCCTGCTCAACGGTATAACCCTGGTTGGCATCGAAGCGCAGCTCGGTGTGCGGCCCGACGGCGGAGCGCAGCGCAAGCACGCGTTCGACGTCTTCATCCACGTTGACCCCGCCCTTGAGCTTCAAGCACGTGAAACCGCGACCGAGCAGCATGCGCGCACGTTCCAGCATCTCTGACACTGGCATAACCCCGATGGTCACGCTGGTGCGGATGCGCTCGCGGTACCCGCCCAGCAGCTTCCAAAGTGGTTGCCCCACGTGTTTGCCCATCGCGTCCAGCAGGGCCATGTCCACAGCCGCCCGGGCCGAAGGACTCGCGGGCAGTTGTTCGGCAAGTTCGTCGACGAGCGCGGCATAGCGCAGCGGCTCGCGCCCCGTGATCCAGGGAATCGCGACGTCGCGCAGGTCGCGGACCACGCCCTCGGGCGTCTCGCCGGTCACCGGCTGATCCGGCGCGGCACAGCCGTAACCGCAGACGCCGGCGTCGGTCTCGATGCGCAGAAACACGTTGGTCGCGGAGCTGATCGTTTCATAGGCAATGGTGTACGGCTCGGCAAGCGGCATCTGCACGGGCCAGCACTCTGCGGCAACGATTTTCATGGAAATGGTGAATTCACGCGAAGTGATCGTAAAGCGGACTTAACGTTTGCGACCGCGACCGCTGCCGCGTTGACCGTTGCGGCCACCCTTGCCGTCGCCAAAGTGCAGCGACTCGACCAGCAAGAGATCGATGATTTCCAAACTTTCTTCACCATAAGTGATAAATACGGTCCGGCCGGTGGGTGAGACCGCGAGTATTTCGGGATGCGGTATATGATACTCGCGCCCGCCGCCGGCTAACAGCGTAAACGGGCGAAACGGGCGAGCCTGGTGAGCGGCACGGATGCGTTCGATGGTCATCTTGCGTGCTCCTGTCGAAAAACCCCACAGGCATTATACCGTCGAAAACGCCGGCTAGCCATCACCACTAGACTAGCGTTCACTGCCATAGGCTTCAATCGCAGCCCGCACCGCCAATTGCTCAGAACCGGTTGCGCTGATGAATCTCATCCAGGCTCATTCCCTTGACGTGCTCAACCAGCTCCACCAGGTTTCGAATCATCACCGCCCAGATGCGTTCACCTTTTTCGCGTGAAGCACGCGAGGGATCGCCCATCACGCCGCTGGGCGAGATCTTCGCGGTGCGCGCGTACCAGTCGACGCTGCGATTCGAACTGAAATCCAGGTACCGGCTGGAGAACTTGGGCACGTTCTTCTTGGCCTTCTTCAACTGCACCAGGTGCGGCCGGGTGACCAGCGACGTACTGGTTTCAATCTCGCCCGCGTGGATGTCCGCCGGGGTTTCCGCGATGCGCGCCACGTCCTCGTCGCTGGTTTCGCCGGTGTCGACGCAGGTGAAAATGTGCGCGTCGCGATTGATCATCTGCGCGGCGAAGTGCAGCGTCGCGGCGTTGCCGCCGTGGCCGTTGATGATGATCAGCTTGGTCATGCCGTTGCGGGCCATGCTCATGCCCACTTCGTACACAAAACGCGACAGCGTCTCGTTGGACACGCTGATCGTCCCGCGAAAATCCTCGTGATGATACGACACGCCGTAAGGGATAAGCGGAAGCACGAACGGGCGCGGCTCACTGCACGCGCGGGCGACCTCCATCGCCAGAAACTGCGCGTCAAACGCGTCGGTATCCAGCGGCAGATGCGGTCCGTGCTGCTCGACGGCGCCGACCGGCAACAGCGCCACGTCGACCTTCTTGAAGCGCTCTTCCGCCTGCGGCCAGGTCAGCTCACCCAGCACGTAGTCGCGCGGTCCGTCCGCAGCGGGCGCGGGGCGTTCACCCGCCGGCTCAACTGGCGTCGGCACTGCGACGTCTCGGTGCTTCGCGAATGGATAAGCCCGAGCGAGAAACTCCGGCGCAAGCGGATCAAACTGCGTCCACACGCGACCCTGGCGGCGGACCGACCCCTCCGCGTGCTTGAGCAAAATGGGATAAAGCCGTACGCGCAGATCGGTGGGTATACCCTGAATGGGCGAGCGCTCGCGCTCGAAGCGAAGCTGCACAATCTCGCGATGGGCCTTCGCCGGCTGACCGCCGACGCCTTCACCCACCAGCGCGCCCCGCGCCTTGAGCAGGTGCGCCAGATGCTCGACGCCGTCCGATTCCTGCCGCAGGCTGACCCGCGCCAGATCCTGCAGACATGCTTCGACCTGCTCTGGGTGGTAGCCGCAGGCCGCGGGATCATGCCCCAGCGCCACCAGCATGCCCACGATCCGCCGGCACTTCTCGCAACGCCCGCACGGCCGCACGTGCCGGCCCTCCTTGTGCGTCGCGTGACAGGAAACCTGCAGGCGCAGCAGTTCGGGATAACGCTCCGCCAGCGTTTTCTCAATCAGCAGTTCCGACATCGGGCGCAAAATCGAGAACTGGCACAGCCCCCAGCCCTTGGCGGTATAGAAGCGGCACAGCGCCTCGTCAAAATAACGGCTCTGATCGAACAACCCGCTGTAATGCGCAATCCCCTGGTAGTTGGCGCGCTCCGTCGTGTCAAACTCGTCGCCGATGACGATCCGCTCAATCCCATGATGGCGAGCGATCGGCAGCACGCCGAACAGAAACACCGCCACCGTCCAGAGACGAATCGGATAAAAATCCGCGCGGATGTCCGCGAAATCCGGGCGAATGAACGACAGCCGACGCAGCATCCAGTTGAACACGCGGTCGGCATTGGTCCAGACCCGCGCCGTGTGCGGAATGCGCTCGCGGAAATATCGGTAAGCGTTCAGCGCGGTGAACCAGTGCCGCCCAGACTCGTTGACGAACACCGGGTGAACCTCGCCGCCACACTCCCGCAGCAGGCCGAAACTCAGCAGGCTGTCTTTGCCCCCGCTGGAAAGCACCAGGTAGCGATCGCCGCCCCGCGGCCACGCCGCACCGCCTGAGCGCGGCGCGCGCCCTCCCAAAGGCGCGGGAGCCTCGAACACCAGCCGCGCCGCGCTGTACGTCTCCTGGACCGTCGGCGTCAGCCCGCGGGCATCGCCCATGAGAAATGGATTGGCCGCCAGCAGCTTGTTGACGTAAATCTCGCAGGCGGTATTTTCCATCATGTCCGCGAGAAACCGCTGATCGATATCGTCGAGCAGCCCGCGAAACACGATTTCATCACAGAACAACCCGTAGTTCAGCGCAACCTGCGCCGTCATCAGCGCGGCCAGGTTCTGGTCCGCCGCCTCATCCGGGGAAAACACGTTCTCCTCGAAACGGTACGCCAGATCGAACGATTCCGTCCCGCCCGCCTGTTCGACCGTATACGTGGCCGTCACCCGGCGCGGCTGCACGCAGACCGGGCCCACAGTAAGCCTGCGAATCACGCGCAGGCGCGCCAGCCCCCCGCCACCCTTCGCCGAATCGCGCGCCGCCCGTGAGAAAGAGCTGGCGCTTCTCGCGTCGCTCATGGGTTCACGGGTCCTTTGCCGACGCATCCGGCGATGACCCGCGCCAGGCCGGCTGGCCCGTCACGCAGCACATCGAACACCGGCAGCCCGGTGGACGAAGCGATCTCGCGCTGCGCCGCCTCAAGCTGCTCCGCGTCCAGATGTTCATGATTGAGCGTAATGGCCACCACTGGCCGATCGGAGATGATCTCCAGCGCCTGGATCTGCTTGTCCAGCGGGTGCAACGGGTATCCGGGAAATCCGTCATACTCTTTTCGCGCCGGCGCATGCTGCAGAACGATGACGTCCGGTCGTCCGGCGGCGAGCAGTTCATACCCGCCGGGATACGCGGGATTCAGCAGGCTGCCCTGCCCCTCCAGCACCAGCACTTGCGGGCGCAGGTCATGCCATGCGCTCCACACCGCGTGCTCGATCTCGCCGGACAGAAAGTCGTTGATCAGCGAATCGAGAATGATGCCGTAGCGCACGCCCTGCATCCACGCCGTCTGCCCCGTGCCGATCATCTCGGCGGACACGCCCAACGCCCGCAGGCCATCCACCAGCAGCCAAGCGGTGGTGCGCTTGCCCACGGCGGAGTCCGTGCCCAGCACCGCGACTTTCAGGCTCGCGACCTCCTCGATCTTGCCGCTGAAAAAGTGCAGGTGGGACGGCGGAGGAGGACGACGCACATCGCGCATGCGCACGTCGAACTCCTGTGCCAGCAGCGCGAATTGCAGGTCTTCGCCAAGATAATCGTGCAGCCCGCAGTCGATATTCAGCCGGCAGCAGATCGCGTCACTGACCGCCTCACGCGCGTCCGCAGGAAGGCGCCCGCCGTCGGGCGCCAGTCCGATGACAAAGTGCGTCGCCGGAGTCCCCGCGGCCAGCGCGCGGTCCACCGCCTCCTGCACGTTGGATAACACCGGTATCCCGCAGGGTTTTCCGTCAATGATCTGGCCGGCATCAGCGCCGGCGTGGCGCGAATCGATGACCGACAGCACCTGGTAGCGTGCCGTCCGCCGGACCAGTCCATGCGCGGTCTTGCCGTTCGGCGTCCCGAACGCCCCTTCACAATAAACAATCGCGGACCCGTCCAGAGGCGCAGTCGACTCGGACGCTTGCTGACGCGGCGCGGTCATGTGCGTTTTCCTGTGAGCACCGCAACGTAGCGATCGTTGGGCAATGCCTGTTTCTGATGCAGATCGACCAGCGCGATCAACCCCGCCGTCGACGCTGGAAGCACACTGAGGCCCTCTTTCTCACGCAGCAACCGGGAATACGTCAGCATCGCCCGGTCGCTGGCGTACGCGCCGTGTCCCGCCGTGGCGCGCACAGCCGCGAGCGCATGCTCGCCGTCGATCGAATGCCAGTTGATCAGCGGCTCGTTGACCGGCGACTCGCGAATGCGCTCCGGCTCGATGTTGTCGCAGGTCGGCATGTTCTTGAGCAGCGCGCGGATGATCGGATTCTTCATATACGTCGAACCCGCGACGAAACGCGGAACCCGCGAAGTCTTCCCCCGGCGATATAAACTGACAAACCCCTTGTAAATGCCGGCCAGGGTTGTGCCGTTGGACACCGGCACCGCGATGGCCGCCGGCGCATCGCGCAGATCGTCGTAAATCTCGAACGCGATCTGGCCGTACGCCTGAAGCTGCAGCGCGGTATTCGCCCCGCCGGGGTTGGCGTCGTAGATCTCGCTGGCGGCGGCGCGCTCGCGCGACTTTTCCACGGCGTACTCATAGTCGCCATCCACGCGAACGATCTCGACGTGGGCCAGCTCCATTTCCGGAAGCCGCTTGCTGTTGTACGAAGCGGGAATGTACAGCGCGCAACGCAAACCCGCGATCGACGCAGCCGACACCAGCGCCGCGCCGAAATTCCCGCACGTCGCCACCGTGATCGCGTCGAACCCGCGGCGCAGCGCATCCATCACCTGCGCGAACGCGATGCGGTCCTTCTGCGTTCCCGACGGGTTGCTGCCTTCAAACTTGACGTAAAGCTGCCGGAACCCGACCTGCCGCTCCAGGTTGCGCGCCCGCGAAAGCGACGTGTCCCCCACCTCCGAGTCCACCACGTCGCTGAACGCCTCCAGCCTCTCTTCCAGCGGCTTGGAAACATCGGCCGCCACTGCCTGCTGATCGACAAGATGCGCGACGAATTGCCCATCGGCGGGTTCCGCCCCGTCGAGTAACCCGTCCGTTATGACTGCGCTGGGTATCTCGGACATCGCACCCGCCGGGTGACGCGAGGCTCACCACGCCACTCTGCCCATTGTCTCTGCCGAAGCTCGCCCGTCGTGCGCACCGCACGCGACCTATGCGAAAGCGAGGAGTTGGCGTCGGCGGGTATTTTACTGCCATCGCGGGCGGGTGAAAAGCAATGCGGCTTCGCGACTTGTGAGCATTTCGCGCGGCATGTGCACGCGCCGCTCGCGCCGCAGGTCGCGCCGGCGCGCTCAATCCATCAGCCGCGTGCCGCGCCGCAGGCCGACCAGGCTGAGCATCATGCCCAGCATGGATACCATGCCAACCGCGCCGCAACCGGCCGCAGGTTCGTCATCGAGCGTGAGAAACGGCCCGTCGTCCGGTTCCGGGCTTGCGCCGGGTGGATCCACGGGCGAATCCACGGCGCACCCGCCGGGCCCTGCGACCGTTTGGCTCGCATCCTCCGGACATCCATCGTTGCAGTCCGCTGCGCCGTCGCCGTCGGTGTCGATGTCCGCGACGCCGCACCCGCATGCGCCGGCCGTCGTTTTGTCCGGATCCGTTGGGCATCCGTCCAGGCAGTTCGGGGTCAGATCACCGTCGGTGTCGCTGTCAGCCACCCCGCAACCGCAGAGTCCGGGCGCCTGCTTGTTGGGATCAAAAACGCAAGCGTCATCGCAGTTGAGTACGCCATCGCCGTCGCTGTCCAGGTCCGGCTCGCCGCACCCGCAAGCGCCAACAGACAACGCTTTCGCGGGATCGCTGGGACACGCGTCGCAGGTGTCGCCCGTGCCGTCGCCATCCGCGTCTGCCTGGCTCGCATTGGGAATCTGCAAACAGTTGTCAGTGCAGTCCGCCACGCCGTCACCGTCGCTGTCGCCTTCCGCGCACGGCTCGCCGACCGGCATGCCCGCATCGGCGAGCATACCCAACTCGATAGCGCTGATCTCGTGGCGACTACCGGGAAACGCAAATGGAAACATCAGGCTGCCGTCGCCCGAATCAAGCGCCACATGCGATCGGTCGCCGTCGAACAACGTGTCCGCCAGCGGAACCGCCGCGCCGTAGGCCGCAATGGTCATCGGCCCCGCGTAAACATGTCCGCTGCCGCTGGGTACCGTGTTGACGTCGTAGCTGCTGGCCCACTCCTGCCCGCCGGTATAATACTCTTCAAGGTGAATGTAGCCGAGCACGTGCCCGAGTTCATGCAGCATCGTGTCGTACGCGTCCACCTTGTGCGCCGGCGGCGCGGTGGGATAACCCAAATGCAGTTGATCCAGCCACTCGGGCGCGACGCGGATGTCGCCGTCGGCGCTGGCGCCGTTGGGATCGCCCATGCCGCGGATTTCCCAGATCGTGCCCGCCTGCCACACATCCACGCCCTGGTGCAACGCGCCCGTCTGCACCAGCACCGGGCCCGCCGCCATGATGTACGAGCCGTCCCCGCCGTCGAACGTCACCTCCAGCTCAATCACCGCATCACCCGCCAGGCCAGCCGCCCAGGCAGCGCCCGCCGCCAGCGTAACGCGTTCGATATCCGCATGGTACTCGGCGTACACGCCGCCGGGATCGTTGAACGAAACGACGAAACTCACTCCCGACCCCGCCTCGGCGGGAATGCTCTGCCCAACGCCCCGCGGCAGGTCGGCCTGGTACACTAGCTTCGGCGGCAGGACTTTGCACGCCCGCGCCGCCATAGGGAATACAACTGAATATGCAACCGCCGCCGCCAGTGGGAAAACCAATCGCATGGGCCGACTCCTGCGGGCGACATGAGCGTACGCCCGCATATTCGTCGGCGGAGCCATGCAAATTCTTCACGTCCGGACCGCGCGCACTATCGCCAGCGTCCGAATGCGCGCCGCCCGAAGCTGATCCAGAGAAACCGTCCGAAAAGCCGCGTGAATTCAGCTGTCCGGTGGGCCGACGTCGTCGCTGCGCGCGTCGACAACCCGCGCCGTGGACGCCTTCACGATCGCGTACGCTTCCCCGCCCGCCGCCAGCCCCAGTTCCCGGACGGCGGCGCTGGTCACCTCGACCATCCAGGGAACACCCACATCGATGAACACGATGTCATGGCTGCGCACCGACGCGATGCGCTGAATCCGGCCGCGAAGCACGTTCCGCGCCGACAACCCGCGCGGTGGACTGCTCGCCAGGATAATGTCCCGCGCCGGCACCACGACCGTCACCGTTCGCGCCCCTTCCGCGACGCGCCCCGACGCGATCAGCATCTGTTCCCCCACCCGGCAGCGCACACAAACGGCCGTCGCGTTAATCGCCTCCACCGGCGCGGCAAATATGTTCTTCAGCCCCGGCGCGTGTGCGGCATCCACGGCATCCATCTGTTCGACCAGTTCCCGCGGCGGCCCCTGCGCCGCCACCCGCCCGCGGTCCAGCAGCACCACCTCGTCGCACAGGAACAAAATATCACTCACCAGGTGCGACACATACAGCGTCGGCAAAGCGAACGCATCCAGCACGGCACGAATGTACGCGAGCGTGCGCCCCGCCAGCCGGCGCTCCAGCCCGGTCAGCGGCTCATCCAGCAGCAGCATCCGCGGCGCGCTCAGCAGCGCCCGCCCCAGCGCCACCCGCCGTTTTTCCCCACCGGAAAGCGCATGCCCCCGCCGCCGCAGCAACGCGCCCAGTTCCAGCACCTCGACGACTTGGGAAAAACCAGGACCATCGCCCCCCCGCCGCGCATACCGCAGGTTTTGCTCGACGGTCATGTGCTCGAACAGCAGCGGATCCTGAAACACGTACCCCATGCGCCGATCCGGCACGCGGACACTGTGCAGCGCGCGGCCGCCCGGCTCGCGGTGGAACAGCGCTGCTTCATCCACCCGGATCATCCCGGCATCCGGCGCCTGCAGCCCGGCGATGCAGTTCAGCAGCGTGGATTTTCCGCTGCCCGACGGACCGAACACGCCCGTCACGCGCCGCGCCAGCCGCAGGTCCACGTCGAGCGTGAACGCGTCAAGCCGTTTGATCACTCGGATGAGGTGCATGCACCCGCCTTCGCTGCGAACGCCGCAGCAGTGTTTCCCCTAGCAGAACCGCCGCCAACGCCAGACCCACCGCGACCGTGGCCAACGGCCACACCGGCCGATCAGCCGACTGCCAATCCGTGTACATCGCCAGCGGAATCGTTCGCGTTCGACCCGCGATATTCCCCGCCACGATCAGCGTCGCCCCAAATTCGCCCAGCGCCCGCGCCCACGCCAACGTCAACCCGCCCACCACCGCCGGCCAGATCGCCGGCAGCGTCACCGTGAAAAACACCCGTACGCGCGATGCCCCCAACGTCGCCGCCACCTGCGCCAGCCGAGGATCAACCGATTCCAGCGCTGCCCGCACCGTACGAATCAAGAGCGGCGCCGCCACCATCCCCGACGCCAGCACAGCCGCCCACCAGGTGAACGCGATGGGTAATCCCAACCAGCCCACCAGCGTCAGCAGACCGATCCCCGTGATCACCGGTGGTACGACCAGCGGCGCGATCACCAGCGTCTCGACGGCGCTCTTCCAGATGGAGCGCGAACCGGCGAGCCAAAGCGCCAGCAAAACCCCCGGCGCCACCAGCAGTGCAGCCGCCACGGTGGATACTCGCAGCGATAGCAGGATGGCCTCAAGGTCGCCCGCGTCCATCGTTCAGTCTTCTTTCGACGCCGCCGGCAAGTCATAGCCATGCCGCGCCCACACTGCGCTCTGATCCGGATGCACCACGTACTGCAGAAATCTCTCCGCCGCGGGATGGCGCGACTTCTCAAGCACCGCGCCGGGAAACTCGATCGGCCCGGTCAGCGACTCGTCAATCTCAAGATGCACGCGGCAGTCCGGCATCAACGCCGCGTCCGCGGCATACACCAATCCGAAATCTGCCTGTTCGCTGCGCACGTATTCGCACGCGACACGTACGTTGTCCGCCAGAATCGCGCGCGGCTGTACCGCCGACCACACCCCCGCGACCTCCAAGGCGCGCACGGCGTACCGGCCCGCTGGCACGTACGCCGGATCACCCAGCGCGATCCGGCCCGTCGCCGCATCCGCCAGCGTCGCCAGGTCGGCCGGCGGCGGCCGCGCGCCGCACCCGATGAGCACCAGCCGACTGAGCGCAACCGTGCGGCGTGAGTCCGCGCGAAGCAAGCCCTGCTCATCCAGCTTGTCCAGTTCAATCACGTCAGCCGCGATGAACACATCGCATCCCGCTCCGGCCTCGATCTGCTTGCGTAGAAACCCGGATGCCGCCGGGCTGACCGCCACGGAAATCCCGCTCACTTCGGAGAACGACTTGGCCAGCGACTCGACGACCTCACCCATGCTCGCCGCGACGAACACGGTAAGGCCATCATGCGAATTCTCTTGCCTGCGACAGCCCAGCCCCAGCACCAGGCCAGCCGCAACCAAGATGCAGGCCGTCAGAGCCACTCGCCGAAATCGCATCCCGCCAGTATAAATGCGGCCGACGAAGACACCAACGGCGCGGTCGCAGCGCAAACGATCCGGTCACTGGGGTATCGAAGATCTGCAACTTGGTCTCCGCGACCTCTGTGTTCTCCGCGGTTCAACCATCCGGAACGCGCGTGGGCGGCCTTACGGAGACCTCGCGTGCAGTTTCCCGATCTGCAGAGCTTCATCAAGCACCTCGAACTCGTCGGCCAGCTCAAGCGCGTTCGCGTTGAAGTGGACCCGGTTCTCGAAATGTCCGCCATCGCCGACCGCATGAACAAGGCGCCCGCCGCGGGCGAACCCGTAACGCTGGCCAGCGATCCCTACCACGCCGGCTGCGGCGGACACGCTCTGTTATTCGAAAACGTGAAGGGCGCGAAGTTCCCCTGCGCCATGAACCTCTTCGGCAGCTACCGGCGGATGCTCATCGCCCTGGGCGTCGAGACATTTGAAGAACTGGCCGACCGCGTGCAGCAGATGGTCAAGCCCGAGATTCCCACCACGCTCATGGAGAAGATGAAGAAGCTGCCCGAACTCGCCCGTATGGCGGGAATGGGTCCAAAGGTCGTCAAGAACGGTCAATGCCAGCAGGTGGTGCATACCGACGACGCCGATCTCTTCGACCTCCCGCTCATCCAGTGCTGGCCGCATGATGGAAAACCAGGATACGCAGGCAAGCCGGCCGACGCGCCCGCGGGCACCGCGCGCTACGTCACCTTCGCGGGCATCTACACCAAAGACCCCGACTCAGCCGTTCGCAACGTCGGCATGTACCGCATCCAGTTGCTCGACCGCAAGCGCATGGCCTGCCACTGGCACGTGCATCACGACGGCGCCCGCCACTGCCGCAAGTACGCCGCCCGCGGCGAGAAAATGCCCCTGGCCATCGTCTTCGGCGGCGAGCCGGTGCTCACCTACGCCGCGACCTGCCCGCTGCCGCCCGATATCAGCGAGCTGCTCTTTGCGGGATTTCTCAACGGCCGCGGCATCGAGCTGGTCTCGTGCAAGACCATCCCCATTGAAGTGCCGGCCAATGCCGAAATCGTCATCGAAGGCTGGGCCGACCCGGCATCACCGGTTTGGGAAGGCCCGTTCGGCGATCACACCGGCTTCTACTCCTGGGCGGACCAGTATCCTTCGTTCGAGGTCACCGCGATAACCCATCGCCGCGACCCCATCCTGCCCGCGACCATCGTCGGTTACCCGCCGCAGGAGGACTACTACCTCGGCAAAGCCACCGAGCGCATCTTCCTCCCACTGCTCAAGATCATCATGCCGGATGTGATTGACTATCACCTGCCCATGTGGGGAGCTTTTCACAATTTCGTGTTCGTAAAGATCAAGAAAGAATACCCCATGCAGGCCCGCCGCGTGATGAGCGCCATCTGGGGCGCCGGCCAGATGGCCTTCAGTAAGACCATCGTGGTGGTGGACGACGACGTCAACGTCCACGACGAACAGGAAGTGATGTTCATGGTCGGCGCCAACGTCGACCCCCGCCGCGATATCATGTTCACCGACGGCCCGGTCGACATCCTGGACCACGCCAGCCCCTACTACGCAGCCGGCTCCAAAATGGGCATCGACGCCACCAGAAAAATCCCCGGCGAAGGCATCGTCCGCGAGTTCCCCGAGCGCCTGACCATGCCGCGTGCGATTGAGGAACTGATCGCGCGACGATGGCGCGAATACGATCTGCCGAGTTGACTCCTATAGATTTGGCGAGCCCTTCAATGGCGGAGCGACACCAATCCTTTGGCAGGCGAATGCTGATTTGGGGGGGCATCTGCGGACTGAGTGCTACGCCGAGCTTTGTCATCGCATATCACACTTATGACCCTGCGGCCATGATTGTCGGCGTGAGCTTGTTCGCGTTGGCGTATGCTGCGCTGACGGGTGCGCGAACCGTTCGGTTCGCAGTGCAATTGCCATTTGTGCGGCGCACCGCGTACATCGGATACATCACACGGTTGGTGGTATCTGTTCTTTTTCCATTCGGATGGGTCGTCGACATTAGCCTTGGTGTGATCAGCACAGATCTAACCGACCTGTTGTTCGACGACTCGACCTTGTTTCTGGGGACACTCGTCACGACGATAGTACAGGGACTTGTCATCAATACAGCACTGATGGCATACATGGCGATCATCTACGCGATCCAGCGTATATTCTGTAAGCTACCGGTTCCTCTGGGGCATTGCGATAATTGCGGTTACGATCTGCGGGCAAGTCCCATGCGCTGCCCAGAGTGTGGCGTGCCGGTCGCTCCGTCTCCAATGCAGACCAGGCAATCTCAGACCGACGAGTGAATGGAGGCAATGCGGCAAATCGTAGCACAAGTCACGGCTGCCCATCCAGAAACGCCTGCAGAATAATCTGCGCCGCCAGCGCATCCTGCCGCGCCTTCTTCTTCTTGTGCGTCAGGTCAAGCTCAATGAGATTCTCGTCCGCCCCGCGTGAGCTCAGCCGCTCATCCCACGCATGGACCGGCCGGCTGCAGCGCTCCGCAAGCAGCGCCCCAAACGCCCGCGTCAACTTCGCCTGCGGCCCTTCGCTGCCGTCCATGTTGAAGGGAATCCCAAGCACGTACGCGTCCACCGCGTACTCATCCCCGGCGGATATGATCTGTGCGGCGTCGTCCGTCGGCCTGCCCCCGCGAACAATCACGCGCAGCGGCGTCGCGATCCGCCCCTCGGTGTCCCCCACCGCCAGGCCGATCCGCTTCGTGCCGTAATCAATACCCAGATACCGCGCAATGACCGTGGCCCTCACAATTGGAAAAACAATCATGACGTGCTGAAGCCGCGCATAGGCCAAAGCCACCGAGCATCCCCTTGGCGACCTTGGCGCTCTTGGCGTCCTTGGCGTTAAACCAGCACGCCACCAGGCGCCCAGTCCGGCGCCCGCCCCATAACGAACGCGGCGCGGCCCTACAAATACCGCTCGTCATAAGTCTCGCGAATCCGCGCAATCAGCTCCTTCAAAGACTGCGCGTCCCGCTTCTTGCAAACCAGCGTCGCATCGTCCGCGTGTACGATCACCAGGTCCTTCAGCCCCACCGTCGCGATCAGATGCTCAGCCGACTCGCTCACCACCGTCACGCCCATCGAACCCAGGTTCAGCACCCGCGGGGCCACCGCCAGGTTCCCGTGCGTATCCGTCTGCAGCACCGAATCAAGCTGCGTCCACGAGCCCACGTCCGCCCAGTTGCAGTCCATCTCCACGACGTACACGCGCCGCGCCCGCTCCATCACCGCGAAATCGATCGAAATCTTCTGCAGTCCTGGATAAACCTCGTGCAGCTTGTCCTCGCGCTGCGATGTATCCCAATGCCGCGCGATCTCCGTCACCCCTTCGTACGTCACCGGCAGGTTGACCTTCACTTCCTCCAGGATTGCCGACGTCCGCCACGCGAACATCCCGCTGTTCCAGTAGTAATCGCCCGCCGCCGCGTAAATCTGCGCCCGCACCGGGTCCGGCTTCTCCGTGAACTCGTCCACCGCGTACACATGGTCCGCGATCGCCTTCCCGCGCTTCACATACCCGAACGCCGTCTCCGGACTGCGCACCGTGATGCCCATCGTCACCAGCGCACGCTCGTGCTGCTCCGCCGTCGCGAACGCCCGCGTCACCGCCTCGGTAAACTTCTCCGTCGGCGTGATCACGTGGTCCGCCGTGAAAATCCCCATCACGCAGTCCGGCTCGCGCTGATGCAGTATCGCCGCCGACAGCGCCACCGCGTTCGCCGTGTCGCGCCCCTGCGGCTCGCCAAAAAGATTCTCCGTCGGAACCTCCGGCAACTCGCGCGCCACCAAAGGCAAATACTTCGCACCCGTGATCACATAGATGCGCTCCGGCGGAAGCAGCGCCGCCAGCCGCTCATACGCCCCGCGCAGCAAGCTCTTGCCGCCGAACAGCCGCAAAAGCTGCTTCGGACGCGCCTTCCGGCTCAGCGGCCACAACCGCGTCCCGGCGCCCCCAGCCATGATCACCGCATGCGACATTAATCCATCCTATCGCGCACCCGCAGCACCGCCCCGCAACCCCCCTCCCTAACAGGGAGGGGCAGGGGGAGGGTTATTCCATCGTGTTGCATCACTGGGGTGCCATGCCCACGCTCGCGCGGGCACGCTCCATCATTCCACCTCATCAAAATCCACACGCACCAGATCGGCATACGCCAGCAGAAACGTTTGCTCATGCCCGCTCTGGAACGCTACGTGGACCCGCGTCTGCGCCCCCGCCGGCCGAATCCACACGATGCGTCCCAGATCATACTCCGGATGGCGCACCAGCGACCGCGGCTCCCACCGCTCGAAATCCGCCGGAAGGTCCGCCCGACCCCGGCGCAAACGGCGGCTGTTATCCGAAGAACCGTCCCCCGCGTCAACCCGCTCCAGCTCCCCCGCCGGCAACTCCGCCAGAAACTGCGACGACGACTTCCGCTCCGCCACGCCCCGCACCATCCGGTAGTCCGCGTGCGACAGCGTCAGCCACTGCTTCGCCCGGGTCATCCCCACAAAGCACAGCCGGCGCTCCTCCTCCACGTCGTACCCTGGATCATACGCCTCCCGCGAAAATGGCAGCACCCCATCCTCCAGCGCGATCATGTACACCCGCGGAAACTCCAGCCCCTTCGCCGCGTGCAGCGTCATCAGCGTCACCATCCCGCCGCCCTCTTCCACCGCGTCCACGTCGCCCAGCAGGCTCGTATACTCCAGCCAGTCGCGCAGGCTCGCGTCCGGATTGGTCTCCTCAAAAATCGCCGCCGCGCTGATCAACTCCTCGACGTTCTGCGCCGGCTCCGGATCGTGCTCACGCATCTGGTTCAATTCCGCCAGCAGCCCCGACCGGCTGATGAGTTGCTCCAGCCCCTCGCGCGGACGCGCCTCCCCCAGCGGACGCAGTCCGGCGAGCAGCTTCGCGAACGCGCTCACCCGCTTCTGCGCCGCACCCTTCAATTCCGCCACCTCGCCCGCCGACGCAATCACCTCGTGCAGCGGCCGACCCGTCTGCCGCGCATGCTCCACCAGCCGGTCAACCGTAGTTTTCCCAATGCCCCGCGCCGGCGTGTTGATCGCCCGCACCAACGAAACCTCGTCAAACGGATTCGTCAAAAGCCGCGCATACGCCAGCACGTCCTTGATTTCCTTGCGGTTGTAAAATTCCGTGCCCCGCGCCACCTGGTACGGCACCCCGGCTGCGATCAGCGCCTCTTCCACCGTACGGCTCAGCGCGTTCAACCGATAAAACACCGCCACATCCGACAGATTCCCGCCGTCATCACGCAACTTCGCGACCTCATGCGCGATGAACCGCGCCTCATCTTCCGCGTCCTCCACCGACACCACGCGCACGCGCGCCCCCTCCGGATTCTCCGTCCAGAGCGTCTTATCCTTGCGCTTGACGTTGTGCTCGATCAGCCGGCTCGCCGCCGAAAGGATCCGCTTCGTCGAACGATAATTCTGCTCGAGCCGCACCACCCGCGCCTGCGGAAAATCCTCTTCAAACCGCAGAATGTTCCCGATATCCGCCCCGCGCCATCCGTAAATCGACTGGTCCGGATCGCCCGTCGCGCACAGATTCTGCCGCCCCTCGGTAATCAGCCGCGCAATCTCATACTGCGCCGCATTCGTGTCCTGGTATTCATCGATCAGCACGTGCGTATAGCGCCGCTCGATCTCCCGCCGAAGCTCCACGTCCCGCCGCAGCAGCAGCGCCAGCTTGAGCAGCAGATCATCGAAATCCAGCCCGTGCTGCTCCGCCAATACCGCCTCGTACTGCTCGTAGATCCGCGCGATCGTCCGCTGGCCCCAGTCCGCCGCATCCACCGCGAACGCCTCAGCCGTCAGCATCTGGTTCTTCGCCTGGCTGATCACCCCCTGCACCCGCGCCGGCGACCACTGCTCGACCGCCAGCCCCGCGCGCACCACCGCCTCCTTCAGCACCTTCCGCTGATCGGACACGTCGAAGATCGTGAAGTCCCCCGGCAGACCCGCCCGCCGATGATGCACCCGCAACAGCCGGGCACACAACGCATGAAACGTACAGACGGTCATCTCCCGCCCGACGCCCATGGCCGAGAGACGTTCCGCCATCTCGCTAGCGGCCTTGTTCGTGAACGTGATCGCCAGCACATTCCAAGGCCGAGTGACGGTCGCCGCCAGATAAGCCGCCCGCCGGGTAATCACCCGAGTCTTACCCGCCCCAGCCCCCGCCAGAACCAGCAGCGGCCCATCCACGCACCGAACAGCCTCCCCCTGCGGCTCGGTCAGGTCCGCCAGCAGAACATCGTGAATCCGCTCTCGCGCAACCGGCTCCATACCCGCAAATTAGCCGATCAGAAGCTGTCAGTCGATTCAGGTACTCTTCCGTGCTTACCTCCCTATCAACCCAAGACCATGAGTTTCCCGCCCCCGCGATACGGCGCCCCTCCCCACCTCACCCTGCGTCACATCGCACTTTTAATCGGCACTTTGCGCTGCCTGCCCGCCCGCCCTTTGCCACCAACCGCCCCGCCCCGTACCCTCTTGGCATGGTCATCATCAGCCACGGCATCGACCTCGTGGAGTGCCGCCGCATCGCCGACCTCCTCGAACGCCACCGCGAACGCTTCCTCGACCGCATGTTCACTCCCGCGGAGCGAGAACGCATCGACCGCTTTCGCGACCCGGTGCCGCACGTCGCCGGCCGCTTCGCCGCCAAAGAGGCTATTCTCAAGGTCCTGGGCACCGGCTGGCGGGGGGAGATCGCGTGGACCGATATGGAAATTACCAATGACGCCTTCGGCGCGCCGCACGCGTCCCTCAGCGGAGAATGCGCCAAGCTCGCCCGCAAACGCGGGATCGTCAAGATCCTGCTCTCGATCAGCCACACCGACACGCACGCCCTGGCCAGCGCCCTGGGGGTTCAGTAACACGGGGTGCAGTAAGCACATACTCAGCGGCGCGGTGACCGACGCCCTGAACCATCAGTGCGGCGATGGCCCCTGGCGGGCGCGCACACACCCACCCTGCGGAACTCCGCGCAAGCGTTGGGAAATGATCCCCACCCGCCGGCCGGGGACGCCCTTCCCCAGGCGGCCCCGTCGCCGGCTGATGGGGTTGAGGAGGCTACGACGAGGGATACAGCGTGGTACCGTCAGCCGGGTTGGTGACGGTAATCGCGTCGATCGGACACGCCTCAGCCGCGGCGATGATGAATTCCTGCTCGTCGTGCGGCTGCGGCTTCACGAACGCCTTGCTTTCATCGTTCATGTCGAACGTCTCCGGCGCTTCCGATACGCACGCGGAGCATCCAATGCACTCTTCCTGGTTGATACTGACTTCCAGCGGTTGGCCCGACATGGCACACTCTCCGTTAAAACACTCCGATCCTGCGAAACTACCGCGGCAGGACTGCACGCGGCGTGCCAAGGCCCGCCCCAGCCGGGTGGTCCAGCCCTCCGCCCGCCGTACAATCTCCCCGATGAAATTCCGCCACCGCCCCACCGACGCCGGAATGCACGTCGAGCTCGCCGGCGATCTCGCCAGCGCCGACTGCAACTGCCTGCAGGCCTTCTGGGATTGCCACATCGGCAACGACGCAGCCGCCGTGGACATCGACATGGCCGCCCTGGACGAGATCGACGCGGAAAGCATCGCCGTGCTCACCACCCTGGTGCGCACACACCTGCAAACCGGCGCCGAGGTGACCATCCACCGTCCGCCGCAAATGCTCGCCCACACGCTCTACAAGATCGGCCTGCTCGACCACGCAGGCCTGACCCTGATCGACCCGCGCAGCGACGAGCAGCAAGCGACATGAAGGAGCGGTATGCAGCAAGAAGCGTGAATTCCACACCGTGCCTTGTGACCCGCCGCGCCGCAGCCGGGTTTACGCCTCGCTTGTGACCATGCTGCTTGCCGAACATAATACTTCTGTCGCCGGCGCTCGATGGCCGCCGACAACGATGTCAGCAAAACCTACTTCGCAGGAGCACAACACGCATGGCCCAATACCGCATTGCCTGGATGCCCGGTGATGGCGTCGGTAACGACGTGATGGACGCCGCAAGAATCGTCCTGGACGCCCTGAAGTTCGACGCGGAATATGTCCCCGCCGACATCGGCTGGGAGTTCTGGTGCAAGGAGGGCGACGCCCTGCCCGAGCGCACCATCCAGGTGCTCAAGGAGACGAAGTGCGCGCTCTTCGGCGCGATCACCTCGAAGCCGAAGGAAGAGGCGGAAAAGGAACTCGCCCCGGCGCTGAAAGGCAAGGGCCTGGTCTATTTTTCCCCAATCGTCAAGCTGCGGCAGCTTCTGAACCTGCACACCAACCTGCGGCCGTGCAAGGCGTATCCCGGGAATCCGCTCAACTACAAGGAGGGCATCGATCTCGTCGTGTTCCGCGAGAACACCGAGGGTATGTACGGCGGGGTCGAGTTCTATCCCCTGCCGGACGGCGTGTTCAAGGCGCTGTGCGTGCATCCGAAGATGGCCCCGTTCGGCAGGGCTGGGTTGGAGAACATCGCGATGTCCACGCGGATCATGACGCGGCAGGGGTGCGCCAGCATCGTAAAGCAGGCGTTCGAATACGCTAAGAAGCACGGCTACAAGACGGTCACCGTGGTGGACAAGCCCAACGTGCTCCGCGAGACCGGCGGGCTGATGGTCCGCACGGCGCGCGAGGTGGCCAAGGCGTATCCCGGCATCGAAATGTGGGAAACCAACATCGACGCGCAGTGCATGTGGCTGGTGCGCAAGCCGCAGGACTACGGTGTGATGGTCGCGGAGAACATGTTCGGCGACATCCTCAGCGATTTGGCCGCGGGGCTGGTCGGTGGGTTGGGTTTTGCCAGCGCGGCCAACATCGGCGACCACTACGCCGTCTTCGAGCCGACCCATGGCAGCGCCCCGAAGTACGCCGGCCAGTACAAGGTCAACCCCATGGCCATGCTGCTCACCGCCAAGCTCATGTTCGACTGGCTGGGCGAGGCCGATGCCGCCACCCGCCTCGAGCGGGCCGTCGCCCGCGTCATCCAGGAAAACAAGGTCCGCACCTACGACGTGGGCGGCACGAACACGACGCTGCAGGTAGCGGAGGAAGTGGCCCGCAAGCTGTAAGCCCGGCGCGTGGCAGGCGATTGTCTCGGCTGAAACAGATGGAACCCGCGCCTGATGTTGCTCAGTGCATTGAACTGACCGACTGCCCGCGCTGCGGATATTCGCTCGCCGGGCTGCCGGCTGCGTGGCGCTGTCCGGAGTGCGGGTTCGAGTACGACGACCGCACGTTCGTGCTCTACGGCATGTCGCGGGGAATGTCGCCGGTATCACGCGGCCGAACGCTGCTGTGGATTATCGTCGCCATTGGCGCCTCTTTCGGACCCGGCGCTCTGATCATCGCCCTGGCTAGTGGCGGTACGGTACTGATCCTGCTGCTCACCGCGGTCTGGCTTGCCCTGCTCATGTACCTGTTGGGCACCGGGCGACGCGACAGGAAAGGCTTTGAGCGTTTCCTCTTCGCAGCCGACGGCTTTGGTTGCTGCAGTGAAGTCACGTTCCCCGTCGGTGGTGATTCACATCTGGTAAATTGGAATCAGGTCGACGCATTCGACTTCGAGCGCAAGTCCTCGAATTGGCATCGGTTGCGCATCGGCACGGCGGATCCCCGCTCAGGCGGCCTATGCAATGTTCGATTGGATGCCGGAGTGCGCTGCACAGCCTACCAAGTTGACTGGCTGCGCAGCGTATTGAATGACCGAATACGCGCTGCGCGAGGAATCATCGCGAAAGCGCCACCCACTCAACGCCCAGCCAGTCCACGAAGTTGATATTCACATCTGCGGATTGTATTGCGCGTCGCCGAAGCCGAGGATCGGATAGAACACGAATCCCAGAAGGATCAATCCGACCGCGAACAGGTCGCTCTGGCCAAAGTTCCGCGCGACCGCGATCGAAACCAGCACAATGGCGATGAAGTTCACGAAGGGAATGAAGAACAGGATCAGCCACCAGGCCGGCTTGTTCGCGATCTGCAGGAGGATGTAGATGTTGTAGATCGGCACGAGCGATGCCCACCCCGGCTGCCCTGCCTTTTCAAACACCTTCCAGAACCCGGCGATCACCGCGACGATCATCGCCAGGTAAATCAACGTCATCAAAAACCCGCCGCCGCTCGATTGCGCGAGCATCTGCATCGTATTCATAACGCTTCCTTGCATGTCCAGATCTCCTGAAGGCCCCATGCCCGGGCGATACGCTAAGCATCGGCCGGTTCTCCTGCAACGAAATTCCGACCCGCGGAAATCCGCAGGGTCGATGGATTCGCCGTACAGACCCGGTCAGCCGGTCGGTTTGACAGGGCTGGCACGACCGACATAATGCCCCGTGAAGACCGGATCGAACGTGCCCCTGCCGGAGTCGCACGATGCCCATCGCGTCCGCGTTCAACCTGCACAAGTGGATCGACGAACACCGCCACCTGCTCAAGCCGCCGGTCGGTAACACCCTCGTTTGGGAGAATACCGACCTGATGGTCATGATCGTGGGCGGTCCCAACGTGCGCAAGGACTTCCACATCAACCCCACCGAGGAGTTTTACTACCAGATCGAAGGCGACATCTGCGTGAGGGTGATTGAGAACGGCGAAACACGCGAAGTCCCCATCCGCCAGGGCGAGGTCTTCCTCCTGCCGCCGAATATCCCGCACTCGCCGCAGCGCCCGGCCAACACCGTCGGCATGGTCATCGAGCGCCGGCGCCCCAGCGGGCAGAACGATCACCTGCGCTGGTACTGCGAAAAGTGCGGTGAGATCCTGCACGATCCGCAGTTCCACCTGACCAACCTGGCCACGCAGATCAAACCGGTCATCGAGGAGTTTTTCGCCCGCGAGGACCTGCGCACCTGCAAGAAATGCGGCCACATCATGGCCGGGCGTTGAGCGAACCGGTGCGACACACGGACATCCGGCCGCCGATGAAGATCGACCTGCACACGCACATCCTGCCGGAAAACTGGCCGGACCTGCGGGAACGCTACGGCTACGGCGGGTTCGTCCGCCTGGAACACCATCAGCCCTGCCGGGCGCGCATGCTGATCGACGGCAAGTTCTTCCGCGAGATCGAGGACAACTGCTGGAGCGCTCCGCGCCGCATCGCCGACTGCGACGCGTGCGGCGTCAGTGCGCAGGTCTTATCCACCGTGCCGGTGATGTTCAGCTACTGGGCGAAGCCGGAGCACGCGCTCGACCTGTCGCGCATGCTCAACGATCATCTCGCCGGCATCGTACGTGAATTTCCCAACCGCTTCGCCGGCCTGGGCACGGTGCCAATGCAGGCGCCCGACCTGGCTGTGCGCGAACTGGAGCGCTGCGTGCGCGAACTCGGCTTGGCGGGCATCCAGATCGGCTCGCACGTCAATGATCTGAACCTGAGCGATCCGGCGCTGTTTCCGGTATTCGCCGCGGCGGAGGCATTGGGCGCCGCGGTGTTCGTGCATCCCTGGGACATGATGGGCCAGGAGCGCATGCCGAAGTACTGGCTGCCCTGGCTGGTGGGCATGCCGGCGGAGTCCGCGTTGGCCATCTGCTCGGTGATCTTCGGCGGAGTGCTGGAGCGCCTGCCGCGTCTGCGCATCGCGTTTGCCCACGGCGGCGGAGCGTTTCCAATTACGCTGGGCCGCATCGAACAGGGCTTTCTCACGCGTCCGGACCTGTGCGCGGTCGACAACGCGGTGAATCCACGCGAGTATCTCGGCCGATTCTACGTTGACTCGCTGACCCACGACGCGGACGCCCTGCGCTACCTGATCCGGCTGGTGGGCGCGAATCGTGTCGCGCTGGGTTCAGATTATCCGTTCCCGCTCGGCGAACAGGTTCCCGGCCGCCTGATCGAATTGCTGGACGATCTCGATAACACCGCCCGGGAGCGACTGCTCAGCGGCACGGCGCTGGAATTTCTGGGAATCAACCGGCAGCGTTTTCTCTGATTTGTCGGCAAGGGCGCCATGACCGATTACCGTGCCGATGAAGGCTTCGCCCGCGAACTCGACGCAGCCGATCCCCTTCGCGCGTTCCGCGACCGCTTTCACATCCCCACGGCGCGCGGCGGCGGACCGGTCATCTACCTTTGCGGGAATTCTCTGGGACTGCAGCCGAAAGACGCCCGCCGCTGCATCGAGCAGGAACTGACCGATTGGGCCGACCTCGCGGTCGAGGCGCACTTCGACGGGCGATCACCCTGGTACTGCTATCACGAACAATTCACCGAGTCCGGCGCGCGGCTCGTCGGCGCCATTCCCGGCGAAGTGGTGATGATGAACAGCCTGACGGTGAACCTGCACCTGATGATGATCACGTTCTACCGGCCGACGCCGCGGCGCTACAAGATTCTCATCGATGCGCCGACGTTTCCCTCGGACACCTACGCGGTGAAGTCTCAGATCCGGTACCACGGCCGCGAACCTGACGACGCACTGATCATCGCCGGGCCGCGCGCCGGCGCGCACACCCTGCGCACCGAGGACATCGCGGAAATCCTGGACCGCGACGGCGAACACATCGCACTCGTGCTTTTCTCCGGCGTGAACTTCTTTACCGGGCAAGTCATGGACATGCCGGTGCTCACGGCGCTCGCGCATCGGTACGGTTGCGCGGTAGGGTTCGACCTCGCGCACGCCGCGGGCAACGTGCCGTTGCATCTGCACAACTGGAACGTCGATTTCGCCGTGTGGTGCAGCTACAAGTACCTCAACGCCGGACCGGGCGCGGTCGCTGGCTGTTTCGTGCACGATCGCCACGGCCGCAATGTCGATCTCCCGCGGCTGGCAGGCTGGTGGGGCAACGACCCGACGGAGCGTTTCAAAATGCACCTGCTGCCCGAATTTCATCCGCAGCTCGGAGCAGCCGGCTGGCAGGTGAGCAATCCGCCGATCATGGCGCTGGCCCCGCTGCGCGCCTCGCTCGACATCTTCGACGAGGCCGGCATGCCCGCGCTGCGCGAAAAATCCGAGCGTCTCACCGGCTACCTGCAATTCCTGATTGACCAGCATTCGCGCGACCGCTTCGAAGTCATCACGCCACGCGCGCCCGCCGAACGTGGCTGCCAACTCTCCATTCTCGACCGCCAGTCGCCGCGCGACTTCAGCCGACAGCTCAAGGCCCGCGGCGTGATCGCCGACTTTCGCGAACCGAACGTCATCCGCGTCGCGCCCACGCCGCTGTACAACTCGTTTCACGACGTATGGAATTTTTCGAGGATCCTGCAGGAAATCCGGTAGAACAGCCGACGCGGCCGCGAAACCATGAATGCCTCCAGCTCACCACGATTCACGATCATCGGCGCTGGACTCGGCGGCGCGCTCATGGCGGTCTACCTTGGGCGTTCCGGCTTCGAGGTCGATGTCTACGAGAAGCGCCTCGACCTGCGTCGCGCCGACATCGGCGGCGGCCGCTCGATCAACCTCGCCCTGTCCGCGCGCGGCATCCACGCGCTGTCCAAGGTGGGCCTCGCCGACGACGTGATGCGCCAGGTCATTCCTATGCCGGGCCGGATGATTCACGCCTCCGACGGCGGCTTGAGCTATCAGCCGTACGGCCGCGACGGTGAAGCGATCAATTCCGTTTCGCGCCGCGGGCTCAACGCCCTCCTGCTCGACGCGGCGGAAAAGCAACCCAACGTGCGATTTCACTTCCGGATGAAGTGCGTCGACCTCAACCACGAATCCGGCGAAATCGAATTCGAGCACGCGACAACCGCGGCGCGCTCGATCATCCGCGGCGGCCCCATCATCGGCGCAGACGGCGCATTCAGCGCGGTGCGCGCGCGCTTGCAGCGGCTGGAGCGCTTCAGCCATTCGCTCGAATATCTCGATCACGGCTACAAAGAACTGACAATTCCTCCGGCCGCGTCAGGCGGCTTTCGCATGGAAAAGCACGCGCTGCACATCTGGCCCCGGCGCTCGTTCATGATGATCGCGCTGCCCAACAGCGACGGCAGCTATACGGTGACCTGCTTTTTCCCGATGGAGGGGGCGAACAGCTTCGCAGAGCTATCCACGGAAAGCGACGTACGCGCTTTCTTCGGCAAACACTTTCCGGATGCCCTGCCGCTGATGCCCGATCTGCCGCACGACTTTTTCACCAATCCGACAGGTACGCTCGCCACCGTGCGCTGTCAGCCATGGCGCCACCAGGACAAGGTCGTATTGCTCGGCGACGCCGCTCACGCAATCGTCCCTTTCTTCGGTCAGGGGATGAACGCCGCGTTCGAGGATTGCACCGCGCTGCACGACTGCCTGGTCGGCTGTGGCGCGCGCTGGGGCGAAGCCTTTGCGAAATTCGAGGCGCTGCGCAAGGAACACTGCGACGCCATCGCCGACCTGGCCCTCGCGAACTTCATCGAGATGCGCGACCACACCGGGTCGCCCGCGTTTCTGCGCAAGAAGAAGCGCGAAAAACTGCTGCACCGGCTGTTTCCCAGGCATTATGTACCGCTCTACAGCATGGTGAGCTTCACATGCATTCCGTACGCCGACGCGGTGCGCCGCGCGGCGGCCCAGGAACGACTGGTTCGCCGGTGCAAGTGGATCGCGTCGATGATCCTCGTGCTTGTCACCGGTTTGCTGGCCTGGCTGGTGCTCGGTTAAGGTGGTCGCATGCAGCCGGCGGCGCGTCGCCGCAGCCGTATCAGAGAAAGGGTGACCGGTGTCCCTGACCTACAGCGCGTACCTCAAACTCGACCAGATGCTGGAATTGCAGGTGGTGCGCTCCGATCCCGAGCAGCACGACGAGCTGCTGTTCATCATCATCCATCAGACGTACGAACTGTGGTTCAAGCTGCTGCTGCATGAATTTGAAAAAATCCGCCGCGACTTCTCGGCCAACAACCTGTACAGTGCGATCGCCACGTTTCAGCGCGCCCGCACGGTGATGAAGACGCTGGTGCACCAGCTCGACATCCTCGAAACCATGACGCCGATGTCCTTCACCGCGTTCCGCGACCGGCTGGAGACGTCTTCCGGCTTTCAATCCGCGCAGTTTCGCGAGTGCGAGTTTATTCTCGGTCTGAAGCGCCCCGAAATGATGAAACACTGCAAGGCGAACGCAGCGGAGATGCAGCGGCTGACGCGCCGCCTGGCCGAACCGAGCCTGGTGGACCATTTCTACGACTTTCTGCGGCAGCAGGGCGTGGAAATCCCCAACGAACTCCTCGACAAACCTGCGGACGCCCCGACCGCGCCCCATCCGCACGTTCAGGAAAGCCTGCTGCGGCTGTACCAGACCCGGCCCGACCTGGCCATCCTCTTTGAACTGATGACCGACCTGGATGAAGGCCAGCAGGAATGGCGCTATCGCCACGTCAAGGTCGTCGAACGCACGATCGGCAACAAGCACGGCACCGGCGGCAGCCTGGGGGTGGAGTTCCTCAAGCGCTCGCTGTTTCAGCCGGTATTCCCCGACCTGTGGGCGATCCGCCATCGCCTGTAGCCATAGGCCAAACCATGATCTACGACATTTCCCCACGCATCACCCCAAGCTTGCAGGTCTGGCCCGGCGACACGGCCCCGTCCCGCGAGGTCCTGCTCGACATGCTTCGCGGAGATCACCTGACCTTGTCCACCCTGCACGCCACAGTGCACCTAGGGGCCCACGCCGACGCGCCGAATCATTACGCAGCCGGGGCGGCTGACATCGCCGAGCGCGCATTGGATCTATATCTCGGTCCGTGCGAAGTAGTACACGTCAACGCAAAGCGCGGCACGCGCATTGGCCTGCGCGACATACCCGCGGCGCCGCGCGCTGAACGCCTGCTCATCGCCACCAATACTTTTCCCAATCCGCAAATCTGGAACGAAGACTTCGCCGGGCTGGAGCCGGCACTGGTCGATCACCTGCACACCCACGGCGTGCGCCTCGTCGGCGTGGACACCCCCAGCGTCGACCTGATGACCGCAAAGGATCTGCCCGCGCACGCCGCGTTTCATCGGCACGACATGGCCATCCTGGAGGGCCTGGTGCTCGCGGACGTGCCCGCCGGAATCTACGAACTCATCGCGCTGCCGCTGAAACTGGCGGATTTCGACGCCAGTCCGGTCCGTGCGATCCTGCGCACCCTGCCGACGCCAATCACCTGAAGCACATTCAGGCCAATGCGCCGCCGATCACCGCGATGACCTTCAACTCCACCGCGATCGGCGTGGGCAGCGCCCCGACTTCGATCGTCGTGCGCGTGGGGTTCGGCTTTCCCGGCCCCGCGAAGTGCTCGGCGTAGAGCCGATTGAAGATAGGGAAATCCTGCCTCATGTCGGTGAGAAACACGGTGACATCGACAATGTCAGACCAGGCCGCTCCGGCGTCCTCCAGCACGAACCGCACGTTCTCGAAGACCGCCAGCGTCTGCGCGGCGACATCGTGGGCCACGACGTTGCCGCCCGCATCGAGAGTCACGCCAGGAATGGTTGCGCTCCCCCGCCGTCGCGGACCGATTCCCGACAAGAACAGCAGGTTGCCCACCCGCTTGGCATGGGGAAATGCCCCAACCGGCTCCGGCGCACGCGAACTCAGCTTGGACTCGGCCATGTCTTACGTCGCGCTCAACTGCACACACACGTTCTTGGGCTCGGTGAAGAATCGCAGCGCCTCTTCCCCGCCCTCGCGACCCACGCCGCTCTGCTTCGTGCCGCCGAACGGCACGCGCAGATCGCGCACCAGCCAGCAGTTGATCCACACCGTACCCGCCTCGATGCCCGCGGCCAGGGCGTGCGCCCGGTTCAGGTCGCGGGTCCACAGCGTCGCCGACAGCCCGTACGGCGTGCCGTTGGCCAGCCGCAGCGCCTCATCCGCCGTCTCAAACGGCGTGATCGTCACCACCGGGCCGAAGATCTCCTCCTGGTTCACGCACGATTCCGGCGACAGGCCGGTGATCACCGTCGGCTCGTAGAAATAGCCGCGGGCACACCGCGCGTTCAGATCAGCCGGCTGTTTCCCGCCGCACACCACGTTTCCACCTTCGCGCCGCGCGATCTCAACATATCGGCAGACTTTCTCCAACTGCGCCTGCGACACCAGCGCCCCCTGCTGGCTGTTCGCTTCAAGCGGGTCGCCCACCGCCAGCCCGCGCGTCGCGCGCACGAATGCTTCAACGAATGGATCGAACGCGCGGCGCTCCACGAGGATCCGCGAACCGCAAAGGCAGATCTGGCCCTGATTGGCGAACGCCGCCTGCACGCTTCCGGACACTGCCTGGTCGAGGTCCGCATCGGCAAACACCAGGTTGGCGTTCTTTCCACCCAGTTCGAGCGAGAGCTTCTTGAACAGCGGCGCCGCGGTCCGCGCCACCTGCGCGCCGGTGATCGAACCACCGGTGAACGAGATCATGGGAACCCGCGGATGCTCGACCAGCGCCTGGCCTCCGCTCGCTCCGCGCCCATGCACAATGTTCAGCACGCCCGGCGGCAGCCCCGAATCGCGGCAGACATCCGCCAGCATCGCCGCGGTCACCGGCGTAATCTCCGACGGCTTGGCGACCGCCGTATTCCCCGCCGCGATCGCGGGCACGACTTTCCAGCTCATCAAATACAGCGGCAGGTTCCACGGTGAGATCAGCCCGGCCACGCCGCGCGGCCGCCGCAGCGTGTAATTCAGCGCCACCCCGTCGGTATCGTGCAACTCGGAATGACCATGCAGAATCGCGGTCGCGAAAAACCGAAAATTGCGGATCGCCCGCGGAATGTCCACCGAGCGAGCCAACGCCAGCGGCTTGCCGGTGTCCACGCTCTCCGCGCGGGCGAACTCCTCCAGCCGCCCCTCGATGCCATCCGCGATGCACAACAGGTGCCGCGACCGATCCGCCGCGGGCAGTCGCGACCACGCAGGAAACGCCGCCAACGCCGCCTCCACGGCTGCGTCGACGTCACGCGCCGAACTATCCGGCGCGCGGGCATACACCGCGCCCGTCGCCGGCTCGAACACGTCGAGGTATTCGCCCGACGCCGGCGCCACCAGCTCTCCGCCAATGTAATTGTGCAGGGTTTTCATGAATCCTACGTCCAGCGCGCCATCAGGGCGATGTCGCATGTTATCGCCCGACATCCACGACGATGCAAGTCACTGCGCCGCCGAGCGGCGCGATTGAGCGCGTCGTCCCATCAGTAGGGCTGCGTGGGCGGCGCCGTGGGCGGAACTGTGGGCGGAACTGCGGGCGAAACGATGGGCGGTTGCTCCGAATGCACGATCGGTGTCCCGCACTCGGGACAGACCCCGGAGACGTTTCCGAACAAGTTGTAACCGCACTTGCGGCAGTATGGCCCCTGCGGATCTTCCGGAAAAACGCGCCACGCCGGGCCAAGCTGTTCGAGGAAATGCAGCGAAAAGCAGCGATCAAACACGAACAACGGCAGCAGGATCACCGACCCGAGATACGGTATCAGCGCGATGCAGCAGGTCAGCAGCGTCGCCACCAGCGCGATCAAACCGATCACCATACCCAGCCCGATCTTCATCAGCACATACAAAATGATCGTGCCGGTCCCGATTGAAAAAACCTCGCGCCGCACCGTCGACCATGCGGCGCGTGCCGTTTGATCCCGCAGGTACATCGTCGGAATCACGAACTCCTTCGTGAAAAACTGGATCAGCGCCATGACGATGCCGAACGGCAGCAGCATCAGCAACGCGATCACGATAGCCGCCGTCGCCCCGCCGCCAAACTCCCGCGCCTGAATGTCGGTCCAGGCGATCGCCACGCACAGCACGCCCACCAGCAGGATGAACATGAGCGCCACGCACATCAGCATGATGTAAAACCACAACAGGCTGTTGCCGTGCGCGCGAAATTCCTTCCAAGGCGCGACCACCAACCCGCGGTTGTGCACCACCCCGTCCAGGAACATGAACTTGCCGCGGGCGTGCAGCCAGGTCAGCAGCAAGGTCAACGCCGCGCCCGCCACGAGAACGCCCAGGCCGATCGCCAGAATCATGCCCAGGTTGCTCTGAATCCAGGCGCCGATGTCCAACTCAGGCCCGGCGCCGCCGGTGCCCGTCGGTAAGCCGCCGCCGCCACCGCCGCCACCGCCGCCGGGAATCGGCGGCGCACCGCCGCCCCAATTGAACCCGCCGCTCCCCCCGCCCTCCCCCAGCCGGGCGAGAAACGCGCAGAAGCCCAGCGTGAACCACTTGCCCGCGTCAAACGGTTGAAAGCAGATGCGCTTCGCGCGCTCGACAGCCAGGTTGATGGGTCGCGAGACGGAGATGTCCATAGGCCCACCTCAGCAACGAATATCTGAGGCGTCATGGTATCGTCGGGCGCCACCACAGGCGATGATAAAGTTCAGCCCGGAATCGAACGCCTCGCGTATCCGACAGTGGACTTGGTAACAACTTGTCAGACGGAACGAATGCGCCTCCCCATCCACCATCTCGCGCAGGTATCATCGTCCACGCATCCCAGTATTTCGGCGCAAATTGGAGCACACGTCATGGCCCGCAAACTGTCAATTCGCCTCGTGATGATGATGGCGCTCGCCGTGACGCTGGCGAGAACCGAAGCGGAGGAAGCGCAATCCACCGAACCCGCAACCGCTGTTGCGCGCCTCCAGGACGAAGCCGCACGCCTGAAGCCGCTGGTGCGCGGCCAAGCCGTGAAAGAATTCCTCGACGCAACCGCGCACCTGCCGCACGTCGCGCCCCGCAAAGTCTATCGCAACAAGTCCGCCGGCCGCGCGTACACGCCGCAGCAGTACGAGCAACTCGACCCCGATGCCCGCGCCGCCTGCACCGAACACGAGTACGATGAAACCTTCTTCTATTACACCGGCTACGGCTGCCCGCTGATCTACGCCCGGCCGCTCGACATCTACGCGGAATCCGCCCAGCGCGAAAGCGTCGCCGGCCTGCACATTCTCGACTTCGGCTACGGTAGCATCGGGCACCTGCGATTGCTCGCCGCGTGCGGCGCGGAAGTGGTCGGAGTCGAGGTCGAACCCGTCTTCCACGCCCTCTACCGCGCGCCGGAAGATCAGGGCGAAATCCGCGCCCCAGGCAAACCAGCCGGCCGGCTCACCCTGCTCCACGGCCGCTACCCCGCCGACGCGGAAGTCAGCACAGCCGTGGGCGGCCAGTACGATCTCATCATCTCGAAGAACGTGCTCAAACGCGGCTACATCCATCCCGAGCGCGAAGCCGACGAACGCCAACTCGTGCGCCTCGGTGTCGACGACGAGACCTTCCTTCGCGCTCTGTACGCCGCGCTCAAACCCGGCGGTCACGTGCTGATCTACAACATCTCCCCGGCGCAGAGCCCGCCCGACAAACCCTACATCCCCTGGGCCGACGGCCGCTGCCCGTTCCAGCGCGATCTCGTCGAACGCGCCGGCTTTGAAATCCGCACCTGGGACCAGGAAGACCACACCGCCGTCTACGATATCTGGTTCGCCCTCGGACTCGAAGCAGGCCAATCGCGCGAAGAACTCAGCAAAGACCTCTTCGCGCACTACACCCTCCTCCGGCGGCCACCTGCGTAACCCAGATTGCAGACTGTTCCTTCAGACGAGGGTTCGGCTTCCAACTCTTCAATCGCACGCCAGACGGCTTTGACGACTTGAAAAATGGCCATGATTCAATCTGGTCCACCGCTGGCAAAAAGGCCTACAATCTGTTGGGCTGGCTTTCCTGGAGAATGGGCCGGCTGAGTCTGCCGCTACGCTGACGTCCAATACGAACCGCCCATGACCGAGGCAAGCAAGTTGCTCAAGCAAGCAGGAAGGTATCGGGCCATGTCGTGGATGGGCTGGAAACAGGCACACTCGGCATTGGAGGCGAAGCACTGCGCCTCTTATCGTTCGGCGATTTGGGCGATTGCGCTACTTGCCGTGCAGTTGCTTCTTGTCGGACAGGTGTTCGCCGACGAAAAGCCGCCGCGTGGCGGGCGTGCCGCGCGCGCAGCGGATTACGAACCGAGCAAGACGCCAGAATACTGGCAGTTCCGCGCCCTCGTCGAGAATCCGGGCAACGACGCGGCTTCTGTCACCAGGCGCCGACGGTTCCTGCAAGGATCAGGTATTGTCGGGGATGGGCTTAGCGAGTCGATCGTGCGCAAAGGATCAGTCGCATATGCTAGGCAGCGGTGGCGCGAGTTGAGCGAGGCGCGAAAGGGCGCCGCGACACTCGATGACATGGGCCAGCTTCGAAACGCCTGGAACAAGCTATCTTCGCTGGAACGGCAGCACCGTTTTGAATCGATCGAGCTCGTGGGGTTGGATGAAGCGGAGATTGCGCCGCCCACCCGCGTGAGCACAAATGCGCTCGAGAGCATCGCAGAGCGACCGGCGAATAACTTGGAGGCCCAGGTGGTTGTACTTCGCGCCCTCCTGATCGGCGGTGATGCAGACTTCTATACGCGGCTTGTGCGCTACATCGCAGAATTCTATGTGGAGGACCAGTCGACCTTTGCCGGCGGCGGCGTACTTTCACCGTGGGTCTGGCTGGCTCAATCGCCTGATGCGCCAGCCAAGGAAGCCCTCGTGGATGCCTCATGCCGTGATCGTGAATTAGCGCAAAGGGGATCACTCCTATTCGCCGTCTTGCGCGCACGAATGGAGGGACGGTATGGCTTGATAACGGACGACGATGTCTGCCGCGTGCTCAAGTGCGCTCCGGATGATGCCATTCAACGAACTCTTGAACGCTTTCAGATGGCGGGTGATTGGCTGACGAATTGCGCCAAGGCGCTCTTGGTTGCCGACGACGACATTGGTGACGGGGCGCAGTCTGCTATAGTCAGTGTTCTCGGACGAGATCCAGAAATCTTTCAACTGGTTTTTCGTAGCGAAAACTCAAAATCCGTCTGGAGGCAAGCCGCATTGCGCGCTTACCTCCAACCGGGACTCAGGCCGCCCCCGTCGTTGAACCTGGAAGAGTATCTGAACGACGCGAACTATCCGGAAATCGAACACGAGCTTGTTGTAGACTTGCTGGCAAGACAAGCACGTTCATTGAACAACGATCGAAGCGGAGCGGCCAAGAAAGTCCTCAATAGAGCGGCACAAGATCATCAATCACCCAGCCTGCGCCTGAAAGCCCAGAGGGCGGTAGCGGAGTTGGCACGCTGGGAAGAAATGAAGTCCCAAAGCCGGGCTGTCGACAGGCTGCGAGGTGAGGAGGAACTGCAGCGCATGGAGGAACTACTTGAGCGAGATAGACTCGGCGAAATTGACCTGGGGCAGAATGCCCGGGAGTTCTGGAGGTTTGGTGTGCCCTTTAGTTACTTAGTCAAGAAAGACCAGGCGCTTAAGCCGATTCTGGCAGCAGTCGACCAGCATTTCCAGCAACATGAGACCCTGCCTCGATTGCTTGCCGATCTGCACATGGAAATCAAAGATGACGAAGTTCCTGAAGAATTCTGGGGGGAGCTGCTTTACCTTCCTTCGAGTAATGCTTATTGCAATGGTGAGCGCACGGACATCATCCTTATCATGACCACTGAGGCAATCGACTTGCCGCCAAGCAATTATCCGCTATCGGGTCCAGTGGTTCTGCTCGGAATGGCCTCAGGCGACGTTTTCGGCGCAGACTACAGCACCTTTCCTGATCGTTGGAAGCGCTCAAACGAGGCGCGCAAAGCGGCGGGCGATGCCCCAATCGACGACAGTGTTCTTGAAAATGCCGGCCTGAGTGCCAGGTTGCAGAGAGATGAGTAGCTCCGCATAAGTTTGCGCGTCGCCCTGAACTCTGGATGCGAAACAAAGAGCCCAGCAGAGTATCCCAACGCGAACTAACCTGCCAGCGCCCGCCAGTCAACGCGAAGCCAATGACACCCATTCGAGTGCCTTCGCGTTCATTCGCGGTTCAAACAATTCAAACAACCCACCGAGTCCCGCCCTGCTTCGCGGTGCACCCAAAGTCCCCGCATAACCCGCTGCTAGGCGTCACCGCCGTGCAACTTTCGACACCCGCTATGCGCGGCCGTCGCGGCTTTCCCGTATACTGCCCGGCGCATGAACCCGCTGAACTTCGAGACCCTGCTGCTCGGCATCAACAACCTGCGGCTGCACAAGCTGCGCTCGCTGCTCACCGCGCTGGGCATCATCTTCGGCGTCGCAGCCGTGATCTGCATGCTCTCGGTCTCGGAAGGGGTCACCGCGGACGAACTGCGCATGATCCAGCTCCTCGGCACGCGCAACATCATCCTCACCTCGGTCAAACCGCCCGAGACCACCCAGGTCGCCGAGGGCAACACCCGCCTCCAGGAGTACGGCATCACCTACGCCGACCAGCGGCTGATCGAGCAGACCGTCCCGCACGTCGCCCGCATCGTCCCGCTCAAGAGCGTGGGTGAACGCGTCCGCCGCCACGCCCGCCAGATGAACGCAAGAGTCGTCGGCACCACGCCGGAGTTCTTCGAGTGCGTGAACGTCCGGGCGGCGCGCGGCCGGCTGCTCGCCGCGGTGGACGACGCCGACAAGAAAAACGTCTGCGTCATCGGCCGCACCGTGCAGGAGCGGCTGTTCGCCTTCGACGACCCCATCGGCGAGAGCGTCTTCGTCGAACGCTTCGAGGGAACCGTCCCCTACACGGTGATCGGCGTGCTCAGCCACGTGCAGACCGCCGGCGCCCCCCAGCGCGGCGTCGAGGAACGCAACCTCAATGAAGAGATCTTCATCCCCTACGCCACCGCCACCAGCCGATACGGCGACACCGAGCGGTCGCTCGGCGGCGGGCGCGAATTTCTGAAGATGGAGCTCGCCGGCCTGTACATCTCGGTCGACGAGCTGGACAACGTTCTGCCCGTTTCGACCATGATCGCCCGCTGCCTGGAGCGTAACCACGCCCAGAAGGACTACGACATGCGCGTGCCGCTCCAGACGCTCCAACTCGCGGAGCGCAAGAAGCGGAATTCGCAGTACCTGCTCGGGTTCATCGCGGGCATTTCGCTGCTCGTCGGCGGCATCGGCATCATGAACATCATGCTCGCCACGGTCACCGAGCGCACGCGGGAGATCGGCATCCGCCGCGCGCTCGGCGCCCGCCGCATCCATATCACCGTGCAGTTTCTCATCGAGACCGTCGTGCTCTCGACAGCCGGCGGCCTGCTGGGCGTCACCCTGGGATACATCGGCTCGAAGATCATTTCCCAGATTGCCGACTGGGGCGACGCCATCGTGCGGCCCTGGGCGGTGATCATCAGCTTCGGTTTGTCCGTGATGGTCGGCATCTTCTTCGGGCTGTGGCCGGCGATGAAGGCGGCGCGGCTCGATCCGATCGAGGCGCTACGTTACGAATAGCCGGTAAGTCCGCGCGGCGCACTCACCCATCGTCGCCTCTTCGTGATTTCCGTCACAAATCACGCGACTGACCGCTAGCGAACTTGCGAGGTTGGGAAAACGCTTTCAGGACGCGCCGGCGTCAAACCGCCGATACAGTTCCGATACAACCGCAAACGTTGGCTGTAAAAACCACCCTCTCGCGAGTAATACGCGGATTTATTTGTCCGAAAACGCAAGTCAAATTTGCCGCCCAGTTTTTTGTGTCGTATACTTCTGGCGTAGTTCGCTCCCCCCACGACATTCTCCCCACGTGACTTGGCCGTAAGCTGTGAACGTGCGCGCAGGTCGACCGGTTTTCGGTCCGTAGCCTGCCGCGACGCACCTTGCGGTGGCCCGCAACGTATTAAACGTTGTGGACCCGGCTGTCCCACGGGGACAGATCGCCAATGGCGAATAACGTCGCATGCTCCACGACTCAGGAGGAGTCGCCGGACGTGCGGCGGGGGAACGTCGGTCGCCACGGGAAACCTGCTAACGCGGGCCAACTGCGGCGGTCAACGCCGGTAGCCAGGGACGCACCGAACGCTTGCCTGGCCGCGCAACGAGCTGCGGTCGGCAATTACAAGGAGGCAGGGACATGAGCAGCAACACGGCAATCGCGGCGAAGAACGCCCGGGAAAAGGTCGATGGTGCGCTGAACACCTCGGCGGACGACACCTCGCTGGACGACAGCACGCTGGAAAGCAGCGCCTCCGATGTGCTGTCCGCGCCCGCGGGCGCAGCACCGTCGGTCGCAATGCCCGCGGACGACGTACTCGCCAAACTTAGCGCGCAGGACCAGGCGGTGCTCGATCGTGTGCTGCAGGCGCCCGAGCCGCACATCGATCATCCGGATCTGCACGCGGCCAACGCGGAACGCCGCCTGTTCGGTACGGAAGCCAAGCTTCCAGCCGAGGGTCCGGCCCGCTTTTCGTCGCCAACGCCGATCACCACCCCGGCGGTCCTCGCCGGAACCCGCGTGCCCACGCTGAAGACCGAGCAGGAATGCCTCCTGTTTCTTCGATTGAATTTCACGCGGCTGCAGATTGGTCACCTGCTCGCGCAGATTGGCGATCGTTCAATGAGTCTCCGCGAAGCGCGCACCATCATCGCCTGGGGCCATCGCGAGCTTGAGCTTCGCGCCCACATTGTCGAGCTCAACATGCCGTTGGTGCTGGCCATGGCCAAGCGCACCCGGCTGGCCGGCGTGGATTTCAACGAGATGATCAGCGAGGGCAACATGGCCCTGCTGCGCAGCGTCAGCAAGTTCGACTGCGGTCGCGGCTTCAAGTTCAGCACCTATGCCTGCCGCGCGATCCTGAAGAGCTTTTCGCGGGTGGCCATGCGCACCAGCCGCTACCGCGGGACGTTCCCGGTGGAGTTCGACCCCTCCATCGAAAAGAGCGACCACTTGGACCGCAAGCGCGACGATGTCGAAGCCAACTGCGTCGACGACCTGAAGGCGATTCTCTCGCAGAATACCGCCGCGCTGACCGAAGTCGAAAAGACCGTGATCCGTCAGCGCTTCGCCTTGGATTGCAGCGGCGCCGAGGTGCCCGTGCCCAAGACTCTCGAGCAGGTGGGCGATGTCATCGGCGTCACCAAGGAACGCGTTCGCCAGATCCAGAACAAGGCGCTGAAGAAGATCCGCGAAGCACTGGAAAACAGCCTCGCGGCATGACGAATCTTCGAATTGCTTTGATCGCCGCAGGCGGAAATCCTGCGGCTTCGAATGACAGAGCTTTCAGTGGATTGCCCAGCCGGCGCGAATCGCGCCGGCTTTTTTTTGAACTGCCTACCCTGGGATTGCCGGATCAGCCCACCTCGCGCCGCTGGAACAGCGCCGCTCCCACCAGCAGGGCTGACCCGCACATCAGCACCGCGTAGCCCACCACGTAGATCGGGTAAGTCACCGGAATCGGCTGTTCGTTGTTCACCGCGTCCACAATCCAGAAGAAATTGAAGTTCGGAATCACCCGGTAGAAGAAATCCGCGACCATCGACCGCCCAGCCAGTTCGCTCAGCAGGTAGTCCGTGGTCAGCCCGCCGACCAGCACCCCCAGGCAAACGACCAGGGTCAGCACCTGCCCCAGCCGGGTCGATGCCGCCAGGGCAATCGCCGCCAGAACCATGACCGCGCAGAACACCAGGAATGCCGCGGCGAACACGGCTGTCCCGGGCAGCCCCTTGACAGCCGGCTGTAACTCCCAGGATCGGCCCAGAAACGCGCACGCAACCGCCCCGACGGTGAGCAATGGGGTACCGATCGCCAGGGCGGTCGTGATAAACTCTTTTCCGGTCAGGTAGTTGCGAATGCCGGCGATCACACACGTGACCAGCGCCCCACCCAGGCCGAACACCAGCACGGGCTGATGAAACTCCATCGCACTGGTCTGCAGGACCCGATGCTGCATTGAAAACAGGAAACCGAGGAAACATAGGTAGAACGCGAGCGACAAGGCCGCCATCAGGCCCAGATACTTCCCGGCGATGAAGACCGGGCGGTTCACCGGCTTGCTGATCACGGTCAGCACCGTTTTGTTGTCGATCTCCCGCGTGAGCACTGAGGTGGCACTGAAAGACGACAAGAACAAACCGCTCAGCAGCAGCGTAGAAAGTCCAAGTTCCGTTAAGAGCTTGTCGTCGTCACTCAGCGTGTACCCGGCAAGCCCGACGTTAAAGATCATCAGCAGCAGGGTAGCGCCGAGCAGCACGCCGTATACAGGTTGCCGCACGGTCTCGGTGAACGTGTTGGCCGCGATGGCGAGCAGTTTTCGGGGCAACGGAATGCAATCCGGCAACAGGCGCGCGACCCGCCAATCCTGGTTCGAGTCACAACTTAACCCACGTGTTCGCAAAAGATTGCGCCGGCTTGGCAGCGCCAGCGATTTATTGTAAGCTCCGACGCCCCACCGGCAAGGGCTGCATACACAGTACGGTCCATGTGGTCGGGGCGAACAACCGCGAATCGCGGTGTCGCCAGGTTGATTCACCAGAAGAACTGATTCTTCTGTTCGGCGCGAGCATACAGGTACAACGAATCTGTCGTGGCGGTGGTTCGACTCATCGCCCGGCTGACAAGATCGCCAAACATCCATGACCGAAACCGCTACCTCCCCGGACCGCCGGGCACAACTGACCGCGATTGTCGGCACCTTGCTGCAGGTGCTGTGTTTCACCGTGCTGGTGATCGTGGGTGGCGTCAACCAGTCAGACGCGGTCCTGGCGCTGGCGCGCTGGGCGCTGGGCGGCGTCGTCATTTGGCCCGTGCTCGCCCTGATCTACGGCCAGCGGCGCAAGATGCTCGAAGAGCAGCGCGAAGCGCAGGAACTCAAACGCTCGCGCGAAATCGAGGGTGTCGCCGCCATCTTCGACACCGAAGACGAAGCGTACCTGATCGAACGCCGCCGCTTGAACTGGATGCTGCGCTGGCTGCTGCCCGGTGCGGTTGTCGTTCTCGCGGTGTATCACCTGGCGATCTCCTTCGCGCCCTCCACGTGGTGGTTTGGCTGGAATTGGCCGTGGGGCGCGTCCCTGCGCGATCCCGTCTGGCGCCTGGCGAAGAACCCCGGCGTGACCATGACTTTCGTCGGGGGTGTCGGGTTCGTTGCGTTCCTTTTTTCGCGCTACGCGGCCGGCATGGCCAACGTGCAGGGCTGGCGCATGCTGCGCTCGGGCGCCAGCTACCTCGCGGGCAACGCCCTGGCCTGCCTGATCGTGCTGATCGCCATTGGCGTGCAGAGCACCGATTTTCCCATCAGCGAAGCCATCGCGGCCTACATCATTCGCGTCGCCCTACTGCTGCTGGGAATCGAATTCGTCGTCAACTTCGTGCTCGATTTTTATCGCCCGCGCATCGCCGGCGAAGAGACCCGCCCGGCCTTTGACAGCCGCATCCTGGCGCTGATCACCGAACCGGGCGGCATCGCGCGTTCCATCGCGGACGCGATCAACTACCAGTTCGGCTTTGAGGTGAGCGGCACCTGGTTCTACCAGCTGCTCAAGCGGGCGCTGGTGCCCATGGTCGCCTTCGGTCTGGTTGTGCTCTTTGTGCTCTCGTCGGTGCTGATCATTGACACCGACGAAGCTGCGGTGGTTGAACGCTTCGGCCGTCCCATGCAGCGCGCGGGCGAGCCGCTGACTGCGGGGCTGCATTTCAAGGCCCCGTCCCCCATTGACCGCGCCTACAGCGCCTCAGTGGAACAGATTCGTTCGTTCACCATCGGCGATGTGCCCTCGCAGGAAGAGCAATACGAACAGTTCGAGGGCCGCAAACGCCTCAAGCCGATCCTCTGGGGCGAGAAACACGAATTCAACGCTGAAATGATGCTCGTGCTCGCCAGCAGCCAGCGCGGTTCGACGCAGCGCGCCCTGCCGGGCGGCATGGCGGACGACGCCAGCGCTAGGGACAAAACCACAGCCGCGGCGCTCTTGATGATTTCCGTGGACATCCAGTACCGCATCAAGGACATCCACGGCTACCTCTACCGGCACATGAACCCGGAGAAGTTCGTCGAGGCCGTCGCCTACCAAGTGCTCACCGATTTCGCCGCGGGCGTCACCGAGGCCCGGTTCCTGGGCGAAGGTCGCCAGGAAGTCAATCGCATTCTCCGGGGAATGCTTCAGCAGCGGCTCGACGCCGAGGGCCTGGGAATCGAAATCCTCTTCGTCGCCGTGCAGGAAGCGCATCCGACCGATGATGTCGCGAAGTCCTATCAGGATGTCGTCAAGGCCGAGATGGCCAAGCAGGCCACCGTGGAAAACGCACGCAAAGCCGCGGAAACGGTGCTGACCAATGTGGCGGGCAGCCGGTCGCGGGCGCTGCTCTTGGGCCGGGCGATCATTGAGCGTGATGAACTGGCGCAGGCGTCGGACACTTCGGCAGACCAACTCGCCGCCGCGCAGCAGCGCGTGCTCGATCTGCTGCTGGGCGATAAGGCGCAGGGCATCACGCCCACCGGGGGCGAGGCGGCGCAGGCGATCGCACAGGCCAACACCCGGCGGATCGAGCGTGTGGCCCAGGCACGTGCCGACCTGGCCCGCTTTCAGGCCGAAGTCGTCGCCGATCAGGCCGCTCCGCGCGTCTACCGCATGCGCAAGTATCTCGATGTGCTGGAGCGGGCCACCAGGAACATTCGCAAGTACATCCTCATCACCGACCCGTCCAAACGGGTGATCATCGAATACGAAAAAGAAGAAAAGAGCACGATCGAACTCGAGGACATGGGGTCCTGACCCCACACGTGCCGCTGGCGCGACAGGTAACTGCACCATGAAGAGTTTGCCAACCATTATCGCCGCGATCATCCTGGCTGCGGCCCTGCTCGGCTGGATGTGTACATTTCAGGTACGCTCCACCGAGGTGGCCATCCTGAAGACCTTCGGGCGCGCGGCGGAGGAACCGATCACCGTCGACGAATCGGACCTGAGTTTCTTCGCCGGCCTGCACTTCAAGTGGCCCGCGCCGATTCAGACCGTCGCGAAGTATGACCGGCGGCTCCGACTGCTCGAAGACCGCATCGAGGAAACTCCGACGAACGACGATCGCCAGATCATCGTCACCACCTTCACGGCCTGGACGATCAGCGACCCCTACAAATTCCACACGAAATACCGCACGATCGAGGACGGCGAGACCGCATTGCGCAACCGGGTCCGCAGCTACAAGAAAGCGGTGATCGGCACGCACGGATTTTCCGAGTTCGTCTCCGACAATCCCGAAGAACGCAACCTGCCCGGCATCGAGAAGGAAATCCGCGACCAGATCGCACTGGACGCGGCGCGCGATTTCGGCATCGAGGTCCGCATGTTCGGCATCAAGCAGATCGGCCTGCCCGCGTCCGTCTCGCAGGAAGTCTTCAACGCGATGAAGGCCGACAAAGAAACCCGCGCCACGAACTTCAAGAGCCAGGGCAACGCCGAGGGCGAGCGCATCGTCGCCGAGGCCAATGAGGTCGCCGCGCGCATCCGCTCCGTCGTCAGCGGCCGGGTTTCCGAGATCGAGGCCGAGGGCCTGCAGGAAGTCGGGAAAATCTACAGCGCGTTCGCGGAACACCAGGAACTGCGCATCTTCCTCGACAAACTCCGCGCCCTTGAAAAAATCCTTATGTTCCGTACCGAGATCTTCATGGACACCGAGGACGCCCCGGTGGACGTGATGGTCCCGCACAAACGCACTACCATGAATGCGCCCGACCTGGATCGTGATCCCGGCGCGGCGAAGACGGCGACGAGTCAGCCCTGAAGGCAAGCGCACACGCGCGCACCGCGGGCGGCGCATGGACCGGTAAACGATGGCATTCGCACACGACCATCATCATCACCACCACCATCACCACGGTCATCATCACGACCACGATGATGCCCACGACGCCCCGTTCGACGCCGCGAACGAGTCCATCGCCAACGCGCTGCGCTCGAGCTTTCGCGTGCTCAAGTTCATCATGTTCGTGCTGGTGATCATGTACTGTTTCAGCGGCGTGGAGTGCATCGACGAAAACGAGGAGGCCGTTGTGCTCCGCTTCGGCAAGCTCTTGCCCGGCGTACGCCCGTCCGGCCTGTCCCGCGCCTTCCCCTACCCCATCGATGAAACCATCGTGGTCACCACCAAGCGCGACAACAAGCTCGACGTGCGTCACTGGCCGCAGGTCCGGCCCGAGCAGGAAGGCCAGCCGCTCAACAAGGTGCGCCCCGCGGGCGGGCTCAACCCGGCCATCGACGGCGCCCTGCTCACCGCGGACAAGGGCATGGTGCACATGCACTGGTCGGTGACTTACCGCATCACCGACTTGCGCAATTTCGTGCTTTTCGTCGCCGACCGGCAAGCGGAAAAACTCGACGACCTGATCGCCGGTGTTCTCGACAACGCCGCCATCCGCGTCGTTTCGCAGTACACCGCCGAGGAGGCAACCCGCGGCAAGACCACGGAAATCGCCGAGCGCGTAAAGGCCGCGGTGAACACCGAACTCGAGGCGCTGCAATCCGGCGTAACCGTCGTGGCGATCGACGTGCCCAAGTCCAGTGTGCCCGGCCAGACGATCGACGCGTTCGATATGGTCACCCGCGCGGAGAATGAGAAGAACAAGCTCATTCGCGAAAGTGATCAGCGCGCCCGCGACATCCTCAACCGCGTCGCCGGCGCCGAGCACGAGGAGCTGATCGCCAAGTTGAACGCGTACGACCTGGCCGTCGCCGAAGAGCGTGCCGCCGACGCAGACGCGCTCCGCGCCGAAATCGACGCCATGATCGAAACCCGGGTCGGCGGCGACGCCGGCCGGGCGATCCGCGAGGCGCGCAGCTTCTACACCCGCGCCGTGCAGCAGATCCGCGGCGAAGTGACCGAGTATCAGGCCGCTCTCGCAGAATACCTCGCCACGCCGGAGCTGTTCATCAACCGCATGTGGGAAGACACCCGCGCCCGGCTCATGCAGCAGGAGGGCGTCACCAAGCACTTCATCGCGAAGCAGGCGGACGAAGTGCGCATCAAGATCGGGAAGGATCCGGAGCAGCGCAAGCTTGACGAGCAACGCAAGCTGCAGCAGGAGGCCGAGCAACGTGATTTCTCCACGCCGCAGCAGTTACACACTGTGATTCCGGAAGAGTAAACGATTTTCCGCGGCGGCGATGCCCCGCGGAATCGATGGCGTCATGGGCAAAAGTACGATTCCAGTCGTTCAGACCGCCGGCTTGACGAAGGCCTTCAAGGACTTCTGGCGGCGCCCGCGCGTCCAGGCGCTCTCCGATCTTGACCTGACCATCAAGCCGGGTGAGGTATTCGGCCTGCTCGGCCCGAACGGCTCGGGCAAGAGCACGACCATCAAGCTGATCCTCGGCTTGCTTTTCCCAACGCGCGGGCGCGTCGCGGTATTCGGCCGGCCGCCGACCGACGTGACCATCAAGAAGCGCATCGGCTTCCTGCCGGAGGAATCATACCTCTACCAGTTTCTCAACGCCCGCGAGACGCTCGATTTCTATGGTCGCCTGTTTCAGCAGCACGGCAGCGTGCGCGCCGAGCGGCTGAACCTGCTGCTCGAAATGGTCGGCCTGCAGCGCGAGGCCCGCCGCCGCGTCGGCGAATATTCCAAGGGCATGGCCCGCCGCATCGGCCTGGCCCAGGCCCTGATCAACGATCCCGAGTTTCTCATTCTCGACGAGCCCACCTCCGGGCTCGACCCCATCGGCACCCGCCAGATCAAAGACGTTATTCGCCGGCTCGGCGACATGGGCAAGACTATCCTGCTCTCCAGCCACCTGCTCGCGGACGTTGAAGATGTCTGCGATCGCGTGTGCATTCTCTACGGCGGTAAGAAGCGCGCGGAGGGCACCATCGACGAGTTGCTCGCCCGCGACGACCGCACGCAGATCGTCACCAGCCGGCTCGACGACTCGACCATCACGGAATTGCGCCAGCTTGTCGCGCGGCACGGCGCAACCGACGTCGAGGTGTCGGTGCCGCGCGGACGGCTCGAGCATCTCTTTCTGCAGATCGTCCGCGAGGCGCAGGAGCAGAAGCTGGCCACGTCGGGCGTCGGAGCAGCCGGGGCGCTGCCCGGCTTTTTGGGCGCACCTGCCGGGGGTGAGACCCTGATTCAATCGCTGATCGAGGCTTCCGCGGCGCGCCCGCCGGTCGAGCCGGTGGCGTTGTCCGCGCCCGCGCCGGATGCACCCTCACCAACCCAACAGATCATCGAGGAACTACTCGCCCCGCAGGACACCCGGGTGGAAGCGGAGGATGAGACTCCACGGAAAGAAGTTGAAAGCAGCCGCGATTCGGGGACCAAGCGGACGGTAAGAGCCGACGAGAGCGTGATCGACGACCTGCTCGGTGGTCGCGGCTGACCTGCGGAACGGCACGCATCCCGCCGCCAGCCTGAACAAGGAGCGCGAAATCGGCCGTGTAGGCCGGCACACGCAATATGGGCAACGTCTGGACCATCACACGCCACACCCTCGCCGAGAGCATACGGCAGAAGACCGTGGTTTTCTTGATCGTGCTGCTTGCTGTGCTCATGCTCGGGCTGCCCTTCGCCACGCGCGGCGACGACACCCTCAGCGGCGCGGTCCAGTCGTTTCTGACCTATTCGCTCACCGTGCTCGGCTTCCTGCTCTCGTGCGTCACGATCTTCCTGTCCAAGACCGTCTCGGACGACCTGACCGGCAAGCAGATTCTCATCCTCATGACCAAGCCGCTCGCCCGCTGGCAGTACGTCGTCGGCAAGTGGCTGGGTATCGTGCTGCTCGACACGATCGTGCTGGCCATCGCCGGCGTCATGATCTACGCCATGACCATGTACATCGCTGGCGAGCTGCGCGGGTCGCTCATTTTAATGATCACGTCCAATTTGCTGCAGCTCTTCGGCTGGTATGCGATACTTCGTGCGCTATCGCCTCAGCGCTTCTCCGCTGGTCGCTGGATCCTGATCTACGTTGTCCTGTACATTATGCTTCTCGTTGCCACAGTTTCCTGGGTGTCCTTGGCAATGGGTTTCGTATCGAAACTGAACTGGGTATGGATCGGCGTTGGAATCGCTTTTCCGATAGTCGCGCTATTCATGGGTTACGGGATTCTGCAAATCATCGTTCCCAGACAGATGCCCTTTAAACATTGGGCTTGGATATTCGGGTTGTGCTTAGGCGTATCGATGCTCGGCGACGGTATATTGTTCGCACTGAACTCGTATCAAAAAAGTTTCACAGTACGCGACGAATACGACCGCGAACGCCTTGAAAACCAGGTGCTGCAGGCGCGGCACGCGTCCCGGTTTCGCCTGCCGGTGGAGGAATTCCAGCGCGAGGCCAATACCGCCTTCGACCAGGGCGTCGAGGACGGCCGCTACGCCAACGTCGACGACCTCAACGCCGCAGCCGTCCGCAAGAAACTCACCGACGATGTCGAATTACGCTGGCGCTCGGTGCAGCCCATCGAGTCGCGCGTCCTGGAGTTTGAAGACATCCGCTGCGACCGATCGCCGGAGAACATCATCCACCTGTCCTACCGCCTGCGCGTGTACAACTACCCCCCGGACGAAATCCTCCGCTGCGTCTGGATCGTCGGCGATCGCACCAAGGGCGCGACCGAATACCAGATTCCCCGCCGCGACGTGATCGACCGGCGGCACACCCTGCCGATTCCCGCCGACGCGGTCGCCCCCGACGGCACACTGCTCGCCGTCTTCGTGAATGAGAACATCTGGGCCGCGGTGGGCGAGCAGCAGGCCGCCAACGTCGTCGTTTTCGAAGGCAACAATTCGCTCGAAGTGCTGTTCGCGGTCAGTTCGTTTGGCTCCAACCTCGTGCGCGCGCTGGCCCTGGTGCTCTGTCGCCTGGCGTTTCTCGCGGCGATGGCCGTCATGCTCACGACCGTGCTGTCGTTTCCCGTCGCGTGCCTGGTCGCGCTGACCGTCTACATGCTCGCCGCCGGGCCAAGTTTTCTGGGCGAGGCCATCGACTGGCTGCCGGACGAAGGGCTTTTCCGCTACTTCGCAGCCGCCATGCAGATGCTGCTCTGGTTCATCCATACGGTGTTCGTGCCCAAGTTCACGCTGTACGACGGCGTCAGCACATTGGTCGAGGGCCGCAACGTGACGCTGATGTGGGTGATCACCGGCATCACCCGGCTGGTGCTGATCCAGACCGCGGCGCTGCTGCTCGTCGCTTGCCTGCTGTTCCGGCGGCGGGAAGTCTCGGAGATTTCGCTTTAGCGGATACTACAATCCGCGAGCGGCGTGACGGTCGCAGCCGTCCGGCTTCAATCGCTTAAGGCAATCATGACGCAAGTGGCCGCCAGCAAGCTTGAAGAATACCTCGACGCCCGGCAGAGCGCGCGCCGCGCCGACCTGCTCATCATCGTCGGCGCGATCCTGCTGGCCTGCGCGTTGCTCGCGGCCGCCGCCTGGCTGGTCACGCCGATCAACGAAGTGCGCCGGGCGGCGCAAATCACGCTCGATGTCGAGACCGTCGAGGGTCTTCCCCCGGACGTCGCGCTCATGACCAAAACGGGCACGCTGCGTGCCCTGGTCATCGACGCGGCCTTCAAGCGGCTCGAAGAACTCAAGATGGAGAATCGCTTCTTCGAGCTCATGCAGCTTTCGGAATGGCTCTGCAAGCTCGCCCCGCGCTATCCCACCGTCTGGGTCTATGCCGCGTGGAACATGGCCTACAACATCTCCGTCTGCCAGTTCACGCCGGAAGCCCGCTGGCTCTGGGTGGAAAACGGCATCAAGTGCCTGCGCAACCGCGGCATTCCCTACAACCGCAGGTCCATCACCCTCTACAAGGAACTCGCCTGGATTTATTACCACAAGGTTGGCGACAAGCTCGACGACCACCATCGCGCCTACAAGACCGAGCTCGCCGTCGACATGCAGATCATTTTCGGTGATCCCCCCATCGGCAAAACGCCGCGCGCAATCGTCGAAGAGTTTCGCACGCTGGTCGAGGCCCCGTCGGATTGGCGCTCCCCCGACGAACTGCTCGAACAGCGCCCGGCGTGGCGCGCGCTGCACGCCGACCTGCGCTCGGTCGAACTCGATCTCGACAAGGACTTTCTGCGGTTCCTTGCAATGGAATCAGCACGCGCCGCCCAATCGCCCATTCGCGCCGAAACCGAGGCGGAGGCAGAACCCAACACCGCCAACACGCTTCGCGACCGCCGGCTGGCCGTGCTGCGCAAGCCCGAACACGCCGCGGTGCTGCCCGCGCTCACCGCCGCCGTCCGTGCGCGCCTCATCCGCACCGAACTGAACATGGACCTGGACTGGATGCTCACCCTGATGGAGGACGCGCCCTGGGTCACCGACGACGTGCGCGCCCGCTGGATCGAGCGCTACGGTCCGGACGTCGACCTCTGCCCGATCGACTGGCGCACCCCATGGGCCCAGACGCTCTACTGGGGCACCTATGGCGACATGGTCACGCAGAACGCCTTGAACATCAACGCAGCCGACTCGATGAACGCGGTGCGCTTCATCTTCTTCGCCCTGGAAAGCATGGCCCGCAGCGGCGTCTGGATCATCGAGCCGAACTACGCCCGGCCGAACCGCTCGTTCTACCAGGACCTGCCCGACAACCGTTTCATCAAGCACATGCACCAGGCCTACATACACTACGGCAAAATCCAGTTCGGCAGCGACCCTCGCTTCATCGAGGGCACCTCCGGCCCCAACTACTTCGGCGGCCATCGCAACTTCCTCATGGACTCCATCCAGCAGCTCTACCTCGCCGGCGGCGCACGCAACCTCGAAGAGGCCAAGGACTATTTCTTCTACCTCCGCGAATTCGACCGCGAACCGATGGACAACAGCATCAAGGCTCGCTACCAGCAGACCTTCGAACAGTTCGTTTTCGCCGACATGGTCGAAGATCTCGACACCCAGGTGCGCGCCCAGATGTTCATCGCCGAACTGCTCCACCGCTCGCTGAAAGACGCCGGCGACGGCGACGCCGAGGCCAGCGTCGCCCATTTCGCGGAAGCCAGGAAATGGTGGAAATTCTACATGCGCGACAAGATCGGCCTGGATCGCAATGATCGCCGCATGCTTCAGCCGCTCGGCGTCATGCGCCGCGACGTGGCCTACCAGTACCTGCTCATGCCGACCAGCTCGCCGCGTCAGAAATGGCTGGTGTGGAACGCCCTCGACCGGCGCACTCAGCAATCGATCTACGACAAGGTGCTCGCCGCCGTCACTGAGCAATGCGCCGCGTACGATCCGCCCTACGACGCCGCCAAGGTGCTTCCTGAGCCGCCCGACATGCAGTGGGCCCGCGAGAACGAGGCGAAAATCTTCAAAGAGCTGGAAATCTACGACCCCTCCATCGAGCAGGGCGAGAAGATTTACGAGGAATGACTCGCGACTGGTGCCGCTCCCGGCCGCACGCCGCGATCACACGAGCTGCTTCAGTACCGAGCGCACCAGCGCCGCGATGCGATCGCACATAAACGCGCGGAAGATATCCGCATCCAGGTCGCGCGTCCGCAGAGTCGGACCGCTGCCGGTCAGGCCCGATCGATCCGACTTGAGATAGCGCGTCTGCTGAAACGCGATCGAGCCGCTGATCACCGTGCCATCCAGCCGCGTACCCTGTCCCGCGAATTCGATGATAATGCTCAGGCTGCGCCCGCCGGAAAGAAACTTGTCCGCTTCCAACTGCAGCGTCACGCCGCTTGCGCCGTACTTCTTTGACAGGTCGTCGATGACCGGCGTCAGCTTGTTCGCGAACAACTCGCGAAGCTGCGCCAGCGGATCCGCCTTGGGCGTTTCCACGGTGGATTCGGACTCCTCGCCGCGTGCTCCCTGGGCCAGCAGGGCATCCAGACGTGCCTCGCTGTCCATCACATCCGGGCGCTCGCTGCGCGCCTGGCGCATGACCTCGGTCAGGTTGACCGGTTCTTCACGAATCGGCACGAGTTATCTCCTGCGCAAGACGCGAGACTGCCAGCCCGCCCCGCACCAACAGCAGCGTCCCGATACTGGCGTCGGCGGCTGGGCAGTCGGACTTTACTCCCACACCTGCCGCAGCCGGGCGGGTGTGACGCGCCCGTCCCGACCCGATATACTCGCGGCCATTGCACGTGTTTATCGGAGGTTCGCCATGCGTTCGACCCGGTTTGCAGCCCTGTTCGCCTGTCTCGTCTGGCCCGCGATTGCCGCCGCCGAGAGCCCTTTCAAGAGCGACCTGCCGCACATTTCCTGGGATAAGACCGCCGAGCACTACGGCCAGGAGTGCGTCGTGTACGGCACGGTCATCGCGGCGCGAAACATCGGCGCCCGCTGCTTTCTCAACTTCCACGAAAACTTCCGCGAGAATTTCACCGTCGTCATCAACAGCGACGATTATGGGAAATTCCCCAGTCCCCCCGAGTCGCTCTACAACGGCAAGCACGTGCGCGTGGTCGGCAAGGTGGTCGAGTACCGCAACAAGCCCGAGATCGTCGTAACCTCGCCCGAGGCCATCGAGATCATCGAGAGCCCCATCCCTCCGGCTGTTCCCGCGGGAGTCGGTGCCGCGCCTTCCGGGCAGACGCCCGTGGCAGACGCCACGCCGTCTAAGCCGGTAGCGCCTGCGCCGCCCTCCCCGGCGAAAGACGGCGTGGTCAAGGTCGCCACCTTCAACCTCCTGAACCTGTTTGACGACTTCGATGATCCGTACGTGGAAAATGAACCCGTACCTGGCAAGAAGGCGGAAGAAAAGGCCCGCCTCGCCGCCGTTCTCCGCGGTATGGCCGCGGACATCGTCGCCCTTCAGGAAGTCGAGAGCCGACCTGTCGTGCAGCGCTTCGTCGACGAGTACCTCGCCGACTTCAAGTACGAGGTCGTGCTGTATGAAGGCAACAGCGACCGGGGCATCGACGTCGCCCTGCTGTCGCGCCTGCCCGTCGGGCCGGTCACGTCGCATCGGCATCTCGACTTGACCGACAGCGGCGGTCAGCCGATGCGCTTCCAGCGCGATCTGCTGCAGGTGCGCATCACACCCGAGGGCTTCCTGCCCTTCGACGTCTTTGTCGTCCATCTGAAGAGCAAGCACGGCGGAGAGGAAGCGTCGCTTCCCATTCGCGCCGGCGAAGCCAAAGCCATCCGCTCACTCTTCGATGACCTGCTGCACGCCGATTCCCAGGCGCGCTTTCTGATCTGCGGCGATTTCAACGACACCATCGAAAGTCAGCCGCTCCAGACCATCATCGGCGCCGGACCGGTCGCACTGCGCGGCTTCTACGACGACCTTCCCTCGGAAAAACGCATCACCTACAACCGCCAGCACCTTTCGATGATCGACTTCGTGTTCGCCTCCCCGGCGCTGGCTGCGGGATACGTGCCCAAGTCATATGACGTGCTGCTCGGTTCGGTGGATGCGCACGGCTCGGACCACAATCCCGTCACGGCATCCTTCAAGCTGACCGCACGCACCGCGGAACATTGACACTGCGGCTGCGTCATCCTACGATCGACTTGGCAGCCGGCGAGGGGTCAGGTTTTCAGTTGGGTCGGGTGCTTGCGGGGTCGGTCGTACCCCGTCACGTCAAAGTTGCGCCACGAACGACGGAACCGGCAGCCGCTGCCATACGGGATTGCACACTGTGCCCACGCTGCACGTGCTCCAGGGGCCTGACAAAGGCCAGATTTTCAAGGTGGCCGATGCCCGTGTGATCATCGGCCGCTATTCTCAGCACGTCCATCTCACCGACCACACCGTCTCGCGCCATCACGCCGAACTGCAATCCAGCGACGGCGCCTGGCGCATCGTCGATCTCGGCAGTTCCAACGGAACCTACGTCAATGGCGAACGCGTCAACGGGTCCGCCGCCCTGCGCCACCACGCCCAGATCAAGATCGGCGGAACGCTGATGGTTTTCGAGCATCGTGCCAAGGTCAAGGGCTACAACCGCCCCGCCGCCGCACGTGACATGGTCGACGTCACCGGCAACGACAGCGCCGTGGATTCCGCCATCCTCACCGCCATTCAGGCCGGCGACGAAAGCATGATCCTCGCCTCTCCGGAAACCGCCGACGCGGTCCACGCCTGGAACCTCATGTTTCAGCTTGCCGAGGCCATCGGCGCGATCAGCTCGGTGGAAGACCTGCTCGGCCACGTGACCGAAATCATCCTCCGGCACATGCACGTCGACCGCGTCTTCATCCTCATGCGCGACGAAGCCACCGGCGAACTCGAACCCGTCGCCGCGCGCTACCGCGCCAAGGGCAAGGACCGCAAGCGCCGCACCACCGTCTCCAAGCGCCTGATCCAGCAGGTGGTCGATCAGCGAGAAGGCATCCTCTGCGCGAACACCGGCGACCGCGCCGGCTCCGACAAGCCCTCCGGCAGCCTCGAACGCCTTGCCTTGCGCAGCGTGATCTGCGTACCCATTGTCGGCCACGAACAGGTCCAAGGCGTGATTCACCTCGACTGTGCCATGTCGCGGCACACGTACACCCACGACCAGCTCCGCGTGGCCACCGCCATCGGCCGCGTGGTCGGCCTGGCCATCGAAAACCACCAGTTGACCCAGGCGCGGATGCGCAGCGCTCGCCTGGCCGCGATGGGCGAAACGGTCGCGTATTTGTCCCACCACATTCGAAACATGCTTCAGGGACTGCGCAGCGGCGCGGACGTGCTTGAGGCCGGGCTGCGCCGCGACAACACCCAGAATGTCCAGACCGGCTGGCGCATCGTGCAGAACAACCTCGACCGCATCTACCAGCTCGCTACGAACATGCTCACGTTCAGCAAGGACCGCGAGCCGCGCATCGAAATGGTCCAGCTCAACAGCATCATCCAGGACCTGGTCAATCTCGCCGAGCGCCAGGCGACCGAGCGCGGCGTACAGGTCATCACCGAACTGGCCGAAATTCCCGCCGTGCCCGCCGACGCCGACGGCATTCACCAGGCTGTATTGAATCTCGTGCTCAACGCGATTGCCGCTTGTCCGCCGAGTACCGGATGCGTGCGGATCGAGACCGGGTTTGACGGTCCAAGCAACGAGATCACCATCGCCGTGAGCGACAACGGCCCCGGCATCCCGCCCGAGCAGCGCACCCAGATTTTTCAGGCGTTTCACTCGTCCAAGGGCCAGGGCGGCACCGGATTAGGCCTGGCAGCCGCCAAGAAGATCGTTGATGAACTCAACGGAAGCATCAGTGTCGCATCCCGCGACGGCGACGGCACTTGTTTCACCATTCGCCTGCCGGCTGAACGCACCATGACCGCGGACCTGTCCGCCACCCGCGGCCCAGCACACTGACCGGGCTACGTCCAGCCTATTTCGTTGCAGTGGGAACTTCCAAGCCCAGCAGCGCCATCACCTGCTGCAGATCCTCCCACGCCTTCCCCTTTTCCTGCGGGCTGCGCAGCAGGTATGCCGGGTGAAACGTCGGCATCAGCGGAATTGTCTGCGCGTCACCCGCGGGACTCTTCAGCACAAAATCGTGGAACCGCCCGCGCAATCGGCTGATTCCTACTTGCGTTTCCAGCAGCGTCTTCGCCGCGGGCGCGCCCAGCGCCACGATCACTTCCGGCGAAATGACCCGCAACTGCTCGTGTAGGTACGGGCTGCACGCCAGAACCTCATCCGCCTGCGGGTCGCGATTGTTCGGCGGGCGGCACTTCACGATGTTGCAGATGTACACCTCTTCGCGGCCCAGCCCCATCGCGGCAATCATGCGCGTCAGCAACTGGCCAGCCGGCCCCACGAACGGAATGCCCTGGCGATCCTCCTCGAAACCCGGCCCCTCACCCACGAATACCAGCCGGGCGCTCGCGCTGCCCACCCCGAATACCGTGTTATTTCGCCCCTCGCACAACCGGCACTTGCGGCATCCGCGCACATGCTCCCGATCCAGCGCTTCCAGCCGCGCGACGCGGTCGCCTGCGTCAATCGCATTCGCGACGGCTGCCCGCCCGATCGGCCGGCTGAGAACGTCCCGCGGTATCGGCAACTCGCGCAGGCCGAAGTGCCGGTCCGTTGCCAGGAACATCTGCAGCGGATTCGCCGTCTGCTGTGCGTTCTGCGTCATGGCCTGAATCTCCGGGATCCGCGTGCAATCGTGCAACCCGCGCGCTAACATGCCCGCGTGACTGAGTACCTGGACATCACAATCAATCTGCCTGACGGCTACCCCGCACACGCCCGGCACTGGCCGGCGGCGCCCGGCGCGCCTGCCGTCCTACACCTGCACGGCATCCAGTCGCACGGCGGATGGTACACCGACACCGCCCGCGCGCTAAATTCAGCCGGGTTCGTCGTGCTTCAGCCGGACCGCCGTGGATCTGGCCGCAACCAGCGCGATCGCGGTCACGCCGAATCCGCCCAGCAGTTGATTGACGACGGCCTTCTCTGCGCCAGGCGGCTCGCCGACCTCTCCGGCGTCGCGCGTGTGCATATCGTCGGCGTCAGTTGGGGCGGTAAACTGGCCGCGGCGATGCACGTAACCAATTCCGCGGCTATCGCATCGCTCACGCTTGTGGCTCCGGGCATCTTTCCGATCATCGACGTCTCCGCGGCGGAGAAATTTCGCATCGGCTGGTCAATGGTCACTGAGCCGGGCAAAAGCTACCCCATCCCCCTGAACGATGCGGAGCTGTTCACCGACAACCCGGAAAAGAAACGCTTCCTGGAGAACGACCCGCTCACCCTGCACGAAGCCACCGCCGGCTTCTACCTCGCCTCCCGACGCATGGACAAGATCTGGCGAAAACTCGGCGAGACTTCCGCGGTTCCCTTGCATCTCATCCTCGCCGGAAACGAACGCATCATCGACAACGAGCGCACCCGCGCCTTCGTTCAAGAACTTCCCTGGCCCGTCCGGCGCATCACGTTCTACGAAAAATCGCGGCACACCATCGAGTTCGGCGATGATCGCGACGCCTTCTTCGCCGACCAGATCAACTTCCTGCGCAGCGCCACCTGACGCCGGCGATCCACCATAGTAAACCCCCCTCCCTACCAGGGAGGGGCAGGGGGAGGGTCAAACACTGAGTACCGGCCATCACACATCATGCGCGCCGCCTACCGATTCGCCGATCACCCCGCACTCGCCGGCAGACGCCGGCCGAAAACGCGCAGCAACACCATCAGCACCACCACGCCCGCGACCAGACCCGCCCACGGCGTATGCTCATACCGCGAGCACATCGTATCGCCCACGCCCATCGCCACCGCCGCGGTGACCAGCGCATACGGCAACTGCGTCCACACGTGCGTACCCAGCGGGCACCCCGACGCAATCGCCGAAAGCACCGTCGTATCGCTGATCGGCGAGCAGTGATCGCCGAAGATCGAACCCGACAGCACCCCGCCCACGCTCGCGTAAAACAGCGGAAGCGCTTCCTCCGCCGGAAGGTCCGCGCCCAGGTCCGCCGCCACCCGCACCACCATCGGGCACAAGATTCCCATCGTGCCCCAGCTCGTCCCCGTGGCAAACGACACGAACGCCGCGCTTGCAAAAACCCCCAGCGGCAGCCAGTTCAGGCTGAAACCCTTCTCCGCCAGCCACGCGCTCACCACCTGCCCGACCTGCAACTCCACGCTGCCCGCCGACAAAGACCACGCCAGCACCAGCACCACGATCGCCGGGTAAACCCGCGCCATCCCCGCGGTCAGCGCCTCCGTCGCCGCCCCCAGCGTCAACCGCCGGCCCAGCACCGCAATCGCCATTGCGGTCAACGCCGCCGCGAACGCACCATAGAGTATCGCGTTGTAAGAATCCGCCGTCGCGAAGAACTGCCGAAACGCGAACGGCTCACCCGCCGCCAGCGCTGCCTTCCGCGCCGTCCAACCCGGCCAGATCAGCACGCCCAGCGTCACCGCCACTAACGTCAAAATCGGGACAGCCGCGTGCGACCAGTGCCCGCCGGTCTCGGTCGCGGACGGTGCGCCAGAGTCATCGCGATCACGCTCCGGCGCCGCTTCCGCCGCGAGCATCGGCCCGAAATCCCGCCGCGTTAGCGCCACCAGCAACACCATCACAATCGCCAGCAGCGCATAGAACCGGTACGGAATGCTGTACATGAACGCCTGCCATGCATCCACGTTCGCGAGAAACCCCGGCGTCCCGCTCCGCGCCACGTCCGAAAGTCCCTCATCGATATAACCCAGTTCCGTACCCACCCAGGTACCGATCAGCGCCACCGACGCCACCGGCGCCGCCGTCGAGTCCACGATGTACGCCAGTTTGGCCCGCGAAATCCGCAGCCGGTCGCAGATCGGCTGCATAGTCGGGCCTATGATCATCGAATTCGCATAATCGTCGAAGAAAACCACCAGTCCCGCGATCCACGCCGTGACCTGCCCGCGACGCGAACTCGATGCGTGCCGCGCGATCACGTTGACCAGCGCCCGTGTGCCCCCGCTCGCCCCCACCACGCCAACCATCCCACCGATCGTCAGCGTGAACACCATCACCTTCACATGACCGACGTCCGTACACGCGCCAACGATGTACGTCTCAACCGAGCGCTGCGCCGTTCCCAATAATAGCGCCACCCAGCCCGCATCTGCTCCCGCCGCGTATCGCTGCATCATCGCGCCCGCGACAACAATGCCCAGCAGCAGCGAAGGCACCACTTGTCGGGTCGCGACCGCACACACAATTGCCGCAAGCGCCGGCGCCAGCACCCACCCCCCATATTGCGCCGGCCCCGTCACCGCACCGGTAGCAGCCGCTTCCGCGCCCTCTGCACCCAGCGCAGGCAATACAAGCACCCCGCAGGTCAGTGCCACTGCAAGCACCAGCCAATGCCAAGATTTCACTCGCACCATCATTCAACTCGCAAATTCTGCTTCAACATGGCAGTCCGCCATACCAACCCCCCTCCCTTCCAGGGAGGGGCAGGGGGAGGGTCGAACGGCAAAAGCCATCCGTTTCCGACCAATACCCAGTTTTTCGCGTTCACTAGCGTTCATTCGCGGTTCTCGCGTCGTGAAGAGCGCTTCAACCGCGTCGCAACACCCGCGCGCACCCGCAAAATCAGCACGTCAGACTCGAAACCGCGCTGCGAAAGATAGTCAGCCCGTCGCCGTCGTCCGCCACGTCGCCCGCCGTCCAGAACGGGTGCTGCGTCCGTCGCACAAACCGCTCCGGGTGAGGCATCATCCCAAGAATCCGCCCCGTCGCATCGGTCAATGCCGCGATGTCGCCCCAGCTCCCATTGGGATTTACATGACCGACCCGGCGCGCACCCGCGACATAGCGCAGCGCCACCCGCCGCGGTTCGACCTGCGCGCGCTCGCCCAGCGCGATCCGGCCTTCCGCGTGCGCCATCGGCAGAAAGTACCGCTGCCCCGCATTGAGCATGACGCACGGACTCGCCGCACTTTCCACCGTCACCCACCGGCACACATAGTGCCCGCACGTGTTGAACGCCAGCGTAGCCCGTTCCGACGCGCTCGCGCCCAGCAGGCCCGCCTGCACCAGCACTTGAAACCCGTTGCAGATCCCCAGGATCAAACCGCCTCGATCGCAAAAGCCCGCCAGCGCATCCGCAAGCCCAAGCATCACCCGCCGCGCCAGTATCCTCCCCGCCGCGATATCGTCGCCGTAACTGAATCCGCCCGGAATCGTCAGCGCCGAATACCGCCCCAACAGTTCGGGCTCTTCCAGCACTCGGTTCACATGCACGATCTCCCCTGTCGCGCCCGCCATCTCCCACGCCTGCAGCGTCTCCGCCTCGCAGTTGATGCCCGCCGCCCGCAGCACGATCACTTTCGGCGCTGACATCACACGTTCTCCATCTCCAGCCCGCAGGGCCGCCGCCACGCGCGCTCCAGTTCCTCAGTTGGGATATCCAAAATGGTGGCTCCCGCCGCGTCCTCAATACGCAGCCGCGCTTCCTCCGTCACCTGACCCAGCGACGCGCTGCGGACCTCCCGCGCGATCAGCGTCAGCGCCTCCGCCGAACGCAGCTCCAGCACATAGCCCGTCCAGTCCTCATCGAAGAGCGCACGCTGCGTAGTCCCCGCAGCCAACTCTCCGGGAACGCGCACCGTCGCCCCGCGCGCCCCGCCGATACACATCTCCGCCAGCGCCACCGCAAGCCCCCCATCACTCACATCGTGTGCTGAAACAACCTCGCCCGCGCGAATCAGCCCCGCCACCGCACGGTGCAGTCGAGCCCGCGCCGCCAGGTCATCAACTGCCGAGCCCGGCCCGGCCCAGACCGCCGCCAGCGCCTGCCCCGGCCGTTTCAGGTCACTCGTCACGCACCGCGCGGCGTCCGCGATCACCCCCAGCGCGCTGATCAATAGCGTCTGAGGAATCACAATCCGCGGCGGCAGCCCCAGCCGCCGCGCGTCCTCCGCCGACAGTGAAAACTGGTTGTTCAGCGAGTCCTTGCCCGAAATGAACGGCGTACCAAACGCCATCGCCGCGTCGTAGCAGGCCTGGCAAGCACGCACCAGACCGCCCATCTCCCGTTCATCCGCAACCCCGCCCCAGCAGAAATTATCCAGCAGCGCGATGCGTTCCGCGTCCGCCCCCACGCAAACAACATTGCGAATCGCCTCATCGATCGCCCGCACAGCCATCTCGTACGGATCGCGGTCCGAAACGCGCGGACACAGCCCCTTCCCGATCGCGATTGCCGCCGGCCGAATCTCCCAAGGCTGCACCACCGCCGCGTCCGAAGGCCCTTCGCCGCGCCCCACCAGCGGCTTGACCACGCTGCCCCCCTGCACCTCCTGGTCATACTGCCGCGTGATCGCGTCGCGCGCACAAATATTCAGGTCGCTGAGAGTCGCGAACAACTGTTCGCCCGCATCCCGCGGCGGCGCGTGCCCGGTTTGTGCCGTTGGTGAATCCGCGGATCCGTCCCAGCGCGCGCTGCGCATCGGCATGGGCAGGCCGCCATGCAGAAATTCACAATCCAGGCGCCCGACCTCTTTCCCCTCGTAGCGCAAGTGCATGACCCCGTCGCCGGCGAACTCGCCGATCACCGTCGCTTCCACCTCCTCCTCCGCGAACAGCTTCATCAGCGCTTCCAGATTCTGCGCCGAAACCGCCAGCACCATGCGCTCCTGCGCTTCCGAGAGCCAGATCTCGTTGTAACGCAGCCCGCTGTACTTCAGCGGTACGCGTTCCAGATCGATCACCGCGCCAAGTTCCTCAGCCATCTCGCCCACCGCGCTGCTCAACCCGCCCGCCCCGCAGTCCGTCACGCACGAATACAGACATTCCTCCGCGTGGTCGCGCGCCCGCAACAGCGCATCGCAGACTTTCTTCTCCTCGATGGCATTGCCGATCTGCACCGCATGCGCAAACTCGTCCGCATGCGCGTCGGTCAATTCCCCCGATGAAAACGTGGCCCCACCGATGCCGTCGCGCCCCGTCCGCCCGCCGATGAGCACAATGTGATCGCTTGGCTTCGGGGCCTTAGCGATCCTGTCCTTGGGAATCACCCCGACACACCCGCAGAACACCAGCGGATTACTCAGATAGCGATCGTCGAAGAGCAGCCCGCCCGCAACCGTGGGAATCCCCATGCGGTTGCCATAGTCGCGCACCCCCGCCACGATCCCGCGCAGCACACGCCGAGGGTGCAGCACCCCCGCCGGCAACCGCGCCTGCGGAAAATCCGGCGACGCCACGCAAAAGACGTCCGTGTTCGCCACCGGTCGCGCCCCCAGCCCGCACCCCAGGATATCCCGAATGCACCCGCCCACCCCGGTCGCCGCCCCGCCATACGGCTCGATCGCAGACGGATGATTGTGCGTCTCCACTTTGAACGCGACCGCGTGCTCCGCCGCCCCCACGTCGATAATCCCCGCGTTGTCCGCGAACACCGACAAACACCACGGCAGGTTCAGCTCGCGCGTCGCCCGCATCACCGTGTCTCTCAGCAGATTCCCGTAGCGCACCTCCACCTCGCGCGCCCGATCACGGCCAAAACCTTTCCCGCGATAAGTCACCGCGCTCTTCAGCGTCTTGTGGACGCAATGCTCCGACCACGTCTGCGCGATCGTCTCCAGCTCAATATCCGTCGGATCGCGCTTCAATCCTGCGAAGTGCTCACGAATCGCGCGCATCTCCTCCAGGTTCAGAAACAACCGCCCCGCCCGCGACACCTCCATCAACCCCGCGTCGTCAAGGTCGAGGAGCCGCACCTGCAACTTCTCGAACGCCCGCGCCGGCGGTTCGGGAAATCCCTGCGGCAGCGGATCACGCCGCTCCCCCGCGCAAACGTACACCGTCTCGATGCACCCGTTCGCCAGCACCTGCCGCGCCAACGCCTCCAGCCGCGCCGTCGTCATCTCGCCAACGATGGCATAACGCCACGCCGTGCGCACCTCCGCCAGCCGCCCCGCCCGGCCGCGCCCCGCCAGCAGTTCCCCCGCCGCCGCAAGCACGCTCTGCGCCACCGGGTCCATCACCCCCGGTTGAAGATGCACTTCCACCAGCCCCTGCGAAACCGCGGGCCATTCCGCCCGGTCCGCGCAGCTCCACCGCTCGATCACCGGATCGCAAAGCAGTTCGCACGCGACAAATTCCGCATCGGATTCACCCAGTTCCCCGCGCAACTGGTAAAGCCGCGTCGACCGAACACCCGCCACCTCCTCGAAATCCGCCTGCCGCGCAGCCGCGAGCACTTCGCGACCGCGCGCGTCATCCTCAGGCCGAACAGCCGCGATTTCGATCTGCCAGATGGCCTGCGTCCGCGTCATGCGTCGTCACTCTGCACGGGCTGTCGTCGCCATGATTGGATAAGCCCGACCTGCGTGCCGAATTCGCCGACGATCGGGAACGCGCGGATTCTAAAGGAGTGCGCCTATCAATGCGACCGGATGCGTGGAATAGGAATAGGCATGTAACCCGGATGGGTGCCATGGCCACGCTAGCGTGGCCAGGTGATTCGCAGAATGCGCTGTGAAATGCGCCGCGAATTGCGCCGTGAATTGCGCCGTGACCTCAATCACCCAGCGTCGCAGCCATCGCCCCAATGAGGGCATACGACCCGTCGCCCGGCTCATGCCCCGGACACGTGTGCTGCTCAAGCAGAAAGTACTGTTCGCCAGCCAACTCCGACGGCTTCACGTTCGCCCGCATGATTTCCGCCGACGGCTGCGGCAACATCCGCGCCACCGTCGCCTCATCGGGATGGGTAAAGCCGAGCGTATGCCCGATCTCATGTGCCGTCGTGTTCGCCACCACGTTGACCCATTGATCGAACGTCAGCGGCGGCATTCGCGACGCCAGCGCCCCACCCCAGATCACCGCTGAATCGTCGCCATGCGCGTTGCACGGATCAAAGCTCGATTGCCCGATGTGCCGAGCTTCCTCCGCAGGCGAATCGCCCACCAGGTGTACCAACGTCGCCCCGGAGATCATCTCCCCAGGGCTGGTAACCACCGTCACATCCTGCGGCTCCAGGTCGCATAGAATCACCTGTACGCGGCTGAGGACAGCCGCCTGGAACCGCTCGCTCAACTCACCATCGTTCAGGGAATCGTCCGAGAACCGCAGGGAATGCACGTCAAATGCAGCCAGTCGGCGATCGCCTGTCTGCCGGCTTTGGCCGCCCTCCCAGACCAGCACAACCAGCGTATTCGCGTCCTGGGGCTCGGGAGCGGCCTCGCAGGCCGACGGGCCGGTCAGGCGGGCCGCCGCGTCCTCGGTCGCGCCACACCCAGCCAGGAGGGCCCCAGCCGCCAGCAACGCCGCCGCCATGGCCGCCACGATCGCACGTCCGTGCATCTTTTCCGCCCCTCCACAAGGAGCCAACCACCCGCGAATGCCCCGGGTAGCCGGCTGGAGACGTCGCCAACCTGCACTATTCACTTATTCCGGTACGCTCCCCCCATGTCAATCGCACTGCCCCTGCGCGTCAAGCCTCCCACCCGGCGCGGTGCCATTCTCGGACCTCAAAGCGTAAAAATACGTCGAGGCCCGGCGCTCCCCCCACGAACACGCCGGACCTCGCAACTAACCTGGTTGTTCTGTCCTACCGCCGAATGCCTTCCGCAATCATCTCCGCGACATCGGGCTTGGTGCCATTTTCCCGCGACGCCACCCGTCAGAACCCCGGAAGCAAGTCCGGGGCAGGATTCCAAGGATGTTCGTTCAGCCCGTCCGTCGCCGAACGTATCGGGGGATCTCGCCGCTCCATCGCACGCCGCGACGCGCCCCTCATCCTATCCTTTTAGATTTCCCAACCGCAGCGCCAGCATCAGCAGCATCAGCGCCCCCATCGGCACGATACCCACCGCGCCGCACCCGGCCGCCGCGTCATCTTCATCGAGCACCAGCCCCGCCGAAAAATTCGCCCGCACGTCCAGGCTGTCATTCATCGTCAGCACCAGCGTCGCGTCCATCGGGTCCGCGCCCTCGGGCAGATCGCCAGACCACCCCGCGAACACAAAACCTTGACCCGCGTATGCATTCAGCGTTACTTGCTGCCCGTCGGCGTAATCAAACAGCGCCGGCTCACGCACGATCGAACCCGCGCCCGACGGTTCGACGAACGCAGTCAACTGGTGCAGTTCCGTGCCCTCGGGAAACGAAATCTCCTGGAACACCGCGGTCAGCTGGGTGTTGTCGTTGAGCTCAAACGACATCGAGCTGTGCTCCGACTCGACATCCCCCGTCCAACCCACGAACTGAAAGCCCGGCTCAGGCGTCGCCGTCACCGTCACCTCCACCCCGGCGACAATGTCGGCGGAATTCGGAAACGACGCGACCCAGCCACTGCCAGCCGGTTCAACATTCAGCGTCAGCGCCGGCTGGGCCAACGCAGGTAGCGCGGCGGAGGCCAGCGCGATACAAAATCCCGTCTTGATCAACGTCCGCACGATCATGGTCTCACTCCCTCTGCTGGAAAGCATGCGGTCCAGCGCCCCCACCTGTCGGAGCTGCGGGAACCCCGGCCCGGGACTCCGTCGCCCGGACCGCCTCGCGCTTCTCTTCCCAGTCCTCAACCGCAGCCGCTTGGCCCGTACCCGCAACTTCAGAACCCCGGACGCCAGTCCGGGGCCCATCCGCGGAAACGCATGCGCTTCGTCTGCACCGCACCGGATGGCGGTGGTACGGGTTGTCCCATCGGCGTTGGGGCCTTCAGACTGGCGCCGCGCTTTGCCTGTCGCGTCGCCGGCCATACTGCCTCCGGGCAGAGGTTACAATACATTCCGGCAGGTCAAATCCCCGCCCTTCGGCAAAACCACCACGCTGAACGCGTTCACCCGCAGCGCACAGCCAGTGCCCCCGGTGGGCGATAACCTCCCCAAAAGCGCAGCTTCCGCGCATGCGCGGCGCGCAGGAAAATGCCCGGCGAGCAACTGTCTCGCCGGGCCTGGTATGCAAATACTCGCTTCAGCGGCAACCTCGCCGCCGATGCGTTACAGACTAGAACGCGTCGTAGTTGCCCGCGGTGAAGTCGCCGAGGAATCCGTCCGCGTCGGAGTCGTTGTCGATGTCCTCGAACACCGCCAGCAGCACGCCACCACCCGCGACGCTTGAATCCGCGTCGATGTACAACTCGACTCGATTACTTGTCTCGTTGAAGAACAGCAGGGCATAGTCCAGCGTCGCGGGAGTCGCGGCTTCGACTGCGGCCTCGGCCGCGGCGAAGCTCGGGTAACCGGCGCCGGCGGAGTCCACGATGAAGCTATTGTCCTTGTTCGGCAGCGTCTCGATCGACACCAGGGCGTTTTCGACCAGGTCCTCCGCCACGCCGCCGCCCGCGGTCGCCACATTAATATCGAGGATGTCGTTGCCGTTGCCGACGGTAAAGCCCTCGATGACGTCTGCGTCGGTCGCATCGACGTTGTCGCCGTCGAACTGGAACGTGTCCGAACCGGACCCGCCGTCGAGTTCGTCGATTCCGTCGCCGCCGCGGATGTGGTCGTCACCTTCGCCTCCGCTGATGAAGTCATCGCCAACGCCGCCAACCAGGAAATCGTCTCCATCGTTACCGAGGAGAATATCGTCGCCTGAGCCGCACGTCAGACCATCGTTCCCATCGCTGCCGATCACCTCCGCGTCTTCAATCGAATTGGCGATGTTCAGAGTCACGCCACCGACCGACCCTTCGGCGTCTACCGTGCGCACGGCGTCGCTCTCGATCGCGTTGATCGTAAAAGTCTGCTCACCAGGATTGTCAATGGTCAGCGTTTCGAGGTGCACGCCGTTAAGGGCCGTCAAGGTAACGTCGCCACCGTCTTGGATGGCGACACTGACGTGCTCAATCGCGTCGATGTCCAGCAGATCGGCGACAACCGAGCGGGAATTGGCGTCCAGATTTTCGCCTTGGTTGTGGAAGCGGATCTCGAACGCGTCGTTGCTGCCGCCGGCACCCACGAAGTCGATGCGGAGATTATCGTGGTATTGATCGGTATCAGCCCCGTCGCCGCGGTATTCGATGCCAAAGCCAAGAGCCGCGTCGTCCAGCGTAATCGTGTCTGGGGTCAGCGCCGCGCCTTGGCTCTCCACCCGCAACGTAGTCAGCGGATCAAAACCGCCGATATCCAGCGTGAAACTCTCGGCGTTGCCGTCGTCATCACCCTGCACGCTGAGAATCTCCGCGTTGCTCACACTCGCCGGCTGATTGACGCTCGCGTCGAGCGTCACCGCAACCACGTCGCCGTCACCGGGCCCCATGTCCACCACGTCCTCATCGGTGAACTCGCCGGTCCTGAAGATGACCGTGTCATTACCGCCGCCCATGGTGACGGTCACATCAGCATCAAACATCGGCATGGAAATATCGCCCGTTGCGGCTGATCCGTCCACAGTAACCGCCCCCTCAACTGGCATTAGCGTTTCGAGCGAGCCATTGCCGGCAATGGTCAAGTGCGCCGCATCATAGGAGAAAAACTGACTCAAGAAGTTGTCACCAGTCAGGTTGAGGTTGATGTTTTCGAAGCCGTCATTGTTGCCGTCGCTGACCTCGAAAAAGTTGCCTTCGGCATTGTCGAGCAGGATGGTCACCGAGTCGTCGGCGCCGCTGACCAGGTCATTGTCCACGAACACGTAAAAGTATGAATCGCTGCCGAGGCCACCACCACCGGTGAAGCCAAAGTCAGCCAGTTCATTGACTTGGGTGAGGGTAACTTCTTCGGTGCCGCGGTCATACCAGAGTTGTGTGTAGCCGGTCCAACCTGTGGCGGCGATTTCCTGGCTGCTAAACGTGTTCCGCACGAAGATTCGCTCGATCGCGGTCAGGTCCACCAGATCATTCTCATCCGCCGTGAAGACCAGATTCGCCCGATCGTTCCCCGCGCCGCCGTCGGCTGAATCGCCCGGGTTGTAGGTGTCGTCATTCGCGGTGAACGTGTCATCCTGGTCCGTGCCCACCAGCGTGTCGATGGCCGTGGTGAACACGAAGTTCGAGCCGGGGTTCGATATCGCTTCACAGGCGTCGGTCGCCTCAACGCAGTTCGGCGTAGCCGGCGTCGCCGCGCACGGGCTGCCCGCATGGCCGCATACCGCAGTCGATCCGCTGGTGTCGCAGATCTCCTCGCCGTTGCAGAACAGGCCGTCGTCCGGACAGTCGGCATCGCTCGTGCACGCAACGGGCGGCGCTGCGCACACGCTCGCCTGGCACGTCTCCGGCGCCGGGCAATGCGCATCCGTCAGACACTCGACGCAGCCATCCGCCGCCTCGTCACATTGCGATGCGCTTGGCGATGCCGCGCAGGGATCGCCTGCGGACACACACGCCGCAGCCGCTCCACTGGTGTCGCAGGTCTCCGCGCCGTTGCAGAAAAGGCCGTCGTCGCAGTCGGCGTCATCAATACACGCGACGCACGAACCGTCAGCCGGGTCGCACACGTCCCCCCCGCTGCATGACACCGGTTCATGCGTACACGAAAACCCCTGCGAAGAGGTATCCGGCGTGCAGACATCCGTCGTACAGGCATTGCCATCGACACAGGGGTCACCGTTACAGGGATCGGGTGACGCCGTCTGACATCCAGGAAACACCACCACCATCCAGGCCAGGATCAGCACAGCCGGCAGCGTCCGTTCACAGAACCCCCAACCCCGCCGTCCAGAAGCACTTCTGTTCCATCGCATCATGGGTCAGCTCCATCAAGCGTTCAAAGGGCCTCACGCCGGCGAAAGCGATCTTGATCGCAATTCCAGCCCGCGCAGATCGACCCAGCCAGAAAAACCCGGCTAATCGAAGGACGACAAACCCCCGGATTCATCACGCCCGAAGGCTGATGCAACCACCGCCCCGCATTCAGGGCTGGAATTAAGTCAAAAAGGCTCGGCGAGCACATGGCTCGCCGGGCCGGGGATGAACCACCTTCCTTCGGCGGAAGTTCCACCGCCGAATTGTCACGGCCTAGAACGCGTCGTAATTCCCCGCGGTAAAGTCGCCGAGGAATCCGTCCGCGTCGGAGTCGTTGTCTATGTCCTCGAACGCCGCCAGCAGCACGTTTCCGCCGGCCACGTCCGAGAATTCGTCGATGTGCAGCTCGATGCGGCTGTTGGTCGTGTTGAAGAACAAGAGCGCGTAGTCGTTGGTTCCGGCGTTCGCCGCTTCGACGGCAGCCTCAGCCAGCGCGAACGTCGCGTAACCGGTGCCGGCTGCGTCAACAATGAAGCTGTTGTCCGCTGAAGTCGCGATGGTCCTCAGCGCACCGTCCGTCAGGCCGCCCACCGCGCCACCACCAGCGTCCGACACGTCGATCGCGAGGATGTCGTTGCCGCCGCCGACCGTGAAACCCTCGATGAAGTCGGCATCGGTATCGTCGGCGTTGTCACCGTCGAATTGGAACGTGTCGGCGCCGGCTCCGCCGTTCAACTCATCTATGCCGGCGCCGCCGCGAATGCGGTCGTCACCTGCGCCGCCGTTGATCGTGTCTGCACCTCCGCGACCGCGAAGGCTGTCATCGCCGTCGCCGCCGTCGAGCGTGTCATCGCCGGCGCCGCCGTTCAGACTGTCATTGCCGTCGCCGCCGGTCATTTCGGCGTCCTCGGTCGAGTTGAAGATGTCCACAAATACACCACTCTCTCCCGCGAGGCTCGAGATTTGCACGGAGGACACAACCGTGCTTTCCAGCGGGTCGATGATGGTCAACCCCTCCTTCCCCTGACTGTCGATCGTCAATGTCTCGATGTCCCCGCCAATCAGTGCGTTCCACGTGTGCGTCCCGCCGTCCTCCAGGATGATGACAACATGCTCGATTTCATCGATGTCCAATGTGTTGAATTCCACGACTGGGGTCAGATTCTCGTCCAGGCTTGTGCCGCGGTTGTGGACGTTCACCACCAGCGTGTCATCATCGCCGCCCGCGCCGACGAAATCGAAGCGCATATTGTCAAAAAACTGATCTTCGTCTTCTCCCGTGCCGCGGTACTCAATGCTGAAACCAAACGCCGCATCGTCAAGTGTGATCAAATCCGGCGATAACACCGCGCCATGGCTTTCGACGCGCACAATATCCAGTGGATCGAATCCTCCCGAATCGAGCGTGAACGATTCAGTGGTGCCATCCTCGTCGCCCTGCACGCTGAGGATCTCCGCGTTGCTCACACTCGCCGGCTGATTGACGCTTGCGTTGAGCGTCACCGCGACCACGTCGCCGTCGCCGTCGCCCATGTCCACCACGTCCTCATCGGTGAACTCGCCGGCCCCGAAGATGACCGTGTCGTTACCGCTGCCCATCGTCACCGTCATGTCCAGGCCATCGGTCATGAACAGGCTGACATCCCCGGTCGCCGCCGAGCCGTCGATGGTATCGACGCCGTTGATCTCATACCCCAGCTCAAGCGAGCCGTCGCCGATGAAGGTTGCCGTTCGTGAGTCTCTGAAGAAGGATTCATTCAGCCGGTTTTCACCAATCAGGCTGAACGTGATGTGTTCAAAGCCATTGACGTTGCCCCCGCTCACCTCAAAGTAGTTCCCATCCGCGTTATTCAACACCACCGTCAAAGCATCTTCCGTACCGTCGGCCAGGTCCGTGTCCACCCACACCGTGAAGCGGGAATTGCTCGAAACGCCGTCACCGCCCGTGAATCCGAACACCGCCAGTTCGTTGACCCCGTCGATCCTCAGTTCCGCGGTGCCGCGGTCGTACCAGATCTCGTCGTATCCGGTCCATCCGCTCGCGTCGATCGGCTGGTTGAAAAACGTGTTGCGCACGAAAATCCGCTCGATCGCGAACAGGTCCACCAGGTCATTTTCATCCGCGGTGAAGACCAGGTTCGCCCGGTCATTCCCCGCGCCGCCATCGGCTGAATCGCCCGGATTGTAAGTGTCATCGTTCGCCGTGAACGTGTCGTCCTGGTCCGTGCCCACCAGCGTGTCGATGTCCGTGGTAAACACGAAGTTTTCGCCCGGATTCGATATCGCTTCACACGTGTCGGTCGCCTCGACGCACGTCGGAGTGTCGTCCGTGCACGGGCTGCCCGTATGGCTGCACACCGCAGCCGGACCACTGTCGTCGCAGATTTCATCACCATTGCAGAACAAACCGTCATCCGGACAGTCCGCATCGCCCGTACACGCGACGGGCGGCGCTGCGCACGCGCCGGCCTGGCAAGTCTCCGGCGCCGGGCAATGCGCATCGGTCAAACACTCGACACAGCCATCCGCCGTTTCGTCACACTGCGGTGCATTCGGCGAGGCCGCGCAAGGATCACCCGCCGACACGCACGCCACAGCCGCCCCGCTGGTGTCGCAGGTCTCCGCGCCGTTGCAGAACAGGCCGTCGTCGCAGTCGGCGTCGTCAACGCACGCCACGCACGAACCGTCAGCCGGATCACACACGTCCCCCCCGCTGCACGACACGGGTTCATGCGTACACGAAAACCCCTGCGAAGAGGTATCCGGCGCGCAGACGTCTGTCGTACAGGCGTCGCCATCACCGCAAGGGTTGCTGTCGCACGGATTTCCCGGAGACGCCGTCTGGCACCCGGAAACCGCCACCACCAGGGCCACGATCAGCACCACCGGCAACCCCCCGCCACCAATTCTCCGAACTCGCCACGCCCAATTACTTCGGTTCCATCGCAACATGGGTCAGCTCCATCAAGCGTTCAGAGGGCCCCACGCCCGCGGAAGCGCTGTCAATGGCACTTCCAGCCCGCGTGGATCGACCCAGCCGGAAAACCCCGGCCAATTCCAGGACGATAAAGCCCGAGATTCATCACGCCTGAAGGCTGCCGGGAATCTCCCGCAACGGAGGCGGGCGGCTGACCCATAGAAAAAGGCCCGGCGAGCACAGGGCTCGCCGGGCCTGGGATGTACAACCTTGCTTCGGCGGAAACTTCACCGCCGAAGTGTCTCGGGCTAGTACGTGTCGTAGTTGCCCGCGGTGAAGTCGGCGAGGAAGTCGTCGGCGTCACCGTCGTTGTCGATGTCTTCGAACACCGCCAGCAGCACGTTGCCACCCGCCGCGCTGGAGTCAGCGTCGATGTGTAGCTCGATCCGGCTGTTGGTCGTGTTGAAGAACAACAGGGCGTAATCCAGCGTCGCCGCGTTCGCCGCCTCGACAGCCGCCTCAGCAGCCGCGAAGTTGGCGTAACCCGTGCCCGCCGAATCCACGATGAAGCTGTTGTCCGCCGCACCAGCGATATTCACCAGGGCGCCGTCCGTCAGGTTCGCCGCCACGCCACCGCCCGCAGCCGACACGTCGATCGCGAGGATGTCGTTGCCGCCGCCGACCGTGAAGCCTTCGATGAAGTCCAGGTCGGTCGCGTCGACGTTGTCACCGTCGAACTGGAAGGTGTCCGCACCGGCACCGCCGTTGAGTTCATCCAGGCCGTCGCCGCCGCGGAGGGTGTCGTCGCCGTCGCCGCCGTTGATGGTGTCCGCGCCGTCGCCGCCATCCAGGAAATCATCGCCGGCGCCGCCGTTGAGCGTATCCTCGCCAGCTCCCGCGGTCAGGCTGTCATCGCCCTCGCCGCCGGTCAACTCGGCGTCTTCCGTCGAGTTGCTGATGTCCACCGACACGCCGCCAACCGAGGCCGACGCATCCACGGTCGTGACTGCGTCGCTCTCCAGCGCGTTGGTGATCGTGAACGTCTGCTCGCCGGGGTTGTCGATCGTCAGCGACTCGACTTCCTGGCCGTTCAGCGTATCGATCGTCACCGCACCGCCGTCTGCGACCGTGACAGTCACGTTCTCGATGTCGTCGATGTCCAGCACGTTCGCCGTCACCGTACGCGTGTTCTCATCGAGATCCTCGCCCTGGTTGTTGAAGCTCACCGCCAGTGCATCGTCGCTGCCGCCGGCGCCGACGAAGTCGACCGTGATGCTGTCAAACGTCTGGTTGCCATCGTCACCAGTTCCGCGGTACTCCATGGCAAAGCCAAATGCAATGTCGTCCAGAGTGATCACGTCCGGCGTCAGAGCGCCGCCCTGGCTTTCGACACGCACCACGCTCAGCGGGTCAAAACCGCCAACGTCCAGCGTGAAGTTCTCGGCATTGCCGTCGTCATCGCCCTGCACGCTGAGGATTTCCGCGTTGGTCACCGTCGCCGGCTGGTTCACGCTGGAGTTGAGCGTCACCGCCAGCACGTCCTCGTCACCAGCGCCCATGTCAACCACGTCGTCGTCATTGAACTGGCCGGCTGCGAAGGTCACGGTGTCGTTGCCGGCGCCCATGACCACGTTCACGTCTTCGTCTGCCATGACCAGGCTAACGTCACCCGTCGCCGCGGAGCCATCAATGTCGATGACGCCATCGATCGGATCTTCCAGATCGAGCGAGCCGCTGCCCGTGATGATCAGGTTTTGCGAGTCGTACGAGAAGATCTCGCCGAACACGTTCGTGCCGATCAGGCTAAGCGTGATGTTCTCGAAGCCGTCGCCTCCGTCGCTAACCTCGAAGTAGTCGCCGTCGGCGTTGTTGAACGCGAGCGTCACCGAGTCGTCGGTGCCGCTGACCAAGGCCGAAGCCACTTCCACGAAGAATTCGGAGTCGCTTCCGACGCCATCGCCGCCGGTGAAACCGAAGATCGCGAGTTCGTTGACGTTGTTGATGTCCAGCTCCTCCGTTCCGCGGTCATACCAGATCTGCGTGTAGCCGGTCCAACCGTCGGCGTCCACCGTCTGGTTGCTGAACGTATTGCGGACGAAGATGCGCTCGATCGACGTCAAGTCGACCAGATCGTCTTCCTGATCCGTGAAGATCAGGTTCGCCCGGTCGTTGCCCGCGCCGCCGTCGGCTGAGTCGCCCGACTGGTAGGTTTCGCTATTACCCGTGAACGTATCGTCCGCGTCGGTCCCGATCAGGACATCGATGTCCGTCGTGAACACGAAGTTCGAACCCGGGTTCGATACCGCCTCGCACGTGTCGGTCGTCTCGACACAGGTCGGGGTGTCGCCCGTGCACGGGTTGCCCGAGCTGGCGCACGCCGCCGTCACGCCGCTGGTGTTGCAGAATTCGGCGCCGTTGCAGAACAGGCCGTCATCCGGGCAGTCCGTGTCGCTCTCGCAACCGGGGGCCGGCGCCGTGCAAACGTTGGCTTCACAGGTTTCCGGAGCGGTGCAGTCCGCGTTGGTCAGGCACTCGACGCATGCGTCGGCCGCCTCATTGCACAGCGGGGTGGCTGCGTTACCCGCGCACGGGTCGCCAGCCGAGACGCACTCGCCCGCGACCAGGTCGCAAGACTCGGCGCCGTTGCAGAACGTGCCGTCGTCGGCGCAGTCCGCATCACTCTCGCACAGATCCACGCACGTGTCGGTCGGCTCGTCGCAGCGCTGCGTCGTCGCATCGCACGGATCCGGTCCGTCCACGCACGCGTTGTTCGCGCAAACTTCGGTGCCGTCACAGAAGTTGCCGTTGCCGCACTCGGCATTAGTCAGGCACTCGACGCACTCGCCGTCGGCCGGATTGCAGACATCGTCACCGCAATCGACCGCGGTATTCGTGCAGGTGAATCCGCTCGACGTGGTGTCATCCACGTTGCACGAATCTTCCGTGCAGAAGTCGCCATCGTCGCACGGATCGCTGTCGCAGGGGTTGACCACCCCTGGGCAGCCCGGAAGCACTACGACCATCAACGCGATGGCCAGCACGGTCAGCAGCGTTCGTCCGGAACCCGCAGCCCGTGCCCACACACATCCACTTTGGTTTGCTTGCATTATTCGTGAACCTCCAATCAGAAGTTTGGGGTGATCCTCGTCACACCGTGTACGGGACAGAATTTCCATGAAATGCACCAGCGCCGAGAGCGCAAGCCCGTCCGCGCACCACGGAAGGCCGACACCTTGCTTCGGCTTCTACAGTCTTATGGTCTAATCACCAGCACGCTTATCCATTAACCCGCTTTCCGATGACCGCCTCACGCGCCAACCTGAGTTATTGCGGCCTGAATTGCGAGTCCGATGTCGCAGCGTCGTTAGGGTCGTTAAAGTATGTCGCAGCGTCGTAAAATTTTCCGCAGCGCCGTACAGTATTCTGAGGAATGCCGGGCCAGTCAAGCCTGCGTCACGCGCCCCATCGCAACGCCAGCCCCGCCTCCATGCTCCAACCCACCGTGCTCCTGCACGCCGCCAAGGGGCCGTGATTCCGCCCTTTAGACCGCGTTCCGGGTATCCAATGCGGGCGAATTGTAGGTATTGCCGGGGTCAAGTCAACACCCATTTCCGCAAATATCCGCCCACACTTTCAAAGCCCCGCGCCACCCGGCCTGCAACGCCGGGATGCGCACAAGTTTTCTGGGTATCGTCGCACCACCCGTTTTGTCTTGAACATTTCGCATTCCGATCATGCCCTTCTCCCTCGCCCGGCACCCCCATAAACGCCCCGCCCGAACGACTGAAATTCCGCTTAGCCGGCACCCAACACCGCATCCTCGCAGCGGAATCCCCGCCGAAAGTCAGAACCCAGCCTGTGAAATCTCCCCAGTTTCAATACTGAGAACCTGAGCTGGAGTCAGGCGGGAACCGCCACCCCGCAGCGTTCCGCGAGGTTGTCGCAGACATTCATGTAGTTGATGTACGCGTCATACGGCGAAGCAGCCGCGAGCGTCCAAGTCGCCGGCGGGACTCCCCCGGTCGTGGTCATCGCCTCGAGATACTCGCACGCCTGCAACCGCATCCAGTCGGCCTGCAAGGCCGCATCACCCCCGGCCCGGACGTCGGGCTCGAGAACATAAAGCCGGTGCGCCGCGTGCGATTGCATGGGGTTCCCCAGCCAAGCGGCGAGGTTCCCCTGGCGTTCAGTGGTACTGACTATCCGCCCCGTTCGATACTCACCAGCCGGCGCGTAGGCGGATAGCGCTTCCGACGCCGTCGCGAATTCCAGCCCGCAGGCCAGCGCCTTTTCCGGAAGGTAACGCAGAAAATCGAAAATCCCGGAGTCGTCCGGCAGTGCCAGACCAAACGTGGCGTAGTCCCAATCCAGCGTCACCACCTCGGTGTCGGGCCCCAGGGCGGACAGACGCTCCGCAAAATGCGGCGCGGTAAGTGGCCAGCGGTCCCAGGTGCGGTCTGCAAAACGCTCGGCTACGTCGCGCGTGAGTTCGCCGCTGCGCAGCAGCAGCGGCAACGCGCTTCCGACGCTGGTGTACACGCGGTTGCCCGAATCACCGGCAAGCGCCTCGGGCGAACCGTCGCACAGCACACCCGTACAGCCCAGCGCCGCGACCACCTCGGCCAGTTCATCGCCGTAAAGCAAAGCACTGTTGCGAAAAACCGAAGGCTCCCCGCCGAAGAGCCGAGCCGCGCGCTGTCGCTGCAGCCGCACCTGCTCGCAAAACGCTCCGCGCGAGTAAAGCACCGCCAGCGAGTTGTCATACGTCGTCGCCAGCGGTTCGACGCAGCCGGTCTCCGTCAGCGCCTGAAAGGAAATCAGCACCTCGGGCGCGAAACGCTCGAACAGATCCAGCGCGATTCCGGATATCGAGAAGGAAAAGCGGAAGCGGCCCGCGTACCGCCGCGCCAGGCCCAGCAGGATGCGATTCGTCGGCAGCACGCACCGGTTCGCCAGCCGGCGGCAGGCCTCGCGCGTGCGAAACGCGTCGAAGTAGTGCTCGCCCCGGTCAAACACGCTGTAGTGCCGCAGCACCTGCGGATGATGGGCGTGCAGGTTCAGGCAGATCGACGTCATGCGGCTCGCCCCCCGAGCACGATGGGACCGGATCGGACCAGCGTCCCCCCAGTATACCTTGACGACGCCCGCACGTGCGACGGTTTAGCCTATTTTTTAACCGCGCGCTTCGCGACGGGATTGCGCGTGCGCCCTGCGGGCCTGGGCTGCAGTTCCCGGAACACACGCAGGCACTGCTGTGCGGCGTCCGACCAGCTCAGACGGCGGACTTCGTAGCTCGCGCCGGACTTGAGCATCGCGTGCAGCGGCGGGTGCCGCAGGACCGCGACAATCTTATTGGCCATCTCGTCGATGTCCCAGAAATCCACCTTCAGTACGTGCCGCAGCACCTCGGCTGCTCCCGATTGCCGCGAAAGCAGCACGGGCACGTCGTAGCTGATCGCCTCCAGCGCCGCGATTCCAAACGGGTCGGATACGCTGGGCATCACGTACAGGTCTGCGGAGCGAAACATGCGGGCCACGTCGTCGCCTTCGAGAAACCCGGTGAACATCACCTTGTCGCCGATACCCATCTCCTCCGCGAGTTGCATGGTCTCTCCGATGGCGTCGCCGCTGCCGGCCATCACGAAACGCACGTTGCGGTAAACTTCAAGCACCTTCCGCGCCGCGGCGAGAAAATACTCCGGCCCCTTCTGCACCGTGATCCGCCCGAGGAACAGCACGACCTTTTCGTCCCCGCCGATCGCCGGCGGCAGCGCGTCGCGATCCTTGGCGACGCCGTTGTGCGCAACCGCGTTGTAAATCACGGTGATCTTGTCCGCAGGCACGCCGTAGCGGCTCATCAGGATCCGCCGCGTCAGGTAGCTCACTGCGATCACCCGGTTGGCGCGATCCAGGCCCGCGCGCTCGATATCGTAAATCCGCTGATCGATGCGATGGCCGCTGCGGTCGAACTCCGTCGAGTGAATGTGCGCGACGAACGGCCGGCCGGTCAGCGAAGCGATCGCCTGCGCCGCCGGAAATGTCATCCAGTCGTGCGCGTGGATCACGTCGAACCGCTTGTCGGTCACCGCGTGGGCCGCGAGTTCCGCGTACCGGTCCACCTCGCGAAACAGGTCATCGAAGCTCGGCGGTTCCGGCGGACCCGAGGGCCGCCGCCGCGTCAAGACCTCAACCGGCGCAGCGTCACCCGCCGGCGATGCGCTCGCCTGTTCCTGCTGCAAAAAAGCTGAAATATTGTCCGCGACCCACTGGCCCGCCCACGCGCCCGGCCGGCGATACGGCCAGAGCATCGCGTCGATCTCAACGAAATCCACGGCTGGCAAATGGGTCGCATGATAGGGTGAGAACACCGCAGCCGGGCGTCCCGTGCTCGGCGCCCCGTTGTCGCCCTCCACCGGCTCGATCGGTGCTTGCGCCGCCAACAGCAGGCGGTGCGGATCGACGCAGGCTGGCGGCGTCTGCCCCAGGCCGACGAATTCGACGTGCTCCAGCACCGCGTCCGGGCAGCGCGGCAACACGAAGGTGATCTCCGCCCCGGCTGCGGACAGCGCGCGCGTCAGTCCCAGGCAGGCGGTGCCGACGCCCCCGGAAACCACCGGCGGGAAATCCCAACCGAGCATGAGCACTCGCATCTGCGCCCGCACCTTCCGCAAACTGAACAACCGCAAACTGAACGACCGCTGTCTGAACGACCGCTGACCACCGGGCCGGATGACGTTCCACGGCGGTACCGACGTGGCAAGGTTGGAGGTGACCGGGCTGCACCGCCGGTGACGTCGGCCAACCCCGCTGCCGCGGCCCCGCTGACCGGGGTCAGACATGCGCCCGCACCGCAGCGCCGCGCATGGCGCGCGGATGCGGTCGCCTCTGCGACAGTCCGCAACCCAATCTTAGGTCGCGCGCCGGGGGTGTCAATTTCCCCACAGCCGGCTGCCCGCCGCGTCACCGCCCGCCGCGCTCAACCAGTTCCTCGACAAGCCGCACGATCCGCTCGGCGGATTCCTCCTTCGTCGCCTCAATTGGCTCGCGCCACGGCTCCCCAGCCACCTTGATCTGCTGCCGGGCACGCGGCTGACCGATCGTCTCCGGACCGTTGAGCACGATCGCGTCGCAATTTTTGCGCGTCAGCTTTTCCTCGGCACGGGTGTGCGGGTCTTCGTCTTGCAGCGCGAACCCCACTACGATTCGCGTACCCTTCTTTCGACCAAGTTCGGCACAAATATCTTGAGTCGCCACGCAGCGCAGCGCCCATTCACCCGAGGGTTTGGGCGCTTTGGTCGCTTGTCGCTCGGCGGGTCGAAAATCCGCGACCGCCGCGGACATGATCGCCGCCGCGCATCCGCCGAATGCGCGTTCCGCCGCGAACAGCATGTCCTGGGCGCTCTCGACCTGCACCACCTCCACCCCGGGTGGCGGCGTCAACGCGACCGGACCGCTGATCAGCACCACGTCGTGCCCGCGCGCCGCCGCGGCGGCCGCGATGGCATAGCCCATCCGCCCCGAGGACGCATTGGATATGAAACGTACGTTGTCGATGTACTCGCGAGTCGGACCGGCAGTGATGAGAATGCGCACGGCAGCCGCTCCGGGAGGAAACGCGGAATGATGATAGAGCATCGCGCAATGGACGCGCGAATAAGCGACCCCCTATACATCATTCATCGTTCATCGTTCCGCATTCGCCCTTTCGCCTTCGCCGGCAACGTCGCCAGTCGCTCGGCCACCGCCGCGACCAGCACATCCGGCTCTTCCATCCGCCCGGGACCGCGCGACCGGCACGCGAGCCAGCCCTCGCCCGGCCCGAGAATCACAAACCCCAGCTCCCGCAGCCGGGCCACGTTCGCCTGCACCACGCGGTTGGCCCACATGCGATCGTTCATCGCCGGCGCGATCAGCACCGGCGAGCCCGCCGCGGTCATCAGCGTGCTCAGCAGATCGTCCGCCAGGCCGCACGCGATCTTCGCGATCATGTTGGCGGTTGCCGGCGCGATCAGAAACAAATCGGCGTGATCAGTCAGTTGGATGTGCTGCGGATCGTACGAATATTCCGGACGCCACAGGCTGGACAGCACTTTGCGGCCGGACAAAGCCTCGAACGTCAACGGCGTCACGAACCGCCGCGCCGATCGCGTCATCACGCACGTGACGCCGCAACCGCGCTGCACCAGCGCGGACACCACGGCGCACACCTTGTACACCGCGATGCCGCCGCAGATCCCGATCACGACCTCGCGCCCCGCCAGGTCGGCGACCGGGACCGCCGAGTTCTCATTCAGCGGCGTCATCGCCTTCCGCGTCCGCGACGTACGGCTTGATATCGATCTTGTCTTCCATGATCTCCTGGATGACCACCTCGATATCGGTCAGGCCGCGCGTTTCCACCAGCGGGCGCGCGCCCTGCAGCAATTCGACCATCCGCCGTTGAATCAGCGCCGCCAGCTTGAAGCGACCGCCAACCTTGTTCACCAACGCGTCCGATTTCAGTCCTGCAATCATGAATGTTCGTCCCTCTAGCTCACCTTGGATCGATGTTTCTCGATAATCCCCATGATCCGTTCCACCGTGTCCTCCAAGACGTCGTTGGTCACGAAGTACGGATAGCATTCACTGTCACGCGCGATCGCGATCTCCCCGTCGGCCGCCGCCAGCCGCTTGGCCATGTGCGCCTCCGACTCGGTGTTCCGCCCCGCCAGCCGTGCCCGCAGCGACTGCTGGTCCGGCGGCAACACAAACACGCGGATCGAGTCGGGCACCTTCTGCGCCACCTGCACGCCGCCCTGCACGTCGATCTCCATGATCACGACCTTGCCTTCTTCCAGCCATCTGCGCACCGGTTCGCCCGGAGTGCCGTACAGGTGGCCGCTTCCCGAGTATTCCGCGGTTTCCAGGAACGCGCCCGCCGCCTTCCGCCGCGAGAATTCCTCCGGCGAGATAAACTCGTAGCTGCGCCCATCCGCCTCGCGGCCACGCGGTGGACGCGTCGTCGCCGACACGCTCCACACCGCATCCGGTACCTTGGCGAGCAGCAAGTCGCAGATGGACGTCTTCCCCGCTCCGGACGGACCGCTGATGACCACCAATTTGCCCCGACGGCCCATTCCTCGGCGATCCTCCACGGCGCGCGCGGCGCTACTCGACATTCTGCACCTGCTCCTTCAGGCGATCGATGCTGCCCTTGATCTCCACCACGCGCGCGGCAATGAACGCGTCGTTGCTCTTGCTGCCCATCGTGTTCGCCTCGCGCAGCATCTCCTGAGTCAGAAAATCCAGCTTCCGCCCCGCCAACTCCGGGCTGTCGCAGAACTTGGAAAACTGCTCCAGGTGCGACGTCAGCCGCGTGATTTCCTCGTTGATGTCGCTCCGGTCCGCGTACACCGCCACCTCGCGGACCAGCGAGTCCTTGTCGATGTCCAGCTTCGCGTCACGCACCAGTTGCGCCACGCGATCGCGCAGCTTCTGCTGGTATTCCATCACCACCGCCGGCGCCCGCTCGCCGATCTCCGCGGCCAACGCGCGAATCCGCGCGCACTGCCCGAGCAGGTCACCACGCAGCGCCCGCCCTTCCGCGCGGCGCATCTCGCCCAGCCGCTCGAGCGCCTGCTCGGTCAGCGTCTTGACCACCGCCCAGGCCGCTTCCTTTTCCGCCTCGTCCTGCTCCGGCGCCTGGCACACCCCCGGCATCGCCAAAATCGCCGCTAGGTCCACCTGCGCCTGCACGCCTTCGGGCAGTTCAACGTCCTGGATCTGCCGCAGGTAATGGCTCAATGCGTCGCGATTGATCGCGTACGCGCCGCCCGTCCCGCGATTGCGGATTCGCAGCACGTAGGTCACGCTGCCGCGCTGCAACCGCCCGCGCAGCAGCTTGTCGACTTCCGGTTCGAGATATTGCAGGCTTTCCGGCAGCTTCACGCCGGTCTTGAAATACCGATTGTTCAGGCTGCGAATCTCCAGCGCATAGTCCACACCATTTTGTGTGTGGTGCGCCTCGCCGTACCCGGTCATCGACTGAATCATCGGCGCGTCCGTTCGCGTTCACCCGGTGCCAAAAAGGGCGTCAGGCGCTACGGCTGATCCTGTTCACCAGGCGCATCATTAGTCGACCCTTCTTCGCTGCCGGGCGCGTCCGCCGAAGGCTCCTGCGTCGCAGGCGTTTCGCCCGTTGGGGTTTCGCCAACCGGGGCATCCTCCGCGGGAGGCGGCGCCGTTGCATCCGGCGCGGCTTCAGCCGGAACTTCGTCCGTCGCAGCCGGGTCCTTGGGCGTCAGTTCATTGCCGGCCTGATCGACCGGCTTACCCTCCTGAACCGCGCCAGCCAGGCTCGTGCCGGCCTTGGTCGGATCGATTTGAATCGCGCCCGGCGGCAACTGCCCGGGTTGCGCCCCCCCGGGTACACCAGCCGGGGGCGAAGCCGTTCCCGATGCCGGGTCGGACGGTGCGGGCTGAACCGCCGCCTGGGCAGTCCCTGTATCCGGTCGGAACACGTAGTTGCCGAATACCGTCAGCATCAGGTAGACGCCTGCGAGCACCACGGTAATGCCGGTGAAGACATCGCCCGTCTTGGCTCCGAACGCCCCCCCGCCTCCGCCGCCCCCGCCGAATGCCGACGCCAAACCGCCGCCACGACCCTTCTGCACCAGCACGATCATGATCAGCAGCAGGCAAATCGCGAAAATCGCGATGGCCATGATCAACTGAAACCCGGTGAACGCAAGCATCGCTGACATCAGAGGTTCCTGACGAAAATCGGTGTTCTGGGGACACAACATACCCGCCGCGGGCCGAATATCCGGTCCACCTCGGGTGCCTGCCGACCAACATCGCTGTTACACAGCCCGCGGCTGCGCAGCGCGTATGATAGCAGCAAAATCGCCGGCCACCAAGCAGGCCCCGCCCACCAGCCCCCCATCGACATCCGGGCAGGCGAAGAGCTCAGCCGCGTTGCTCGGCTTGACGCTCCCACCGTACTGGATCCGCAGACGTTGGGCTGCCCCATCGCCATAGATACCCCCCAACTTCGCCCGCACGAAGGCGTGCACCGCCTGGGCCTGCTCCGGGGTCGCCGTCTTCCCCGTGCCGATCGCCCAGACCGGTTCATACGCGAGCGTCAGCAGGTTGGTATCCAGTTCGGGCGTAAGCACTTCCCGCATCTGCGATTCAACGACCGCTTCGGTCCGGCCGGCCTCGCGCTCCGCGAGCAGCTCGCCGATGCAGTAGATCACGTGCAGGCCCGCACGCTGGGCCGCGGACACCTTGCGCTTGAGCAGATCGTTGGTCTCGCCAAAGACGTGGCGGCGCTCACTGTGCCCGATGATCACATAAGTGCAGCCGGCGGCCTTGAGCATGTCCGGGGAGATTTCGCCGGTGAACGCGCCCTTGGGCTCAAAGTAGCAGTTCTGCGCCCCCAGCCGAATGTTGGTCCCGTCGATCTCCTTGCCCATGGGATAGAGCAAGGTGAACGGCGTGCATACCGCCACATCCACCCCTTGCATTTTCCCAACAGACGACCGCAGACCCGCCATCAATTCGCGCGCCGCCTTCAGGTCGTTGTACATCTTCCAGTTGCCAGCCACAAATGGCGTACGCATGAGCGTTTATCCCTGCAAGACCGAACTGAATCCATCCCAACTTCTGATTCTTTGACTCTTGACCTTTGACTTCTACTTCAACTCATCCACCCGCCGCTTTCGACCCGGCGCTGCGTGGTCGGCTCCTCGCCCCACGCCGTGACCCGGTTGCCCGCGAGTTGCGCGGCCATCCGCAGTTCCTCCATCAACCGCCGGAACCGCGCCGGCAGCACCGCCTGCGGCCCGTCGCACAGCGCCTTCTCCGGACAACTGTGTACTTCGACGATCACGCCCGCGGCGCCCGCCGCCACCCCTGCGATCGCCAGCGGCGGCACCAGGTCGCGCTTGCCCGCCGCGTGCGACGGATCGACGAACACCGGCAGGTGCGAGCGCTCCTGGATCACAGGAACCGCCGAAATATCCAGCGTGAAACGCACCTCTTCCGCAAACGTGCGCATGCCCCGCTCACAGAGAATCACCCGGTGGTTGCCCTGGCTCAGCACGTACTCCGCGGACATCAGCAGTTCAGTGATCGACGCCGCCAGCCCGCGCTTGATGAACACGCCCTTATTGGTTTTCCCAACTTCCAGCAGCAGGCTGAAGTTCTGCATGTTCCGCGCGCCGATCTGGAAGATGTCCGCGTACTGCGCCACCACGTCCACGTCGCGCGGATCGGTCACCTCGGTGATCGTGGGCATGTTCAGCGCGTCGCCCGCCTCCTTGAGCAGCTTCAGCCCCTCGACCCCCAGCCCCTGGAACGAATACGGCGAACTCCGCGGCTTGAACGCACCGCCGCGCAGGATCGACGCACCCGCTTCCTTCACCGCCTGACCCACTTCAAACAGCAGCTCGCGGCTCTCGATCGCGCACGGACCCGCGATCACGTTCACGTGCGGACCGCCGATGCGGATCCCCTTGATGTCGATGATCGTGTCCGCCTCATGAAACTCGCGCGACGCCAGCCGGTACGGCTGCGTTACCGCGATCACCCGGTCCACCCCCGGCAACTGCTCGAGCTGCTGAACGACCGTGATGTTCTTCGACCCCGTGGCCGAGATCATCGTGCGGAACTCGCCTTCCGCGGCGTGCGCCACCAGGCCGAGATCGCCGATACGCGCGCTGACCGCCTGCTTCTGCTCCGGCGTCGCCGTCGACCGCATCACCACCACGAGGTCCATAACGATAACCCCTCATTGTGTGGGACCGGCTGGAAGGCCGGTCCCACAGTCAAACGATCTCATCCGCCCGCGGAAACGATCCCAGCACGTTCAGCGTCCGGCAATGCTGCCGCACCGCCTCGATCGCCGCCGCGATCTCCGCTGTATTCGCGTGCCCCTCGATGTCCACGAAAAAGCAGTACTCAAACTTCTTCCGCCGGCTGGGACGCGACTCGATATACGTCATATTAATGTTCGCCCGCCGCAAAACATCGAGCACTTCAACCAGCGAACCCGGCTTGTCCGAGGCCATGAACAGCAGCGCCGTCTTATCGTTGCCCGTTGGCTTCGCGCTTTGCCGCCCGACCACCAGGAACCGCGTCACGTTGCCCGGATCGTCTTCGATCCGGTCGCAAATCTTCCGCAGGCCGTAGATTTCAGACGCCAGCTCGCTGCCGATCGCAGCCGCGTTCTCCTCGCCCGCCGCCAACTCAGCCGCCCGGCTCGTGCTCGCCACCGCGATCGTCCGCGTCACGTGCCCCGTCTCGGTCAGCCAGCGCTGGCACTGCGCGAACACCTCCGGCTTCGAGTAGATCTTCTCCACCCGGTCCAGCGGCCCGTTGCCCAGCAGGTGATGCTGCACCGACAGGTTGATCTCCGCGCAGATCCGCACTTCGCGGTCGACGAACGCATCCAGCGTGTCCACCACCCCGCCGCCCAGGGTATTCTCAATCGGCACCAGGCCCAGGTCGACGTGCCCGCGCTCAATCTCGTCAAAAACCGCCGCGATGTGCTTGAGCGGCTCGAACTCCACGCTCGATCCGAACTTCCGCCGCGCCGCCAGGTGCGAAAAACTCCCCGGCGGCCCGAGATACGCCACCCGCGGCGGACGCTCCAGCGAAAAGCTGCCGCTCATCAGCTCGCGGTAAATCGCCAGGATCGTCCCGTCGCCCAGCGGCCCGTCGTTGATCGCCAGCACCTTGTCCAGCACCGCCCGCTCGCGGTCCGGCACGTACGTGGCGTCCCCCGTTTGCCGTTTGAGTTTTCCAATATTCGCGGCGATGGTCGCGCGCTCGTTCACCAGGCGCACAAGCTGCGCGTCAATCTCGTCAATGCGCCCGCGCAGGGCCGCCAGTTCATCGCCGGATGCGGACACGGTCACCTCAGGCTTGGGCGCTCAACCCCGCGCTGCCGCGCGCATGACCCGCGTGATACGTCGCAGGCGGAGCGAAAAAACCCGAAACCAAGTCTATTTCACCACCGCAGAACCGTCAATCGCGCCGCACCTGTTGATAGCGCCGGCGATGCATGTGCTTTCATTGGCTGCAGAAGCCAATCGTGCGTGGATGTCATGATGGGTGCCAAGGCCATGCTAACGTGGCCATGTTCGACGTCGTCCACCGCGAAGTGATCGCAGCCGGTCATGGTTCCGGAGTCGTGTTGCGCACCGCCGCGGCCCCGCTCGCCACATCACTCACGTCATCGCGCGCCGCCGTCAGCCGCCAGGTCACCAGCGGCCCCTGCTCGCCCGACGCCGCGATCTGCTTGAACTCGATGTCCGTGATTCCCGTCGCCCAGGTCTGCGCGGTGAACGACGCCAGCGCCGTCGTACGAAACGCCGCCGCCGTGGTGAATGCTGTCGCGTCCGAGGTCGTCGCGTAGCTGCGCAGCTCGTTTGCGACCGTGTTCCGCTCGATCAATTGCAGCTCGTCATACTGCCGCGTCGAATCTTCGTTCGTGTCCTGCACCCAGAGCACAATGTACTCACCACCCGCGTCCACGCTGACAACTTCCACCGCCGTGCGGATGCACACGCCCAGCCGCGCCGACGTCGTCCGGCTGACCACCAGCAGATCGCGCATCCCCGCGCGCGACGTCGCGCCGTACGAAGCGGCGGACAACATCGTCACCACCGCCAGGCCCACCAGCCCGGTGATGGTCAGCGCCAGCAGCACTTCCACCAGCGTGAACGCGCAGACGTGCGAATGGTCATGCCAACGTCGCCGACGCATCCGAAGACTCCCGCGACAAAGTCGAAAACGCAGTATTCGCCCCGCGCAGCGGAGCGCTTGCGCCCATCAGGTGTGTATCGACGGCAGACCACCCCAAGTTGCGGCCCGCATTACCGGACGCGCAACCCCCGCGCTGCAACCGCCCGCCCCAATGCCTGTGAAAACCCAAAATTAATCTACTCTTGGCGCTCTTGGCGTCCTTGACGTCCTTGGCGTTAAAACCAAAGGAACAAAGCAAACGACTACGCCCGCAGCAGCCAAACAATATGCCCCAATTCCGGCACAATCAGCCGGTCCATGGCCAGTTCAACCGCCTTCGGCGATCCTGGCATGACAAAAACCACCGTGCGCCCGCAAGTCCCCGCCACCGCCCGCGAAAGCATCGCAGCCGGCCCCACCGTTTCAAAGCTCAGCATCCGAAACAACTCGCCAAACCCGTCCAGCCGCTTGTCCAGCAAACCGGCGACCGCCTCATAGGTCGTATCCCGCGCCGCAATTCCCGTACCCCCGGTCAACAGCACCGCATCGCACGCAGGATCATCGCGGTGACTGCAAACCCGCGCCGAAACGTCATCAGGCTCATCCCGCACAATGACATAAGCGTGTACCACGTGCCCCGCCTTTGTTAGCCGCTCCTGAATGATCTGCCCCCCACGATCATCCTCCACCGTGCGCGTGTCGCTAACCGTAACCACCGCGCAGCGCACACGCTCAACAACCTTACCCGTGTGTACAGCCGCCGGCATAACCAAGCACCCCCAAGTCTGACGTCTGACCTTTGACTGTTGACCTTCGACCTTTAACCTTCGACCTTTGACCTTTGACCTTCAACCTTCGACCTTCGACCTCCAACGTCACATCAGCCCCTTGAGCCCCGCGGCCACACGCATTTCATTCACCCGCCGCCACACCGCCGGCTCATCGCGAAGAAATCCACTCAGGTTCGCCGTGGAAACCCCCAAATGTTTTGCCGCGGTGGACACCTGCACCCCGCACGCGTGCAGCACATCCAGTACCTCCTGCACCGCGGGCAGAAACCGCGCGTCGCGCCGCCCCACGTGCAGCTTGTCCGCGCTGGTGATGCACCCCGCCAGCAGCGCACTGGGCCGATAATGTTCCAGCTCCACCGTGCGGCGCACATGCAGCGCGATGCTCCGCCGCAACCGCTTCAGCGCCTTCGCTTTGTTCTCGTGCTGGCTGCGGCTCTCTTCGCCGATCGCCATCAGCCCCGTCGGCTCGTGCCGCAGGCGCACCGCGGACTCGATCTTGTTGCGCTTCTGGCCGCCCGGACCGCTGGCCCGATAAACATCGACGCGACACTGCGCCAGCAGCGCCCGATCATCCAGTTCCAGAAATTTGTTGCCGCCCATGTTGATAACAACGACGCCAGCCTCCCGGCCGCGCCGCGGAAAACGAAATCGTATACTCACTTCGCACAGGATGTCGCGCGCGGAATAACGGCATTATGGGACACGCGATTCGCGGGCCCAAACCCGGCGTTCGCCCGCAAGTGACTCCCCACCCAATCCGATATCGCTGGTGAGAATACTCGCAGAGTTGCCGGAGGAAAACTCCGGCCGGGAGAGACACCCGATGATCATGCGCTTTCGTTCAGTCGCGCTCGTTTCAATTGGCCTGCTTGCCGCGATCGCCGGCTGCCAATCGTCCTCCAACGGCGGTTCCGGCGGCGGTGGAATCGGCGGCGGCGGCGGTGGCACCGGCGGCAATGAAACCGCCGACAGCGCCGGCGGCTTCTTTGTCGACGGCTCGTTCGACGTCGTGGGCGGCGGCGCGCTGCCGCCTCCGCTCCCGGAAGAACAGGACCAGACCGGCCGCGAAACCCGGAGTCACTTTCGCGCCATTCAGGTCGATCCAACTCTCGAATCCTCGGCTGGGCCGAAGTTCGTGCTGTCGTTCGACATCAACAACGACAACCTCACCGACCTGATCACCGGCTGGAACCAGAGCCAGCCCGTACAGATCCACCTGCAGAGCCGTGACGCCAATGGCAACATCTCCTTCCGCACGGTCACGCTCGGCGGAACCGGCCCGATCGCGACCATCGGCGATCTCGACATGGCTGACTTCAACGGCGACGGCTGGCTCGACGCCGCCGTACTCGTGAAGGAAACCGGCGCCGTCGGCATCTGCCCGACGCCCGATGGCGAAGAGCCTTTCGAGGTGCTCGATGACGCCGGCATGGGCGAGATCCAGATTCTCTTCAATCCCGGCAATGCCACCGCCATCCTCGACGGCGACGCCTGGACCGAGGTGCGCTTCACCGCTTCGCAGCGCCCCGGCCGCCGCGACACCGACGTCAGCGACTCGCGCACGTTCCCGGAATTCAACGGTTACACCGGCATGGCCGTCGGAGACTTCGACGGCATCAGCGGTCCGGATATCGCCGTCGCCTACAACCCCGCGCAGTGTGCGTTCTACGGCGACGATCCGGCCCCGTTGAACCGCATTGTGCTTTATCCCAATCCCGGCGGCGGAGGCACGATCTCCGGCGCGGCCTGGACGCCCGTCGTGCTCGAGACCAACCTGCCCAAGGTCAGCGATGTGAAGGCCATGCGCATCGACGACGATGACAGCCTCGACCTGGTCTTCACGTATCCTGATTCGCTGACCAGCAACGTGGCCTGGTTGCGCAACCCGCTCAGCGCCAGCGGATCAGCCGGCGTGCTCAACGCCGCCAACTGGCAGTCGCGGCCCGTCGGACACGTCGACACCCAGGCCAACGCCATCGCCATCGGCGACGTCGACGGTGACGGATTCGAAGACGTGCTTGTCCGCACCAACATCGGCCAAGCTGTGCAATGGTTCCGCCATCCAGGCGCGGCGGACGGTCAGCCGTTCTTCCCGCCCAGCGACGCGGTGCCCACCCGCTTCAACTTCCCCTGGCAGGTCTACACCATGTCCGAGTACGCCATCGGCCGGCCGGCCGGCCTGGCCATCGGCGACCTGACCAATGACGGACTCAACGATGTCGCGGTCGCAGCCGGCGGCGTCGTTTACTGGTACGACGGATCGCTGGCCAGCTCCCGTTACGCGCGTTGGGGGCAGCTCTTCGTCATGGACGACACCAAGGAAAGTGGCACCACCGACGACCCCAACGATCCCGATTTCGTCGATGACGGCACGGTGGTCTACAGCCTGACCATCGTGGATCTCGACGGCGACGGCGCCAACGACATTCTCGCGACCTTTGATCGGCGCACGCTCAGCGGACTGACCAACGACACGTTGCTCTGGTTCCGCAACACGATTCTGGAAGGCAATGGTCAGTGATCTGGGACAAAATACGAATGATGAATGATGTACCGCGAATGATGGGCACCGAGCCCCGGCAACGTCCGGATCGTCAGCTCAACCATTCCGGACTGGTCATTCCTCATTCCGCGTTTCTTACGGCGGCACTTGGGAGATACCGCGATATGAAGCGGAAACTGGCAAGCACCACGATCGCGATCGCACTGGCCCTGGCGGCACTCGCCGGCTGTCAGTCCATGTACGCGGACCCCGGCGACGGCAGCAGCAATCCGGACGACTTCCTCAACACCGGACGCACCGCCACGTCGAGCTTCAGCGCGATTCAGGTCGACCCGCGCGCCGACGACGCAGCCGGTGCGCAGTTCGCCGCGGTCGGCGACTTCGATGCCGATGGTCGCCTGGACATCGTCAGCGCCTGGAACCAGTCGGCGGCTGTTCATATCCACATGCAGCAGCGCACCGCGACCGGGGCTCTTGTCTTTGCGACGATTCCCGTTGGCGGCACCGCGCCCATCGCCTACGTTTCCGGACTGAGTGTCGCGGACCTCGACGGCGACGGCCTGGATGACATCATCGTGCTGGTCAAGGACACCGGGCAACTCGCCCGCTGCGACCAGTCGCGCGACGATTGCGACATGACCGAGAACGGCGGCGCGCTTGAAAACGCGCTCGCCGGCGCGATCGTGCTGTTCTTCAACCCCGGCGATGTGTACACGCAGGCGTGGCACGGTGTGACCCTGGCGCAGTCCCGCCTCGCGGGAACCGCCGAAGGCACCCTGCCCGAAGAGGGCGGCTACACCAGCCTCGACGTCGGCGACATTGACGGCACCAACGGCCCGGACATCGTCGTCGCGCTCAATCGCGCCGAGGGCACGCCCGGGGTCGACGCCATCATCAACTCGGTTGATTTTTATCCCAATCCAGGCAGCGCCATTGGCCGCAATCCGGAAACCTGGCCGCGGATTCCCATCCACGGCGACCTGCCGGCGGTCCGCGCCGTGCGCATCTCCGACGTCGATGGCGACGGTGACAACGACATCGTCGTGACTTTCCCAACGGCGAAGAACGCCAACGTCCGCTGGGTGCCCAATCCGCTCAGCTTCGGCGACGCGGGCAACGTCTACGCCTACTGGCCGACGCACGCCCCCATCGGACAGGTCGCGACCGGTGCGGATGTGCTCGATATCGCCGACATCGACGACGACGACCTGGACGACGTTCTCGTCCGATCGGCCAACGGCAAGATCATCCAGTGGTTCAAGAAGCCCGCGTCGCCTTCGCAGTCGTTCATCCGCAACCCCTGGCAGGTCTACAGCATCGCCGAGTTCGCCGAACGCGCCCCCGCGGCCATCGCCCTCGGCGACGTGACCGGCGACGGCCTGCCCGACGCAGCCATCGCAGCCGGCGGAGCGGTCGCATGGTTCTCGCCGTACGGCCTCAACCGTGCGGCCACGGTGACGAATTTCTGGCAGGAAAGCCTGCTCGTCGATGACGACGCCGGACGTGCAGGCGGTGCGATCGCCACCGATCCCAACGCCGCCAACGAAGCCACCGGCGGCTCGTTGATCAACACGCTCATCATCGTGGACGTCGATGGCGACGGCTTCAACGACATCATCGCCACCCTCGACCGCGGCGCGCTCAGCGGCCTCTCCAACGACGCACTCGTGCTGTTCGTCAATAATCGCGCGCTGTAAACGAAAGCGCTGCGACAAATAAGCATCAGCCACCGCGGACGAGCAATGCTCGTCCGTTTTTTTTGTTGCCTATTGACTGTCTGACTGGCGCAGGCCAGTTGCGCATTGGATGCCTGAGTATTGGCCAGGGGAAATACAGGTCATGAAACGGCAATGCGAAACACTCAGTCTACCGCACTTGTTGCCGACTCCTGCTCGATTACACGCAGTTGATCACGCAGGCATTCGCCTGCCGGTATGGTGCGCCCGCCCGCCAGTTGAATCTGGTAGATCTCACCGGACAACGACGACCGCGACGCCACTTCGTCGATGAACTGACCCGCCGTGGTAATCTCGTCCGCACGGGCCTGCCACTTGCGACGCAGGTGCTGCGCCGCTTCAGCCGCCGGATGCTCGGTCCCGTTCCGGATGAACACCGCGTCCTGCATGCCCGCGACGTGCTCGATCAGCCGTTCAATCTTCTGCTCTTCCGTCAGACCAACCGAGTCGGCAGCCCCCACAGTAAACGTGGCCCAATCCTGTCGCGTTAGGTGATTCGTCAAGCGCTGAAGTGTCAAGCGGTACTTCGCCGCGTCGAATTCAAACTCCGCCGAATCGCCCGGCGACATCGACAGAGACGCGAGCACCACCTCCGCCCCGTCCGCCAGCGAAACGATCACCTGGTTCCGCGTAATATCGCCGATCGTCAGCCGAAGACGCTCGCGCGACCCAGGAACATCCGCGGTGCTTCGCTGACTGATGGTCAACTCGATCGGCAGACCCTCTAACCGCGCCGCGATTGCCGCCTCCGGTATCGCAGGCGAGCGTCTTGTGCATCCCCCACCAGCCGCCGCACAAGCCAGCACGCTCAACAAGATGGCGTTCCGCAATTGCATCAACCGCGAGCCTATTCGCACGATTCAGCGGTTCGTTCCAAGTCTGTTAACTTCAAGTATACCCCCGCGCTGCGCGCCTCGCGTCAACTACTCATGACCGCAAAAACCTGCGCGCAAAAAAATAGCCCCGGGACCCGTTACCCCGGGGCTAAAACGCGCAACCAACGCATTTACATTCGTTGCGATTAGCTACTTGATCGTACCGCCGGCTTAATCCCCTACCGCAAACCCGCCACCCCGCGCTGATACGCGCCAAGATCGTGCAGGTCCACGTCACCGTCGTTGTCCAAGTCCGCCGCGATACAGCCGTTCGATACTTCTGCGCCCGGACCCGACATGCAATCGACCACCAGACGAGCGCTGAACTCCGACGCCCCGCCGCTGGCCGGCTGATAGGACGCCATCGGACTGTTCACCAAGCCGCCGTCTGGACTCAGCCCACCCCAAAGGGTCGCAAAACCCAGAACAGCCGCCACACAAGCCGCCACTGGTAGACCCACCAGCACCCGCTCGTGCCAACGCACCTGGCGCGGCGAACTGGTCGGGGTCAGCAGCTCAGCTAAGTCGACTTCCGTGCGCGCGAAAACACCCGCCTTCTGCGCGGCGAACGCTTCCGCGATCTGCCGCTCGAATCGGGTGTTATCAGGCGTTAGGCTCGACATGGTGGCAGCCTCCTGAGCTGCGGGATGCGCGGTCAACCCCCGCACCCATCCGCCGGGCTGTTCAATCAGCCTCGACATACCATGAGTCTGCCCCACAGCCCTCAGGCGCGAAACTTTTTTGAACTTTTTTGCTCAAGGCAAGCCCGAAGTTTGTCGAGAATGTGTCCCCATCGCGACCGCAGCGATGATTCCGGCATCTCCAGCCGCTCAGCCGCCTCCCGCCAGCGCCGCTCCATGATCAGCCCGATTTCGCTGCAAATCACTTGCTCGTCTTCACTTAGGCGCGCGATACAGTCCCGCAGCACCGCCAACTCCTCAACGCTTTCAAGCAGACTACGCGGGTCGTCCCCCGGAGATGTTGCCTCAGCCGCCGCCGCCACTGCCCGGTCCTCGTCCAGCGACAGCACCTGCTGGCCGTCCGCACGGGCAACCGCATCCAGGCACTTGTTTCGCGCGATCCGCGCAAAATAGGCCGCGGCATTCGGCGGAATAGCCCTGGAACCCCGCCGCCGCAAGGCGCTCACAATGTCGGTCCAGGCCTCGTTCGCCCGGGCATCCAGCCACCCAGGGTCGCGCGTGCAGTGCCGCCGGCCGGCCCGAAAAATGGTATAGCGAATCAGGCGGTCGTAACGGTCGATCAACCCGCGCAGCGCGCGCTCATCACCGTCAAGAAGCTGTGCAATCAACCGGCGATCGCTCGGCCCAGCCCCCAACCCGACATCACCGGACGCTTCGCCAAACGCGTCGTCAGGCGCCCCCTCAGCCTCGCCACCTTCGGCTGGCTCGTCCGACCTGTCCGCAGGCGGCATGTCGTGACCGGGCATAGGGTTATTATCGTGAGCAACGCGAGTGACGGTCAAACGCCCGCCGGAATCTCCTTCATCGAACTGGGTTGCCGCTTCAACGCGTCGATTGCCCGGTAATAACTGCGCGTGCGTCACCTAGAGCCACTGGGCCAACCTCCCAGACCCCGCCATTCGAATCAGCGAACCCGAGACGGTAGAATCGCGAGTCAGATTCTCGGGACGGATCGCTAACTGATTCTGAACAGATCGTGGTCACCGGGCCGCGCAACGCGCGCCCGGATCAACCGCATGACGCGCGGGATTCTCCTGCAACGGCGATCGGGCGAGAACAACGGGCCGGAGGAGAAAACGCCATCATGATCACCGCGACCAGGCCAATGCGTTATTCACGTCGTTCATCACTCTCGACTGTCGTTGTTGTATTGACCGGCCTGGTGGCAGCCGGAACCGCGCACGCCCAGAAAGTCGCCAGCAAGCCCCTGACCCCGGAACAGAAGGCGGCTGCGCTCGAAACGCTGAACCTGGTCAAGGAACTGCTGAAGGAAGACCTGAAAAAGAAGTTGACCGACCTGTTCAACAATCCCGGCGAGCCGAATGTCGAATACGACAAAGTCAAGGGCAAGGATCCAACGCTTAACGACGGCATAAACAAACTCGCGGAGATGATTGGCGACGATCGTGTGGAGTCCGCCAAATTACCAAAGGGAAGGGCTTATACGGATCCCGCGCCGGGTACCAACCACGATCACATCTACATTGGCGAGGGCTTTCTGGAGCGGGCGGACGATGAAGGCCTGGGCGGCGTGCGCGGCCAGCTCATCCTCGCACACGTGTTGCTCAACGAAATGGTCCACGTATTTCAGAAATTCCTGGGCGATGACGCCAAGCAATGCGACGCCGAACGCGACTCGCACAATGCCAGCCTTAAGATCCAATGCATCATTCTCGATGCGCTGACCGACGACGCCGGCAACAACCAGAGTCTCGCGGCGGTTGCCGCGGAAAGTCCCGCGATGGCCGCATACCTCGCGAAGAAAGGGATCACGCGGGACAGCGACGTCCGTTATCTGGTGGGAGAACTGAAGCCTCTGAAGTTGGCCCGTCAAAAGAGCCTCGCGAAAACGTTCAATGCCAACATCATCGCCGGCACGTCATGGGGCATCGCTTATTACGGCGTCGGCAATTATCAAGGCCCTTACAACTACGCCGAAAAGAAAAGGGCCACGTTTCCGCATTCCATCGAGATCGAAGCGCTAGACGAATCACAGACCATCACTTACTTCGTGGATTCCGGCTGGTCTCTCATCAACGCCGTCATCTACCAGAACGACGCCGAACAGGTCATGCTCATGGCCGTGCTCGGAGACGGCGCGGGAATGCGCGCCCTGGAGTTCTGGACGGATATCGACACCGACGGCCTGCCCGAGCCCGGCAGCCCATCACCGCTCTTTCCGTTGACGCCCGTGCCGCCGAAAGCGCCCGAACCGGATGCCGCGATGATCTTCAACGGTTTTCCCCCCGAGTTTGGCGCCGGCGGCCAGGAAGACGGCATGCTTCTGCTCGACACGCAGTTCGGCCGGGCCACACTGATCAACCTGTCGTCGAATGGTTTGCCGCTGGGCATACCGATCGACCTCTACCAGCATCCGATACTCACCAACGGCAACGGCTTCATTTACCACGCCGGCTATGTCGAGGTGGCCCCGGATGTCTTCCGCTTCGTGTTTTCCAATATGCCTGCGGTGGCCCAGTTCGGCCACGTCGGCGGGGTTTGGTTCGACTATGACCGTATCGCACAGAATGTGGTGGGTTCCTCCGGCGGCGCGCCGCAGACGCTGGCCATGTCGTTCAGTCCGGTGAATGACGTCGGCATCGAGCGCCTTGAACCCGCCGAAAGCAACGGCGTGCGTCTCCAGGGCAACCCCGGCGCCATGGTGCAGATGTTCGCAGTATCCGACGGCTTCATGCAGCCGATCGTCAACGGCATGGTGCAGCCCGACGGGGCCACCCCGCCGCTCGTCGCCAATCCGCCGCTCGCCGGCAGCACGCTGTACGCCATTCTTTCCGGGGCCGCCGCGCACTTGGCCTTTCTTCCCCGGCTGGGAGAAAGCGTCGCCTTCGCCGTGCTCGACGAAACGAATGACGGCGCGGCTGAACGTATCCAGATGTCGGTCGACCCGGCGCGTCTGCACATCATGTCTGGACTCACCGGCCTGCCGCCGAACAGCCTCGCGCTGCAGTACGTGTTCGAGCAGGTTCTGGAATTCCCCAACGCGACGGCGATTACGAAGTGGGAGATCGGCCAGCCGCGCATCATATTCTCGTCGCTGCAGAATATCGAATTGACGCCGATTCAGGGCCTCGAGCCGCCCCTGTACACCGCCGGCCTGGTCGACATGGACGGTGATGAAAGCGCGGACGAGGCTGTCGTCATCTACCTCGAACCGGATGCTTCGCCCGACTTCATCGCCGAAGTCTACGCCACCGCGGGCGCGCGCGGCAGCGCCATGGTGTCATCGCTCACGCTTCCCGCCGGCTTCGAACCGGACGGCTATTCGTTCGCCGATTTGAACCTCGACGGCGCGCTCGATGTCGCCACCCGCGACTTTTTCACCGGAGAAATTCTGCGCCTGTTCAACGACGGCGCTGGCGTGCTCGCGATCATCGCCGCTGACGGCGACGTGGACGACGACGGCGACGTGGACCTGATCGACCACGCAGCATTCGTCGATTGCCACGCCGGTCCGAACCAGGATCCACAACCGGTCGCGGGCACAACCGTCGCGGAATGCCTGGAGGCCTTCGACCACGACGCCGACGCAGATGTCGATCTCGCCGACGCCCGCGCATTCCAGAAGGCTTTTGGCCAGGCGCCTCTCAGCGCCCGGACCGCGTCGGAAGAGATCAGCGTGCCGGCTGCTCAATTGCCGACTGATGACGCCCCAGAATCAGCGCTACCGTCGTCCCGGTCAGCAGCCATCCGGCGCCCTGGTCGATGAGCTGGGCCAGCGTGAACAGATCGGGAAACCGATACCAGTTCCAGTACGAAACATCGATTGAAAGCCAACCGACGAGCCCCAGCAGCAGCCCGTGGAACGCGCGCTTGCCGCGCGACCCCGGAATGCCGGCCAGTACGATCGCCGCCAAGAATGCCGCGAGCGCATTGCTCGCGCATTCCGTCCCAAGCTGACGCGGCGACATCAGTTCCGCCGCCCCCGTATCGTAAATCAGCGTCCCGCGCGGCCCCGCCCGGTACTTCTCTTCCCAGGCCCGCGTCTCCGCCTCGGAAAGCTCGCCCTCGGGCCAGGCGGGAAACGCGTAGAATCCGCGCTGCGATATCGCCGCCCGCATGGCCGGCACCATCACGTCTTCATTGGGCAAACTGGAAATCCCCATCTCGCCCAGCGGCAGCGCCATGTGCGAAACCGCGCCCCAGACGAACATCACGCCTCCGCCGACGATCCCCGCTACAATCAGTCGCCCCGTGTTCATGGTTCATTCTCCCCGACGCTGACCCGCCCGGCCGCCGATCGCAAGCCACCGACATCGCCGAAAGAAAAAAGCGGCCGGAGGACATTCCATCCCCCGGCCGCAAACAAATCACCTTGAACACCGCCCCTGCGGCAGCGCCTAGTTCACGATCGTGAACGAGTAATTCACCACCACCTGGCACGAGCTGTCACTACCCACGGTCACCGCGCGCGTCGACGGCAGCGATACCGTGAACGTGATCGCCTCGCTGATTGAGCCGATCGTGTCATCGCTCGTGTGCAGATTGCACGCCGCGTCCACGTCATCGTGATCCAGCAGCGGGCCGCTCTTGAGCGTCATTGTCTCGCCGTCGCGGAAGATGAAGTTGCCGCTATTGGCGTTCACCTCGAACGATTCGCCCTCGCACTTCTGCTCGTCGCAGCAGTCCTGCGTCTCGCACGCGCACTCCTCCGTCGCGCACGGGAACGTGTGCAGGGCAATGTCGCCGCTGCCGTCCGGCTTGGTGATCTGCAGGCTGCCCTCCAGTTCCAGACCGCGGCACGTCGAAGCGTCGCAGTCCCCGATCACGTTGACGTTCACCAGCGTCACCGACAGCCGCTTGTCCTTGCGCAGCGGATCCAGTGTCGCCGCGATCTCCGCGCCGTCGTTGCGGCCATCGTCGTCGGTGTCCGCATCCTCCGGATCGGTCAGGTTGGCCAGTTCAGCGGCGTCATTCAGCCCGTCATTGTCGAAATCGGCGTACCGCGGATCGGAGAACACCGTCGTCGATGACCCGCCGCCGTGGTAGACCGACACCGACCAGCCGACCTCCAACTCGACATTGTCATTCCGTGTGTCGTTGTCGGTGTCCGGCGTGGCTGGATTCGTTCCGGTGATCTGGCTCGGGAACGGCGCGACGTAGCTGCAGTTCGGCGCGTCACTGCACTTCTGCAGCGCCGTCGCCAGCGCGACCGGATCGTAGATGCCGGTCGGGTCCGACGAATCGAACTCTTCGATATCCAGCAGCGTATCCCCGTCCGTCTCCAGGCTTCGCGGGTTGCTGCCGATCGCCCGTTCAATCACATCCGGTATGCCGTCAAAGTCCGTGTCCGCCCGGTTCTTGTCCGAATTCACGAACACACCCGTCGTACCCACCTCCCAGCCGTCCTCCTCTTCCTGGTCAAAGAGGCCGTCGCCGTCGGTATCGACAACTGCGCCCGCGTCGCGGCTGTTGGGGTTAATCCCCAGCAGCACTTCGCGCCCGTCGCCAATGCCGTCAAGATCCGTGTCGTAATTCAACGGGTCGGTGCCGAACAGCCGCGCATGCGCCACGCGCTCGAAATCGTCATCACTCGGCGTGGAATCAATGACGCCGTTGGCTCCGGCGCTGATGCACAGCAGGCCCAGGCTGCCGCGGCTTGCCGGCACTCCGTTGGTTGCAGTCTCCTGCACGTCGTCACTGGATGCGCTGGTATCGCACACGCCGTCGGGACCTGGCGCGATTTTCGCCGTCGCCGCGATCACATCGTCACTCGCCGGCGTCGTGTCGATGACGCCGTTGGGTCCCGATCCAACGCACAACTTCGAGCGCGTGCCCGTGGCAATGGGTGACACCACCTGGTCATCCCCCGTCGCCGTGGTCGTGTTGCACACGCCGTTCGGCCCGGCGATGATCGCCTGATCGCTGTACGGCGCAACCGTCAGCACCTTCGTGTTCGTCAGGTCCAGATCGCCGTCAAACAGCGCGATGGTGTACGTGTCCAGCAACTCCGACGGATCGGAAAGGCCGTCTTCATCCGTGTCCGACCGATTGGGGTCGGTGCCGGCAGTCTTCTCGCCGTCGTCCTCCAAATCGTCCAAGTCGGAATCCGCCCGCGCCGGACTCGGGAATGTCTGGTAAGGCAGGCCTGGCACCTTCGCCACCGACCAGCCGACGCGCACCTCGTCAAAGTCATCCAGCGTGTCGCCGTCCGAATCCACCAGCGTATCGCTGCTGCCGTAAAGATACTCCTCGCGCAGAAACAACAGATCGCCATCCACGTCGCTGGTGTAGAGCAGCAGAATCGAGTCATGCGCACGCAGCGGGATTTCGCTGAAGTCCTCGTTCGGATCCAGATCGAGGTTCGACGCGACCGCGGCCCAGAACTTCAGGCCATCCGTCGTATTCTCCACGTCGCGGATGCGCGTCAGCGCCTCCACCTGAATCGAATTGGTGCCGACCATTCGCGTATCCTGAATGGTCTCGTAAGTGTTGTTGACCGGTGATCCGCCGGTGTCCTTCAGAATGCCGACGATCTCCAGCGCCCGCTGCATGGTGATGCCGATCATCCGGCCGTCTTCGCCGAACTCGCTGGCCGTCGCCACGCGATACGCCTCAACCCGCCCGTCGCCGAAGTCGATCGTGATGCCCACCGTCCGGTCGCCGACGTCTTGCGACGTAAACACCAGGTTGCGGCCCGCTTCATCCAGCACGTCGAAGTTGACCACCTGGAAGATCAACCCGGTCGGCTCGCGCATCAGGTCGTCGATTCGATTCGGGAAAACTTCCGTATTCTCGAAGATGATCGGCCCGCGCTCCTGATCCAGCGGCGCGAGATTGAATGTATCGGCTCCGCTCGGACGCAGCGCCGCGATCGGGCGGAACGTCAGGCCCGTGCCCCGGTCCTGCTGCAGCAGCGACACCTCGATGTTCGTGATGCTGAACGCCAAGTCGCTGAGGTTCGCGATATTCACCGTCGCCTGCACGATCGCCGAATCGATATTCCGCGTCACTGACCGGCGTTCGCTCTGCTCGATCGCGCTGGTCACCGAATTCTGGTATTCCTGCTGCGACGTCTCGGACGTCTGGCGGTCGACTGTCGAACTGAAGCCGCGCGCCAGGCTTTGCCCGAACGACGCCTTGCCCGAAACCTTCCAGCCGGCGCTGCCGCCCTCGGCTGCGATCTCCTGGCCGAACTCCGCTTCGTTCTGCGTCGTCGTCGTGTCCGACGTGCCGATCGTGTTCGTCCGGCTCTGCGTGAATGTCGACGAAGTCGATTCCTCGAGCGACGTCGTCACCCCCTGCTCGTCGGTGTAGCTCGACGTAATTTCCAGATCGAGCGAAATATCCTGTACCGTAATCTGCGGCAGCGGCAGGTCCGCGATCAGCGGATTGCGGCTCAGCTCGTAGAGCTCCTCCGAGTCATTCAATTGGTCCCCGTCGGTGTCAGACATGATCGGCGACGTGCGGAAGAACGTGATCTCCAGGTAGTCGTCCGTATCATCGTCATCCGAATCCTGGTCCAGCGGATTGCTGTAGTGCAGGTTGTATTCCGGATAGTCCTCCACCTGGTCGTCGTCCGTGTCCACGTCGCGCGGATCGGACCCGATCGTCTTCTCCGTCCGGTCATCGATGCCGTCGCGATCCGTGTCCGCCACCAGCGGGCTGCTAGTCACCTCGCGGCGAACCAGCTCGCGCTCACCATGCTGACCGCGCTTGGTCGCCAACTCGATGACGACCGTCCAGCCGCGCTGCTCCTCGGCATCGGTCAAGCCGTCGCCGTCGGTGTCCACCGCTTCGCACGGATCCACGCACGCGCCTTCACAGTCCGCCTCGGCCGCGTTGCACGGCGCATCATTGTCGCAGTCGGCGTCCGTGTCGCACGCGCCGTTGCTGTCGTACCCGGCGGGATTCGCCGAATCGTCCGCGCAATACTTCGGCCCGCACGTAGGCGGCGTGCCGGGAAACAGCACGCTCGCCGGATCCACCAGCAGTTCCTTAGGCGCCAGTGCATTGCCCTGCCGGTCCTGCACGTTCACCACCGTCAGCCGGTAGGTGAGTTCGTTCTGCGACGCCGTGGACAAAATCACGCTCGCGCCGTTCGAACCCAGAAACGCCGCGTCCGTCACCGCCAGGAAGCCCACTTCCGGCTGCTGGTTTTCCTGAACGATGAAATAGTTCAACGGGTTGAGCACGCTGTCGCTCATCGGCTTGTTGAAGCTCACCACCACCGTGCGGTTGCTCGTCGAGATCGCGCCCGTCAGGCGCGGCAGCAGCAGCGACGGATCGCCCTGCCCCGTCGGCGAAACCCCGGTGAACGTGAACGTCACCGTGTCGTGCGCGCTGCTCAGCGTGTTCGGCGGCGTCGCCCGATCCGCGATCGCCGACGACGCGGTCAATGCGTACTGCTGCCCCAGCGTCATCGGCAGCGTGGTCAGCTTCACCTGCGTCTGGTACGAATTCTGCTCCGCACCCATGATGGTCAGCGCCGGCGAAAGCGCGTAGTTCGTTGCGTCGCCCGCGGCCACATTCACCGGCTCGCTGAAATTCACCAGCACCGTGTGGTCGTTCAGCGCAGCCGCCGCCATCACCCGCGGCGCGACATTGTCCACCGGCGGAATCCCGAAGAATGTCGCCGACGCCTGCGTCGGATCGATGAACACCTTGCTCGTCAGGCAGATCGAGCCGACCCCCAGTTGACCGCGCGTTTCCCGAAGCCGGATCCGGTCGATCTTCTTGCCAGCGGGCAACGGCAGGTCGCCCAGAAACAGGTACCCCTCGCTCACGCTCACCTGCAACGTTGCCGCCGCGATGGCCGTGTCATCCAGCACAATATCAAATCCCGCGGAATCATCGCTGGACAGGTACAGCACGGGATCGTCAAGCGTAAACGACAGGTCGAGCAGCCGCAGGACAATCGCCTCGTGCTGCGTCGGCACGTCAAGATCGAACGTCAGTTCTTCATCGCTCGTCGTCCCCGTGCCCTCCATGTGGTTGATCTCGAGCGTCCCGCAGGCCGCGGTCTTCACGCCCGCGCCGCCGGCCTGCCACAAAAACACGCGCCCCGCCGTACCGGCGGCATCAGGCGATAGCGGCAGACTCGGATTCACCTGCACGCGCGCAGACGCATTCACCGACGACGACACCCCATCGGCGTTGAGCGCCCGCACTTCCGTGAAACACGGATTCTGCGGCGTCTGCTGGTAGTTCACGAACTCGCCGGCGCAGGACACGCCCGGCTGAAACTTCGCTTCCAGCAGGCTGGCATGCACCGTGTACTCCACGTTGGACTGCGGGCTGGTCGTCAGCACGACCGTCGTTTCGTCCGCGCCCAGCACCGCCTGCGTGATCTGCACGTTCGCCTCGGGAGATCCAGCCGGTGCCGTGATGTGATACAGCTCCGTCCGCTCCGCGCTCACCACGTTCATCGGACCGTCAAACATGAGCAGCACGCTGGTGTTGGTCAGCGCCACCGCCGTCACCAGCCGCGGTTCCCCCTGGATCGAACCGCTGAAGGTCACCGGCTGACCCTGCGCGATCCGCTCCGCCTGCGACACTTCCTCTACAGTCAGCGCGTACTCCACCGGCTGCTGCGCGTCGGTCATCAGAATGACCCGGTCACCCGTGCCGATCAGCCGCGCCGCGTGGACGGGAAGCTGGCTCCCACCCACGGCCATGATGCGGTACAGGTCGGCGGCTTCCGCACCGGATTCCGCGGGCGAACTCAACACGACTTCCACATAGTGGTTGCTCAGCGCTTTCGCGCTGACCACGCTCGGCGCATCCCGGCCCGCGCCGTTGTTGACGCCGCACCCGCGAACGATCAAACCAAGCACGGCCAGCGCCGCGATGCCCCACCACTTTTTCCCCAACATGCTGTTCTGTCCTTTCCGCCGCTTACGGCCGGTCATTCATCTTCGTCTTCGTCGTCCTCGCCCGATTCATCATCAGGCAGGCAGGCATGCTCGCTCGTGTCACAGGATTCACCGTCGTCGCAGTCAGAGTCGCTCGCGCATTCGCCGAAGCATCCTCCGTCCACGCAGAACTCGTTGAACTCGCAATCGAAATCGTTCTCGCATCCGGTGACGCACTTGCCGCGCACGCACTCTTCAATAATCGAGCACACGATCGGCTCGTTCTGGCATTCCAGATTGTCGTCGCACTCGTCGATCGTGCACGGGTCGCCGTCGCGGCAGTCGCCGTCCGAGTCGCACTCGTCGACACAGCCGCCAGTTTTGCATGCTTGGCCCGCGTCGCAATCCGTGGTGTTGTCACACGACGGTACGCAGTTGCCGCCCACGCACGTCTCAAATAACGTGCAGACCACCGGCTCATGCTCGCAGCCCGTGCCCGAATCGCAGTCGTCAATCGTGCACGGATCGCCGTCATCACAGACCGAAGGCGTGCGCACGCACGTCGGCTGCCGGCAGTCCGGCGTGCCCTTCCAGTCGTCGTCACACTCGCAGACGTTCGGCCCCGTGCACTGGCCGTGACCGTTGCAGGCCCCCAGGTTGCGGCAGTGGAACGATGCGCACGGCGCGCCGATGGTTTCCCATCCGGGGTTGCACCGGCACGCGTTCGGTCCGATGCACGTTCCGTTGTTGCAGTTATTCACGTCTGTGCAGGTGAACTCGTCGCAGTCCTCGCCCTTCCAGCCCGGCTCGCAGAAGCACAAGCCTTTGAACTCGCTGCACACGCCGTGCTCGCACTCGCAGTCGTCTTCCCCGTCCGCGTCGTCGTCCTCGTCCGTCTCGTCCGGATCGCCGTCGCCGTCGTCGTCATCGTCGTCCGCGTTATCCTCGCCATCGCCGTCCATGTCGTCGTCGTCGCCGTTGGGGATGCCGTCGCCGTCGATGTCGTCGTCTTCCCCATTCGGTATGCCGTCGCCGTCAACGTCCGGATCGTCTGCGTTGATGATCCCGTCGCCGTCCGCGTCCCCATCGGTCGGATCGAACGGATCAGCCCCGCGGGCCAGTTCCGACCCGTCCGACTCCCCGTCGCCGTCGCTGTCCACGAAGAACAACGCAGCCGCGATTTCCTCGTCGGTGTGCCCGCCATGGCCGCCGCCGCCAAACCCACCGGGAACGCAGCAACCGTTGGATCCGCCGGCGAGCGGCGGTCCCGCCAACGGACCGTTCGGATCCGTACCCGGCGGAGGAGTCGGAATGGGAAGCGGACGAATCGGCCCGATGAACGGATCCTCGCTGCCGTTGTTGACATCCGTCGGACCCGCCGCCGGACATCCCGGCATCGACCACAGCACCCACCCGGCCACCGCGAAGACCAGCACCGCGCGCAACACGGATGGACGCGCGAATGACCTGCGACGCCCTGAACTTGAAAACCTCAGGGATCTTGGATTTGCCGGAGTCTTTGGACTTGCCAGAGAAACGTTCTGCGCGGCATTCGCGCAGCCAGACGCCCATGCTCGCACGGCAGCCCCCGCGGGTGATCGCGCGGAATCTGCCGAAGACGACGCTGCGGATCGCAAGCCGGTGCACACCACCGCCAGCCCCGCTTGTTTGCGACGGATCAATCGCCTCAAGCCGCCCCCTCTTGCGTACTGCCGTTAGTCCTGCGCTGCCGTTACTGATACGCTGCCGACTCAAGTCACCGCGGACCTCTATCGCAGGCACGAGCGCACCGCGATCGCGGCATGCTTTCCATACACCTTGCCCGCGATAATCCGACGGGCGCGCCCTGCGTTTCGTCCTGAATCCGGTGAATCCGCTCCGACCGGTGAACTGCCATCCTAACAAACCGTCCCAGCAATTGCCAGATTCCGCCCGCAAAGTCCCTGCCAGACCTCCCACATCTGATCAGCCGGCCAGCCCCCCAGAACCACCGGAGGGCCTGCGATCGCGACCACTTGCGCACGTCCCCTTGCTTCTGGACCACGACCGGATCAACAATACCCGGCATCACCAAGCGATCGCGCCTGGCGAACCGGAAATGAACCCCGGCGGAAATCTGGCTTGAGCAAACGGGAGGAGGACGCGCGGTCACGCGCCCGGACGCGAGCAAGCCGGGAAGCCGCGAACCCGACGACAACGGCTGTGGTGAAACGCGACCCTTCACGTCCACCCAGAACATCACCATGACCGATCTGAACATCGCGGTTGTTTGATCCCGGCGGCGCTCGGGGCAATCATCACGTACATGCCGCCCCGCGCCGGGCGCGGACATGCTTGCAGGAGTTCCAGACCATGCGCTGGGAAGGACGACGCGGCAGCCGCAACATCGACGACCGCAGGTCCATGCGCCGGCCCATGATGGCTGGCGGCGGACTCGCGAGCATTGTTCTCATCCTCGTCGTCGTCTGGCTCGGCGGCGACCCCACGCCGCTGCTCCAGAACATGCAGGCGCACTCCCCCAGCCGGCAGGTCGCGCCGACCGGCACGAACCCCGCCGACGACAAGACCGCCCGCTTCGTCTCCGTCGTTCTCGCCGACACCGAAGAAGTCTGGGCCCGGCTGTTCCGCGCGGGCGGGCGAACCTATCGCGAGCCGACCCTCGTCCTCTTCCGCGACCAGGTGAGTTCCGCCTGCGGCTACCAGAGCGCGGCAACCGGCCCGTTCTATTGCCCGTCCGACGAGCACGTCTACATCGACCTCAGCTTCTACGACGAAATGGTCCGCCAGTTGGGCGCGCCCGGCGACTTCGCCCAGGCCTACGTCATCGCCCACGAGATCGGCCACCACGTGCAGAAGCTGCTCGGAATCAGCGACAAGGTCCACCGCGCGCAAAATCAGGCGTCCGAGCAGGAAGCCAACGAGCTTTCCGTTCGCCTCGAACTTCAGGCCGATTTCCTCGCTGGCGTCTGGGCCCACCACGCCCAGCAGAACTGGCAGTTCCTCGAACCCGGCGACATCGAAGAAGCCCTCAACGCTGCCACCGCCATCGGCGACGACCGCCTCCAGATGCAATCGCGCGGCGTCATCATCCCCGAATCGTTCACCCACGGAACAGCCGAGCAGCGCGCCCGCTGGTTCTCCCGCGGCCTCGAAACCGGCGACATGACAACAGGCGAAACCTTCGCCCTGCCCTACGAAGACTTGTAGTCACGATCGTCGCCGCGCGACAACCCGTTCGCGCCCCGTCGGCCAATGTTCGTCCGCTGCGCCTGACCCTCATTGTCCGATGATCGCTCAATGCGCAGTTCGCTCGGATGCTCTCCTCGCCGCCGCGGCGGCAGGTCACGGGGAAGACCGCTTGCTGCGTGCACCATCCCGTAGCGCAGCGTGTCCGATTCAAAAGATCGGGACGCAGATCGAATGTGTAATTCGACCTGCGCCCCGAAAGCCAATTGTCCGACCGACCTGTATCGTTTATGGCCCGGTGAGCAACGCCTCAAAGGCAGCGTAGTCGCTCATGTCGATGTACTCATCGCCGGCAAGATTGCCCGCGTTGCAGAATGGGGCCGCGGTCTGCCCGTAGCACCACTGGAACGCGGCTGCATCCTCGAGATCGACATCGCCGTCGACGTCAAAGTCGCCGTTTCCAAAGTTAACGCAGGCATCGACGTCCTCGTCGCACGACGAATCCACGCAGGGCAGGGCGCCGGCCGCGCACGTGCCTTCGACGCATGCCTCGGCTCCGTTGCAGTACAATCCGTCGTCACAGTCGGTGTCATAACCGCACTCGCCGCAATACAAATTCAGAACACCCTCGCCGGTTGAACCGTTCCACCCGCCCACGCGGATGAAATAGGCTTCGCCGACACTGGTGGGCAGTACCACGTGCGACTGTAAGCCGCAGACAAAGTCATCATCCTCGCACACGACCACACTTCCCGAAATCGGAGGACAGGTTCCTCCGGCATAAGGATAAATCCCCAGATAAGTGTCGTATGCGCTGCCGCACAGGCTGACCGTGAGAAACCCGGTGCAGGTGGCTTCGTGGACAAACCAAACATCGGCGAACGCCGAGCAGTCGGCGGGCCCGTCGGTCGTCGCACCGCAGTTCGAGTAGTCCGTGGCGCCCTGATAGACCAAAGATGCATTACAACTGGCGTCGTTGGCCGGCGGTGCAAAACTCAGGTTTAGTGCGAAATCACCCGTCTGACCGCTGAAACCAGAAACGCGGATCCAGTAAGTGTTGCCCGCGACAACGTTTGCCGTGAAGCAGGAGTCGTACGCGAAGCAAGGCACGCCGTCGCAATCATCATCACAGCCGAGCTCGTTGCCGAATGAGCCCGGGCATCCGCTGTGCAGAGACACGATGGTGTCATAGTTCGAGCCGCAGGAATTCACGGCAAGTATTCCGCTGCAGGGCGCGACAAACGAATACCACACGTCGGGCGTGCCGCTTCCGCAGGAAGCGGACCCGTCCGTGCCGGCCCCGCCCGTGGTGCCGAACACAGTGCCGAGTCCGATGGCAGTCGCGCTGAAGCAACTATCGTTTCCTGGCGGTGGTTGCGTAACCGTGATTCGATCCTTGAGATAGGTGGCGTTGTTGAAACCGAGATCGTCGCCATTGTAAGCGGCGCCGTCGGTGGACACGATCATACCGACGTAGTACTGGCCAGACGGCACATTGGGAATGGTCATGCCGTAGTTGGAAGTATTGTAAGCCTCGGCTGAAAACGAGCTCCATTCCCAGTAGCTGCCCATTTGATAGTCGCCGGTGGAGATGATGTTGTTGGTGGATAAGAAAAAGCGAATGCGCACGCCGGCGGTCGCGGTGTTGGAGTTGTTTTCGACCGTGACGTTGTTCACCGTGATCGGGTCTCCGGTATAGTAGAATGACCAGTTGGTCGTCGAGTTGATCAGGCTTCCGCTGGCATAGTATGACTCGACCCCAACGTCCTTGCGGTTAATGATCGGCGTCTGGTTGCTGTAGAGCCGCCGGATAGAGTAGGCCTCGGGATGATGGATGCCGTAGCCGTCCTCGATGATGTTGTTGTAGTAGGCGTGCATCACGCTGATCTGGCTGTAACTGTAGTCTTCTGTGCATGAGCCGCGTTGCATGCCCCACGAGTGCCCGAGTTCGTGGGCGACGGTAGGTCGATAAAGCACACGCCCCGGTTGATCGAGCGTGTCACTCAGGTTGATCCACCAGCTGAACGCGGGATTGAAAAACACGTCCGCCTGCGTAAGCGTGCAGCACTGGCACCCACTCCAGAAAGTCCAGGTGACCGCGATGGAACTGCCCCAGCCTTGACCGTAAATGTTGATGAGGTCCTGGTTGCTGGGATATCCACCAAACTCGTTCTGGTTGTTGTTGCCGTAGCTGCCGTCGTCAGCAACGTATCGGTAAATGTCCATGAAGTGATTGTAGCGGACCATCGAGTCGTTGTTCTCGCCCCATTCCCACCAGTTTGTCGGGACCTGTTCCATGACCAGGAAGAGATTGAATCCGCCGCAGTAGCACAGGGCCGCGCGCTCCCCTGCACCGCCATCGCCGATTGGCGTACTGTGAAGGCCCTCCGCCGTTGGCTGCCCGGAGTCCGGCTTGACCTGGCTGAGCGGATTGTGCAGCGCGGAAGAATGGCCGACGGGTGCGCCGACATCGTCCGGAAGCGTCCACGGGCGCAGGTCGGGAATCGCGCCATCTAGCGCACCACGCGGAACAGCGCCGCCAACGCCGTCGATATGGCTCTTCTGAAGTTCACGGACCGGCTGTTCCTCGAATGAGTGTCGACCTGCGATGCGCAGCACGGGATTCGCAGGCGGCGGAGCTAGCAATGCCAGGCGGATTTCCGCGATAAAATCATCGAGAGTCATGAGGGTTGCCGGATCGTTCGCGCGCAATTCCGCCTCCGACCAGGCCGGTTCAACATCACCCAGCGGCGACCGCGGCGCAGACTCCGCAGGGAAATCCGGCAGGGCAAACGCGGCAGTGCCATTGTCGATTTGTTCCACTTTCTCGCTGTAGCGCAGTTCATCGCCACTGACCCCGGTCAGGCCGCGCCGGCTGGGGGTGGTGGGATATTGGATACCGGTAGCCAGATCCGTGGTGACCTCGAAAAGTCCCTGGGCGCCGCCCACCAGTGGGTTCATGTATGACTGTCCATCGAAGAGCGAGAAGACCACGCAGTGCTGGCCAAGTGTGAAATTGGGAACACCACTGACCGTGAGTCCCAGGTCGCCGACCTGTCCACCGGCGAACGTAAGCACCACACGGCGTGCGGCCTGCGGCGCTGCGTCTTTCCTGTGAATCAGTTGCACAATGTCGAACGTGACGTCGGTGACGATGGATCGGCCCGTCGGTCCGAAGCGTGATTGAATGTTGCTGACGGTGCCCTCAAAAATGATGTCCGCTGTCTGCGTCAGTTCGGTGAACCCGATGTGCGGTTCCAGAGCGAGCGTCGGAGCGCCCCAGACGAGGCACGCAGCCACCCAAACCATCCCGAGTCGCCAATACCCGCCTCGCAGGCGGGACACTTGCTTTCGATCCATGACGGTTCCCTCTCGACGGCGCACCGGCTGGCAGTGATAGCGCGGGGACGCCCAACACAGGCGGCCCGGCCATCCTTGGTGCCGAGTCCACGCGGCAGCCAGAACGGGAATGCAGGCGGTAGCGCCATCCATAGGGTCTGTGCGACAGATTGGCGGCCACCTTCACACGCCGGTATTCATGTTTGCGGGCAAGGTGGGTAAGATGTCCGACGGAGGTCGGAACTCCGTGCACAAGTCTGAAGGGCCACAAACAGACCAACTGCTCGTTGCCAAGGCGGTGCTGGGCGATGCGGACGCGCTGAGTGCGCTGCTCACGGAATTCGGGCCGCGTATCGAGCAGGCATTGCGGATCGGCCGGCGGTGGCGCAACGTCATCGACGCCGGCGATGTGATGCAGATCACCTATCTCGAGGCTTTCCTGCAGATTGATCGGTTTCGGCCGGAGCAATCGGCTTCCTTCGAGTCCTGGCTGCGGCGAATCGCGGAGAACAACCTGCGCGACGCCATTCGCGGCCTCGAGCGGCAGAAGGAGCTCCCGCAGCGCCGCCGAATTGTACCTGCCGAGGTGGATGGTGATTCGTTTACCGGCCTGTTCGACCAGCTGATCGCGACCAGCTCGACCCCGAGCCGGACCATGGCCCGCAACGACGTTCGGCGGGTAATCGAGGCGGCGCTGGCCAAGCTTCCCACCGCGTATGCCCAGGCGGTGAGGCTGTACGACCTGGAGTGCCGTCCAATTGGGGAAGTGGCCGCGGCGATCGGCCGATCAGCCGGTGCCGTGCACATGATCCGGGCAAGAGCGCACGAGCGGCTGGGGGAGTTGCTGGAAACCGCCGGGCAGTGGTTTACCGCGGGAGCGTGAATGCCCGCGATTCGATTTCGCACAAGCTATGGACGACTGCATTCGTTGCCCTGACGAAAGGACAGGTGTGCGCCGCGAAACTCACGCAGAGCAGCATGCCGATTGGATCGCCGCGGCCAGGCGCGAGGCGCAGCGCATCCGTGCAGCCGGCGGATCGTCGGCGGACGGAATCGGTCTCGGGCGGCCGGCACAGGCGGCTTCGCTGGATTTGCGCGACTATGACATTATCCGCGAGGTCCATCGCGGCGGACAGGGCGTGGTCTACGAAGCGCGACAGCGGTCGATCCCGCGCACTGTCGCCGTAAAAGTCCTGCACACCGGACCGTTCGCCGGCGAAACTGACCGCGTGCGGTTCGAGCGCGAAATATCCATTCTTGCCCAGCTGCGACACCGCAACATCGTCGGCATCCTGGACCGGGGTGATGCCTGCGGCTGCCACTACCTGGTGATGGATTTTGTGGATGGCCGACCGCTGGATCGATATGCGCGCGAGCAGGGACTTGACCTGCGTGCGCGACTGAAGCTGTTCGCCGCAGTGTGCGACGCGGTGAGCGCCGCGCACCTGCGGGCGGTGATTCATCGCGACCTGAAGCCGGCGAACATCCTGATTGATGCCGCCGGGGAGCCGCGCATCCTCGACTTCGGTCTCGCGATGATGGTCGATGGCGACCGCTCGCCGGGAACCACGATCACGGGGCAGTTCGTGGGCTCCCTTCCCTGGGTTGCGCCGGAGCAGGCGCTCGGGCTGCGCGCGGATGTCGACGTGCGCAGCGACGTGTATTCTCTGGGCGTTATTCTGTATCAATTGCTGACCGATCGATTCCCCTATTCCACAGTTGGTAACCTGGAGGAAGTGCTGACACGCATCCGCTCGGCGGAACCGACACCGCCGCGGGCGCTGAACGCGCAGGTCGACGATGAGCTCGAGACCATTGCGCTGAAGTGTCTGCAAAAGGATCCGGCGCGACGGTATCAGTCGGTGGGCGAGTTGGCGCGCGACGCGCGGCACTACCTGGCCGGCGAACCGATCGCGGCCAAACGCGACAGCAGTTGGTACGTGCTGCGGAAGATGCTACGGCGCTATCGGGCGGCGGCGCTGGTCGCGGCGGCCTTCCTGGTGGTGATCTCGGTGGGCTTTGTGATTGCCGTGGTGCTATGGCAGCGCGCCGCCCTGGATCGTGACCGCGCGGTGCGCGCGGAGACCTCAGAGCGGTCGGCACGGCAACAGGCGGAGGACGAAGCAGCCAAGGCCCGGGCGGTGAATCAATTCTTGCAGAATGCGCTGGCTGCGGCGAGTCCAGAAGTGGCGGCGCGGCGCGAAGTGTCGGTGCGCGAACTGCTCGACAACGCCGTTCGCGAGATCGACGCGGGCTCGTTGGCGGAACAGCCGTCGGTGGAGTCGGCGGTGCGTGCGACGATTGGGAATTCTTACCTTGCGCTGGGCCGGGCCGAACAGGCCGTGGCGCAGTTCGACTCAGCCCTGGCGCTGATTCCCGAGGCAGATGGCATGGCCAGGTCGGATGAGGGCAACATCCAGCGGCAATTGGCGGAAGCGTATTTGGAGCTGGCGCGAACTGAAGAAGCCGAAGCGCTGGCGCGCCAGGCGCTGGCCAGCATTCGCCAGGCCCATGATGGCGATCACCTTGAACTGGTCGCGGCGCTGCGAACCATGGCGCGGGTGCATCTGCACCAGGGACGCCCGGCGGAAAGTATGGCCCTGCGACATGAGGCCCTGGCCATGCACGCGCGGGTGCTGGGCGAGGACCACGTTGACGTGCTGCATTCGCGATTGGTGCTTGCCGTGAACGATCATAACATGGCGGAAGTTGAAGTTCTCACGGATCGGTTGACCGAACTCTACGAGTCGGGTGCAGAGCACGTTGATGCCAACGCGGTCAGGGTGTTCCGCACGCTGGGCGGTGTTCGGCATATCCAAGGAGATTACGCCGGCGCAGAGCACGCGTATGGCCGTGCACTGGAAATCATTCGTGAGGTGTACGGTTCCGACCATCCGCTGGAGATCGCCGTGCGGATGGAGCTGGCCTTCCTGCATCGGTCCGCCGGCGCACCGGAGGGTGGCGAAGCTGAACTGGCCCAGGTCTGCGAAATCGCCCGCCGCGTGTTCGGCGCCGACGACAGCCGCTACGCCGACCTGCTGGTACAGCGGGCAGCGCTGGCTCTCGGCCAGGATAATCCTGCAAAAGCGGAGTCTCTCGTCAAACAAGTGCTGAACATGAGCACAGCCGGCAATCCCGCCGACGATTGGACCCGCGCGCAGGCCAGGAGCCTGCTGGGCGACATCATGTTGCGCCGCGGTGATTTGGACGATGCCGAACCGCTTCTGCTCGAGGGCTACGCCGGAATCGTCGCCAGCGAAATACCCGGATCGCTGCAGTGGCACGCGGCAAAGCGCCTGGTCCGCCTCTACCAAGCCCTCGGTGACAAAGATCAGGCTGCAGCCTGGCAATCACAAGTAGACCAAGCGCAACCCCCCAGCCGCGTGGACCCGTGACCCAATCCATCTGAAAACCGCGCGGCCCCCCGTCTCAGCGCCGCCCATCACCCCAGCCCCTGCTCGATGTCCTCGATCAAGTCGCGCACGTCCTCAATCCCCACGCTCAGCCGCACCAGCCCGTCGGTGATCCCCCGCGACTCCCGCACCTCCCGCGGAATCGACGCGTGCGTCATGATCGCCGGATGGTTCACCAGCGACTCCACCCCGCCCAGCGACTCCGCCAGGCTGAACACCTTCACCCGCTCGCAGAACCGCTTGGCAGCCGCGAAACCCTCGGCGAAAACAATCGTCACGATCCCGCCCCCGCCGCACATCTGCCGCTCAGCGATCGCCCGGTCCGGATGGTCCTCCAGCTTGGGATATACCACACGCGACAACTTCGCTCCGCCCGCCGGCCCTTTTCCCTTGCCGCGCCCCGCCAGGTGCTCCGCGATCGCCAACGCGTTCCGGCAATGCGCCTCCATCCGCACCGCCAGCGTCTTGATCCCGCGATGCGTCAGGTAAACGTCAAACGGCCCCGGGCACGAACCAGCCGCGTTGAGATACGTCGCGATCGGCTCCGCGTCCGCCGCCCGCTTGCAGATCACCGCCCCGCCGATCACGTCGGAGTGCCCGCCAAGATACTTCGTGCTGCTATGAACCACATAGTCCGCCCCGAGCTTAATCGGCAGTTGCAGCGCCGGCGTCGCAAACGTGTTGTCCACCGCCAGCTTCGCCCCGCGCGCCCGCACCACCTCCGCCACGGCTGCGATGTCGATCACCCGCAGCAGCGGATTCGTCGGCGTCTCCAGCCAGACCAGCTTGGTGGTTTTATCCATCAGCGCGTCAAACGCCTTCGGCGACGGATCGTTGGTATACCGCGCATCCAACCCCCACGGTCGAAAGCACTTCTCCAGCAGACGATACGTGCCGCCGTACACGTCCGCGTACGACACCACCGAATCCCCCGGGCGCAGATTCGCGAACAGCGCGTTCGTCGCCGCCAGCCCGGAGGGAAACGCCGTCGCCGCCTCGCCGCCCTCGATCGCCGCCAGGCACTTCTCCAGCGCCACCCGCGTCGGGTTCGCCGTGCGCGAATACTCGTACCCCTTGTGTACCCCCGGCGATTCCTGCGTGTACGTGCTCGTGATATGGATCGGCGGTACGGTCGCACCGGTGACCGCGTCCGGTTCCTGCCCCACGTGAATCGCCGCTGTGGCCAGTCGCATGTTCCTGATCCTTTGCGCAGAGTGTCCGCGCGCTGCGCATCGCGCGCACCGCACGCGCGGCACGATAACACGCGGCGCGACCCTCGGCAAAGGATGCGCACAGCCGCGCGCACGTCAGCCGGCACGCGCCAAACGGTAGCTCTGCACGCCAGGTTCGTTACAATTCCGCGCCATGGCCACCTCCCCGGACCTCCTTCACGTCGCGCCCCAGCGCACACCCGGCCTGTTCAGCCTCTCGTTCTGGCAGATCGCGCTCGCGGCCTTCGGGCTGCGCCTCGTCGCCGCGCCGTGGACCGCGCACTCCGGCGATCTCAACACCTTCATCGCCTGGGGCAAACGCCTGGCGCAGCTCGGCCCGGCGAACTTCTGGACTGACGGCTGGTGGTGCGACTATCTGCCGGGTTACCTGCTGGTGCTCTGGCTGTTTGGCGAGATCGCCGCGTACGTGCCGCCTGCCGCGCACTGGCTGCTGTTCAAGATCCCCAACCTGCTCGCGGACGTCGTCACCGCCTGGATCATCTGGCGCTCCACCCGCGACAAGCTCGGCCCGCGCGGCGTCTGGTTGCCAGCCGCGTACCTGTTCAACCCGGCTGTCCTGCTCAATTCCACCTTCTGGGGCCAGGCCGACAGCTTTCACGCCCTCGGCCTCGTCGGCGGACTGTACCTGCTCACGCGGCGACACGTCATCTGGGCGGGCGCTGTGTTGGGGTTTTCCCTGGCGATCAAACCGCACAGCCTGGTCGTGCTGCCGGTCGCCGCGGTGTTCGCCCTGCGGCAGAAACTCGGCTGGTGGCGATCGGCTGGTGGGGCGCTGCTTGTTCCGCTGGTCTTCGCCGCGACGTTCCTTCCATTCAACAGCTGCTCGGTCGCGGGACTCGTCGAATTCATCCCCGCGCGCTACCAGGCGACTATGGGCCAGTATGGCCTGGCCACGGTGAACGCGCTAAACCTCTGGTACCTCACCGGCCACAACTGGCAGTCCGACAGTCAAGAACTCCTATTCGGGCTGACCTTCCGAAACATCGCAAACCTGCTGTGCATCGCCGGGCTGCTTGCCGTGATCGTGCGCTACTGGCGGCAGCGACGCGACGCGACCTCCGGCATCTGGGAAGCGGCCGCGCTCTCCTATCTCGTGGTGTTCCTCTTCGTCACTCGGGCGCACGAGCGTCATGTTTTTCCCTATTTCGGACTGCTCGCAATCGCCGTCGCCTGGCGCCGCGCCGCGATTGTGCCCTGGGCGCTGCTCAGCGCCGCGTACTGCATCAACCTCGCCCTCGCGTGGAAGTACTTGCACAACACCGAGCGCAGCACGCAGCTCTGCGCCGCGCCGATCGGAGCCGCCCTCTGCCTGTTCAACCTCAGCCTGCTTCCGCTCAGTGTGCTCGCCTGCCAGCGCTGGGGTCAAGGCTTATTCGACCGCCTGCGGCGCAAGCAGCCGCAGGATCCGGCGCCGCTAGCGCCCTGGCTCTGGGTGCAGCGCTATGGTCGCTTCGCGCTTCTGGGCGTCGTGCTCTTCGCGTTCACCACCCGCGCCGCGCGTCTGAACGATCCGCCCAAGCGCTACTTCGACGAGGTGTACCACGCCTTCACCGCCGAGCAGTGGGTCAAAGGAAACACCCAGGCATGGCTCTGGAACCAGAAATCGCCGGAAAAGGGCTGCTCTTACGAGTGGACTCACCCGCCGCTGGCCAAACTCTTCATGGCCGCGAGCCTCAAGACGTTTGGCATTCATCCGTGGGCGTGGCGCCTGCCCTGCGTCATCTTCGGCACACTGGGCGTCCTGCTCATCCACAGTATTGCCTTGGCGTTGTTCAAGCATCGCGGAATCGCCCTGCTCGCAGCCGTGTTCGCCGCGCTCGACGTACTGCCGCTGTTTTCCTCGCGCATCGGCATGAACGACGTGTACTGTGTGACCTTCATCCTGCTGGCGGTGCGCCTCGCGCTAGGTCAGGGCCGGTGCAGGTTTCTTGCCCCGCTCGCGGTCGGACTGGCCCTGGCTTGCAAGTGGACCGCGCTCTACGCCCTGCCGCTGCTGGGTTTCGTGCACCTGGTCGGCGCGCTCTCTCTGAGCCGCTCGCGAAGAATGAACGAACTCGGCCGACTGCTCGTGCTCGCGGCGCTGTACCTGGTGATCGTGCCCGCGACGTACATGTCGGCGTATATCCCGTTCTTTCGCGCCGGGCACTCCGGGGCGCAGTTTGTCGAGCTTCAGCGGCAGATGTGGTTTTACCATACCGGGTTGAAGGCGACGCATCCTTATTCGTCACCCGCCTGGCAGTGGCCGCTGCTCTCCAAGCCCGTCTGGTGCCACACCGACAAGATCGACGCGACTACCGGCGCGCCGCCGCCATCGGCGACACCCACACGCGCCCGACCAGCCGGCGCCGCCGCGGACCCAACCGCAGACGTCACCACAACCGCCCTGGACGATTCGAACGCCCTCGCACAGAAGCCGCCCGCTCCGCGGTTATGGATCGCCAACGTGTACGCCTGGGGAAACCCCATCATCTGGTGTACCGGCCTGGGCGCGGTGCTCTTCTGCGCCTACCACATCGGCGCGCGCCGCGATCCGCCGGTCATCATCGTCCTCGCGGGCTACCTGGCGTTCTGGTTCCCCTGGCTGATGTCCCCGCGCATCATGTTCCTCTACCACTACCTGCCCTCGCTGCCCTTTCTATACATCGCGCTGGCCTGGGCGCTGGTCAGTACGGGCGTCTCGCGGCGCATCATCACCGTTCTGGTCGTCGTGTCGGCTGTCGCCTTTCTGCTGATCTACCCGTACGTGACCGCCGTGTATCTTCCGCAGGCGCTGACACCCACCGGCTGGCGCTGACGCCCGCGCTCAATTCGCGGGTGGTCGCGCAGCCCGAATGGCACTATACCTCTCAACTGCGGTCCGCGATTGGTGCGTGGTTCGGCCACTTGTGACAATCCGAAAGTCGACAGACGAAAGTCGAAAGTTCTACAACGAAAGGTATGACATGGCGCAGCTCAGCATGACTTTTGGCGGCGTATTGATTCTGCTTGGCGTGGGCGGGTATTTCGGTACGGGACGATCGAGCATGACCGCCCTGATCCCAGCGTTCTTCGGAATCGCGCTGGTCGTTCTCGGCGCGATCGCCGCGCGCTCCGGTCAGCGGGGCCGCATGATCGCCATGCACCTCGCCGCCCTGATCGGCCTGGTCGGCATAATCGGTCCCGCGGTCCAGGCCCTGCCCAAAGTCGGTGCGCTCATCGCCGGCAACGCGGAACGCCCTGCCGCCATCATCCTGCAACTTGTGATGGGTATACTTTGCGCCGCGTTCACCGCGCTCTGCGTTCGATCATTCATTGCCGCCCGCCGCAGCCGCGCCGCAAACGTCGCCTGACGGCGCAGCCGCCTTTTTCGCGCCGACCGTTACCGGGTAAGCCCGACAGCGAGTACCACCAGTGCGGCGCGAATGGACCACGCGATCGTGCGCAGCCAGTTCGTACGCGCCAGGTGCGCCAGCACCCGCGCGTCACGACCAGCCAACAGGCGCTGGTGATCCCGCGCCTGCCAGAGCGCCGTCGACAGCCAGATCACGATCAGCAGGATCATCGCCGCAATCAGCGCCAACCTTCCCGCGCCTGCCGGACTCTGCAGCAGCGTCGCGACTGCAAGCAACGCCTCGGCCAGCATGGCCGGAGCCACGACCCACGATGTACGCCGCACGTGCCGCGCCTCGTATGCAACAAACGCATCGCCCGGCACCGCGGCCAACAGCGGATAATGGACGATCTGCACGAACCAGATCAGCCCGGTCATGAAGAGCGTCGCCGCAATGTGCAACGCATCCAGTGGAATGAACTGGGATTGGAACACGGCGACCAGCTAACATTCATTCATGCAATCGTGGGGTCCGCAGCGGGGGCCATATGGAAACTGCGCTATTCCGGCTGCAGCGTCCGCTCGAGTCGCACAGGGTTGTAGCCCAGTCCGGGAAGTCGCTGAAGAATCCCGTCGTACGTGGCTTCATCCAGCGTCGGCGCTCGGCTGAGGATCCACAGGAAATTGCGGCTGGGTTCACCCACCACCGCGTACTCGTAATTGTCGCCCAGCTCAAGGATCCAGTAATCGCCCTCGAACGGGCCGAAGAACGACACTTTCAGCTTGGCATGGGTCACGTCATCGACCACGCGCGCTCGCCCGGTGATCTCTTCGATCGCACCGTCGAGCGATCCTTTCCGGCACGAATTCACCACCTGGATCCCGCCATCATCCAGAATGGTGTATTCCGCCGTGACGCCGGTGCAGTCGCGCTCGAAGAAATTGGGATATCGCGCAATCTCGTACCAGGTCCCCGTGTAGCGCGCCAGATCGACGTCCTGCGCCACGGGTAGTGGAGCGTACATCGCCTGGCAACCGCCCGCGCCGGCGATGAGGCTCCCGGCCAGTAACACGCTCGCAGCGATTGGGATGCTTCCTGCATGGTGGTGTGATCGTATCATTCCTGGATGCTCCTCAGGTGGTCGGATGTTTCAATTCCCTAGCGCGCTTGAAATTACGTTTTCGTCGAATGCGTTGCGCAGCTTCGCCAGTGCGCGAATCTGAATCTGCCGCACGCGCTCCTTGCTCAGCTTCACGATTTTGCCGATCGCGGCCAGCGTCGGCTTGCGTTCGCCGCCGGAATCGAAGAATCGCCGGCGAATGATGGTCCGTTCCAGCTCGGTAAGCACGTCGGATTCCTCGCGCAACACCTCGTGCAGCCGATCGTGCGCGACCGCAAGATCATCTTCGCGCTGGTACGCAACGATCTGCTCCAGGCGCTCCGGGTGCCGCATCACATAGTTCTGCAGAATCCGCCGGCGCGTGGTCGCATGCTTCAAGACATGCCCATATGCGTTGCCGATCGCGTTACAGGCGTACGTGCTGAAGCGGATGCCGCGCCAGGGGTCGAAGCCGAGCACCGCCTGGTACAGCGCCCACATCCCCGCGCTGCGGCACTCGTCGTCGTCCGTCCAGCGCAAGTCAAACCGCCGCCGCATCTGGTAGACCAGCCCGAGATTCGCGTTGAACAGCACATCCACGAGTTGATCGCGGCGCTGTTGCAACGCCCGCGCCGCGCTCGATTCGCCAAGCCCCCGTTCCGTCAGCCGCGCCAATGAGAGGTTACTTGCGTAGAGTCCGCGGAACAGCGCCGTTTCGCGCTCCGCCGTCATGCGCTCCGCGCCCGCGGTCGCCTCGGTCATTGCCTCCGCGATCCATCGGGTTGAATCCGGGGATGGACTGATCGTGCTCTCGGCCCGAGCACGTTTCTGTTGGGATGCAGGCATACGACAGCTCCTTTCCAAAGTCATCTCATCAAGGTGTCATGCACGCGCCGTGTCGCGCGACAGCAGGCTGAGCGCTTCCGCCCGCGCGGCGGAGTTCTGCTTGAACTCGCCCCGCACGGCGGACGTCGTCATCAGACTTCCCGGCTGATTCACGCCCCGGATCTTCATGCACAGATGTTCCGCATCGATCACCACCAGCGCGCCGCGCGCCGCCAGGTGCTCCATCAGCGCGTCCGCGATCTGGCAGGTCAGCCGCTCCTGGATTTGCGGGCGACGGGCAAAGGCCTCGACCGTGCGGGCCAGCTTGGATAATCCCACAACCCGCTCGCCCGGCAGGTAGGCCACATGTGCCCGGCCCGTGAACGGCAACAGGTGGTGCTCGCACATCGAAGCGAAACGGATATCCCGCAAGATCACGATTTCGTCGTACGCGACGTCGAAAGTTCGCCCGAGCAGGTCAGCCGGGTCCTGGCGCAGGCCACTGAACAGCTCGCGATACATTCGCGCCACTCGCGCCGGCGTGTCGCGCATCCCATCGGTGTCAGGATCCACCCCCAGTGCGCGCAACAGGTCGCACACGGCGCGCTCCGCCTTCGCATCCCCGGCTGGCCGATTCCGCGTAGTCACCTGCGCGGAACAGAGCTCTGCTTCGCGGTCCAGGTTCTCCGAGCAACAGTCCAGTGACGAGATCATTGCATCACGCTCCATAATCGTTCAAATCGTTCACCACATTATGGACCCCAGCCGCCCGATGTCAAGCTAAAAAACATTCAAAACGTTCATTTTGGGTGTCTGCCTACCTAGCCCGTTGTCTCACAAGCAGTTATCGAATTGCAAAACCCCGACTGGACCCGGGAATTGCCCGGAAAACGATGGCCATGGTCCCCGCAGACGTCTACAATCTGTTCAAATCGATCGGATCGTGCGTCTATGCCCGCAACGTTCTCACCCAAACAGGTCGCCAGCGCCATCGGCGTCAGCGAGGCCTCCCTCAAACGCTGGTGCGACCGCGGGCTGCTCACCGCCGTGCGTACACCAGGTGGCCACCGGCGCATGCCCGCCAGCAGCGTGTTTCAGTTCTTGAGGCAGACCGGACACCCGCTGGTGCGTCCGGAGGTGCTCGGCATGCCTGCAAGCACCGGTCGAGGCGAATCCACACTGGAGCGCAGCGTGGGCCACGTGGTTGATGCCCTCTGCGCCGGTGACGAGGAACGATTGCGGCGGGTGGTGCTCAATCTTTACCTCGCACCGCACGCCATCGTGGACATCTGCGACCTGGTGCTGGCCCCGGCATTTCAAGCCCTGGGCGATCGCTGGCAGCATGGCGAACTGGAGGTCTATCAGGAACGGCGCGGATGCGAGATCTGCATGCGCGTCCTGGTCGAACTGCGCTGGGCGCTGCCTCCGCCGGCGGAGGATGCGCCGCACGCACTCGGCGGCACGTTGTCCGGCGACCATTACACCATCCCGACAACCATGGCGGAGGTGTGCCTGCGCGAGGCCGGCTGGCGCGCGGAATCGTATGGTGTCGGCCTTCCGATTCCGACATTCTGCGCCGCACTCACCCAACGGCGCCCGCGGCTGGCTTGGCTCAGCACGTCCTTGGTCGAGAATCCGCCTGGGTTCATCGAATGGGCGAACCAGGCTTACGCGTCCGCTACCGCGCAAGGCATCGCGTTGGTTGTCGGCGGGCGTGCGCTCACCGAAGATCTGCGCCGCAACATGCGCTATACGGCCTTCTGCGACAACATGCGCCACCTGGTCGCCTTCGCACAATCAATGCACCGCCTTTCGCGGGTTTCCGATCAGGACGGCTGATTCTGGCGGGCACGCGTGTCAGCGATTGGCAGCGTCGCGTGTTCCAATTACCCTGCATGTGCCGGCGAATGTGTCGCCGCTTCCGATCCAGGCTTGGAGGCAAGACGTCATGTCAGGCGAAATCGATCGGCGTACATTCATGCACACCGCGGCGCTTGCCGCAGCCGCCACCGCCACAGGTGCGCGCACATCCAACGCTCAGACCGCCGCCAACGGGCCGCGCCCGGTCATCATCGCCAGTGGCAACGGCCTCCCCGCGACCGCGAAAGCCGCCGAACTGCTCGCAGCCGGCGCCGATCCGCTCGACGCCGTCGTCGCGGGCGTCGCCTTGGTCGAGGCCGACCCGAACGATCAATCGGTGGGCCTGGGGGGTTTACCCAACGAAGACGGCGTGGTCGAACTCGACGCCTCCGTCATGCACGGGCCGACGCACAAGGCCGGCGCCGTCGCGGCGCTGCGAAATATCGTACACCCCGCGCAGGTCGCCCGACTGGTCATGCAGCGGACCGATCACGTGCTGATCGTCGGTGAGGGCGCCCTGCGCTTCGCCCGCGCCCACGGCTTTCCGGAAACCAACCTGCTCACCGAAGAATCCCGCCGCATCTGGCTGAACTGGAAGGAATCGCACAGCGACAACGACGACTGGCTGCCCGCGCCCGCCGATGAAAAATCCCAATCCTGGCTCCGGCACGCGCGCAACTTCACCTACGGCACGATCAACTGCTGCGCCGTCGACGCCAACGGCGACCTCGCCGGCGTCACCACCACCAGCGGCCTGAGTTACAAGATCCCTGGCCGCGTCGGCGATTCCCCGATCATCGGCGCGGGTCTCTACGTCGACAACGCCGTCGGAGCAGCCGGGGCCACAGGCCGCGGCGAGGCGGTCATCCTCAACGCCGGCGCATTCTCCGTCGTCGAGCACATGCGCCGCGGCGACAGTCCGCAGGACGCCTGCCTCGCCGTCATGCAGCGCATCAGCGAACGCACCAAGGATCCGCGACTGCTCGCCGCAGATGGAAAACCCAACTACCATGTCCTTCTCTACGCCGTCGCGAAGGACGGGCGCTTCGGCTCGGCGGCCATGCTTGCCCCGTCGGACGGCGTGCAGCCGAAGTACGCAGTCCACGCCGGCGGCACAAACCGCCATGAAACACCGGCGTTTCTGCACGAGCCGCTGCCGGCATGAGCGCGCCGACCTGCGGCTGGCGATGAGCGTGCTATGTCCATCCACGACTTTACCGTGATACACCTCGACGGATCGCCGGTCGCGCTCGCAAGCTACGCCGGCCGCGTGTGCCTCATCGTCAACGTGGCTTCACGCTGCGGCCTCGCGCAGCGCAATTACGCCCACCTGGAACCGCTCTACCGCCGGTACCGTGACGCCGGCCTGGCGGTGCTCGCGTTTCCCTCAAACGACTTCCTGCGCCAGGAGCCGGGCGGACCCGATGAAATCCGCGAGTTCTGCACCACGCGCTACGACGTCACCTTCGACCTCTTCGCGAAGGTGCACGTGAAAGGCTCGGACATCTGCCCGCTATACCGCTACCTCACCGACCATCCCGACCGCCGCATCGCCGGCCCCGTCCGCTGGAACTTTCAGAAATATCTCATCGACCGCGCAGGGCAGCCCATCGCCAGATTCGGCCCGCTCTTCCGGCCGGACAGCCGCCGCATCATCGCCGCGATCGAAGGCGCCTTGGCGGCGCCGATCACCAGCGCGAGATGAACCGGATGCGCCAAGCGGCGGCTTTCCCGGTGGCCGCGGCGCGGGGTGCAACCTATATCCTGATGCCTTGCCGTTCGATGGAGATCCGCGATGCATGAACCGTCCCTCACGATCGCTCCCGGCAATGACGGCTGGCGTCTGAGCGCCCGCCAGTGGTTGCCGCGCCCCATTGACGAAGTCTTCGCGTTCTTCAGCGACGCGCACAACCTCGAGACGCTCACGCCGTCTTGGCTCCGCTTCCAGGTGCTCACCCCGCAGCCGATCCACATGCGCGCCGGCACCATCATCGATTATCGCCTGCGCGTGCGCGGCGTACCGCTGCGCTGGCAGAGCGAAATCACCCGCTGGAATCCGCCGCACGCCTTTGTCGACGAGATGCGCCGCGGGCCCTATCGCCGCTGGCATCACACGCACACCTTCACCGCGCTCCACGGCGGCACGCTCGTTGAAGACCACGTGGATTACGCGGTGCCGGGCGGCGTCATCGTGCACCGTCTGCTGGTCGGCCCGGACGTCGCCCGCATCTTCACCTTCCGCCGCGAGCGGCTGGCAGCGCTTTTTGCCGCCGCCGGTCGGCCCAACTACACTACCGCGGCGCCGGGTCGTTGAGGGGCGGCAGCCAAATTAGCATCGCCGCGTGAAATCTCGGGAAAGGAAAAGAATCATGAAGTGCAAACTGATGTTGGCGGGTATCTGTGCAACCGCATGGGCACTGTCGGCGGCCATGGCCGACACGAAAGAGAACAAGGACGCAGGGGAGGCCAAGAGCGTGTACGACTTCGAAGTGCAGACCATCGACGGCAAACCCGTCAAGCTCGAGCAGTACCGCGGCGACGTTTGCCTGATCGTGAACGTCGCATCGAAGTGCGGCCTCACCGAAGGCAATTACAAAAAGCTCGAGCCACTCTACCAGAAGTACAAGGACCAGGGTTTCCGCGTGCTCGCGTTCCCCGCGAACAATTTCGGCGCGCAGGAACCCGGCACCAACCAAGAGATCAAGCAGTTCTGCTCCAGCAAATACAACGTCTCCTTCGACCTCTTCGCCAAGGTTAGCGTCAAGGGCGACGACATCTGCCCGCTTTACAAGTACCTCACCACCCACCCGAACAGCGAGATCGCCGGCGACATCGCCTGGAATTTCCAGAAGTACCTCGTCGATCGCGAAGGCCAGGTGATTGCCAAGTTCGACCCGCGCGTCAGCCCCGATGATGAAAAGCTCGTCGCCGGCGTCGAACAGGCGCTAGCCGCCCCGCGCCCAGAAAAGAAGACTGGGGCCTGAAACCCGCGACAACCGCGCGGCTCAGTCGCCGCGGCCGCGATTCGCGCAATAAAAAACCCCAGCCACCGCGCGCGATGGCTGGGGTCTACTTGTTCACCTCAACTACTGGCAGCCCATGGACGCGGCCGCCTTCGCGCATTCCTCCGGCGACACGTCCTTGACGTGCGTCGCCACCGACCAATGATGTCCGAACGGATCGATCAGCTTGCCGTAGCGATCACCCCAGAACATGTCGGTGAGTGGCATCGCTTCCTTCGCGCCCGCCTGAATCGCCTTGCTGAACACCGCGTCCGCGTTCTCCACGTACAGGTGTACCGTGATCGGCGACCCGTTCAACGATGTCGGCGACAGGCATCCGTAATCCGGAAACTCCTCCGCGAGCATGATCACCGAGTTGCCGATCTTGATTTCCGCGTGCATGATCGACTTCCCGTCCGGACCGGGCATGCGCATGATCTCTTCCGCGCCGAACGCCTTCTTGTAGAACTCAATCGCCTTACCCGCACCCTTGATGATGAGGTGGGGTGTGACCGTGCGAAATCCCTCCGGAATCGCTTTTACCGCCATGACTGCCGCTCCTTTCTGAACTGGACTGCGTGGGCCCGCGCACTCCGACGCCTGCCGGCGCCCGGGCTGATGAACCACCGATCATTTCGAAACATCACTCCCCGGCAAAGACTCGTTGCGGTCAGTCACCCAATCCCGCGCGCCGAACGCGCTCGAGGGAACGCGCCATACTCACGGCGTCTCCGTCGGGTTCTTTGCCGTCACGCGTGTGAACGTCGCGTGTTCGCCCGGCCCCGGCTTCGACCACTCCAGCGGCCCCTCCGTGAAGCGCTTACGCAGCAGATTGAGAAACATCGGATTGTTCTTGAGGAAGTACTCAAACGCCCGGTCCCATTCCTCGCCATTCTGCCATCCCAGGCAGGTCATCGTCAAATGGGTCGCGTCATCCCCCGAGGATTCGAAGTCCAGCACCCCCCACGTGCCGCCCATCCGCACGTTCGGAAACTCGAGCGGCGCGCTGCCCGTGACCACCAGCTGACGCTGCGGAACCACGCTCAAAACCTTGCTCAGTGATCCCGAAAACAGCATGTACGCCCCCCCGGGCGACAACTCGATCTTCGGGTCCGGCGACAAGAAACTACGCACGCCGTCCACCGTCGTGAGCGTATCCCACACCGTGGCGACATCCGCGGGAAGCTCCACTTCATACTTCTGCACCCGCGCCGGTCCGCGCACCGCGGTCACCGACACCGCGCCGTCGATCCAGCTCTCCGTCTGCGTCGCCTTCTCCGCGAAGTGCCCGCGCAGCTGCTCCATCACCCAGCCCCAGGCCTTGTCGAAATAGGCATAACCCTTATCCCAGTCCTCACCCTCCTGCCAGCCAAGCTGATCCAGCCGCACCCGCACGGTGCCGTCGCCCAGATCGTCGATGCGCACCACAACGTGCGTCTTTGCCCCCGCCGAGCGCAACGCCGGAACATTGGGCGGAAACGTCCATTCGAAGCTGAGCATCTCGTTCGGCACGTAGCTGAGCACACGGCATCCCTCCGCGCCGCGCTGACCTTCCGGCGCGTCGGGGATCATGATCAGCTCGTATGGCCCGAGCACGCGCGGCTCGATCCGCGAGTCCTTCACCCACCACTCCGCCATCCCCTCCGACGTCGTCCACGCCCGCCAGACTTCCGCCGGCGTCGCATGCACCACCGCTTCCTTGTGCAGCACGCGTTCCACCTGTTCGCCGGCGTGTACTGGCGGCGTGCCGCCTGACACCACCGCCGCCACAAGACCTGTCGCCCAGAGTACTGCGAATTCCCTGTTCATATCTGCCTCCTCTCGTCGCGGCGACGGGTCGCGCTCGACCCGCGTCACCGAGTTGCGTTCCACCTGACCGCTCCAGCGGAATCGAAACGCATGGAAATCTCAACCACGCTCTCGCTCACGGGCATCCTGCTCCGCTCGCGCCTGCGCTTCCAGTCGCGTGAAATGATCGCGCAGACCCGCCACCGACGCGTCATATGCCTCGATGCGCTTCTGGGCCTTCGCCTGCATCTGCCCACCCTCCATCACCGTCAGCACGAACCGCGCCAGCGCCGCCCGATCCACCGATGCCGGCAACCGCTCGCCCGCCGCCATCAGCCACGCTTCCACCCCCGCGCACCAGTTCTCGAAATTCTGCACGACTTTCCGCCGCGCTTCCTCGTGCGTGTCGCTGATCTCCAGCGCCAGGTTGCCGATCGGACATCCCATGCGGCACTGCGTCATCTCCAGGAATTCCCGGTATCGCGCCAGCAGCACGAACACCCGCTCGATCGGATCGTCCGTCGTCCGCTCAACTGGTTCGAGCACCACCGGCCGCAGCAATCCCAGGTATCGCTCCAGCACCCCCGCCAACAAATCATCCTTCGACCGGAAGTAGTGGTACATGCTTCCGCTGCGCACGTTCGCCGCCTGCAGAACCGCGGCGACGCCGGTCGCCGCATATCCGCGTTCCCAGAACAGCCGCGCCGCCGCCTCGAGCAGCCGCTCGCGCGCGCCGATGTCCGCAGCCGCCGACTCCGCCGTCGCGACCGCCTCAACGATCGGTTGGCTTCGCTTGCTCCCAGCTTGGTTCGCGTCCTGACCCATTCCCTGCGCTTCGATCCACGACACAATACTTGATTGAATGTTCAATCAAGATAGCACCCTGAGCCCGCGATGTCAACCAGCCGGGTCCCACTTCCACCCTCACACACCGTCCGAAAGCCCATGAGCGACCCAGATTGGCAGTGCCGCCGCACCAGAGTGCTTGACACCACCCGCCTTCGTACCCGATTCTGCATGGACCGGACTGGGATGTTCCCGCACCCGAGCCGCAACCCCAACCAGCCCGATACGGCCAGGAGCGTTCCCTTGCGCGATCCCTCGTCGAACACGCGGTCATCCGCGCATCTTGAGGCCGCCACCGGTCTCTGTGAGACCGGCCGGATGCTCTACGCCCGCGGCTGGGCCATGGCCACCAGCGGAAACTACAGCGTCATCCTTCAGCGCAATCCGCTCCGGCTGCTGGTCACTGCCAGCGGCAGGCACAAAGGTGAACTGGTTGAGAGCGATTTCGTCCAGCTCGGCGCATCAGGCGAAGTTGTCGCCGGTACTGGGCAACCATCCGCGGAGACCGAACTGCACCTTGCGCTGGCCGGCGTGCCCGGCATCGGCGCCATCCTGCACACCCACTCCGTCTGGAACACGCTGCTTTCCGAAGCGTACTTCGCACAAGGCGAAATCGAACTCTTCGGCTTTGAATTGCTCAAGGCGCTGGAAGGCATCAGCACGCACGCCGCGCGCGTGCCGATCGCGATCTTCGACAACACGCAGGACATTACCGCGCTCGCATCCGAATTGCGGCCCCGCCTGGCGGCGTGCGACCTCGCGACGCGTCACGCATTTCTCATTCGCGGACATGGTTTATATACTTGGGGTGCAACGCTGGCTGACGCCCGCCGCCACGTCGAGGCGCTGGAGTTCCTCTTCGAGGTGGTTGGTCGCCGCTTGTCGCTGCCGAGTGCCCTGCCGCCCCGGTAGTGTACCGATCGTTACCCTTGTGAAACTGGCTTTCCAGCCGGTCGAATCACCCTGTGGGACTGGCCTTCCAGCCGGTCAAGGCAGGTCGGGAGAATTTGCCATGGCTGTCGTACGCATCCCGGAAGAAAACCGCGCGATCGAAGGCGCTGAGGCCATCGCCGATTTCCTCGCGCCGTTCGGCATGTCCTACGAGCGCTGGCCGCTCGAGGAGCGCGTCGACCCGGACGCCACCAGCGAGGAGATCCTCGCGGCTTACGCGCCGGAGATCGACGAACTGAAGCGCCGCGGCGGCTACGTGACCGCCGACGTGATCAACGTCACCCCCGACACCCCCGGTCTCGACGCCATGCTCGCCAAGTTCAGCAAGGAGCATCGCCACACCGAGGACGAGGTGCGCTTCATCGTCAAGGGTTCCGGGCTCTTTCACATTCACCCTGACCATCACCCGGTCTTTTCCATCACCGTCGTCGCCGGCGACCTGATCACCGTGCCCACCGGCATCCGCCACTGGTTCGACCTGTGCGCCGACCGCACCGTCCGCGCCATTCGCCTGTTCCAGGACATCACCGGGTGGACGCCGTTCTACGAGGATCACGGCGTGCACGCCGACTACATTCCCATGTGCCTGGGGCCGAGCTTCGTCCCCGCCCAGGCGTCCTGGCGCGCAGGTGGCGCGTCGTGAACGCGCCGATCCGCGCGATTCTGCTGGATATCGAGGGCACTATCGCTCCGCTTTCGTACGTCCATGACGTGCTGTTTCCCTACGCCCGCGCGAAGATCCCCGATTTCGTGCGCGCCAATTGGGACAACGCGAAGGTGCGCAGCTCAGCCGCCCAGCTCGCAGCCGATGCCTTCGTCGACAAGTTCGATGAAGAGGGCTTGGTCCGCCACCTGTTTGAACTGATGGATCGCGACGTGAAGGCCACCGGGCTCAAGGTCATCCAGGGACTCATCTGGCAGCGCGGTTACACCGCCGGCGAACTTCGCTCGCTCCTCTTTCCCGACGTGCCCCCCGCGCTGCGCCGCTGGCGCGAGCGCGGCCTGATCCTGGCGGTTTATTCCAGCGGCAGCATCGCCGCGCAGCGCGTGTTTCTCGCCTGCAGCGAGTTCGGCGACCTCACGCCGCTTTTCTCCGCGTATTTCGACACCACCACTGGCCCCAAGAAATCCGCGGACAGCTACCGCGCCATCGCGGAACATCTGCGTTTCGCGCCGCAGCACATCGCCTTCATCTCCGATATTCCTGACGAACTCGCCGCCGCCAACGATGCTGGAATGGTCTCACTTCTGGCCGTCCGCCCCGGCAACGCCGAAGTCACCACCAGCGCACACCCGCGCATCACATCATTCGACGAAGTGCCCGATCACATCCGCCTGCCATGATGCCAAGCACAAATCACTGGGCACACCCACCATTCGCAGGGAAGCTCAACCCAACTCCCAAGAATCCTTTGTGTACTTTGTGTACTTTGTGCCCTTTGTGGCCAATCATCGCGCAGTTCTTGGTGTCTTGGTGTCTTGGTGTCTTGGTGTCTTGGTGTTGAAAAAAGAACGCAATACTGCAATCAGCGGAAGCGCACGCGAACTTCGATGATCTTGCCGTTCTTCTTCACCGGCGGGATCACGTTGCCTGGAATGCCCGCACCGTCGATCGCCAGCTCCATTCGCGGACCCGTCGATGCGTCGTCGGCGCGCTCGATGTGAATCTGGTAGGTGTGCCCGCGGTACGGCCGCGTCACCGTCACTTCGTCCCACCCCGGCGGCAGGCACGGGTCCACCTGCAGACCCTGCCAGGTTGGGCGAATCCCAATCACCCACTCGTTGATGATGCGGTGCAGCCACGCGGCTGACCCCGTGTACCACGTCCACCCGCCCCGCCCGAAGTACGGCGACTCCGGCCCGTCCACGTTGCCCGGCGTCACATACGGCTCGGCCCAATAGCGCTCCGGGTCCTTCTTCGCCGGGTTGATCGCGTCCAGCAGCCGGCCCACCGTTTCGCTGTCGTGCATCTTCGCCGCTGCCGCGATCGCCCACGTCGCCGCGTGCGTGTACACCCCGCCGTTCTCGCGCAGCCCAGGCGCATACCGCGTGATGTACCCGATCTCCGACACTGGCTGATCGTACGCCGGCGCCAGCAGCAGAGCCCCCACTTCGCTGACCAGATGCTCGCGCACAGCCGCCCAGCACTGCCGGGAACGCGCCGCATCCGACACGTCGTTCAGAATCGCCCAGGTCTGCGCATTCAGGAAAATCTTGCCCGCGCGGCATTCGCGGCTGCCCAGCTTGCCCCCGTCGTCCAGCGTCGCGCGAAAATACCATGCGCCGTCCCACCCGTGCTCGTTCAGCGCGGCAACCAGCGCCGCCCGCCGCTTGCGAAAATCCTCAGCCGCGCCGCCGTCGCCAAGCTCCGCGTGGATGTGCGCCCAGTCGCCCAGCAACCCCGCCAGAAAATGCCCGAGCCAGATCGACTCCCCCTTCTCCAGCAGGCCGACCGCGCTCAGCCCGTCGTTCCAGTCGCCCGCCCCGATGTACGGCAGACCGCGCGGACTCGTCCGCCCGAACACGCGGGCGAACGCGCGCCGCACGTGCTCCAGCACCGATGCCGGCCGCGCATCGTCGATGAACGGCGCCACATCGTGCAGCACGGACAGATCGCCGCTCTCGCGAATGTAATTCGCCGTCACGAACGCCAGCCAGAGCAGGTCGTCCGTCATTCTGGTGATGTGACCCTGCTCACTCAGCGGATGCCACCAGTGATACACCGATCCGTCCGCGAACTGGTGCGCCGCGTGCATTCCAATCTGCCGGCGGCACTGTCCCGGATCGATCGTCAGCCAGACCTGCGAATCCTGCAACTGGTCGCGGAAGCCGTACGCCCCGCTCTGTTGGTAATACCCGCAGCGACCCCACAACCGCCCCGCGATCGCCTGGTAGCGCAGCCAGTCATTCGTCAGAAAGTCCACGCTCTTGTCCGGCGTCGACACGCGATGCGCCGCCAGCCGCTCACGCCAATCTCGCTGCGCCGCGGCCAGCGACTTGCCATGCGCCGCCACGTCGCCGTAGCGCGCCAGCAGTTCGCCGAGTTTCGCGTCGTCATCCGCGACAGCCACTAAAAACCCCAGCGTGCGCGTCGCCCCCGCCGGCAGCGCCAAGCTCGTCCGCAGCGCGCCGATCGCGTCATCGTGCCGGCCGAATCGCGGCTGCCACGTGTCCCGGCCCAGCGCTTCCGGCGATTCAAACCCCCGGTTGCGCCCGGTGAACGCGGCCCGGTCGCCCTGCGCCGCCTGGATCGGCTCGGTGCAGGCGAACGCGCTGACGTACGGAAACGTCGTGTTCCAGTGGCCGTACCGCTCGTTGTGTACTTCCCACATGTGGTTGCGGGCGATGATCGCGCGGCGCTCCGCGTCGAGAGCGGTCTCGATAAACAGCTTATGAAATTCCCTGCGCGGCGACGGCGACACCCCGCAATTCCACTCCAGCAGCCCGCACAGCTCCAGCCGCCGCGCCCGCTCTGAAGCGTTGGTCAACTCGACGATCCACAGCTCGACGGTGTCCCGCGGATCAACGAACAACGTCCACCGCGCCGCGATGCCGCTGAATTCCGTCTCGAACACGCTGTAGCCCAGCCCGTGCCGGCACAGGTACCGGTCGTATGCCGGCCAGCACGGAGCCGGCGCCAGCGACCAGACCTCACCGCGGTCCGCGTCGCGCGCGTACAGAAATTTCCCCGAGCTGTCCGCGGCGAACTCCTGCTGCCAGCGCGTGATCACCGCGAGTTGGGAATTATCAATCCAGGTGAACCCGCTGCCCGCCTGGCTGATGGTCAATCCCACCCGCGGGTTCGCGATCACGTTGACCCACGGCCGCGGAGTGCGCGCCTGCGTAATGCAGTACTCGCGGCCATCCGGTGAAAAATGGCCATAGGCGTTGGACGGCGCTCCCGCTACAGCAGCAGCGCGGTCATCAGCGGGTTTACGTCGGGTCATCGACGTAGGCATCGGTCGAAATCCTCCCGGGACAACACGCTTCCCCGCGAAGCAAGCCTGATCCCCGCTCCGCCTGAAAGCGCTTTCAACAGGTTACCCGATCAGACCGCAACCTTCAACGGCTTTCCTGCCAACTCAACGCCAAGACCGGTTCGCCTTGCCCGACGCGTCAACGCGGAAACCCTGCATCCATCGCGGTTTTCGTGAGAAATCTCCCCGCCCCGCGGACGTTATCGGTCGAAAACCCTCACCGTCAGGGAACATGCGCCGCGGGCGCTTTCTCCGAACCACGCGGATCATTCTCGACGTGCGGTTGAAGCCGAAGCCGCTCGCACGCCAGGCGGCTCGACGGGTGCTGCATGAACAACCGCCAGATCAGCCCGGTGCGCGCGTTCTCAATCGCCAGCAGCATCGGCCCCTGATCGATCCCCACGTAGTCATCGCTCGCAAAACCCTGATCGAGGTTGAAGCTGTCGACAAAGCCGAAGCCGCCCGCCGCCGGATCGCGCCAGGCGAATGGCGCGCCCTTCGCGTCCTTCAGCGCATGCATCGCGCGAATCGCCGCCATGCTCTCCGCCGGTGTGAACATGATCGCCGACGCAGCCGCATATGGCGCGACCGTCCCCTCGTGCCACTTGTCGTTGCCGCAGATGTTCGGCTGCACGTGCGGCACAAGATACCCGTCACGCCCCGCACACGCGCTCAGCCCCCAGACATTCTCGCCAAACGTGCGAAACTGCTCCCGCGCCTCCACGCACCGCCGCCGATGCGTCAGCACCGCCCTGCGGGAATTCTCAAACCAGTCCACGCGCGGCAGGTCCACCCCGAACGCCCGCGGATCGTCCGCCTCCAGCCCGCGATAGTCGATCCAGCAATGGTCGAAGAAATAATGAAACAGCGTGCCGCTCCACGACATCACGAACGGCGGCATGTCCCCATGCCGTCCGACTTCGCGCCGCAGCCGGTAGTAAAGCTCCGGCGGCACCGCGTGCTCTTCGACCGGCGAACCCACCGCCAGCCAATACACCAGGTGCTCCTCCGCGCTCGAAATCGTCCACAACCCGCGATGAAACGTCCCCGCTCCATCCATCCGCGACTTGTCGTCCGGCTGCCAGCCCATGCAGATGACGTTCTCCGGCTCTTTCACGAACGCCCGCCAGTTCGCTTCCGCCACCAGCCGATCCACGCGCTCACCCACCGCCCCGCCGAAGTAAACGCCCGCCGGAATCGCACCCGCGATCAGCAGCGCCGAATCAACCGTGCTCGCCAGCACCTCGTACGCCGTCGACGAAATCCCGCCCGTCTCGCGATCGACGAAGTGCAGGTACATCCCGAACCGGTGGTTGTCCGTGCGCCCCATCAAGGCATCCAGGATCGCGACTGCCCGCGCCTCGCCCTCCGCACGCGTGATCCACTCGCGCTCCACCCCGATCGGCAGCGCCGAAAGCTGGAATCCCACGGCTGCCACGCTCGCCACTGGCGCCTTCAGCCGGTCGCGGGCGACGTACGCCGGCGGCAGCACTTCCTTCCAGAAATAGTCGAAGCACCCGCGCTGCACCGCATCGAGCAGCCGCTCATCCTCCGGCGAAAACCGATACGCCAGGGCCGCCGTCGTCTCCGGCGAACGCATGACATCCTCCGCAAACACGGCTGACGCCAGCACGGCGTGCAGCCCCACCACCCACGCGGCAAGGCATTGACGGTTCATGCCCCGAGCAGATACTAACGCCCGTGCGCGATGTCAAATCGTTGCGACGAAAACACCTGGGTGGCACTGACAAGCGGTCGTATCGCTTGTCAGTGGTTTCACCGAGAATGTCGTTTTCATCCATCCGGGAGCAGCTCGCCACATGTGTCATGGTGCGAGCGCACCCCCGGGAGCCCTGACGCATGTCCGCATCCATCTCCGACGTCGCCCGGCGGGCCAATGTCTCCATCAGCACCGTCTCGCGGGTCATCAACCGCCCGAAGCTGGTCAACGCCCAGACCCGCGAACGCGTCCAGTCGGCCATCAAGGAACTCGGCTATCACCCCAACGCGTTCGCCCGCGGACTCATGCTGCGCAAGAGCGAAATGATCGGCCTCGTCCTCCCCGACATCCACGGCGAGTTCTATTCCGAAATCATCCGCGGCGCGAACCTGCGCGCCCGCGAACTCGGCTACAACCTCATCATCTCCTCGGCGCACGATCCCGACGACACCCGCGGCCTGCTCGAGGGCATCCGCCAGCGCCGGCTGATGGACGGCGTCGCGGTGATGATCGCCGAGGTCACCGACCACATTCAGCAGATCCTGCACGACTTGCGCCTGCCCTTCGTCGTGCTCGACAGCGACATCGGAAGCGCCATGCACGACAGCGTGATCATCGACCAGCGCGAAGGCGCGCTGGCCATGATGCGCCACCTGGTCACCCGCTGCGATATGCGCCGCATCTATTTCGTCGGCGGCCTGCAGACCAACGTCGACACCATCGCCCGGCTGGACGCTTACCGCTCGGTGCTCCGCGAATACAGCCGGCCGTATCGCGAAGAGGACGTGTATCACCTCGACTACCAGTACGACACCGCGTACGCGTTCGCGAAGCAGCACCTGCGGGAGTGGGCCGGCGACCGGCATTGCGTGTTCGCGGCGAACGACGAGATGGCCTCCGGCATCATCGACGCAGCCGGGGCCCTTGGGCTCAAGGTGCCGCACGACGTGGCGGTCGTTGGTTTCGACGACACCCGCGTCGCGCGGATGACGCGTCCGCCGCTGACCACCGTGCGCGTGCCCATGGCCCAGATGGGGGATACCGCGATCGAACTGCTCTGCCAGCGCCTGGCGGACCCGACGCTGCCCCCGCGGCAGGTCGCGCTGCACCCCGAACTCATTACCCGGCAATCCTGCGGTGCGTCGCTGTGGACGACGCTGGCATAATTGCCGGCTGAGCACGGGTTGCCGGCTGAGCGCTGGTTGCCGGCTGAGCGCGGGTTGCCGGCTTGGTTCATGCGGATCATCGTGACTCCTTTCCTGACGGGGTGGGCTGCCCTGCGGGACTGAAAGCGGTTGCGGCGGGTGGACCCTTTTTTGGGGTCGGCTGAAAAACGAACCCACTGTGGTTCTTGGATTTGCTGTGGCGTTGGCGCGGTCGAGGACGGGGGTGATGCTGGTTTCTGATAGAGCCAGGTTGTTGAAGTGGTGCTTGCATTTGGGTTCGTTTCTTTCACTTTTTTTGAATGGAACCACCAAGACACCACGACACCAAGAACGGCACGGTCGGAATGAATGGCCACAAAAAAACACAAAGGACGCAAAGGGGGAGTGCTGAGTGATAAGTGATGAGTGAATGGGGGAAGGCCTTGGGCACTGGGCATTGGTTCACCTCCAACCATGACAACGTACCGGGGGTGCGGTTAAATTTTTGGTTGGGAGGTGAGACGTTGGAACCGCAGAGATCGCGGAGGTCGCGGAGAAAGGCTTTGAATCATTGGTTCATTCGTTATGGCTGGGTTGGGTGGCGGGACGCTTGGACTGCGGTGGGGCGGGTGGCTGGTGGTGCTGGTCGGGGTGGTATGCTCAGGCGGAGTCGGGGAGCCGGTGAGTCGGGGGAGGCTTTGGGCGGCGTGGGTTGGGTGGGGCTGCGTTTGAACGCGCCGCAATGCGGCACGCAAGGACGAGTGATACCCCTTTTTCCTTTCTTTCCAACCTCTTTGACATTCGCTGGGTGTTACACCCCGTTCTGACGCGAGCCGAAATCATCGGCTCGCACACGTCCCCGGAAGATCCCGACGTGACAGTTCCCATTCGGTTACAACCGCGCGGCTGGGTTGCGGTATACTATTGTGGCATGTTCAAGCGACCCGCGACGCAATCAATCGCAATTGTGGTACTGACTCACCTCTCCAGCGTGACAGTCGCCTCAGCTCGTACACCCGCACCCCTGCCAAGCACACCCCTGCCACACTCGTGGACCGATGTGCGAACTGGCCCCGACGGCCGAGTGTGGTTTTGCGCGGCGCCGTATGCAAAGGAATGTGATTTCGACGCGGTGCGAAAATCTATCGAACAAGCCTTTGCCGAACCGGCGCCCGGCGTAGTCAGCGCTATTCCTATCGCATTTGAACACACCGGCCGTGTATGGTTTTGTTGCAGCGACCTCACGCATGTCATGGGTTACGACGGAGTAAACTGGATCGAGCACACAGTCAAAGACGGCATAGACCTCGGGAAGTACATGGTCAGTTGCGAAGCCGGGTGGACCAGTCCGGGATGTCCCGTCGTCTTGCGCGGTTGGAAATCGATTGAAGTGTTCGATAGAGGCAACTGGAAAAGCTTTTCGTATAGCCGCTTCAGCAAGGAGCGCGATGTTGTGTTCCATCAGCGCAATGGAAATCTTTACCTACAGACGTTTGCCATGCCCAAGCTTTACCGATGGGACCGTGAAGACTGGGTTCCCGTTTCCGGCCTAACAAATGCTGTTCGCGAAGTATCGCTGGGATATGACGGGACGATTTGGCTCCGACAGAACAATATTCTGCGACGCCTGTACCTGCGTGACGAGGTGCAGTCGCCGGCAACGCCACTTGTACGCAAACTTGCGCAGGCGACCGACACCGCTGAGAAACTGGCCGTCGTCAATCATCTGCAAGCGATGGAGCCGCAGGATCCTAAAGTCCTCGATCCTGCGCTTGAATCCACGTACAACGCGGAAGTACTGACAGCGCTCCTGGACCTGGGCCAAGCATGGCAGTCCTTCGGCCAGCCACATTTTGAGTACGGTGACTGGATGATAGTCGGTGCATCGTCGTGCGCAGCCGACCCCAAGGGCAACTTTTACATAAGCGGGGGGAGCCTTCTGCGGCGAGGTCAATTCCGCGGAAGCGGAGCACTCATGCTCAGGGCAAATGGTGCGGTTCTTCCACTGTGGAACGTTGGTGGAACCGCACATCAATCCCTTGTCTGGTCGACTGCTCAGATGACACCGGACGGTCGGGCCATTTGGGTTTCAGCACTCCAGGACAGCCAGCCCGCCCGCCGCATTGATCTGACGACAGGTCGTGTTGACTACCGGCTTGATCAACCATGCCTTTCCCGGGTGGCCGCAGTCCTGTCGGATGGTCGCGTGATCGCCGGAGCGCACGGCGGATGGTCGCTGATCGATCCCGGCTATCCGGACGACGATGAAGTCATACTGAATGCGCATGACCTTGAGCCGCTCACGAGCAAAAGCGGCAACGCCGCGTATGCCGTAGACCATTCGGGAATGCTATGGCTGAAGCCAGACGATCAGCCAATGCTCGCGCTCACGTCCAACGGGTGGGTGCATACTTCGTTCGTGCCCCGCATGGACAATGTTCGATTCTGGCGATTCGGGCAAGGCAAAGACATGCTCATAGGCGTCACGGCAGGCACCGATGGACGCTACAAGAAAGGCACGAATTACCATATTTTCGTTCACGACGGCCGCGTAGACCACGACGCTGATGTCCTGCGACTGATAGCGCGCCAACGTGACGCGATCGCAGTCAGCTATTGCCCCGCGCTAACAACTCGCGTAGCCGATGAGATGTTCATTTCGCTTGTCGCGGAATCGGGCGGCCGCATTTGGTACAACGATGCCAGCAATGGAGGTCTACAGCATCTTGACGGCGGCACGTGGACTTCATTGGCATTGCCCAGACCTCACGGGCGCCCACCTGTAGTGGAAATTTACTACGTCATGTCGCTGGGGAACGGCGAGCAGGTTCTGCTATGTGGTGACACCCAGTCTTTCATTGCCGGAACTGTTGATGGCGAACTTGTTATGGAAGTCGTGGGGTACGCAGGGGTCTCGGCTGTCCGCGATGCACTCTACTCCCTTCACGCCCACGATGGGTCGGTATGGATCGACTCCGGCAAAGTACCGCCTGAGTCAGAAGCCAATGGCTGTGCGCCCTACTCCGCAGTTCGAGTGACCTCTGATGGAATCGTTGATGCCACTTGTGAACCATCGCTGCCGACACATGCCGACACTGAAGGCAATGTCTGGTTCGTGCCCAGTCTGCCTCACATGGCTGGAACCGGGAAACTGACGATTCGCTCACACGATGGCACGGACACCTTCGTCATCGTGCCGGGCGCAACAAGACATCACACTTGGGTCGCGGCGACCGGGGACGGTCATGCCTTCGTTTCGACGCCCCTGGGAATGTTTCGACTTGAACGCGATCCCGGCGCGCCCGCAAATGCGTATACGAAAGTGCGGAAGTGCAGGGCCAACGGCGTAACCGGCGTGATCAAAGACCTGCAGTTTGTCGTTCCAGGTTGCCTGCTTATACAGAGCGTAAACGCCCAGTCGCCGCAGTCGCCACGGCTACACCTCATCCGTCTGGAAGAATAGCGTCCATAAACTCGGCCAAGAAAGCGTCGCGTCGGCGGGACAGGAGTTCACGTTGATGAACAGTCACAAGATTGCATTTTGCATGATCGGCGCTTTGACCGCAACCGTCGTCGCGGACGAATTTGGCGCTGCGGCCGACGCAGATTCGGTTATTCGTTCTGCGCTGTATGACAAAATCACGGAGGCGCGCTCGTCGAAAGCGCGCTGGGCGCCTCTCACCGAAAACATCGGCGATGTCTTCGTCGGACCGGCGCACCCTGCTGTGTTCACCTGGCAGGCACGCGCAGCCGACCTTGATGATCTTGCCGAGGCGCAACGCCATTGCGATTGGACGGATTCCAATGCTTTCCTCGTCCTGAATGGCCTGGAGGTCGTTGCCGGGGCTGCGAACGGAGAATTGCTTTTGAGGCAGTCGTCAAGATTCCCTGGTCACCTGATCGTCCTGGGACCAACTACGTCACGGCGCATTCCCCTTCCGAGGGGGGCGTCACTGCAGAGGGCCTGGAAGATCGGTGGTCGTTGGCTTCTACACACCTGGCAGGGACTCTTTCTGGAAGAATTCGATTATTCTCTCCGGGCACTGGGGGAGTTCAATGAGCGTCAAGTTCGTGTCGTGGGGAAAGACGCTTTCTTATTGCTGCGAGAAGAAACGATTTCACAAAACCAGGCTGCAGAAAACGTCGCCCGTCTGCAACTGAACTACGTCTATATTGACGGAAACGCACAACGCACACTCTTCACACACAGCCAGGGCGTTCAAGGCGTCATTCGTCATGGTGAGGATAATTGGCTAGCAATTGGATCTCCAATTGCTCCTCTTGAGGCTGACGCCCCCGCTGAGATTTCCGACGAGGAAATACTTGAAACGCTCGAATTGGCGAAGAACCAGGACCTGGTCGCGCTGGCGGCTGCGATGGAGCGACTGACGCGAGACGCGCCGCGGCGCGCATTCGGGCTTGGACGTCTGTTGGCAGAGATTCCCGAGAATGATACGGAGAGAACAGGCAACGGCAGGCTTGAGCCGAGGGCAATTGACTTTGAAGCGATACGACGCGCACGGGAACACCTTCCAACGCCGGCAACGGATTCACCTGACGACCGCGAGCCTCCCGCATCGATGTCTGTTGGTGAAGTTGCACGCCTGCTTCGAAGCGGCTGTCAGTACATCGACGGCCGCTGGATCAGCGAAATCCGTCTTGAGGAGCAATCAGCCATTGACAGAGCCATCATCAGCGCACGCTGGTGGCAGTATCCCGGTCACGCCGGCGATGTCATGCGGTTTGAAGTGACTGGCGAAGGAAGACTTACAGCCCTTACCGAAACAATCCCATTTCATACCGCCTGCGGCCCAGGTCAAAATGCAAAGGCACAGCACAAGGTGGGCGCGGATGGTCGGGAGTACGTGCTATATCCCAGGTACGGACTGGCGGTCATTCAGAATGGTCGTTTGTTGTACTGTGACCAAAGTCCACGGATGCAGTCGATCGAGTCACTGATTGGAGCTGATTCGTTGGGTTACGTGTATCTTCGCGGAAGCCAGCAAAAGGATTCACTGCATCGCGGAATCTGGCGATATTTGCCGAATGGTGAGGAATCGCAATCTGATGAAGTTATGACGATTCCCGCGGTGGGGCTAGTCGTATCTGCACCGGACAGTGCGACTTGGTTTGTCACCTGTGCGGCAACTCCGACGCAGGCTGAGGTTGAACAGGCGAACGTTGTCCACACTGCAGAGTCTTATGGTACGCACGGCAATGATCATGCAAGCCTTAATTTTGATTTGAATCGGAATCCCTCCCAACTTTCGCCAGCGCTTTATCGCTGGGAGCGCGACGGTACATGCCGTTACTTTTTCTCCACGGAAAGGCTGGAAGAATTTGCGATAACGCCCGGCCAACGTAAGTCTGCACTTATCGTATCGAAATACATCGTGGCGTTTATTGATGATCGGAAGATTTATTCTGCTCCTGATCTTCCCAGGTTGGTTGCGCAGCATTTCACAGAACTCATGCAGAATGCGCCGGTTGATTCCCGACCGATCCGCGTATACACGAGGTCTCCACAGCACGTGCCCGGCAGCGCCGGGCTGAGTTGGTTGCGCGTTGGCGACGTACTCTGGGTGGCAACTGCTAATAGTGTTGAGGCGTACCGCGAAGGCCAACCCCTGCGAATTTCGGATCGACTTGCGCTGCGCAATCAACCAGCGCAGCACGCGATAATTGTAGGGCCTATGGGCAATGCTGACGGACCCACTATCCTAATCTGGCCAAGAAGCGAGAAACAACCGCATGTGTTACCCAATCTTATCTGGGCCACGCAGAGTTCTGAAGGAATTGCGTTCAACACGTTGCAGCAGGTTTCCGGGGCGAGCATGTACGAGTTATCCCGGCTCAGTCTGGTAGCATCTCCACTTCTGGTCTTGAATCAGCAGGCGGTTTATTTCCCGATTGGTACACTTGGAGAGGTGATCCGCGCCGGGGAAGACGGTTCGTACAGTCGCCTGCCCGGTTTCGGCACGCCCCTCGATGTTTCGACCAAGGGATGGATGCTGATCGAGCATGCTTCATCGAATTCGGCACCGAGACGCGTATCATGGATGCAGCGCAATGAATCGCAATCCCCATGGGAGAGTGAACTCGTACGCGATATTAAGGCCGCAACTATCGAACCCGTGCATGCAGAGGTTTGGGATGGCGACGCGATTCTGTGCCGGACACCCACCGGCCTCGCGTGGATGGAAGAAGCTTCGACAGTCGGGAATTGGGAAGTGACGCGACGTGTCGAGTTGGCCGAACCACCGATCGGCATCATCAGTGCCTTCGGCGACGGTGTTTGCTATGTCACCGCCGCCGGCAGCTTATGCCGCTGGACCCCGTACTAGATTCGAAATAGGCAACAGGAAGCAACCCGAAACCTGGCTCGCTTTTCGCGCACGGGCGGGTTAAGTTTTTGCGCTTGTATTGGTGCCGGCGGGATGGGTGCTCGCCGGCTATTGCGCCTCCTGACTCGGCGTCCTTTTGCGGTATTGGAGATGGACATTTCTGCGGACATCTTGGGGGCGATTGAGGGCTATTCGGCTTGCTGGCGTCCGCCGGCTGGGGGGCTGGCGGGGTGGGTTGTCGCGATCGACCCGCTGGGCGGCGGATCCTCCGAACCCGCGGCGCGGCGCGGCGACGACGCGGCGCTCCTCACCGCGGCTGTCCTGTTTCACTTCATCCAGCAGGCCGGCGGCGTGCCGCGACTCACCCGCGCGGACGACGCGCCGCGCCGGCCCGAGAGCCTGGCGGACCTCGGCCCGTGCGACGTGTGCGTGGCCATCGCCTGCACAAGCGCCGCGGACGAGCCGGCACACCTGGTTCCGATGCGCATCGCGCCCGGCAGCACGTCGCCCACGTCGCGTGGACTGGCGGACACCATGGCCCGGGTGCTGCACGTCACAGCCGATCCCGCGCCGCCGCCAATCGCAGCGTCATCGGCATCGGCGTTCACCGCCCCCGACGGTACAAGCGCAGTTGTGCGCTGCCAGCTCGCCTGGACGCGCTCAAACGCGGGCAATGGCTCCGGCGCGGACGCGACTGCTCCGCACCGCGCATGCGCGCAGGGCATCTGCGCCGCCCTGCTCGAATTCGCCGCCACGCCGGATGGATCAGCAATCAGCCGGCGCCGCACGTGCGACGCGCACGCGGACGGGCATCCGGACACTGCAGCCCCCCTGCCAGTTCCGCGATTTGTCGATCGTCCGGAGCAGGCCGAACTGGTCGCCGCCGCCCGGCGCATCTGGCCGGACGGCCCGCTGCCTGTCGAGCAGGCCGCGTGGTTCTGCGAGATGTGGTGCGCGACGGTGCTGTCCGACCGGTCGTTCGTGCACTTTCGCCCGCAAATCGCCGTGGAAAACAGCACCGTGGTCATTCGCGGCGCGACCAACGTCGCCGGCATGCGGCACACGCTGGAGTCCGCGCTGCGCGCGCTGGGTATCGCATCCGCGCGCAGCGAAATGCGCTTGCTCCCCGAAGAGGGACGGCTTGGCGACGCGCGCTTCGGCGTCTGCGTCGCCGCGATGGCCCTCACCTACGCCGAGCCCGCCGAGTCCGCCGGTGTGCGCACGCAACTGCTTTACGGCGAGCCGCTCCACCTGCTCGACCGCGATGCGGGTTTTCTCCTGGCTCACGCCGACGACGGCTACTGGGGCTGGGTGCGCGAGTCGGCGGTGCGGACCATCTCCGCCGATCGCTTCAGCGCCCTGGTCAAGGCGAACCGCGCGGTGGTCGTTCGCGACCTGGACGTTGGCGGACGGCGAATTCCGCGCGGCGCGGCGCTGCCGTTCGCGTTCGCGGACGATACCCGCGTTAAGCTGTCGCTGCCCGACGGCGCGGAAATTGACGTGGCGGCGCACGATGTGCGGGCGTTTGACCATACCGCCGAAGCCCACGAGCGCGTCCAGCGCGCCCTTGCTCTGCTGCACACGCCGTACGTGTTCGGTGGGGTGTCGCCGCTCGGGCTGGATTGCAGCGGGATGGCGCAGACGCTGGCCGACCAGACCGGGGTCAGCATGCCGCGCGACGCGGCGCAGCAGTTTCCCAGCGGAAAACTGGTTGCGACGCGCTGGCATCGGGAGGGCATCCGGTGCGGCGATTGGCTGTACTTCGTCAACGCGTGCGGCCGGATCTATCACGTGGCGCTTGCAATGACACCGACGCATTTCATCCACAGCGGGCCGCCGGAGGTGAGAATCGACAGCCTGGACCCGGCGGACCGTTTATACTCGGCGGCGCGCGCGGCGAACTTTCTCGCCGCACGGCGCTGGTGAACAAGGGTTGGCGTCCAGCCGCATGCCGCGGCGGACAACAAGCCATCGCGCCTGAATAGGGAATAGCCCATCATGAAGCTGCTGGGGAGTGTGTTGCGCGGGCTGCTGAACATCAACACGATCTGGGGGTTGATGATTCTGCTCGCGTTCGCGCTGTGCGTGGTGCAGCACTATCGGCCGACGACGACGGTCATTCCCGGGGATGCGCTGCGCGACGGCGCCAACACGATCGCCATCGGCCTCACGCCCGGTAAAGGCGCCGAGCAGGTGCATGAGTACACGCTGACTCGCGGCGCGGATGGAGTAACCATTGCCGCGGACGACGCCAAGCGGAACAGCGCGCGACCCTGGCTGATCCGCACCGAGCGTGTGAACGATGCGCTGCTGCTGACGTGGGATGCCGAAGGGTACGGCAAGTACGCGGTGGTGGTGAACGGACGCGAGGTGCGCCGCGGCAATCTCGTGAATCTGCAGGCGCTGACGGACGCGGCGTTCGACTATGCCAAGCTCGGCTTTGACATCGCGCTCGGGCTGATTGCGGCGATGGTGCTGCTGTTGGGGCTGATGAAAGTCGGGGAAAAAGCGGGAATCGTTCAACTTGTCGCCCGGCTGGTGCATCCGGTGATTCGGTTTCTGTTCCCTGAAATTCCCAAGGATCACCCGGCGGCTGGGGCGATCGTGATGAACGTGACTTCGACGATGCTGGGCCTGGGTAACGCGGCCACGCCGTTCGGCCTGAAGGCCATGCAGGATTTGCAGTCGCTCAATCCCAACGGCGAAATCGCGTCCAACTCGCAGATCATGCTGCTGGCGATCAATACCGCGGGCTTCGCGTTTCTGCCAACGACGCTGCTCGCGCTGCGCAAGAGCGCTGGGTGCAGCGATCCGTTCGAGATCATCGGCACGTGCATGGTCGCGGGGGCGACGGCGACGATCGTCGCGATCGTCGCCGCGAAGGCGCTGGGGAAATTGCCGATGTTCAACGAGGCCGCCACCGCGGCTGCCGATGCGAAAGGGCCCGCACGATGAACACCGCCGCGATCTTCAAGCTGATCGTCGACCAGGTTTCGCTGCTGACCATTCCGCTGATGTTTTTCCTGATTATCGGCTACGCGATGTGCCGGCGCGTGAAGGTCTACGAGGCGTTCACCGAAGGCGGCAAGGAAGGGTTCGACATTTTTCTCCGGATTCTGCCGTACATCGTCGCGATCCTCGTGGCCATCGGGCTGTTCCGCGTGTCCGGCGCGCTGGATTATCTTTCGGAACTGCTCGCGCCGATTACCCTGCGCGTGGGCATGCCGTCGGAAGTGCTGCCGGTGGCGCTGATGCGTCCGCTGTCGGGTTCGGGATCGCTGGGCATGGTCGCGGAGATCGTGAAGGCCGAGCCGGATTCGTTCAACGCCCGGCTGGCGTCGACGATGTTCGGCAGCACGGAGACCACGTTTTACATCATCGCGCTGTACTTCGGTTCGGTGGGGATCAAGAAGATCCGGCATGCGATGGTGGCGGGCCTGCTCGCGGACGTCGCGGGCATACTCATGGCGGTGTGGGTTTGCCGAATTGTGTTTCCCGAGGTGTGAGGCGGTTGGCCGGCGTCACTCGATCGGTGGGCGCGTCGCGACCAGCGCCGGGGCGTCGGCGGATACGTGAGCGCTGCGGGTCAGCAGCGCCGGCCGGATGAAGAGCACGAGCATGGCGATGGCGCAAGCAGCCGCGCCCCAGCGCAGCGCCAGCCCGCCGATCGGTTCGTGCGCGGCATCTTCCGCGGGCGGCTTGTTGTAGCAAGTGGCGACGATGTGCAGGTAATACGCCGCGCCGATCGCGGAATTGATGACGCCGATGACCGCGAGCACGATGAGCGCCGTCCCGAACGGATGTGTAGCGCTCGCGGAAAACGCGCTGGAGAAAATGTACACCTTGCCGAGCAGGCCCGCCGTTGGTGGAAAACCCATAAGGCTGAACAGGCAGACGGCGAGAACCAACGCCATCAGCGGCTGGCGCACGCTGAGCCCGGCGAGATCGCGCAGGCTTTCGATCGGCTCGCCGCGGCGGGCCACGGCGCTGAGCACGGCGAACGCGCCCAGGTTCATGGCGCCGTACACGACCATGTAGAAGAGCATCGCGGTGATGCCGTCGCGCAGCGGTCCGCCGGATCCCGCCAGCGCCGGACCCACCAGCAGTCCGATGATCATGTACCCGCTGTGCGCAATGCTGGAATACGCCAGCGTGCGTTTCACGTTCGTCTGCAGCAGCGCCAGCGTGTTGCCGACGGTCATGGTCAGAGCAGCGACGATCCACAGCACCCACCAGACCGCGCCGAGCTGCGCGGCGTCCCAACCGAAGACCTCGAGCAGCTTCGCCGCCGCCACAAAACCCGCGAACTTCGGCAGGAAGCCGAGCAGGCCGGTGACCGGCGACGCCGCGCCTTCGTACACGTCGGCTGCGTATACGTGAAACGGAACAGCCGCCATCTTGAAAAAGATGCCGGCGAGTGCGAAGAGCACGCCGATGGTGACCAGCATTGATCTTCCGCCGAGCGCCGCGGCAGCCGCGCTGGTTGCGGCGTCACCCATCAGCACGGTGCGCCCGCCAAGCGCGCCGTACAGAAAACTGAAACCGTACAGCATGATTCCGGCGGCGAATGCGCCCAGGAAGAAGTACTTGATCGCCGCCTCGGAAGCCCGCCGATCCTCGCGGCTCAGCGAGATCAGCACGTACGTGGGCACGCTGACCAGTTCGATCGCGAAAAACAGCACGATCAGGTCGTTGGCCGCAGCGGTCAGGAGGAGCCCGAGCAGAGAGAACAGGATCATCGAGAAGTATTCGCCGCGCTCGCGGGCCACTGGAAGATGGAGATTGCATGCGACGATGATCGCGCCCACCAGGAGGCCGCCCAGGCGCACGTAATGCAGTAGTGGTGTGAAGCGCAGTCCGGGGATCTGCAATGTGGTTTCGCCCGCTTGCGGCGAAATCCAGGTCGCGACCAGCGCGGCGAGCACACCGACCAGGGCGACCTGTCCGGTCAACGAAGATCGGCCCGCGGGCGTGCCGCGCACGACCGGCGCGGAACCGGCGAGCAGCGCCAGGCAGGCGGCGACGAGGAGGATGAACTCGGGCAGCAGCGCTGCGATGTATGCACTAAGGGGCATCGCGGGGCTCCCTTTGTTCAGACGGTTGCGACGCGGCGAGCGCGGTTGATTGGGTTAGCGATGCATGATGTACGATGAGTGATGAATCGGGTGCGTCGTCGTGAAGTGTGTATTCATCGTTCTTCGTTCCGTGTTCCGCATTTGCTTCGGCGAGCATTGCGCCCGAATTGATAACGCGGGAGGCGAGGATGTTATTCGCGATGCCCGCCTGCACCGATTCGATGACTGGCTTGGGGTAGACACCCAGAAGCACGCAGACGAGCGCCAGGGGCGCGAGAATGCCGATCTCGCGACGGGTCAGATCGGGGGTCAGTCCGGCGGAGGTGTCCGGGGTGTGCGGCGGCTGATTGAGCGGACCAAAGAGTACGCGCTGGCACATCCAGAGCATGTACACCGCACCGAGGACGATGCCGCTGGCTGCGGGAATGGCGTACGCGAGGCCGAGCGGGCCCGCGAGGTAGCCGTCTGATGCCTCGGAGGAGATGGCTGTCCCGAGGAGCACGAGCATTTCGCCGAGGAAGCCGTTCAGGCCGGGCAGGCCGATGCTGCTGAGGGTGAAGACGATGAGGAAAAACGCCATCCAGGGCATCTGGCGGGCGAGCCCGCCGATGCGATGGATGTCGCGTGTATGGTAGCGTTCGTAGATCATGCCGACGACGAGGAACAGCGCGCCGGTCGACAGGCCGTGGTTGAGCATGTAGAGCACGCCGCCGGTGACGCCGGCCATCTTGAGGCTGAAGAGGCCGAGCATGCAGAAGCCCATGTGCGACACCGAGGAGTAGGCGACGAGTTTCTTGACGTCGTCCTGCACCCAGGCGGCGAGCGCACCGTAGATGATGCCGCAGATGGCGAGCACGGACATGAACGGGGCCCAAGCTACGGTGCCTTCGGGCAGCACGGGCAGCGAGAGGCGACAGAATCCGTAAGTGCCCAGCTTGAGCAGCACACCGGCGAGGATGACACTGCCTGCGGTGGGCGCTTCGGTGTGGGCGAGCGGCAGCCAGGTGTGGACCGGGAAGAGTGGGACCTTGATGGCGAAGCCGGCGGCGAGCGCAATGAAGAGCCATTTCTGGATATCGACGGGGATCGCGCCGCTGCCGCCGAACGCGGTGAGCGCCGGGATGCTGAAGGTGAGCGTGCCAGTCGTGCCGTGGGCGTACTGGTAATACGCCAAGTAGAGGACGGCTGCGAAGGTGAGCACGCTGCCGGCGACGGTGAAGATGAAGAACTTGCTGGCGGCGCGGGCGCGTTCGGGGCCGCCCCAGATGCCGATGAGGAAAAAGAGGGGGATGAGGGTGAACTCGAAGAACACGTAGAAGAGCAGCAGGTCGAGCGAGCAGAACACGCCGAGCATGCCGGTCTCGAGGATGAGCAGGAGCGCGTAGAATTCCTTCTGGCGGGTGCGCACACCGGTGAAGCTGCCCCAGATGGCCAGCGGGGTGAGCAGCGCGGTGAGCACGAGCAGCCACATGCTGATGCCGTCGACGCCGAGGTGAAAACGGATGTCGAGCCGGCTGGCGGAGTCGCCGCCGACCCAGGCGAATCCTGCGCCGCCGGGGCCATTGGTCAGCGCGTAGCCGGATTCGCCTGCGATCGCGCCGCCGAAGAGGCCGAGGGCGACAAGCACGAGCAGCAGCGTCGCCACGCTCCAGAGCAGCGCGGCGGTGCGTACGCCACCTTCCGCGGCCTTGCCCGACAGCAGCAGCGTGAGCGCACCGGCCAGCGGCAGGAAGACGACGGCGGTCAGAATCCATTCGGAAATCGTGCTCATGTCCCTGCTAATCTCTGCAAACTGCAAACGTGTTGACGTTGCGTCCCCTCGTTTTGCTGATCAAGGTTTCGCGTCTTGATGTCATACACGATGAACCACCCTGCACAATTTTTCTTCAACGCGCTTTTGGCACGGCCCGCCCCCTTACGGTCGCGGCTCGGATCTATCGCGCAAATTTGCGCACGCTGATTCAACGCCAAAGCACGAGCAATACAATGATTCCCAGGCCCGCGGCCATGGTCAGCGCGTAGCCCTGCAGGGCTCCCTGCTGGAATGTCCGGGCGATCGCGCCGATCAGCCGCGGGATCGCGGTCACGAGCCAGATGATTCCGTCGATGAAAAACTCGTCGATCCGGAAGCAGGTCACACCGCTCGTGCGCAACGGCTTGACCACGGCCTTGTCGTAGGCCTCGTCCACGAAGTACTTGTTCCAGAGTACGCGATGTGCTCCGGGGAAGCTGCTGCGGAAAAGCTGCGCGATCCACGGGCGCTGCACGTACACCAGGTATGCGACAAAGATGCCGCCCAGTGCGATGAGCGCGGATAGATACATGAGGCCGTGGCCGCCATGCGCGGCGTGTTCGCCGTGCGCGGCGAGCGCGTGGGTAGCGTCCGCTGTATGCGCGGCGGCGAACGGCGCGGTCACTTCAGAAAGCATGCGATGCCACGCGGTGTGCGGGTGGGCTGGGTCCGACTCCGGCGCGAGGAACCCGAGGAAGCCGCCGCCTTCGACGGTGACGCCGGCGTACCCGGCGAATACCGCGCCCACGGCGAGCACCGCGAGCGGAATGAGAATCCACGAACCCGACTCGTGCGCGTGAACGCCCTCCGGCACGCGCTCTTCGCCCCAGAACGCCAGGAAGATCATGCGAAACGTGTAGAAGGCGGTGAGCGCCGCGGTGACCAAGGCCATGACCCCGAGAATCGTGTGCTGGGCCAGCGCGTGGTGGATGATCTCATCCTTGCTCCAGAAGCCGGCGAGCAGCGGCACGCCGGCGAGGGCGGCTGCCCCGATGACCATGGTCCAGCATGTCACGGGCATGATGCGCCGCAGCCCGCCGAAACGGCGCACGTCGATGATTCCGCCCATCGCGTGCATCACGCTGCCGGCGCCGAGGAACAGCAGGGCCTTGAAGAATGCGTGCGTAAACAGGTGGAAGACCGCGGAGCTCGCGGCGAACACGCCAACGCCCAGAAACATGTAGCCGAGCTGGCTGATGGTGGAGTAGGCGAGTATGCGCTTCATGTCGGTCTGGACAAGCGCGATCGTGGCGGCGAAGAGCGCGGTCCCGCCGCCGATCACCGCCACGATCAGCATGACCGTGTCGGACGCGGCGAAGATCAGCCCGCAGCGGACCATCATGTACACGCCGGCGGTGACCATGGTCGCGGCGTGAATCAGCGCGGACACCGGCGACGGGCCTTCCATCGCATCGGGCAGCCAAACGTAGAGCGGGAACTGCGCGCTCTTGCCGATCGCGCCGCAGAGCAGCAGCAGCGCCATGTAGGGCAGCCGCGCGTGAATCGTCGCGATCAGCTCCGCTGCGTCCGCAGCGGAAGCCAAGCCGAACAATTCGGCAAGCTGTGTCGCGTTGTGCGCATTCGCCAGCCGGATCGCCTCGAACACGGACGCGTAGTCGAGACGTCCGAAGGTCAAGTAGATGAGCAAGATGCCCAGGCCAAAACCGAAGTCGCCGATGCGGTTGACCAGGAAGGCTTTCTTGGCGGCGGCGGCGGCTGACGGGCGCTCGTAATGGAACCCGATCAGCAGGTAACTGCACAGGCCGACCGCCTCCCACCCCAGGTAGAGCAGCAGGAAATTGCCGCCGAGCACGAGGATTCCCATGGCGCAGACGAACATGGCGAGGAACGCGAAGAAGCGTTCGTAGCCGCGTTCGGGGTGATCGTGGTGGCGCATGTACTCCTTCGAGTAGATAACCACGAAGGTCGAGACGAACGTGACCATGGCCATCATGATCGCGGTGAGCGGGTCGATCCACAGTTCCACGTTGAACCACGCGCCGCGGGTCGCGCTGAACCACTGGTAGAGTACGGGATTGAACTGGGCATCCGGCCCGAGGGCCGCGATGCGCTGGAGCAGGAACATCGCTACGATCGCCGCCGCGCCCACGCTGAGCACGACCGGCCAGTGCGTGTTCTCCTTCAGGATGCGCGGACCCAGCACACCGGCAGCTACGGCGCCGAGCGCCGGCAGCAGCAGGATGAGAAAGCCGAGAGTTCCCGCGGTAAGTTCCGTCATGATTCCGCCAGTAGATATCTGTACGCGACGACGCGCCGTCGTCTCTTGTCACGGCCCGCTCCCTTACGGTCGCGGCTCGGATCTTTCACGCACAACTGCGCTCGCGGATTCAGGTCGCCACAAGCCAGAGCCTGCCGTTCACCGACCTCGCCGCCGGCGCAGTTTCGCTAGCCCTGCATGGTCGCCCAGGCTTCCGCATCGAGCGTGCCGCGGCGACGAAACAGCAGCACGACCAAGCCCAAGCCCAGTCCGGCTTCCACCGCGGCGATGACCAGTACGAACAGGCCGAAGACCTGCCCGGAAACGCCCGGATACATGCTGCCGAAGCCGACGAGATTGAGCAGGACCCCCTGCAACATGATCTCCGTCGACAGGAACATCACGATGAGATTTCGGCGGGCCAGGAAACCCACCATTCCCACCGCGAAGAGCACCGCGCCAATCAGGATGTACGCACCGGCATCCGGCATTGTTGAATATTTAATTCTGAATCTGGAACGATGGATGATGAATGGTCCGCCGCGCCGGCGGTTCTCGCACTCGGTTCACGCCTACCGATGCGACATTCATCATGCATCATTCCGCGCTCATCATTCCCTGAATCCGTCTTCGCGATTAGGCGATTCCAAGTCCTCAATTCGGCCCGCTCCCTTACGGTCGCGGCTCGGATAACAGGCGCTCCTTTGCGCGCGGTGACTTAGAACGGCGGCACCTCTCGACCGATGACGCCCGGCGCGGGCGGCGCCGGTCCTGTTTCCTCGGCTGGCACCTGCTTGCGCGACACCGCGATCGCCCCGACCATCGCCACGAGCAACAACAATCCTGCAAGTTGCACAACCACCACGTAGTCACTGAACATGCTGCGCCCGACCGTCAGGGTGTTGCCGACGTCGGGACGCGGTACGATTGGTAGAGACGCCTGCGCCCTATTGGCCAACTCCTCGATCTCCGGCAGGGGCGTGGGCTGGCGATCCAATTCGCCGATCTGGCCCGCGATGGCGCCCGCGACCACGAATGACACCAGCACCGCGAGCAACGGCTCGCGCGAGCGTACGTCGGGACCGCCGCCACCGGACTGCTGGGCGAGCATGATCACGAACGCGTATGTCACCAGGATCGCGCCAGCGTAAATGATCACCAGCGCAACAGCCAAGAATTCCGCACGCTTCATGACCAGCAGGACGGCGACACTGAGCACGACCAGGGCGAAGTACACGGCGCTGTACGTTGGAACCGGATGCGTGACCACGCGTCCTGCCGCAAGCAGAGCGACGGCTGCGAAGAAATAGAAGTAGAGGTTGGCGGCGTGCGGGGCCATGAAGCTATGGGCGCACAATGCAATCAGGCCCGCCGCGGCGCCGCCGCCGACCGCGAATCCCGCGCGGGCGAAGCCGCCCTTCGCGCGCGGCAGCGCGAGATACACACCAACGCCGGCGACGGCGAAGAGCACATAGAGAATGTACGCGAGTCCGCCGGTCATCTGTGGCCTTGCTCCCGGGTGGACGCCTGCGCTGGCGCGACGCTCTCTCTGTCGCCGGTCATTTCCCGCAGGCGGGCGCGAAGCTGGTCGTACTTGGCGCGGTCGCCGGTTCCCTGATATCCGGTGATCTTCGGGTTCTTGCGCGGTTTGATATCCTTGGTCTGATCGTAGACCTCGAGCAGCTTTTCCTTGTCGAAGATCATCTCGTCGCGCGTGCGGCCCACCGGTTCATAGTGCGGGGTGAGCTCGATGGCGTCGACCGGGCAGGCTTCTTCGCACATGCCGCAGTAGATGCAGCGCAGCTCGTCGATGTCGAAGAGCGCGGGGTACTTTTCGCGGTCCTCCCAGGGCGATTCGTCGGCGACGATGTGGATGCAGTGCGCGGGGCACGCGGTCTCGCACATGAAACAGGCCACGCAGGCGACGCGGCCGTCGGGATCGCGATTCAGCCGGTGCACGCCGCGGTAGTTGCCCGCGTTCATCGTGCGCTTTTCTTCGGGATACTGCACGGTGCGCCGCGGCCTAAAGAACATGTGGCTGAGCGTGACCTTCACGCCCTCCATGATCTGATTCAAATAGAGGCGATCGGCGGCGGTGATCTGTGGCGCCTTGATCTGGATGATGTCCTGATCGCGGATCATGCGCGCACCCCCAAGGCGCCGGAGGACGAAGGCGAAATCGGCGGCAGATTGGCTTCGCGTCCGGACAATGGCTGCTTCGCACGGTTCATCACCACCAAGGCGATGACGATGACAAGAGCATTGCCCGGCAGCGTGAACCACACGGCGCGGTGCAGACCCCAGTGCAGCGCCAGGATCGCCAGCAGCAGCACCCCCAGGCTGGCGGGGATTAGCCCCTTCCAGGCCACGCGCATGAGCTGATCGAATCGGAAACGCGGCACGGTCCAGCGCACAATCATGTACACGAACATGAAGAAGGTGATCTTCGCGAAGAGCACGCCGATCTTCAACAGCATGGCGATAATGCCGGTGTCGCCCGGCTGAAGGCCTGGAATGAACGGCAGGTGCCAGCCGCCGAGGAACAGCACGCTGATGAAGGCGGCGCCGGTGATCATGTGTGCGTATTCGCCCAGGAAGAACATGGCGAACTTCATGGCGCTGTATTCGGTGTGGTAGCCGCCGACGAGTTCCTGTTCGCACTCGGCCAGATCGAACGGCGTGCGGTTCGTCTCGGCGAAAAGCGTGATCCACAGGATGACGAACGCGACCGGGTGGCGCAGGATGTTCCAGGTGTTTCCAGGGCCGGTCTGGGCGAGCACGATCTCTTCGAGCCGCACCTGCCCGCAGGCCAGCACGACGCAGAGAATCGCCACGCCCATGGGGATTTCATAGCTGAGCATCTGCGCGGTGGCGCGTACGGCGCCGTACATCGAATACTTGTTGTTGCTCGCCCATCCGCCGAGCACGACGCCGTACACACCCATCGACCCGACGCCGAGGAGATACAGCAGGCCGATGTCGGGGTTGGCCACCTGCACGTTGAATTCAGTCCCGCCGATGACGACATGTCCGCCCCAGGGTATGACCACGAACCCGATCAATGCGACGATCAGGCTCACGCACGGGGCGATGAGAAACAGCGGCTTGTCCACGTGGGCGGGAATGATGTCCTCTTTGAGGAAGAATTTGAGCCCGTCCGCGATCGGCTGACCGAGTCCCCAGAAGTGGAACTTGCCGTACTTTTCCGGCAGCCGGTCGCCGATGATGCCGGGGAGTCCGACGCGGTTCGGCCCGTAGCGGTCCTGCACCCAGCCGGCGATCTTGCGCTCGAAATAGATCGAGTACGCGACCATGCCCAGGATAGCTCCCAGGATGGCCAGGGCCAGAATCGTGCTGAAGGTCAATTGTGTGATTGCCAATGCCATGTTTGGGCGCTACTGAGCTCACACGGTCTTGAGAGTTAACACCAAGGCACCAAGGCACAAAGACACCAAGAACTGCTTTGTTTATTGTTCATTTTATTCTGCGCTTTTCTTGTTCAACTCAATCCGTTTTTCTTTGTTTCTTGGTGTCTTGGTGTTGAAACAATCAATGCTGATGCGCTGGTTGCTCCGGTGCTTCGTGAATCGTTTTGAATTCGGGCATTTGTCTTGCCATCATTGCGCGGATGGCGGCCGGCTGATAGAGGCCGGTGATTTCCGCGAGATCCTGAAGGTACTGGCCGTCGCGCTTGCCGCCATCTGGCGGATTGACTGCCCAATCGAACGGCTGGATTTTGCCGCCGGCGTTCATGAAACTGCCGCTGCGTTCGCTGAACGGGCACGCGGGCAGGATGATTTCGGCGGCGTCGACCAGCTTGCTGGAAAACAGATCGTGCAGGACCATGAACTGGATTTTTTCGGCGGCCTTGATGAGGTCCTTGTCGACCCATTCGGTCGGATAGCCGCCGCTGAGCCAGACGCCCGCGAACTTGCCTTCCGCGCCTTGCGTGCAGAACTCGGCGAAAGTCGCGGTGTTTCCGCCGAGCGCGGCGATGATGCGTTCGACGCCGCGGCGGTTCGGGGCCTTCTCTTTTGAAATCGTGAACTTTGCGTTTCCATTCGCGCCGTCAGGGAAGAATTGATCCTGGTCGACCATCGGCGCAGGCCCGCAGACCAGCGTTGCTTCAGGTGCGATACGGCGGATGGTCGTGGCCAGCAGCCAGGCCTCCTCGCAGGCCATGAACGGCGAGAGTACGACCGCGACGCTGTTTGCGCCGCGCTCGGTTGCGATTTCGGAAATGCGGAAGCGCACCGTGCCGGCGGCTGCCAACCAATCCAGCGGTTCCACCGCTTCGCCGCGGCGCATTAAAGGTCCACGCAGGCGCTCGCCTGATTGGGCGTACTTCCAGCCGTAGCGCCCTTCGTCACACATCCACCAGTCGTTCACGCCCGGATTGTAGCGCGGTTTGAGGCGGTAAATGACGTTGTTGTTCTGATCCACGCGAATCGCACAGCCGGTGGCGCAGCCGGGGCAGATCGAGTCGGCGCTTTGGAGGTGCCAAACGCGCTGCTTGAAGAGGAAGTCCTTGTCGAGCAGGCAGCCCACGGGGCAGATGTCCACGACGTTACCCTGCAAAGGGTTGGCGAGCACTTTGCCGGGGAAGACGTCGATCTCGGCGCGGCTGCCGCGGTTGGTCACGCAGAGTTCACCGGTGCCGGCGATCTCGTCGGCGAAGCGCACGCAGCGCGTGCACATCACGCAGCGGTCCTGGTAGAGCAAGGTGTGCGGGCCGAGGTCCTTCTTGGGATTGACGTACTTTTGATCGACCATGCGCGAGGTGGGCTCGCCGAACTTGTAGCTGTAGTCCTGCAGGTAACACTCGCCGGCCTGGTCGCACACCGGGCAGTCGAGCGGGTGGTTGAGGAGGAAGAATTCCATGCAGTTGCGCTGGTTGCGCTTGACCGGCTCGGAATCGAAGCGCACCTCCATCCCATCGCGGGCGGGCGTCTGGCAACTGGGCACGAGCTTGGGCGACCAGGACAGCTCGCCGGTCTTGGGGTGCTTCATCTTCATTTCCATGAGGCACAGCCGGCACGACGCGACGATGCTCAGGCCGGGATGGTAACAATAGTGCGGCACGTCGAGGCCCATCTCCAGCGCGGCCTGGAGCACGGGCACGCCGTCGCGGCACTCGGTTTCGACCCCGTTGATGATGAGCTTGGCCATAACGGTCAAGACAGGCTGGAACGCCTGTCACACACTTTTCAGTTCACAACTTCAAGCGCGATGCGCACCGCGTCCAGGTTTTCCGTACCGACGTAACCTTCCAACTCGCCGCGGAACTTCTTGATGATAGTCTTGATCGCGAACGCCGCGCCGTCGGACAGTCCGCAGATGCTCATTCCCGGCATCATGCCCATGTTGCCGCTGACCTCGGTGAGCAGGTCGAGGTCTTCGCGCCGCCCAAGACCGGCCTCCAGCCGGTCGCTCATCTTGTACATCCAAGTTGTGCCTTCGCGGCACTGCGTGCATTGGCCGCAGGACTCGTGCGAGAAGAACCGGGCGACGTTCCGAATTACGCTGCGGATATCGAAGCTGTCGTCGATCACGACGGCGGCTGCGGTTCCCAGGCCGAGCAATCCATACTTGCCCGGGTCGGAGAAGTCCATCTTCATGTCGAGTTCGTCGCCGGTGACGATGCCCATGCTGATTCCGCCAGGGAACACGGCTTTCACCTTGCGGCCAGGGAGCATTCCGCCGCCGAATCGCTTGTCTTCAATCAAGTCGCGCAGGGTGATGTCCATCGACCACTCGTAGCAGCCGGGGCGCATAACCGGACCGCTGACGCAGAACAGCTTGGGCCCACTGCTGCCCTCCGGGCCGATGCCCAGAAACCAGTCGGCGCCGCGCTCGATGATGTGCGGCACGTTGCACAGCGTCTCGACATTGTTGACCACGGTCGGCTTGCGGAACAAACCTTCGATGGCGGGGAACGGCGGTTTGATTCGCGGCCAGCCGCGTTTGCCTTCGAGCGATTCGATGAGGCCGGTCTCCTCACCGCAGACGTAGGCGCCCCCGCCGCGATGGATGTAACAATCGAGGCTGTAATCGCCGCCGAGGATGTTCTTGCCGAGCAGATTGGCCGCGTAGGCTTCGTCGATGGCCTTCTGGAGGATGTGGAACTGCTCGGTGAACTCCGCGCGCATGTAGATGTATGCGACGGTGGCCCGGGTGGCGTAGCCGGCGATGATGATGCCCTCGATGAGCTGATGCGGATCATGCTCCATGAGCACGCGGTTGCTGAAGGTGGGCGGCTCGGATTCGTCGGCGTTGACGCAGAGGTAGGTGACAGTGCGGTCCTTTGGCAAAAACGTCCACTTGACCCCGGCTGGGAAGCCGGCGCCGCCGCGACCGCGGAGGTTGGCGCGTTTGACTTCCTCGACGACGTCATCGATGGACATGGTCGTTAGCGCTTTTTGGGCCGCCTGGTATCCGCCGCGCGCACGGTAGGTGGCCAGGGTTTGCGACCCGGCGACACCGACGTTGCGTAGTAGGACCGTTTCGTAGGACATCAGCTTAGTCTGTTCAATCCCAGTGGCACTGTGCTCATTCCGCCGCGTCGCTCGGCTCCCTTGCCTGGCCCGCTCCCTTACGGTCGCGGCTCGGATAGGTGATACGCATTCTCGCCGGGTGACTCAGCGCACACCGTCAAACAATGTACTGCGTTCCACATCGAGCCGGTCATTGTTCGGATCGGCCAGAATGCGTTTGACGTCTTCGGGCTTCACTCGCTTGTGGCACTTCTCGTTCACGTATATGCACGGCGCGTGGTCGCAGACCGCGAGGCATTCCTCGGTTTGCAGTGAGAATTTTCCATCAGCGGTCGTTTCGTGCTCGCCGATACCCAGCACGCGTTTGCAGGCGTCGAGCACGGCACCGGCGCCCATGACCTCGCACGAAATGCTGCGGCACACCGTGACCACTTTCTCGCCGCGCGGGTGCGTCCAGAAGTACGTGTAGAACGAAACCACGTCGAATACGTCGGACGCATTCAGTTCGAGAAGCGCCGCAAGTTCTTCCATCGCCTGCCAGCTGATCCCGCGTTCCTGCTGTTGGATCATGTGCAGCGCGGGGAGCACCACCGCACGCTTGGTTTCGTAGCGCGGGAACAGCGCGCGGATCTTGTCGGCAAGTTCCGGTCCAATGACCGGGTTCGCCGATTTCTCGGGTGCGGCCTTGCGATCGATGGCTTTCCAACTCATTCGTTGCTCGTCGACTTACGCTGCGGCGGGCATTGCCCGCCCTACTCTTCGGCCCTACCTGTCCAACTCGGCTGCGATGATGTTCATCGACCCCAGGACCGCGATCACGTCGCTGATCTGGTGCCCTTCGACCAGTGTGGGAAAACACTGGTAGTTGATAAAGCTCGGCGGGCGGCAGCGCGCCCGGTAGGCGCAGTTGCCGCCGTCGCTGACCACGTAATAGCCCAGTTCGCCGTTGGCGGTTTCGTTTGCGCCGTACGCCTCGCCGACCTGCGGACGGTGTCCGCGGTTGGTCATCACCTGCTCGAAGTGATGGATCAGCCCCTCGATGCTGAAGTACGTTTCGCGTTTGTCCGGCAAGGTCAGCTTGTCGCCCGCCAGCACGTTCATCGGACCGGGCGGAATGTTTTCGACCAGCTTGTCGATCATGGCCAGCGACTGGCGGATCTCCTCGAGGCGCACGAGGTAGCGGCCGTAGACGTCGCCAAGGTCGCTGATCGGCACCTTGAAATCGAGTGCTGTCGCGCCTTTGCCGTCCCAGTTGTCTGCGTAGCACAGGTAGGGCTCGTCCTTGCGCAGATCGCGGCGCACGCCTGAGGCCCGGGCGAGCGGACCGGTCAGGCCCCAGTTGATCGCATTCTCGGTGCTGATGTAGCCGATGCCGCGGGTGCGCTCGACGAAGATGCGATTCCTGTTCAGCAGCTTTTCGACGTCGTCGAGCGCGGGCGGCAAAACGCGCACGAACTCGCGGATCATCTCGATGCAGCGCGGCGAAATATCGCTCAGCGCTCCGCCGACGCGTGTCCAACTCGTGTGGAAGCGCGAGCCGGAGAGCTCTTCGGTGATGTCATAGATGCGCTCGCGCTCGTTGAAACCATACAGAAACGCGGTGAACCCGCCGAGGTCGAGAGCGGCTGCCCCGACGCAGAGCAGGTGGTCCTGAATGCGGGCCAGTTCGGCCATCAGCGTGCGCACCACCTTGCAGCGTGGGGTGATCTCGATATCGAAAAGTCGTTCAACAGCATGGTGCCAGGCGATGTTGTTGGCGATTGGCGAGACATAATTCATGCGGTCGGTGATGACCACGTATTGATTGTAATTCAGGTGTTCGCCCTGCTTTTCAAAGCCGCTGTGCAGGTAGCCGATGTGGACCGTACACTTGACCACGCGCTCGCCGTCGAGCTCGAGCACGTGGCGCAGCGTGGTATGCGTCGCGGGGTGCTGTGGACCGAGGTTGAGCGTCCACAGGTCACCGCCCGGTTCTTCGGGGGCGTACGTCGCCGAAGCGAACGGGTTGGATTGGCCTGCAACTTGGGTCATCTCTGGCCTTACGCGCTCTCCCGTTCGATGCGTTCGTAATTCTCGCGTTCGCCCCGGCCGCGGAGCGGGTAGTCCTTGCGCAGCGGATGAGCCTCGAAGCCCTCCCAGGTGAGGATCCGCCGCAGGTCGCCGTGCCCGGCGAACTTCACGCCGAACATGTCCCACACTTCGCGCTCCAGCCACTCTGCGCCCTTCCAGATGCCGGTGACGCTGGGCACCTCCGGGGCCGGGTCGTTGACGAAGCACTTCGCCCACAGCCGGTGCCCGATCCGTGTCGAGAGAAGCATGTAGGTTACGCCGTAGCGATCCGCGGCATCGGGGAAATTCAAATAGTCGACGCACGTCAGGTCCGCAAGCTGATCGAAACGGCAGCGCTCGTCGTCGTGCAAGAAGCGCATCACCGCGATGAGCTGGTCCGCCGGCACGCGGATGCAAGTCTGCTGCCGCGACGCATCTTTCAAACGCATCAACGGCGCCGGTTGAAACTCCACCGCGGCAAATCGCTCGGCGAGCGCCGCCAGCACGTTGTCAACGTTCAGCCAATCCATGACCCGAATCAATTCTCTCCCGGCAGGCCGAGTTGCACCGGGACAGCCGGCGCGGTCACCGCCAAGCGCAATCCCCTGCCGCCTCCGCGCTCGCGGCTGGGACGGATGCCGTCGTTGTCCACAATCCGCTGAATCGCCATCACACCTTCGAGCAATGTTTCAGGTCGCGGCGGACAGCCGGGAACGTAGACATCGACCGGCATGAACTGGTCCACGCCCTGCACGACGGCGTAGTTGTCGAACACGCCGCCGGTACACGCGCACGCGCCCATGCTGATGACCCACTTCGGTTCGGTCATCTGCAGGTAAATGCGCTGGAGCACCGGCATCATCTTGATGGCTACGCGGCCGGCGACGATCATCAGGTCGCACTGCCGCGGGGTGAAACGCATGGCCTCCGCCCCGAAGCGGGCGATGTCGTAGCGGCTTGCGCCCGTCGCCATCAGCTCGATGCCGCAGCACGCCGTCGCAAACGGCATGGGCCAGAGTGAATTGCGCCGCGCCCAGTTCACCGTACCCTGGCGCAGGATGTCCATGAGGTGATCGAGGCGGGTGGTCAGCACATCGTCTTTGCTGGCCAGGTGCGGCGCGGCGGGGGTCGTGCCTAATCCCATTGAAACACCCCCTTGCGCCACTCGTAGACGTAACCGACGAGCAGCAGAAACAGGAAAATCCCAGCGCCGGCGAGCAGGAAACCCTTGCCGGCCAACTCAGCGGAAACTGCCGCGGATGAAGCCGTCGCGGCCTCGTAATACGCCAGGGCCCACGGCCAGAGAATCACGACTTCCACGTCGAAAAGCAGGAAGAGCATTGCCACGATGTAGAAACGGACATTGAACCGTCGCCGGGCATCGGCGACCGGCGGCATTCCTGATTCGTAGACCCCTTGCTTGACCGCGCCGCTGCGGCGCGGTCCGACGAGGTGGGTCAGCAGCAGGATCAATCCCGCCATGGCCACCGCCACGCCGAATACGACGAGAATCGCCGCGTACGGCTGCATCGCGTCCGGGGTCATGACCTCGTGGGGCATGGCTTCCTCATCCTGGAGACCCTCTTTCCCACATCGGAGAGGGGTGCGACCGCGATTTCGCCCAGGGCGAGAAACCTCATCTGCACCCCTTCGGCAGGCGAACTCGGCTCTTCGATCGTAGTGAAGCGCGGACCCTTTGCAAGAGACAGCGCGACTTTTTTCACAAAGTTCCCCCGGCGTGGTTGGAGGTCGTGAACAACTCAACTGTGGTGCCTTGAGTGGGGTGAAGAGTCGAAGGGTTCGGCCGTCGAGGGAGCGCGGCAGAGCCTCACGGTCAGAGTGGGGTCAAAGCTGATCAGATGGGATGTCGGGGGCGGTGTTGGGAACAGGCGCGGACTCGCCGCTGGAGAACTCGGCGTGCCGCATCGCGGCCTCGGCGCGCATGGCGTAGTCCTCGGCAATCTCGACCGCTCCGGCTGCGGAGTACATCCGCGCGAGTTCATGGTATGCGCGGCTCAGTTCGCGAAGCTTCGCCGGCAGCAGGCCTTGCGAAACCCTTGTGGCCCGCGTGTAGGCTTCCTCCGAATACCGCAGCGTCTCGCGCCGGACCAGCAGCGCGATCGAGAGGATGAACACTACGGAGAAAATCGCGAGGAGCGCGGTCACGTGCTGCCGGCTGAACTTGCTGACGCGATACAGAAGACCTTCACCCATGGCCTCGACGGCCCGCCCGTCGCGAAAGGCGACCAAGTCGTCGTGCAGGGCCTGCGCAGAGGCGTAGCGCTGTTCGCGGGAGTATGCCGTTGCCCGCCCCACAATCGCGGCAAGGTCACGCGGAATCTCCGGCGAGAGCGAGCGCACCGGCGGAGGATGAACTCGGGCCAGGTCGACCGCGCGGGTCTGTCCCTCGTCGGCGGCCTCCCGCGCCCGGCGTCCGGTGAGCACTTCGAACAGCAGGAGTCCGAGCATGAACACGTCGGCGCGGGTGTCGACGTCGTCGCGATCCTCGATCTGCTCCGGCGCCATGTACGCAGGAGTGCCCGCCGCGCCGAGCCCCAGTCCGCTGAGGTCCATGGTCTCGCCCGATGAAAGGCGAGCGAGGCCGAAGTCCATCACGATCGGCTCGCCCGACTGATCGACGCGCACATTGCTTGGCTTCAAATCCAGGTGCAGCACGCCGCGACGATGGGCGTGCTCAACAGCGCTGACCACGCGCAGGAGCAATTCGATCTTGCGGGTGGTGCTCAACTGGTTGTTCCGGACGTATTCATCCAGCGGCGCGCCCTGGATCCAGGGCATGACATAATAGGCCAGGCCCATGATTTCCCCGGCGGAACGGATGGGAATGACGTTGGGATGGCGCAGGCGGGCAAGCGAACGGAGCTCGCGCAGGAATCGCGCGTGCCCACCCTCGTTGAGCGGGGAGTTGTGAAAAACCTTGATCGCGACTTCTTCCTGGCTGGCCTGATGCACGGCCCGGAAAACACGTGCCTGTCCGCCGTCCACGTAACCGCTGAGCATGCGGAACCCGGGCATGTCGAGGTGATCGGGAATTTCCGTCACGCTGTCGACACCCGGCGTTTCGTCCGCGCCGCGCGCGTCGCCGGCCATCGCCGAGCGCAGGCTGTCCGCGACCTGCACATCGAGCTCGAAGCGCCGCCACTGCTCATGGCAGAGCGAGCAGTCGACGACGTGGCGCAACGCGTCGGTCTGCGCTTCCATGGGCAGCTCACCGCGAAACGCGCGGAACAGCTCGACCTCGTTCAGGCAACCCGCCATTGAATGAATCACTCTCGCGGCGACATTGCCGCTCCGGCTGAAGTCACTCCGCGACTGCGATGCAGCGCATGCTACGATTCCCAACGCGAGACAAACCGCGGCGCAACCTGCAACAACCAGTTCGCCACATTGCGCCGCTTCATAAAAACCGCCGACTCGCTCAGCCGCGTGCGCCGCGCGACCTCCTTGATCGGCAGGCGCCGGACCTCGACCAAGAAGTAGCAGCGAAGCTCGCGAGTTTCAAAGCTCTGGGCCGCGAGGCGAATCAGGGCGGACAGGCGCGCCCGCACCCAGATCGCGTCGAACCGCGCGTCCGCGGCAAGCAGTTCCGACTCACCCTGCGGGTCGGCCTGCTGATCCCAAAACTGCGTGGCCACCGCATCCGCGTTGGTTCGCGAGTTCGCCTTGCGCCGGTGGTTGCGGAGGACGTTGCGGGCGATGCCGCCGATCCAATCACGCAGCCGGCCCTGCTCGCGGCGAAACGCACCGCGCCGCAGGCCCAAGGCCACCCGTTCCAGCGTGTCCTGGGTCAGATCGTGCGCCAGATCTACCCGGCAGCCCGCCTGCCGAAAATAGCGCCGCAGGACAGGTGCGTAACGCTCCATGAACTGCTGCCATGCCCCCAGGTCGTCCATCTGGGGGAGGCGTGAGATCAGGCTGGATACGGTCGTAATCATTTACAAGACAACGAGTTACGACAAAATACTAAGAAAATGTGGAGATTTCGGTTCATCGAGACAATTAAACCATGTTGGACGTGACTGCAGCATGCGGTGGTGCCAAGTAAACCAAGTATACGCCACTGTTTGAGGTCGCGCCAACGAGATTCCGCGGCTTTCGCGGGCAGTTTCGGCCGCCTGCGACCGTTGTGAATCGTGACAGGCCCGCGCGGGCCCGGTGCAGCCGTTACCCGATGGGGGGCTTTACCTGATGGGGTGACTTTACCCGATTGGGAGCCTCTCCCGACAGGCGGGATGCACCACCGGTGTTCAACGCGTGTGCGCTGAACGTGCGTCAGACTGGAACCCAAACTGAGCGGCGAAGTCAGCCGCGGGAGGTGTGGACCCAGGAATTGATCTTTAACGTCGAACGGACTACACAGATCAGGAACACAACCAGCCATTGGCCTTTGGCCGAGGTCGGTTGTGTTCCTGGTTTTTACGGATACCGGTATGAACCGGTCGCCGCGTCGAATCGGCGGGATACGGCGGGCTGACGCCGGAATGAAACCCCAGGGTCACCGAGGAGTTGGGCTCTTTACCATGGGTTCGGTGCATCTCCAACAGGTCGCGCATCAGTACGGCGGTCAGATCGTCCTGAGCGATGTGACCTGCGAGGTGCGCACCGGCGAGATCGCGGGATTGGTAGGTCCCAACGGGGCTGGCAAGACCACCCTGCTGAGAATCATCACGGGCGCGATCGTGCCGGAGACGGGTCGCGTCAGCCGGTCGCGCGGCCTGCGCATCGGCTACCTGGCGCAGGAACCGGTGTTCGACGCGGCGCGCACACTGCGCGATGAAGTGGCCAGCGCGTTCGACCACGTGCATACGCTCGAGAAAGAACTGCACGACACGGCGGATGCCATCGCGGATGCGAAAAACGACGAGGAGCGGCAGGGCCTGATGCGGGCGTACGATCGCCTGCACGCGCACATCGATGCGGCGGGCGGCTATCGGCAAACCGAACGCATCGGCGAAGTGCTCGGCGGCCTGGGGTTCTCGGCAGTCGAACTTGATCTTCCGATCGGCGTGCTTTCCGGCGGGCAGAAGAGTCGCGCGGCCCTGGCCAAGCTCCTGCTGTGCGATGACGACCTGCTGCTGCTCGATGAACCCACGAATCATCTCGACATCGACGCGGTGCGCTTTCTCGAACGATTTCTTGCCAATCATCCGGGCGGCGCGCTCATCGTCTCGCACGATCGCTACCTGCTCGATCGCGTCACCACGCGGATCATCGAGATTGACCGTACGAAAGTACGCAGCTTCACAGGCAATTATTCGCGATATTCGGAGACCCGTGATCGGGAACGACTGACGCATGAACGGCAACGGGACAAAGACGCAGATTTCATCCGCAAGGAGCGCTCCTTCATCGCGCAGCACATGGCTGGGCAACGGACACGGGAAGCCCAGGGACGGCGTAAGCGGCTCGAGCGCCGGCTGGCCGCAGGCGAGTTCGTTCTGGAAGCTCCGCGCGCGGCGGTGGCGTTGCAGATGGCGTTTGACGATGTAGATCGATTGGATGGAACCTTGATCCGCGCGGACGGCCTGAGCAAGGGCTTTGGCGGCGCGCCTCTTTTTGATGACCTGAGATTGAACATCAACGCGGGGGACTTTCTGGGCATTACCGGCCCGAACGGCACTGGGAAAACAACGCTGCTGCGGATTTTGGGCGGCGAATTGCCGGCGGACGGCGGCGAATGTTTCTTTCATACGCGCGCGCGCATCGGATATTTCGCGCAGGAGGTGACGGCGCCGCAGGATCAACAGACGGTCCTGGACACTGTGTTGCGCGAGCACGCCGGAATCGGTGAGCAGCGCTGTCGCGACCTGCTGGCCCGATTCGGTTTTCGAGGTGACAGCGTATTCAAGACCCGCGTCCAGCTTTCCGGCGGGGAGCATTCGCGCCTGCGACTGCTCATGCTGCTGCTCGATGCTCCGAATGTTCTGCTGCTCGACGAACCGACCAACCATCTGGATATCACCGCGCGAGAAGCGCTGGAGGGCGCACTGACGGATTACCCCGGAACGGTCGTCGCGGTCAGTCACGACCGGTATTTCCTCGATCGCCTGGTGGACCAGCTGCTGGTCCTGCGCCCGGGGCGACACGAGTTCCACAGCGGGAATTACACGTCCTACATCGCGGCCAGCGAGGCGGAAAAAGCCGCCGCGAAAGAAGCTCGCGATGTCGCCACCCGAAGCATCGAACCCAGCAAGCAATCCGCGCCGGCTCCGTCCGCGCGGGCCACAGCCGCATATGACCGACTTTCGATCGAAGAGATCGAAGAAATGATCAGCCGGAGCGAGAGCCGTATCGCGGAGATGAATGAGCGTTTTGGCGACGCGACAGTTTATCGGAACTCAGAAGCGCTCAACGAACTGCACGCGGCCCTGGACGCGGAGCGCGAGACGCTGCGCGTGCTGGAGGCTGCTTGGGAAGAGCGCGCCGAGCTGCAGTAAGTGCCCGCGGCTCCAGGCGATTCTCGGACCCAAGATATAGCAAATCCCAATCCGCCTGTTGATCGCAGTCGCCTTCACGACTATGGTCAGATGGAGGCAGGTGCGAAAAGCCGCCTCCGCGGAAGAGGGAGGAGGGGAGAACCATGACCTCCAGGAAAGACCCGGCCATTCTGGCCCAGACCGAGGAGATCGCGCGCATCGTGACCAGCGCCGCCCGCACCGGGTCGGGCGATTTCTACGGCGGTAAGCGCGCGCACAAGCGATTCGTGTCGCCCGTCGCGTTCGAAATGGACGCGGAGACAAGCGCGGGGCGGGATCGCTACTCCGTTGCGCTGCATGATGTGTCCGCGAGCGGCTTGGCCTGCTGGTCGAAACATCGCCTCGCCGACGACGCTCCCGTGCGCCTCCGCGAATTCTCGGGCGATGACTCGGGCGTCTGGCTGTCGGCGCGGATCACGCACTGCACGCCGGGGATCCGCGGATTCCTGATCGGTGCGGAGTTCGATCATCCGGCTGGCGACGACGTGCTTGCAAAGCTTGCCGCGGAAAGCGAACCCGAAGTCGCGCCTGAGCCCGCAGCGCCCAACTGGTGGCAGCGGCTGCGCACCGCGCTGGGGATGGAGCCACACAAGGCTTGAGCACGCCTTGGGTGTTGAATCAATCAGCGCCCGGCGGCTCACCTGACTATTGCTGCGAGCCTGCCGTCAGAGCACAACGCCGCGTTTCCCATTTCCGGCCTGCGTCCAACCCACCTGATCCAACTGGCATTCTACGCCAACCGCGATAGTTTACGCTGCGCAGTCATCGAATGTACCGACCAGCCAGGAGACCGCCATGCCCGGCGCATACGAAACCCTGCTCGCACAGCTTCGCGATATTGGCAAACTCAACGCGCTCGACGCCCTGCTCGAGTGGGACCAGGATACACAGATGCCTCCCAAGGGGGTCGGCACGCGCGCTGAGACGGTGGCATTCGTCGCCGCGCAGCGCCACCAGCGCCGCACCAGCCGGGAAATGCGCGAGCTGCTGAGCCAGTGCGCCGAACACGATGCGGATCCCGTCCGCGCGACCAACGTGCGCGAGGCGCGCCGCACGCATCAGCGCGCGGCCAACATACCCGCCGAGCTGGTCGAGGAGCTCGCGCGGACGGCATCGCACGCGAGGACCATCTGGGCCGAGGCGCGGCGCAAAAACGCCTTCGCCGCATTCGCACCGATGCTTGCCAAGCTCATCGAACTCAAGCGCCGACAGGCCGACGCAATCGGCTACGCCGATCACCCGTATGATGCGCTGATGGACGAGTACGAACCGGGGGCGAGCACCGCCGAGATTTCGCGCACGTTTGATCAGTTGCGCGCGCGCCTTGTGCCGCTGGTTCGCGCCCTGGACGGCGCCCGGCGTCAGCCGGACGCGTCGTTGCTCAAGCGGCACTGCCCCCGCTCGGCCCAGGAAAGACTGTGCCGCCGGATGGCCGAAGTCCTGGGCTTTGACTTTGAGGCTGGCCGGCTGGATGTCTCGGTGCATCCGTTCTGCATGAGCGTCGGTAGCGGACAGGACGTGCGGATTACCACGCGCTACGACGAACACTACTTTCCCGCCGCACTGTTCGGCGTTATGCACGAAGTCGGGCATGCGCTGTACGAACAGGGACTGGATCCAGCGCACATGTTTACGCCCATGGGGTCGTACTGCTCGCTGGGTATTCACGAGAGCCAGTCGCGGCTCTGGGAGAATCTCGTGGGCCGTTCACGCGCGTTCTGGGCGACGCAGTTTCCCGTGGCGCAGGAACTGCTCGGCGACTCGCTGAGCGGCGTTTCGCTGGACGCGTTTTACTCTGCGATCAACGTGGTAAGGCCCTCGCTGATCCGCGTCGAAGCGGACGAGGTGACCTACAACCTGCACATCATCGTTCGCTTCGAACTGGAGCGCGACATCATCTCCGGCGGACTGAAGGTGGATGACATCCCAGACGCCTGGAACGCGAAAATGACAGAACTCGTCGGCATCACACCGGCGAATGACGCCGAGGGCTGCCTGCAGGACATCCACTGGTCGATGGGCGCGTTCGGTTACTTTCCAACCTACGCATTGGGCAACCTCTATGCCGCCCAGTTTCATGCAGCCGCGACACGCGATCACGGTAAATCGCGGCATAGTCTGACCGAAAGCGATCTTCGCAGCCTGCTGACGTGGATGCGCGAGAAGATTCACCGCCACGGCATGCGCTACCTTGCGGACGAGCTTTGTGAGGCGGCCACAGGCGCGCGGCTTTCGGTGGATGCATTCATGGAGTACGTGAACACGAAGTACCGGCCGCTCTATGGGCTTGAAGCCGCGCAGGCGTAGTCCAAGCCGACGTCACGGCTTCTCGGCTGCGTCGGTGTTGCCGCCTCGGATGGTCGCTTCGATCCAATCCGCGAATCGGCTCACGCGCGTGTAGACCTCAGTCACGCCGTAGCGTCCGGGCTTGCCGTTCATGGCCGCGGAACTGATTCCTGCAATTCTCCATACGCCGCCCACTTTGATCAACGCGGGTCCGCCGGAATCGCCAGGTCCGCTGACACCTTCTATGGGGGTACCGTCCGGCGGCGCGTCGAACACGAAAAACAGGCGTACGGGTCCGGCATCCGTGATCATGTTGGTGGCCGCGCGGCGGCGACCATCGCCGCGCTTCGGAGCACTTTGCCCATCGCCGGTGTCGCCATACCCGACACATGTCACGGTCTTGCCCAGTTCGTCCGCGGCTGTGTACCACGCCAACCCCGCGACACCCTCCACCGGTTCCGCCAGTTCGACGAGCGCCAGGTCGACTTCCGGGGGCATGCCCTCCGGTCCAGTAGCCTTCGGATGGGAAACGACCCGCTTGACCTGGTACTCCCGATCGGCGAATAGCACTCGGCCATTGCCCGGCTCAAGACCAGCCGCGACGTGTGCGGCTGTGACCACCCAGCGTGGGTCAACCAGCGTACACACGCCGTCCGGCAGGACGCGTCCAACGGCGGGGAACCCGGCGCCCAGTTCGCATAGCTTTTCGTCGGCCACATCATGCCGCGCCACGATGGCGCGGGCAGAGCTTGCGCTCCAGGCGATCAGACCAATCGCCAGGCAACACACGATGCGGATGCTCCAGCGGTGCGGCATGTAACCGGATGGGTACGCGGGCATGGGCAAACACTCCTCAGGCGGATTCTGCTGATTTTCGATGGCACCCGCAGGCGCAGGGCAACCCTTGATGGACGACTGGCGGGCCGGAACCCCGTCAAACACGACCCAAGTCATCCGTGGCGGCACTGGCGTCACCCAGCGGCGCCGGTACACTCCGGTGCAGGAGAGTTCGCGAAGATCAGCCGTCCCGAACGCGGGTCGATCCGTGGTGATGAGAAGACCATGAAAGCCGAGACCGTGCTCGCCAAGCTCAATGAACTTCGTAAGGATCTGGAAGAAGATCCGAACGACCTGGAGTGGTTCACGCTGCACCATGCATTTTGTTTCATCTCGTACAAGATGGGTGAGTTTCAGAAGTATCTGGACGAGGTTGCGGCCGATGCGTGAGCCGGGCCGCGTTTGAGCAAAAGGTTTAACGCGGTCGTGCGATCACTGGATCGCGACGTTCTTGCGTGTTGCAAAACGGTGCGTGACGCGGATTCCGAATGGAGCGCCGCTCGGCTTTACCTACGAGGAGACGACATTCATGCATGCCTTGGTATCCGCCATGTGGCCTTCAGGGGCCGCGGCCCTGGCCCAACTTGACATTGATGGGTTCTTCCGCAGCACCGAGTTTCTCACGGTGTTCGCTCAACTTCTGAGTGCGATCGTGCTGCAGGTCTTGAACCTGGTGCTCTTCGGCGGCTCCGCGACGCTTTGAGCATGCCTGCGGCATTCGGCGCAGAATGACGAAATCGAACCAGACCGGCTGGGGTGCTCATTGATCCGGCACGGATGGCGGCTGGCCATTGAGCCGCCACTTCAATTCCTTGACCCAGCCTGCCGATCTGAGGTATGATCCGCGACAGATGGAAGTGTACCGCGGCAGGTTCGCGGCCGGGCACTTTCGAACGAGTTCACAAGAATGAGGGTTCAGCGGCTGATGACGACACGCACATGTTAGCCTTGCAACGTACGAACAGGTCCAGCGGCCTGGGCGGAAGGCTTTCGCGGCGTGTAGCGCAGCAGTTGGCCCTTTTCGCGTTTTACCCCCACGCTCACATCCGCCGGCAAAACCTTTGCAGCGTCAGTCGCCTGTTTTCAGTGGCGGCCAGCCAGTTCAGACCGCAGAAGAGTACAACCTAACGTGCCTACGATCACTCTGCCAGATGGAAAGCAGTTGACGGTCGCCGATGGCGCCACCTTGTACGACGTCGCCGCCGCAATCGGTCCGGGCTTGGCCCGAGCGGCCATTGGCGGCGCCGTCACGTTTGGGGGAGTTCGGCAGATTGTCGACCTGCGCGCAACGCTTCCGGGCGACTGCCGCATCGAACTGCTGACCGCCAAGGACGAAAACCCCGACAGCCTTTTCCTCCTTCGGCACAGCACGGCCCACGTGATGGCCGAGGCCATCTGCCGGCTGTTTCCCGACACGCAGCTCGCGTACGGACCACCGCTGGAAGACGGCTTTTACTACGACTTGGCCACGGCGCATGCGATCACGCCGGATGATTTCCCGCGCATCGAGGAAGAGATGCAGCGGATCATTCAGGCGGATCGCAAGTTCAGCCGGTACGAGATGTCGCGGGCGGAGGCCATGAAGAAGCTGGAGGCCGAGGGCAACCGCTTCAAGGTGGACAACGCCCTGCGCGCCGAGGGCGATACGCTGAGCTTTTACGTCACGGGCGAAACGCGCGGCAACGACTGGGAAGACCTCTGCCGCGGTCCGCACGTGCCGTCCACCGGCGTGATCAAAGCGTTCAAGGTCCGGCAGGTCAGCGGTTCCTATTACCGCGGCGATGTGAACGAGCAGCAGTTGCAGCGCGTTTACGGTACGGCGTTCTTCAGCAAGAAGGCGCTCGCGGATCACGAAACGCTGATCGAGGAAGCAAAGAAACGCGACCACCGCGTGCTTGGCCAGCAGCTTGACCTGTTCACCATCAGCCCACAGGTCGGCAGCGGCCTGGTGCTGTGGCAGCCGCACGGCGCGATTGTCCGGACCATGCTGGAGAATTTCGTCAAGGCGGAGCTGATTCTCCGCGGCTTCGACCCTGTGTTTTCGCCGCACATCGGCCGGCTCGATCTGTATCGCACCAGCGGGCACTATCCGTACTATGAGGACTCGCAGTTTCCCGCACTGTACGAGACCGATCGCGGGCGCGCGCTGCTCTGCCTGCGCAACTTGCTCAAGCGTGCAGAAGAGGAGACGGGCGAGCGCCGCGCGCAGGCCGAGGCCCGGGCGGAGGTTTTCGCCCGTGCCGTGGAAGATGCGTTCGGCGATTACGGAAGCGGGGGTCGATTCGGCGACGTTCCCGCGCTTTCCACGGCGGTGGAGTTGAGCCTGAAGCACGAGGAAGGTTATCTTCTCAAGCCAATGAACTGCCCGCACCACATCCACATTTACGCGAGCCAGCATCGCAGCTATCGCAACCTGCCGGTGCGGCTTGCGGAATTCGGTACGGTGTATCGCTACGAGCAGTCAGGCGAACTTGGCGGCATGGTGCGGGTCCGTGGTTTTACGCAGGACGACGCGCACATCTTCTGCACGCCGGACCAGGTTCAGGACGAGCTGGCGAGTTGCATCGACCTGACGCAGAAAGTCTTGAATACGCTGGAATTCACGAATTACCGGGCGCGCATCGGATTGCGCGATCCGGCGTCAAGCAAGTACACCGGCGATGCGGAGCTTTGGGCGCGCGCGGAGAACGACGTGCGCGAGGCCGTGCGCAACCAGGGGCTGGACGCGACCGAGGAACTCGGCGAAGCGGCGTTTTATGGTCCGAAGATCGACTTCGTGGTCAAGGATTGCATCGGCCGCGAGTGGCAGTTGGGCACCGTGCAGGTGGATTACAACCTGCCTGAGCGCTTCGATATCATGTACGTCGGGCGCGACAATCGCGAGCATCGGCCGGTGATGATCCACCGCGCTCCGCTGGGCAGCTTGGAACGCTTCGTGGGTATTCTCATCGAGCACTTTGCCGGCGCGTTCCCGTTGTGGCTGGCGCCGGTGCAGGTCGCGGTCGCGACGGTCAGCGAGAAAAGCGACGCGTACGGCCGGCAGGTGTATGACCGATTGATCGGCAGCGGCCTGCGCGCCATCCTCGACGACGGCAGCGACAAGATCGGGCCGAAGAAGCATCGCCTGCGCGCCCGCAAGATTCCATACATCCTCGTGGTTGGAGAGAATGAAGCCGCCGAGGGTACGGTGAACGTAAACGATCGCAACGGCGCCAACATGGGATCTTTCCCGCTGGAAGGGTTCATTGAAGGCTGCCGGATAGAGATTCAGACCAAGGGCAAGCAGCGCCACGAGGCGCTGGTGGCAACGTAAGCGTCCGGTCGGGCCCGGCCGGTCGCGTGCGTCAAGAGAACGAGTCTCGGGCCAGAGTGAAGGGTACTGTCATCGCCAGAGGACCACGTCTCAACGACCAGATCAGGATCACGCCGATTCGCCTGATCGACGAGAACAACGAGCAGCGCGGCATTGTCGACACCGCCGAGGCCCTGCGCATGACGCGCGAACTGGGCCTCGACCTCGTCGAGATCGCGCCGCAGGAGCGTCCACCCGTTTGCCGGATCATGGATTTCGGCAAGCACAAGTACCTCCAGAAGAAGAAACAGAAGCAGGGCCACAGCCACGAGGCCGTGCTCAAGGAGGTGCGCCTGCGGCCCAAGACCGACGATCACGATCGCGACATCAAGCTCAAGCGGGCGATCAAGTTCATCGAGCAGGGGCATCGCGTGCAGTTCACCATGCTCTTCCGCGGCCGCGAAAGGCAGCATCGCGATCTGGCGCTCGCGCAGTTTTCGGAGATCGCCAACGGCTTCGGCGAGAGCGCCAAGCTCGAGCGCCCAGCGAAGTTCGAGGGCAAGCGCATGACCATGGTGCTGGCGCCGACCCGCAAGGCAGCGAAACCGCAAAAGCCCCAGGCGCAGAAGCCGCCAAGACCGAAACCTCCGCGCCCGGAGACGCCGCCAAGTGTGGCGTCCGGCACGCTGCGGGACAGCGAATCGCAGGCTCCCTCTGAAACGACCGCGATGAACTCCGCGGAATGACCGCGCTGCCCGCTCTTGCGGTGCTTTGCGTGGTTTGCCAGGTCCGCGGGGATGCCCTATGCTTTCGCGCTTGATTCGCATGATCCAACGGCCCGAAGCGTCGCGGCCGAGGCGGATCCGCCACAGAACCAATTGAGGAAGGACAGCAGCACCCATGAGCAAGCAGCTAGTCGCGCCGCATGGCGGCACCCTGGTCAACCGGGTCGATCCGCAGGCCAAGGGCGCTAAGGCCGACGCCGCCGTCACGCTGACTGAACGGCAGCAGTGTGACCTGGAGTTGATCGCCATCGGCGCGCTCAGTCCGCTCACCGGATTCATGGGCCGGGCGGACTACGAGGGCGTTTGTGAGAAAATGAAGCTGGCCAGCGGCGTGGTTTGGCCGATTCCGGTCACGTGCGCCGTCGACAAGGCTGCGGCGGACAAGATTGGCGTCGGAGCCACGGTGCAGCTCAATGACGCCCGCGGACGCATGCTGGGCGTGTTGACCGTCGAGGAAAAATACCCCCACGATAAGCAGAAGCAGGCGAAACTCGCGTTCAAGACCGAAGACGCCGCCCATCCGGGCGTGAAGGTGCTCATGTCCGAAGGCGATGTCTGCCTGGCCGGGCCGGTGCGCGTGGTCACGCCGAACCACGATCCAGAATTTCCCAAGCATAATCTTTCGCCAACACAGACGCGCGCGGAATTCGCCCGCCGCGGATGGAAGACCGTCGTCGCGTTCCAGACGCGCAATCCAATCCATCGCGCGCATGAGTACCTCACCAAGTGCGCCCAGGAAATCTGCGACGGCCTGCTGATTCATCCGCTGGTCGGGCAGACGCAGGAAGGCGACATTCCCGCGGACGTGCGCATGAAGTGTTACTTGGCGCTGATCGAGAAGTATTATCACCCCGATCACACCATGCTCAGCGTGCTGCCCGCGGCCATGCGCTACGCCGGTCCGCGCGAGGCGATTTTGCACGCGATCATGCGGCAGAATTATGGTTGCAGCCACTTCATCGTCGGTCGCGATCACGCCGGCGTGGGCAACTACTACGGCACGTATGACGCACAGACGATCTTCGACGAACTGCCTGAAGGCGGCCTGAAGATCACGCCGCTGAAGTTCGAGCACGCCGCGTGGTCGAAGCGCGCCGGCGGCATGGTCTCGGGCAAAACGTTCCCCAAGATCGAAGGCGATCAGATTTTCCTTTCCGGCACCAAGGTGCGCGACATGCTTCGCGCCGGCGAACGTCCGCCGGAGGAATTCACCCGGCCGGAAGTCGCGGATATCCTGATCGAGTCGATGAGGTCATAGTTTTTTTGCCTGCCGGCGGATTCATGAGCGGACCCGATCCATCGCCACCGCGTGAGCTTGTGAATGCGCTGGTGTCGTGGCCGCGCGGGATCTGCATCGGCCACGTTACCCCCGATCCGGACTGCGTCGGAGCAATGCTCGGGCTGGTGCGCGGGCTTGTCGGGCTCGGGCGGTGCTGGACGGCGTGCCTGCCTCCGGGATCGCTGTCCGCGCGCAACCGATTTCTCGCGGAGATGGCCGACGTCACGCTGGCGGGCGACGAGGACTTTGCCGCGGTGGACGGATTCGCCGTCGTGGATACGGCGCGCCGCTCGCGCTGCAACCTTCCACTCAAGCTTGCCGACGCCTGGCCGGCAGGCAAACCCGTGGCAGGCATCGACCACCACGTGAGCAACACCAGATTCGCCACGTTCAACTGGGTTGTCGATCGCGCGGCCAGTTCCTGCGAACTGGTCTATGCCCTGCTGCGCGCGCTAGCGGCGCCGATTGACGCGACGACCGCCAACCTGCTTTACGCCGGCATGATGACCGACACAGCCGGATTCAGCCTGCCCGCGACGAACAGCTTCGCGCTGCGGGCGGCGGCTGACCTGGTGGACGCGGGGGCGGACGTGGGAATGCTCGGCATGCGGCTGAACCGCACCCGTTCGCTCCATGATTTTCAGTTGACGCGGATCATTCACGATAACACCCATGTCGTCGCGGACGGGCGAATCGCCTACAGCTACGCCACGTATGACGAGATTCGCGGCGCCGGCTGCGGCCCCGAGGATATCGATGACCAGGTGAAGATTCCCCGGTCGCTAGCGGGGGTACGGGTTGCGATTCTGTTCACGGAAGCCGTCGTGGGCGAAACGCGCATCAACTTCCGCGGCGAGGACGGTTTCAACGTGCTGGCGCTCGCCGAGCGGTTCGGCGGCGGCGGGCACGAACAGGCAGCGGGCGCGCGGCTGCGCTGTGGGATTCAGGAGGCGGTCGATCGCGTCTTGCCGGTGGTGGAGTCCGCGGTGGGTGCGATGGCGACGAGTTCCTGTTAGCGTGGCGGCATGTCGACAAACGACGCGATCATCATCGTCTCCGGTCTACCCCGCTCCGGCACGAGCATGATGATGAACATGCTTCACGCGGGCGGACTCGCGGTGGTTTCCGACGGCGTGCGCACGGCGGACGACGACAATCCGAAGGGTTACTTCGAATTCGAACGGGTGAAGAAGCTCAAGGAGGACAAGGGCTGGCTTCCGGAGGCGCGCGGCAAGGTGGTGAAGGCCATTTCCGAACTGCTCAAGCATCTTCCGACCGACGGCGCGTACACCTACAAGATTATCTTCATGCGGCGCAACATCGACGAAATCCTCGCGTCGCAGACCAAGATGCTGAAGCGCCGTGGAACGCACGACCCGAGCGTCGCCGACGAGGAAATTCGCCGGATGTTTCTCGTCCACCTCGAACGCATCAACGACTTCCTGCGATTGCATCCGTGCTTTGACGTGCTTTACGTCAACTACAACCTCATGCTCAAGGAACCGGCTGAGCGCATCGTGCAGATTAACGCGTTTCTCGGCGGGCATCTCGACGTCGCGGCAATGACTGCGGCCATCGACCAATCGCTCTACCGCAACCGGGCTTGAACACGGCCAGTGCGTGAACACGGCCAGAGTGAGTGGCCACGGCGATTCGACTATCGCCGGCCCGCGATCAGCGTCTACAATTCCCGGTGATGAGCACGCCGGAACCCATCGACGCGCTGCGCGAGAAGATCGCCTTGTTCCCCAAGTCTCCGGGCGTGTACCTGATGAAGGACGCGCAGGGCACGGTGCTTTACGTGGGCAAGGCGAAGGAGCTGCGCGCGCGGGTGAACAGTTACTTTCAGCCGTCGGCGGACCTGCTCAACTCTCGGGGGCCGGAAATCGCGCGCATGATCACGCAGGTGGCGGACATCGACTTCCTGGAGTGCGAGACGGAAGTCGACGCGCTGCTGAAAGAAGCACGCCTCATCAAGGACATTCAGCCGCCGCACAACGCATTGCTGAAGGACGACAAGACGTTTCCCTACCTGGAGATCACCACGGGTGATGACTTTCCGGCGGTGTACGTCACGCGCACGCCGCGGCACAAGGGGAGCAAGCTTTACGGGCCGTTCGCCTCGCCCGGCGGCGTGCGCGACGCGGTGAACGCGCTGCAGAAGGTCTTCAAGTTTCGCACGTGCGAACTGGAGATCCTGGACGGGGATGAGTCGCGGCGGTTTTTCCGGCCGTGTCTGCTGCACGCGATCAATCAGTGCACGGCGCCGTGCGCGGACCTCATCAGCCGGGAGGCGTATCGCAAGGACGTCGAGCGGCTGAAGGCGTTTTTGAAGTCGAAGCGTTCGACGCTTGTGCGGCAGATGCAGGCGGAGATGGCCCTGGCGGCGGCTGAGCTGCGCTTCGAGGAGGCGGCCACGCTGCGCGACCGGATTCAGGCGATCGAGTCGCTTTCGCTGTCCGGTGACGTGGATGAGGACCGGCAGGTCGAAGTGTTTTATGTCGACCCGACGAAGGGACTCGACAAGCTCGCGGAGATTCTGGGGCTGGAGAATCGGCCGCGGAGCATCGAGGGCGTGGACATCGCGAACCTGCAGGGGGGCGAGTCGGTCGGGTCGCTGGTGTGTTTTATTGACGGGCGCGCATTCAAGCCGGGGTATCGCAGGTTTCAGATCAAAACGGTGGAGGGGCAGGACGACTACGCGATGATTCGCGAGGTGCTCTGCCGGCGCTATCGGCACGCGGCGACAGGCGAGGAGCTTTATCCCGACGTGATTCTGATCGACGGCGGGCTGGGGCAGTTGCACGCGGCGCTGGCGGCGTTCGCCGAGATGGACCTGCGTCCGCCGATGGTGATTTCGCTGGCGAAGAAAGAGGAGCTGGTCTACGTGCAGGCGCGGCAGGCGCCGATCAAGATGGCGCGCAACAACGAAGCGCTGCGTCTGCTGCAGCAGGTGCGCGACGAGGCGCACCGATTCGCGCAGCACTATCATCACATTCTGCGGCGCAAGCGGACGTTTGAAGAGGATGTGAAGTCCGGGCGGCGCCCGCCGACTAATTCAAGCAAACGCAAGCAGAACCACACCCGTAAAGAAACGAACGAACCGTAAAACGCTCGCCCTCTCATAATCCAAGCCGCGCATGGATGCGCCCAACTGAGCTGGCGGGCAGTGCCCAACCTACTTACACGCCGTGGCGCTACGGGCACAGGTCGCCGCGTTCTTCCTGCGACTCTACGTTGGCCAGGGTGATGTCCGGGCAGGTTGCGAGTTTTTCGCCGGCTACGGTCGCGTCGTAGATACCCTCGACGTTATTGGCCGGGGTGACCGAGGAGACGCAGCTCAGGCTGCCGACGAGGGTGCCCGAGACGATGGTGTTCGGGGGCGTACCCGAAAGCGTGGCCTCGATGAGCGAGAGGTCGGTGCAGACCGTGGAACGCAGGATCAGGCAATCGCCGAAGTTGGACCGGAAATCGTAGTAGATCAGACCGGCTGTCACGCTGAGCTGGGTGCGCGTGGAATCGAGCGACACGATCTGCTCGGTGAGGGCGTACAGGCCGTTGAAGAACGTCGCGTTCGGAACGGCGTAGCGCACCTCCTCGACGGTACGGCCCGAAGCAGTATCCACCCCCCAGGTGCGGGCGAGCCGGCCCTGATCGTCGAATTCGTAGATGGCCGTCGCCGGGCTCTGCCCCGTCGCGGAAAAGGTCATCCGCCAGCAGCCGGCCAGTTCAGCCGCGAAGTTGGGTTCCTGCGGATCGGGCGCGCAAAGCCCGCCCTGGCAGATTTCATCTTCCGCACAGTCTTCATTCACCGTGCAGGTGGGGACTGGGTCGCCGCCACCGCCACCACCGCCCCCACCTCCGCCGCCTCCGCCGCCACCACCCGCGCCGCCGCCACCGCCGCTTCCCGGCGGATCGGGGTCGTTCGCGTCCGCGCAGAAGCCGGCTGGCGTGCAGACCTCGTCGGCCGCGCAGTCCGCGTTCGATGCGCAGGGCAATTCACCGGCCTCGGGCACGCAGAGTCCTTCCGGTGTGCAGACTTCGCCGGCAGAACAATCGGAATTGGTGTCGCAGTCGCGCGGATCGACCGGGGGATCGTCATCCGGCTCGCAAGTACCCGCCGGTGAGCAGAACTCTTCCGCGGCACAGTCGGCATCGGACGTGCATTCGGGTTCGCCGTTGGTGCCGGCGTCATCGGGCACGCACTCGCCGGCGGCTGAGCAGACTTCGTTGGCGGCGCAGTCGGTATCGGACGTGCAGTCAGGATCGCCCGGTCCGCCCGGCGTGGTACACGCGACGGACAGGGTCCACCAGCCCGCGGCAACTAAGACCGATACCCGCATGAGAAAATGCTGACGCGGCCGGCGCACCCGGTCGTGAATCATGATCGTGAGCTCCCGCCTGGACGCGCGACGCCGTTGTGGGGTGCTGCGTACGCAGGCGGAGCGATGATAACGAATGCCGCATAGCCCTGCCAGAGGCTGAGAACCCGCGAATTCATTGCGAAAACACAGGGAACCGGGCGCACCGCACGGGTGCATGATACTTGGCCGGCAGCTGATCAATCTTACACCTGGGCCTGTTGTCGCTGGCGCGCCGCCTGAGCCTTGCTGGACTCATCGAAGGCATCGACGAAGCGATCGAGCGACACGCGGAACTGTTCGCGAACCCACTCCAGGTCGACGTTGGGCAGGTGAGCGCGCGTCGCCGGCAGGGCCCTGGGCTTTGAGCCCGGTACGCAAACCTCGCCCTGCGCTTCAATCGCCTCGAAGCCCTGCAGCCGGAACCACACCAGCAGGTACGCATTCTCGGTCAGGCAGAAGCGATACAGCCGCGCGCCCGCGTCGCACGCGGGCGAGGTCACCGCGAAGCCCCGCGCCGTGGTGAACGCGTCGAACTCGGCGAAGGCCGGGGCGATCGACTCCTCGGCGATGCGTTCGAACCGCTCCAGCCAGTGCATCCGCACCGATTCCAGTTTGCTCGCAAACGTCCGCTGCCATTTGTCCATGGGTCATGTCTCCGGTGCGGGACCGCGGCACGCGCCCGCGTGATGTGCTTCCTGCTTTTTCCTGTTCCTTGGCGTATGCCGTTGATTGAGGTTTACACAAAGTGCGCTCAACGGCGCCGATCGAATCGCGTCAGCGCCCGCCCAGCGTCGCCCGTTGTTCAAGCGTACAATATGCCGCGCAAGCGTCCGCAAGACCGGTTGAGAAGAGAACGCGGCGTGAGCGTCCGGTAAATGCGACGTCCTGTCGATGGTTGCACCGGAAGGTTGCTGCACAACTCGATTGCGTTGATCTGCGGGCCGCGCGCGTCAGTACTGGCTGCCCGGCTCGATGCGGTGGGGTCTTTCCATCACCACTCGGACCATCTTGTCGTCCGTGGGGTCATGGTGAATGTGGATGGCCTTCCAGAAGTCTTCTGCATACTTGTTCAGGTGGGTCTGCAGATCGCGGAAATCGCAGCGCAGGGTATGGTACTCAAGGCGGACCACTTCGTTGGGCAGCGGCGCCGTCGCCGGCGTGACCCGTTCCACCAGGACGCTCATGCCGCTGACCGTCTGGGCGGCGGCATCCTCCGACGCGGCCTCGACCAGCAGTTCGATGTCGTCGGCTGTTTCCTTGTGTGCGCCGGTGACGAGGTACTTCATGGCGATCCTCCCGCGGTCGATGGCTCGCCCCGCACCAACCGGCCGCCCCGCAGCCGCCGGTTTGATGGAAGCACCTGAATTATAGCAGCAACGTTCTACACAATCGCTTAGTATGTCCAGCGAAGGCAAAATGATTGTCCAGAGGCTGCGTTTCGCGCCATGGCGACATCTCCCCGAAAACCGTCAGCCGCTTGGCAATGGGCGAAGCGCTGCGCCGCCCTGCTGGTGATCGCGTGGCTGGCGCACTGGGCGTATGTGCGCCTGACGACGCCGGCCATGACGCTGCAACAGGCCTATGCGCGGTTCGGACCATTCGTAGGGTTTGAACGGGCGCAGGATGGAACCGAGGCACTTTTGGAATGCATGAGTGCCCTGCCCTCCATCCCTCCCTTCAATCTTCCCGCACCTGCAGGAATGAGCTGGCAGGGCAGCGGCGTCAGTGGCAATCCACTCGACCTCTCGGACATGAACGTCGGATCGTGGCTGCCGGTAGCGCGTCCATATCTTCGCGCGTGCATCGACTACGTCTCGTCCTCCGGCTTCGAGCAGACGGTTGCGGATATGCGCGCGCTGCGGGGCACGTCGTTCCGGCGTGCCGCCGATTTATTGCCGTTGGATTACCTCGACGGCATCGACAATTTCCAGATCCGCACCTGGACGAGAGCGCTGACTGCGCGGAGCCGCTACTGTTTCGACGGATTGCAGGACAACGAATACGCCTGGGAGACCTTGAAGACACTCCTCTGGCTGATTCATGGATCGCGATATCTGACGATGGCCCAACTATTTACGAGCGTGGCGGCCGAAAGCCTTGTGCTTGATGAGTTGATTCGGCAGATTCCCGCGCGAGGCCTATCCGATGTTCAGCTCGACGACATCGAGCGCACCATCGCGGCGCTGCCTGCGCTGAGCGAATTCTGGACGGATATTGCCGCCAATGAACAGGCGTTTTATCGCTGTACAATCGCAACGCGCTTTGCCGCGACCGCTGACGGCAATGGCTGGTTGATGCTCAGTGAATCGCTTGACCCGGCCATTCCGCCGCGCAGTTCGCTGTGGAATCTGCTGACTGGGTTTCATCATGATCTGAACAGTGTCGACGGCAAGGTTGTCGCAAGGTTCGTTGAACTCAACTCCATTGGCGATCACGGTTTCCCTGCTTGCCTTGATCAGTCTCGCACCCGTCCCGTTGCCGCGGCACTCTTCACACCATTGGACGGCGAGCCGCTGCTTCGGCCCAGCTTCGCCAACGATTACCTCGGTCGATACGATCGCCTCCTCGAAATCGTCGCCATGCGTTACGCTCAACGCGAAGCAGTCCTGGCTGCGATCGGCCTGGAGCGCTGCCGCAGCGTTCATGGTTCCTATCCACAAACAATCGACGCGCTTGCTCCGGCATACCTGCGCGAAGTCCCCCGCGATCCGTTCTGCGGTGAGGCTCTGCACTATGCACTCGATGCCGAGGGCTATCGCCTTTGGTCCTGCCACACAGACCGCATCAACCAAGGGGGACTCCGCAGGCGACGCGGCTTCGGCGATTACGGCCGAGGTGAATACGACCGCGTGTTCACCGAACCGCGAGGAATCTCCAACTACGATCCGATCCTTATGCCGATCGTTGCCACCCCCGGTGAATCCGCAGGTAGCACGCCATGATCGGCGTCGTCCCGGAAACGCTCGACGTCGAGGTCGCGACGCCGCCGGCGAAGCTGAAGACCACCGGCTGGAGGCATCTGCCCGTTCTGATGTTCGCTCCGCTATTTGCGCCCACGCGCGTCGGGCCACGCATCGCGGTCACCGATTGGGCGCAGACGTCTGCCGTATTGGTCACGGTGCTGTTGTTCTGGGCGGTCAGCCTCTCCATGATTTCCATCGTGCAGCTCGACAGCGGCCAGTTGCGGGGGTGGCTGGAGAACAGGCTGCCTGCGCATCACGCGCGCGGCCGCGCAAGCGATTCCGGCGACAGGTGGCTGCAGAATACCACGCTCGCCGATGTCCCCCTGACCCTTGCCGAACGCATCCGGCTTCCGTTCGCCGCGTTTGTCAACGACCTGTTCGCTGCCACCGACGATTGGGAATTCATGGATGGCGCCATTCTGTTCGGTGGGCTGGCGCTGGTCATCCTGCTGGCGCCGAATGTCGTGATGCCCGCGGTAGCCCGTCATCTGCCTCCGCTCAAGCGATATGTCCGATGTTTCAAGTTCTGCCTCTGGGCCGCGGTCTGCATCATTCCACCAACGCTCGCGTACGCGCTGGCCGTCGCCCTGGTCGATGAGAACAGCGCCTTCGAAAGCGCGCTGGCTGATTCGTCCACCCCCAGCCTGCTGGCGGTGCTCACCTGGGCCTGGTTTACCCGGCTGGTGATCGCCCTGGGTGAAAAGCCCGCCACACAGGCCGAGGCGGATGCCGGGCGGACGAGAGCGCCACTTTGCAACCGCTGCGGTTACCTGCTCATGGGCCTGCACATCACGAGCAATTGCCCGGAGTGCGGCTTGCCGATCAGCGCATCGCTGGATACCGGCCGGTCGCTGCCGGCGTGGACCATTGCTCGCGGATTGAAGAAGCCCGGCGCCTGGCTGCGGACGGCGTACGAGGTGATCTCCCGGCGCGATTTTTTTCAGCGCCTGGCGGTCAACTCCGGCGCATCGCATGCGCTTCATTTCGCCGCCTGGTCCTGCGCCTGGTGCGGATTGCTCTGTTTGCCCGTCGCGTTAATCGTACCGGTACGCGATGCCTCGAACAATGGATTCGCCTCCGTTCTCCCTTCAGCCCTCCTGATTACAGTCGGAATCGCGCACCTGCTGATGTGGTCCATGCTTGGATTGGTCTCGATGGTCAGCCGCACGTGCCGCCGCTCGCCGACCGCCGTCCTGATCGCGGGCTGTTACGCATCCGCTCTGGCCATCCCGGTCGTAGCCGTCACGTTGATTGCGGTGTTTATTCCGAAGATCGGCCTGGTGGATATCGTATCCAGCGTGACTGACAACAGTTTCTGGGTCATTGAGCTCACTCGCGGGACCATTATGCGCGAATTGGACACGCGTGTACTCGCCTGGGCCATTCTCATGGTGTTGACTGCCTTGCTCGCGTTGTGGCGCACGATCCGCGGGATGCGTGAAGTCCGCTTCGCCGGCGCCTGACCATTTCCCTAAGCCTGCCTGCGGCCATCCGCCGATAACATGCTGGCATGGACCCGAGTATCAGCATCATCGTCCCCTCGCGCGGACGGCTGGCGCGGCTTGGCGGCCTGCTGGAATGCCTCACGCGGCAGACCAGACTGCCGCGTAACGCAGCGTATCAAGACGCCGTATTCGAAGTCATCGTCGGGCTCGATGGTCACTCTCCTGCGGACGCGGATGCGCTGCCGCGTGACTGTCCATTCTCGGTGACATACCTGCCGCTGCCGCCCGTGGGTATCTCCGCCGCGAAGAACGCCGCCATTTCAGCCGCCCGTGGGGAAATCCTCCTCCTGGTCAACGACGATATCGAACCCGAGCCCGGCTTCGTGGCGGCACACCTGGCGGCGCAGTCCGCCGGACACGCCGTCGTCCTCGGCGCGTCGCCATTCGTGCGCTGGCCGGACCAGACCGTCTTCGACGAACTGGTCGCACGCACGCGGATGATCTTTTTCTATGGCGAACTCGCCGACGGGGCGGACTACGGATTCCGCTATGCGTGGAATCTCAATCTGTCCGTCCACCGCCGCCTGATCGCGCAGGCTCCCACACCATACACCACGAACGACGAAATCCCAGCGCCAGGCGCACCTTTCTGTGCAGCCCTGCAGCCCGTCTTCTTCGATGACGTGGAATTCGCCCACCGGCTGATCGGTGACGCGGACGCGGTGCGCTACTGCGCCGAGGCGCAGGCGCCGCATCGCCACCGTTACGATTTTCGCGGCTATTTTGAACGCGAGGCGCTGCTCGGCGTGATGTCGCAGGTGCTCGCCAAGGTCAATCCGGCATGCCACCAGGCAATCTTCCGCACGGCATCGCAAGACCTGCTGGCCACCGCCCGCGAGAGCCTCAAGCGCGATGTCCCCGACGCCCGCAAGCTCCTGCAGCACTTCCACGCGGCGGCCGACCAACCGTGGAGCGAGGAAATGCCGTCCGACTACTGCGATACGCTTTACGCAATGCATTTGCCGCTGAAACGCCGCGCGTTTCGCTGCGGCCTGATCGCGGCAGCCGGCTTGACGGGCGCTGCCTGGCAGGACCGATTGCGACTATCCTGTGACGCGCTTCGTCGCGATGCGGTATTTGCCTCATGTCCACACTGGGCAACCCGACCGGCTGACAATCCGCCCGCCCTGTCGCGGATCGTCGCCGCCTCACCCCGGACTAGTGCCGTGCCCACCGGGTAAACTCCCCGCACGCCATGGGACGAGTCCCCAACGTACGTCTCGGATTGCTCCGCCACGGATCGACGCGGAACGTTGCTCCGCCGATCTTCCAGTGCGGCAAAGGTCTTGTCGATTTTACCTGCTTTATTACAATGAACGAACCATGGTGACCAACTTCAATGATGTCCTCGTGAGCATCGTCTGCCTGTCGGGCGAAGGGCTCCCCTACGGTGCCGATGCGTTTGCCGGCATGGCCCTGGCGGCATTTCGCCAGGATCACCCCAAGACCGAGCTGATCGTGGTGGACAACCGCCCGAGTCCGACGGCCCAGGCCCTGCCTGAAGAGCTGCGCGCCGCGGACAACGTCCGCCATCTGGGCGGTGCGTTCAAGAGCCGCGCCGAGCGCTATGCCGCCGCACTTCAGGCGGCAAAGGGCAAGTACCTACTCATTGTCGACAATTCACAGGTTCCGGTGGTTCTGCGGCGATCCGCGGTGCGCACGCTGGTGATGTCTGCGCACCGGCATCCCGGCTTCGGACTGATCTACGCGGACTACGAGCGCATTGATCCAACCGGTCACCGCAAGGACGTTCACCTGCTCGATTGGCATGAAGGCCGGCTGCGTGATGCTCTGGACCTGGGCCGGGCGGTTCTCGTGGACGTGGCGACGCTGAAATCCATCGGCGGATTCAACCCGAAGTATCAGGCGGCGGACCTGTACGACCTGCGTCTGCGGCTCACCGAGCGCGGACCGGCTGTGCATATTGCCAACCGCTACGCGGGCTCGCTGTATTCCGTGGTCGAACAGGCCGGCAAGCACAACGTGTTCGACTACCTGATGGCCAACCGCGAAGCCCAGGTCGAAGCCGAAGCGGTCCTGGCCGAGCACCTCAAGCGTACCGGTGCATTCCTGGCGCCGGGTGCGCACGTGCGCCCGGTCGCCGAGTTGAACGGTCAAGTGCGCGACCTGGTCGCCAGCGTGGTCATCCCGGTGAATAACCGGCCGCAGTTCATCGGCCGGGCCATCGAGAGTGTGCAGGCCCAGTCGGTACGAGCCGTTGAGACCATCGTGGTGGTTAACGGCGGCGACAACGATCCGACGATTCCGGAAGTGCGGCGTTACCTGGCGGGCGGCGACAAGTATTGCGCGGACGCGCCTGCGGTGCGTCTGATTGTCGTGGACGTGAACAACCTTGGTCTCTGCCTGAACTCTGGAATCGCGGCGGCACGCGGCCACTATTACGTGCAGCTCGACTCCGATGATCGGCTCAAACCTGACGCGGTGGCCAAGCTGCTCGAAGTATTCCAGAGCGATCCGACGATTGGCATGGTCATCGGTTCGTACGAGGTCTGGAACCTAAATGAAAAATCCGGTGAACTCACGCGCGATGCGAACGTGCCCGTGGTCAAGCACGAGGAATGGACCGCGGACAACGGGCGCAACAACCTGCTACGTATCGGCGGCGCTGGCGCTCCGCGCTGCGCGCATATCGGTGCCGTTGCCGAAGCCGGCTGGTTCGGGTTGAACGATACCGCCGCGTGCCGCAACTACGGCGAGGACTACGACCTCGTCCTGCGCATCAGTGAGCGGTATACGATCGGCCGCGTGTGGGAGCCGATTTACGAGGTTATCCGCCACAGCGGCGGCACCGACCACAGCATTGACGCCCCGACGATCGACCGCAACGACAACGCCAAGGATCAGATGCGGCTGGAAGCACTGCACCGCCGCCGGACGCTGAACAACGGCACGCACGCAACGCGGGCCTCGGCTGTGGCGCGTTGAGCGCGGGGCGCGACTTTCCGGACACCACTCGCGAACACACCATGCCCAGACTCAGCGACTGCACACTTCTCGGCGTCGATGGCGGCGCCACCGAAGTCAAAGCGCATCACGTTCACTGCGATGAATCGGCGACCCCTGCGCGCTTCGCACTGGCAGAGGCCCATTGCGGCCGCATCTATCCGCAGCCGGGCGACTTTCGACCCATGCCGGTCGCTCAGCAGCTTGCCGAACGTGAATCGCCGCGACTCAGCCAAGAGGAGATCGCACTCGGCGCGAGTTGGGTCGCGGCGGCCGCCGACGCAATTGCCGCAACAGCCGAACAGGCGCGCGGTCGTCGCCTGCTCATTGGTATAGGCATGCCGGGTCTGAAGACTCCCGACGGGCGCGGCATTGCGGTGATCAACAACGGTCCGCGGATACCCGATTATCTTGACCGGCTCGAACGCCTGCTCGGCGAGCGAGGACTAACGTTGTCCGCGACGATCGCCCGCTTGGGCAGCGACGCTGATTATTGCGGCATCGGCGAGGAGTGGGCTTCCGCAGGCCTCTTTCGCGACGTGCGACACGCATACTACGTCGGTTGCGGCACAGGCGTCGCCGACGCGCTAAAGCTCGACGGCAAGCTCGTGACGTTTGACGAAGCGAAGAGCTGGATCCGCAAGGCCTGGCAAATCCCCAGTACACGCGGCAAACCTTTCGAGCAACTCGTTTCTGCCAAGAGCTTGAACGCGGGATATGCGGAGCGCAAAGGCATTGCCTCCGGCACGCGTTTTCCGGAAGCCGACGCGCTTGCCGGCGATAAAGTCGCGAAGGCTTGGCTTGCCGACGTGGCGGACGCGCTCGCGGAGCTCATCGTCGAGCGGCTTGACACCCTCCTCAACGGCCGCCGCGCGCTCGCCCATCGCGGAACCGACTACGCGGCGCTGACTGCCGAGCATCCGTATCGCGGAATGCTGGTGGATCGCGTGGTCATTGGACAGCGCGTCGGCCTGATCTACGCCGATGCGCGCTATCGCGATGTCTTCGCACGGCACATGGACGAGTCATTGGCCAGGCAGATTCGTGCGCTCGGCGATGTGCAACTCATCAAGCACGTGCTCACCGAGTCCGGCGTCCGGCCCGGATTCATCCGCGCTTCGCAACTGCGGGCCGCACCCGCGCTTGGAGCAGCCGTGGCCGCCGTGCAGGCTGCAGCGCATTGATCTGCACATCCTATCGCACCCGCCACCATGCGCGTGCGACACACTTCGGAATCATTCAAACCACGTTTCGCCCACACGTTGACGCTCATTTCGCACGATCGCTATACTCGCTCCCATGCGTTCGAAATCACCGCGGATTGGGGCATACCTCACCAGTTTCGTCGTTGCGCTGGCTGCAGCCGTGATCGCCGCGGCGACCGCATCAGCCGCGGGTCCGGCGCACGTTGCCGTCCAGCCCGCCGGGGTCCGCGCCGACGCGCCGCCAACCTTCGAGCAATTGCGCGCCGCGCGCGAAACGCTTGAGCGTCTCGGGTTTGAAATCGACCGCTGCGGCCACGACGCGCACGCCGGCGCCCTGGGGGTTGATATCGCGGACGATTCCGATCGCCAGCGCCTGCGCGATGCGGGATTCACGATCCTGCGAGAAGAAGCCCTCGCCGATCCCGGCCTGCGCACGCAATCGCAGTATTACGACCCCACCGAGATCGCCGCGCTCCTGCAACAGACCGCCCTGGATCATCCCGACATCACCCGTGTTTTCTCAATCGGCACGACGTACCAGGGCCGCGACATTTGGGCCATCGAGATCTCCGACAACCCCGGCGTACACGAGGACGAACCCGCCATCCAGTTCAACGGCCAGCATCACGCACGTGAAGTGGCCACCTCCCACGTCGTCGTGGATGTCGTCGCTCAACTCACCGATGGATACGGCGTCGATGGGGAAATCACCGACTGGGTGCACAGCTTCAAGACCGTCTGCGTGCCCATGGTCAACCCCGACGGTGTCGCCCACGTTTTCGCGGGCACGTCGCTGTGGCGCAAGAACCGCCGGCAATACACCTGCATCGGCGTCGATCTCAATCGCAACTACCCTTACCTCTGGGGACCCGGCTGTGGTTCGAGCGGGACTTGCACATCCGACATCTACCGCGGTCCGTCGTCCGCGTCGGAACTCGAAACCCAGGCGATGTTCGCGTTGACCGACGCGTACCACTTCGTCATGGCCACGTCGTACCATTCCTACGGCCGCTTCATCGATTATCCGTACGCCTGCGCCACCGGCGCGCCGTCCACGCTGATGCCCGAGCACACCGTGATCCACGAGATGATGAACGGCATGGCCGACGCCATCGACAGCGTGGACAGCGTGCCGCGGTACACCGTTTACTCGCCCGTGCCCTTTGGCGGCGTGAACGGCGACGACACCAGTTGGTATTACGCCCACAAGGGCGTCTACGGCTTCATCGTCGAGGTAGGCACCAGCTTCGAGCCGCCCTTCAGCGAGGTCGGCGGCATCGTCAAACGCAACCGCGCCGGCTGGAAGTACCTGTATCAGCGGCTGGGCAATGCCCGCATCGACGTTCACGTCGTGGACGCCTGCTCCAGCTTGCCGCTCGAAGCCGAGGTGACACTGACCAACTACGTTTTCGATACCGGCGAACTGCCGCGTTCAACGTTTCTGCCGTACGGCCGCTGGACCTACCTCGTTCCCCCGAACGGCGTCTACACCGTGCGCGCGTCCAAGCCGGGCTACGTCACGCAGGACGTGATGATCGAAGTCTTCGAAGAACCCGCGTACCTGGACATCGCCCTCGCCCAGGTCAGCCCCCCACCGCAGATCTACGGTGACACTGACTGCGATGGCGACGTCGACCACGCCGACCTGCAACGCTTCATCGGGTGCCTCGCGGGCCCCCAGGTTCCCCTCGGCACGCTCTGCGACATCATCGACGCAAACGACGACAACCGCATCGATCTGATCGATTTCCACGCATTCCAGCAAGCCTTCACCGGATAGGCCGCAATCCCTGGCTACCCCTGTCTATCCATCCGAGCCGCGACTACCAAGGAGCCGGCTGAATAGTTGGAAGCTGCGCGCTCAGTACCCGTTCCCGCATTCCGGACATCGGCCCGGCGACCCGCGCAGATCGTAACCACATTGCGGACACTGACCGAATTGAGTACGGATGCGACGCATTCGCGTTTGGACAACAGCAGTCGCCATATGCCAACCACCGGTGGCCACAATCGACCAGATGGCCAAGTTGCCCAATAGTGCGAGCCAGTTCACCCGCAATCTTCCCCTGTCACGATTCTCATGCCATGATACGAAATGCAATGGCCAGCCACGATCGTTGCCGGCGAAAACCGCCGCGAGCGCCAACCCAGGCATAAGGGTTTCGCGAGATACATACTTGCTCCTCACAAAGAGAGAAAACGCACACGCCAGCAGGCCGATGGGGAGCCCTCGCGTGAGAAGAATCCGAAAGGTCCGAGATAGCTTCGCCATTTTAGATTCCAAAAACGCCGCATTCCGGACATCGGCCGCCTTGGTGTCGCAAGTCGTATCCGCAACCCGGGCAAAGTCCTGCCGCGGATAGGCGCTTGCGCGAGGATCGGTCGCGGACCATTGACCCCAGGAGCCATGTGAAGGTTACCAACGCCACCCAGCACAAGACGTCGACAACCAATCCGACTGGTCGGATGGTTACCTTTCGCTCGCCGTTGCCTTCAACACACTCTGCCCATGCCAAGGGGTATCCATGCATCGTATGGATCGCCGTCTTCTTGTACGCACCGGGTACACCCTCGGCGTGAATCCATGTCCACACCACGAGCCACGAGGCCCCAGCCAACGCAATGCCGATCGGCAAACCGCGCAGAAAGAATAATCGCCGGAGCGATGACATCTGGGCCCCTCCACAGCCTTTCTATCCAACCACGGACGAGGCGATTTTGCTTTCGCGGGCCCCCGCCTCATTGTATCCTCTTCCGGGTTGAGTCGCGGCAGCCAGGGAAGGCCCCGCGAGGCATCCAGCCGAAACAGGGAGGTTCCCGTGTCTATCACGCCGCATCGCGTCGCCCGCATCGCAATCGCGTCCGCCGTATTGCTCATCGTAGGTACCGGCTGTCAGCAGGGGCAGCGCCGCGCCGGCCCCATGCGGGCCATCTGGGTCACGCGTTACGACTACAAGACGCCGGCTGACGTGGTCCGCATCATGGACAACTGCAAGCAGGCGGGCTTTAACACTGTCCTCTTTCAGGTTCGCGGCAACGGCACCGTCGCCTACCCCTCGCGCATCGAGCCGTGGTCGGAGGAGTTCGGTTTCAAAGACCCCGGCTTCGATCCGCTGGCGCTGGCGGTCGGCGAGGCCCACCGCCGCGGGCTGGCCCTGCACGCGTGGGTCAACGTCATGCCCGCTTGGCGCGGCGAGGCCCCGCCACCCATCCGCACACAACTCTATAACGCGCACCCCGAATGGTTTTTTTATGATTCCGCGCGCCGCCGGGAGCCACTGGTCCACGTAGCCGGAAGCGAACGCCGAAAATGGTACGTCAGCCTGAATCCCTGCCTGCCGGAGGTCCGCCGGTACCTCGTGCGGCTGATGCATGAGATCGTCAGCAACTACCCGGTCGACGGCCTGCACCTCGACTACATCCGCTTTCCGAATGAATCGATCGTGACCGGGGAGCAGATCCCCGACTATCCGCGCGACCCGCGCAGCCTGGCGCTGTTCAATCGCGAGACGGGTTCGGACCCGAAGGTTCACCCAGCGGCCTGGAAGCAGTGGCGGGCGGACCAGGTGACGCGCCTGGTCGCGCAGATTCAGCAGATGATGAAGCAGACCCGGCCGCAGGCGATGCTTACCGCCGCGGTGAAATCGACACCGGACGGCGGTCTGCCGCATTTCCAGGACGCCCGGCGCTGGGTGGCGCAGGGTCTGGTCGACGCGATCTTCCCGATGAATTACACGAGCAGCGTGGATGAGTTCGGCGCGCGCAACGCGATGTGGATGGCCCAGCGCCGGCCGCCGCAGGTCTGGATCGTGCCGGGCGTCAACATCAGCGAGAACAAGCCCCCGCGCGAAGCGGCGATCACCACGCGCAAGCAGATGGAGCTTTCCGCGCAATCCACCGGGCACTTCGCCGTGTTCGCGTATTCGCTGCTGTTCGACAACTCGCCGGTCGTGCGCACCGCGTCCGCCAACGACGCGAACCTTTCTCCGCAGCAGCAGCGTCAGCGCGAGATCGTACCGTTCCTCAAATGGCTCAACGAGTACTCTCGTAGCCGAAACCGGTAGCGCGGACTGCGCACCAGCAGGGGTTGTCGCGCCTTATTGTGTCGCGCAGAGTTCCGGAACAGGGCACGCACTGCCTCATGCCGAGCCGACCGGTGACACCTTACTGCGCGAGCGCACGGCAAGCGGCGCCATGCCCAAACGATTGCGCACGAAGCCGATCGCGTCCTCCAGCAGCAAGTATGCCACGGGCGTGACCACGAGCGTCAGCACCAGCGCCAGCGTCTGGCCGCCGATGATGACGATGGCGATGGTTCGCCGCTCTTCCGCGCCGGGGCCGGTGCCCAGGGCGAGGGGCAGCATGCCCGCGACGAACGAAAGCGTGGTCATGAGGATGGGCCGCAGGCGGTCGCGGCTGCCCTGGAGAATCGCGGACTCGCGTTCGGCGCCGCGTTCGCGGAGCTGGTCGATGTGGTCGACCTGAAGGATGGCGTTCTTTTTGACGATGCCGAAGAGCACGAGAATGCCCAGGGCGGAGTACATGTTCAGCGTGTCACCGGTGATCCAAAGGGAAAAGAGCGCGAACGGCAGGGCCAGCGGCAACGAGAGCAGAATGGTCAATGGATGCACGAGGCTCTCGAACTGCGCCGCCAGAACCATGTACATGAACACCACCGAGAGCAGGAAGGCCAGCGCGAACTCCGCGTAGGTGCGGGCCAGCTCGCGACCGCGGCCCGCAATCATGGTGGTGTACTCGGGCGGCATCTGCAGTTCGTCGGCCAAACGCGCGAGCACTTCGAGCCGGTCGGCCAGCGCATAGCCCTGTGCCGTTCCTCCGCGCAGCGAAACCTGCCGCTGACGATCGAGCCGGTCGATGCGCGATGCGCTCAATTCCGGCCTGATGGTCGCGATGCTGTCGAGGCGCACGAGTTGTCCGCCGCGCGCAGGGATATACAGGCGATTGAGATTGTCCACATCCGTGCGGTCACCTTCAGCGAGGCGAAGCTGCACGTCATATTCCTCGTTGACGGTCGGATCGCGGAAGTGCGTCACTTCGGTATCACCGCCCACGAGCAGCCGCAGCGCCGAGGCGATATCCTCGGGGTCGATGCCCAGGTCGGCGGCCCGGTCGCGGTCGATGTCCACCTGGAGTTCTGGCTTGTCCAGCCGCAGGGTGGTGTCCAGGTCGGTGAAGCCTCCGGCGGCGATGGCCTTGGTGCGAAGCTGCTCGGCATAATCAAGCAGGGCGTCGAGTTCCGGACCGCGGATGGCGAAGTCGATTTCCCAGTTGCCGCCGCCAATGTTGAACGACTGCAGGTTGCGCACTGAACAGCGCAGGTTCTCGTACTTGGCAAGCCCCTGCCGAATTGTCTGCATCACGTCGCGCTGGGCGTAGTTTCCGCGAAACGCCGAAAGCGGGTCGCCGGCAAGCGCTGCCCGCCACAACCGCGACAGCGAAAACACGCGTTCTTCATGCGGTGCAATGCGCACGTACGCCCGGCCCTGGTTGACATTTCCCAGGAACCCGGAACCCGCCGTGGTGAGCACCAGGCGCACTCCCGGGGTGGCGCGCAGGTCCTGGTCGATGGCTTTCATCGTCGCCTGCATCGCCGCGAAGCTGGTTCCCTCGGGCGCGCTCATTCGCACGTCGAACTCGGATTCATCAACGTTGGTGGGGATGTACTCCTGCCCCACTCGGCTGTATAGCGGAAACGTGCTGGCGATCACCAGGGCCGCGACCACAAGCACAGCCAATTTGCGGCGCAGGGCGAGCCGCAACAGCCGATCGTAGCCGCGCTCGAGCACGTGATAGAAACCGCGGCGCGAGCGGGCCTCGGTGCCGGCGCCGGGCTGCGCACCGCCCGTGGGTCGCAACAGTCTTGCGCTCATGATCGGCGTCAGAGAAAACGATACCAACAGACTCACCATCACCGCAGCGGCCGCGGTGATGCCAAACTGGAACAGGAAGCGCCCGGAAATGCCCGACATGAACGCGACGGGCACGAAGATGACCACCAGGCTGAGCGTCGTGGCCAGAACAGCCAGTCCGATCTCGCGCGTCGCCTCGCGGGCGGCGGCGAACGCGCTCATTTTCTTTTCCTCGAGGAACCGAAAGATGTTCTCGAGCACAACGATGGCATCGTCGATGACAATACCGACCATCAGCACCAGGCCGAGCATGGTGACGCTGTTGAGCGTGAAGCCCAGCGCCCACATCACGCCGAACGTAGCCACGACTGAGCAGGGAATGGCCACGGCGGCGATGATCGTCGATCGCCAATCGCGCATGAACATCAGAACCACCAGCGACGCGAGCAGGCTGCCCACGACGAGGTGTACGTTGATTTCGTGCAGGGCCGCGTAGATGTAACGCGACTGGTCGGCGATAATCTCGATGCGCACGCCTTCGGGCAATTGCGTCGCGATGCGCTCCAGATTCGCCTTCACGGCTTCGATAACTGCGATGGTATTCGCGCCCGACTGACGGCGGATATCGAGCGTCACTGTAGGCACGCCGTTGAGGAGGGCGGAGTTGCGCTGCTCACGGTATCCGTCCTCGACAAGGGCCACGTCGCGCAGGTGAATGGGGGCGCCGCCGCGCATGGCCACGACGATGTCGGCGAATTTCGCTGGGTCCGCGACTCGACCCATGGTTCGCAGTGTGCGCTCCTCGACGACGCCGGTCACATTGCCGCCGGGAAGATCGGCGTTGTGCCGGATGAGCGCGTCGCGCACCGCCGTCGCAGGGAGCTGATAGGCGGCCAGCTGGTCCGCGCTCACCCACACGTTGATCGTGCGTTCCAGTCCGCCGACGACTTCGACTTCGCCGACGCCCCGGGCGCGCTCGACTTGTTGTTTGACGATGCGGTCGGCAAAATCGGTGAGCATTCGCCGGCTGTAGGGACCGGAAACCGCAAGCGTCATCACCGGGCTGGATTCGTTGTCCGACTTGGTGATGATCGGAGGATCGGTGTCATCGGGCAGATCGCCGAGGACGCTGGCCACGCGGTCGCGGACGTCCTGGGTGGCGGCGTCGATGTCGCGCTCGAGCGCAAATGTGATGATGACGAACGAGCGGCCCTCACCTGACACGCTGCGCAGCTCTTCGATGCCCTCGATGGTATTGACCGCCTCTTCGATGACATCGGTGATCTGGGTTTCCACTTCTTCCGGAGACGCCCCCGGCAGCGAGGTGCTCACCCGCACGATGGGCAAATCGACCGCCGGAAAGCGATCGACGCCCAGCTTGGTGTAGCTGACCACGCCGATGACGACCAGGCTCATGATGAGCATGACCGCGAACACGGGTCTGCGCAGACAGATTTCAGCGAGCACCTGCATGGGAATTCCTAAACGCCGGGCGCGAATCCACTTAAGGGGCGGACCGCACGCTGACGGCCATGCCATCTTCCAGCTTGGCGAGCCCTTCCGTCACCACCTGTTCGCCGGCGGACAGTCCGGAGAGTATCTCCACATGATCAACGAGCTGCCGGCCCACGCGCACATCGCGCAGGGAAACCCGGCTGTCCGTGACGACGAACACGCGAGTCATGCCGCCGACCGTGGCAATCGCGCTTGCGGGTACGCACAATGCATCGCCTACGCCGTCCGCGACGATCGCACCCGTCGCGAACGCCCCGGGTTTGAGCACCGCGCCATTCTGGTAGATGAGCGCCTCGATCTCGAATGTGCGCGTGGCCTGGTCGACAGCCGGGTTCACTCGCGAGATTGTTCCCGTCATGACCGCCGCGCCCGCCAGGTCGCTTAGCTCGACGCGTTGCCCGGCGCGCACATGCGGTGCGTAGCGTTCGGGCACATTGCTGCGCAACTTGAGCGGGTTGTCGATGATCAGGCGAAAAAGCTGATCGGCCTGGCTGACGTATTGCCCTTCGGTAACTAGCCGCTGGGCCACCACCCAGTGCTCGGCCGCGTTTGGACCCACCGTCGTGGGCATGGGCGGTGCGTCCGTCAGCGTGTCCGCAAGGGCGTGCTCAGCCAGTTGCAGCTGGGCCTGGCGCTGACGCGCCTGGGCGACCAGGGATGCGGCCTCGTCCAGGGCGCTTCTTTTCTCGGCTTCGGCAACGCGCACCTGCGCCGCGGCGTCGTTGATTTCCTGTCCCGACACGGCGCTGCCAATGGAGGACAAGCGCTGTTGCGTGTAGCGGGCGTTCTCAAGCTGAGCTTCCGCACGCATCACCGAGCTGACCTGCGACAAGTCGAAATCATCACCCGGAACGGATGCAACGCCGAGACGCGCCAGCGTTTCAGCGAGCGCCGCACGTGCCTGGGACGCCGTCATTTCGTAGTCGTATACTTCCACTTGCGCGAGCGGGGCGCCCGGCTCGACGATGTCGCCCACATCGACAAACGTGCGCGTGAGCACGCCGGCCGTTTCCGTCGATACAGTCACATCCTCGGCAGCGAGCAACGTTCCGACAATCGGAACGCGCACAGTCATGTTGCGCAGCTCGGCGGCGCTTGCGGCGACCGTGAACGTCGGGGGATCACCGGCTGGATTCGCGGGCTTCGCGGTCGCCGATTCGGCATGCGATTCCGCTTCGCGGCAACCGGCAAAGACGAGCAGGCATGCCGCGCATACAGCGGGCGTCCATCGCCTGGTCCATTGCCATACGTTCATTGGCCACCTCGCCTCTTGACGCGGGCACGCCGCGTTGACGCGCGCAGGCGCGCTGCCATCCCATTTGACGGAGGTTCGTCCACGAACAGTTCGTGCAGCAGCCGCAGCGAACGGCGGATTCCGCCGAGTTCGCCATTCGGGAGCGCGCCGAGCCGGTCGGCCAGTTCCGCGCGCATCCCGCTCCAGGCGACATCGAACTGCACGCGCCCTCGGGCGGTGAGCGCGAGCGTCACGGCGCGGCGGTCGCGGGGATGAACCTGGCGGACCATCAAGCGATTGCGGACGAGCAGCGACACCATGCGCGATGCGGCGGCATTGGACACGCCGATGTGCTCCGCGAGTGCGGACACCGACGCCTGCGGATGACGATTCACGAAAATCAGCGCACGGAACTGGGGTACGGTCAGACCGCCACCGCGCCGGTGGCGCATCTGGCTGCGGAGAAAGCGCATCAGCGCCGGCATGGCGGCAAGCACCTGGTCGGCTGCGTCCAGGGCACTGGTTGCGGAATGCAATTGTTGCATATTGCAATTATATTGCCCGGGTGCGGGGCGCGCCAATGGTCACCGGGCAGGCTGAAACAAGCCCAATACATTGTGCGGGACTCTCGCGGATCGGGGATCGCTGGTCAGGGGTTGTCCGCGTCGGCGTCGCTCTCGTCGAAGTGGGCCTCGGGCGCGTGCGATCCCTTAGGGACGCGAACGGACTCAACCAGCATCTGAACATGAGCCGGCGGCGGCGCGGTGAGCCGCGAGACGACGAGTGTCACCGCGAAATTCAGCATGCAGCCGACGACGCCGATGCCTTCTGCGCTGATGCCAAAGCACCACGGCCCCATCAGCGGCTCCTCAGTGCCCAGAATCTTGTCCGAGCGATTGCCCACGATATACGCCGTGGTGAAGAGCAGGCCCACGATCATGCCGGCGATCGCGCCCGCACGATTGGTGCGCTTGTCGAACACGCCCAGCAGGATGATTGGGAAAAAGCTGGCGGCCGCCAGCCCGAACGCGAACGCCACGACCTGAGCCACGAATCCAGGTGGATGGATACCGAAATACCCCGCCGCGACAATCGCCACGACAATCATTGCGCGCCCCACGGCCACACGGCGCGATTCCGGCGCGTGCGGATCGACGAAGTGAATGTACAGGTCATGGGCGATGGAGCTGGAGATGACCAGGAGCAGACCGGCGGCCGTGGACAGCGCCGCCGCCAGTCCGCCGGTGGCCACCAGCGCGATTACCCATGGGGCCAATCCCGCGACTTCCGGCGTGGCCAACACGATAATATCAGGATCGATTGAGGCCTCGGCGAACTTGCCGTGCGCATTGTCCAGCTCGATCACGCCATTGGCGTTGGCGTCGTGCAGGGTAATCAGTCCGGTCTTCTGCCAACTTGTGGCCCAGGTGATTGGCTCGGACGCAGCGCTGTTCGCGGCGCTCTCCGCGGCTACCAGGTGCAGGATCTCCCGGCTGGTTTCGTCGTCCGTACGCAGTGATTCAGTCCCCACGATGCGCGCGCCGTCAAGGGCACGCAATAGGTTGTAGCGGGCGAACACGGCGACCGCCGGCGCCGCGGTGTACAGCGCGGCGATGAACAAGAGCGCCCATCCGGCTGACCAGCGGGCCGCGCGCACGCTGGAGGTGGTGTAGAAGCGGACGATAACGTGCGGCAGGCCGGCGGTCCCGACCATCAGAGCCAGCGTGATGCACAAGACATCGAGCTTGCTCTTGTTCGCGAACGGTTGGGTGTATTCGGCAAAGCCCAGATCGACCTGCAAGGCACTGAGTTTTTCGGTGATATCGCTGAAGGTCAGCGCCGCCTGCGGAACCGGGTTGCCGGTGAGCAGCTTCGCGATCGCGACGGCGGGAATCCAGAATGCCACGACCAGCACCACGTACTGTACAACCTGCGTCCAGGTGATGCCCTTCATGCCGCCCAGAACGGCGAAGAACGCCACGATGACCATGCCGATGACCACGCCCTGCCAGATGGGTACCTCGAGAAAACGGCTGAAGACAATGCCGACGCCGCGCATCTGGCCTGCGACGTAGGTCAGTGAAACGAAGATGGCGCAAACGGCTGCGACCACGCGGGCGGTTTCACTGTCGAAGCGCTCGCCGACGAAGTCGGGGACGGTGTACTTGCCGAACTTGCGCAGGTACGGCGCGAGCAGTAGGGCCAGCAGCACGTATCCGCCGGTCCAGCCCATGAGGTAGATCGAGCCGTCGTAGCCCATGAAGCTGATCAGCCCGGCCATGGAAATGAAACTGGCGGCTGACATCCAGTCGGCGGCGGTGGCCGCGCCGTTTGCGATCGCGGGCACGCCGCGGCCGGCGACGTAGAACTCGCCGGTTTCGCGCACGCGACTCCGCCAGCCGATGTAAAGGTAGACCAGGAATGTGATGGTCACGAAGAGGAAGGTGAGCGCCCGCGTCGAGTCCAGCCCGCCGCCCGTCGGGTTCGCCAACAGCCCAGCCGTAGCGGCGAACATTATTCGCCCACCTCGAAGCGGCGATCGAGCACATCCATCCGCCATGCGTATACGAAAATCAGCACGACGAAGATGTAGATTGAACCCTGCTGCGCGAACCAGAATCCGAGCGGAACGTTGCCGATCGAGATCGCATTTAACTGCTCAACCAGCAGCACCCCGCACCCCAGGGATACCATTGCCCAGACGGCAAGCAGGCAGGCGATGAGCCGCAGGTTCGCCCGCCAGTAACTTCGTAACCGATCAGCGCGCTGAGTTTCCTGAGCTCCTGAACTCACCTGCTGATGATCATCTGCTAGGTTTTTCCCCATGTCTGCCCGCTCCACATTCCACCGCCGCATGAACTGGATTGCGTTACTCTCCCGGTCTTGCCCGCCCAATCGCGGTCGATGCACGAACGTGTGCACCGACGCGTAGACGGTGTGCGGCTAATCAACGATACGAGAATACCCGGGACCGCTGATACTTTCGATTGAAATGATCCGTGACCCGAATGGTCACCACGTGCGTACCGCGGGGGAGCGGCTCCGACAATTCCAGGCCCCACATGTGCGCGCACTCGTACGCGGTGGCCCAGGGTTTGCCGCTGCCGGTCACGCTCTCGAGTATGGCGACTGCCAGCGGATCCTTCGTCGGCATGCGTTCGAGCGGTCGGAAATCGCCATCGTCAAAGGCGTACTCGACTTTGCACTTGATGCTGCAATCGAAGATATTGACCAGCAACAGCCGGCGGGCGCGCTCGTCGCGTCCAGTACTGCCCGGCGGGTAAATCCGCATGAGATCGTCCGGCGAACCCTTCGCCGGAAGATAGCTGGTGACGTAGTCGTCGCCCGAAAAGTCGATCATGGTGTAGCCGTTCGGCGTTCCGTCGCGACAATCCGCCACGGGTACGCCGCGCTCGTCTTTCGGCCCACTCCACCAGGAACCGCTCACCGTCCCGCTGATCACTTCATGGAAAACCCCACTGCCCTGCCAGCCGTTCTCCCGGGTCGCGAAAATATGCTCCTGAAAATGCGTGTGCCCCGCGACGGCGAGCACGCGATGCCGGTTCTTCAGCATTTCAAAGAGTTCCGATGCGTCCTGAATCGCACGGTCGCCGGTGATGATGGGAATGTGCATGGTGAGCACGACGAGATGATCGTCGGGCACGTGGGCGAGATCCTGCTTCAGCCAGGCCAATTGCCGCGCGCCAATCGCTCCGCGATAATTCCCTCCGCCCTTGCCCGCGCCCAACCACTCCACCGTGTCGAGCGCGATAAAGTGTACTTTCGCATAGTTCCACGAGTAGTAGTTGGGACCGAAATGCCTGTGGAACGTCTCGTCGGACTCGGCGTCGGTCGCGGCGTCGTAATTCATGTCGTGGTTGCCGATCACGTTATAAAACGGAATGCCGATCTGCGCCACGATACGGTTGTAGTATTCAAAAAGCCCCAGATCGTCGGACATGATGTCGCCGACCGTGATTCCGAATCTCGCCACCGTACCGACCAAGGAGCTGACCACGTCATCGCGAACGTAGTCCACCTCCTGACCGGTCTGCGGCTGAGGGTCTGCGAAAACCACCACTGAAAAGTTCTCCGGCTCTTCCTGATTCATCAGGGGAAAATCGACCGAATCCGGGAGCGGACCGGTCGGCTCCACGCCGGGGTAGATCAATTTGGGCGAGCCGCCGGGCTTGTGGATGTAATAGAACCGCGGCAACTGGTCCCGCGAAACCGGTGTTCGATACCCGGCGGGCTTGGTGATGAACACGATGCAGTCATCGGTGACCGGAAGTTCGTAGGCGCCGTCCGCTCGGGTGAGCACGACGTCGTCCTGATTCGAAACAGCGACGCCGGCGACGCCTGGCTCGCCCTCGTCGCGCATTCCGTTGCCGTTGCGATCCTCAAAAACCGTGCCCCGGGCCGTTTCCGCCGCGCGCACCGTCGACGATGCAAACACCGCCAGGACCGCAAGTGCGGCAAACCGTCGCCTCAATCTCGATGGCTTTCCGTGCATGCAGCTCAACTCCCGTTTGCTATTCCACGCCTAAAATTGCGGCTTCACCAGTCGCAGAGGATGGCGCACGGGTCCCAGCCGGTCAAGCCCTGTCATTGCTCCGGCCAGTTTGTGACCGCCAGGCGGTTGCGGATACTCGATACCGTCAGGACAATTCCGCAAGCATGGACACATGCCCCCGGGATTGCCGTGCTGATGACTGCGCCGTTTGACATTCATCCGCCCACGTCAGACGCGGAGATTGACGCGTACGCCGAGATTCTGCGCGCGTCCTTCTGCACCCCGATCGAGCAGGCCCGCATGTCCATCGATCGCGTCGGCATGCGGAACATTCTGCTGGTCCGGCGTCACAAGCAGGTTCTTGGCGGACTGTATCTCTTGCCCATGGGCCAGTGGTTTGGCGGTCGCAGCGTGCCAACATTGGGCATTGCCGCTGTCGGCATCGCGCCGGAACATCGCGGCGGCGGCGCGGCCCGCGCGCTGATGGATCGCGCGGTGGAGGAAGCGCGGCAGCGCGGTATTCCCCTGTCGACACTATACCCCGCCACGCACACGCTGTACCGCCGCAGCGGCTACGAACTCGCGGGCAGCCACCACGCTATTCGGATTTATCCCGCGCGCGTACCGGTGCTCGACCGGCACGCGTCCATGCGTCCATTGGCGCATCCTGAGGCGTCGGTCGTGGAAGACGTGTATCGACGCGTTGCGTGCGAACAGACCGGCTGGCTCGACCGCAGCGCGTACATGTGGCGACGCATCGCCGAGCCTCTTGAAGTCGTTCCACACGCCATGCTGGTGCTCGACGGTGATGCGCCGGTGGGCTACTGCTACTATCTGCTGGAACGCAAGGACGTGCACACGCAGCACATGCGCATCATTGACATGTCGGCATCGACGGTCTCGGCGGCGCGCCGTCTGCTCACGTTCTTCGCCGACCATCGCAGCCTGACGCACGAGGTGACTTGGCATGGGCCGGCCAATGACCCGATGCTGATGCTGCTCCCCGAACGGGCGTACGATATCCACGTAGCCGTCGACTGGATGCTGCGCTTGGTGAACGTGCCCGCAGCCCTGACCCTGCGCGGCTACGCCGCGGGGATCGAAGCGGAGCTGCATTGGGAAATTACGGATGCATTAGCCGCGGAGCCGGTATCGCGCTACGTGCTCAGCGTCGCGGGCGGCGTCGGCCAAGTCAGCGCCGGCGGCGAGGGCCGGCTGGCCTGCGACGTGCGCGGCTTGGCGGCGATGTACACCGGTTTCATGTCCCCGGCGCAGCTCGTCCGCTCGGGAATGCTGCGGGGAGAACCAAACGACCTGGCCACCGCAGCAGCCGTGTTTGCCGGCGGGCCACCCAGCATGGTGGACATCTTCTGAAGGAGCGCCAAGGCGAGCGGCACATGCCGCCTTTGCCGTCCCGCCTCGTGCATGCTATGCTTTACCGACAGGCAACCATGGCGATTGGACTTGATCGCAAGAAGCACCAGCGGGTGGTCAGCGAATGCATGTTCGCGTTCGGCTGGCCCCATGGTTGTCATGCTCGGGGGCGACTGGATTCGACCGGGCGAGTCGAGGTGAATGTGGCGTGCCCAGGTTGTCAGGAGGCCTGGTAAAACACCTGGCAAAACCTTTATATGCCAACACTCAGTTGCGCATGGCCGCCTAACTAGGCGACCCGTCCACCAGCCGACGCCTACTAGGCTGAGCGGACGATGACAGCAGGCTGGCTGGGTGACTCCGCCTGACGGTCACTTGGCGAGAAAACAGTTGGGCTGGACGATTCCGAAGCTCGTCGTTTGGCGTCGGAGGAGTCGAGAATTAAACATACGAATATGCACGTAGAAGCATTCACTGAGCCGTCGCGGGACGGGGGTTCGATCCCCCCCGCCTCCATTTCACCAAGGGCCGCGCGGCGAACGCGGGCTTTCGATGCCTGGCGTCGCAGCCATGCCACGGCTTCGTGGAACTTCAGCTCCGACACTTGTCGGGGCGCGACTTGGTCTTGATTGCAGCGGGCGACGAATCAGAAGCTCATCTCGGCGCGCAATCCGTAGACGACCGCCACATCGCGATCCTGGAAGCCGGCGCCCGGGTTGATAATCACCTGCAGGTCAGGCGTGACGTGCAGCCACGGCGTCACCTCGATGTTGTAATACAGCTCAACGCCCTGCTCGGAGTCTAACTCCAGCACATCTGGCAGGTTGTCACGCATTTTTGCAAAATAGTAGCCGAGGCCGAACGTGTCGTTATCGCGTTCGGGCAGGATACCTTGGCCGCCAATGCCGAAACTGTAAAACTGCTCAATCGGATTGGACTCGCCCGTCGACCATCCAACGCGTCCGAAGATGCCGATTCCCTGTTCGGGATCGTCTGGTTCGGTATACACAAACTGGTCGAAGTTGTAATAGACCACCCAGTCGTCCGGACGTGATTGTGGTTCCCGCCAGCCAGTGACCAGGCTCACAAGTCGGACAAGTCTGCGAATTGGACCGAGCTGTTCGCCCAGCCCCAGCCGACCGTCGGACTCAAACTCAAGATAATCCCGCGAAGACCAGGCCCAGCCGAAACGCTGATGCCCGACGAGGTCAAAGGGCTTGATTTTCAGCTCGTATTCCTGGCCGACGTTATACCAGTCGCGACCGTGAAACGCCGTGTTGAATCCTGTTCTGGTGACCGCACCCTCGGGATCGTTGTCGTTGATGCCGGTGGTCACTTTCAGCCAGTCAGTGGGCATCCAGACCGCGGCGGCGGCCATGGTGGTGTAGGGACCGAACGGGAACAGTATGGGATTCATGCGCAGGCCAAGATTCATGAACTGAGTCCGCTCATTGCTGGCGAACTTGTTCTGATCCAGCCCGCGTGAAAGATCCACCTTTCCGACTTGAATGGCAAACTTCTCGGAAAGCGCCTGCGTGAAATAGTATTCGGACAATGTCACCAGTCCAGGGTCGTTCGGCAGCGGAAACAAAGTGTCTGCATTCGCCGTCATTACCGAGCCCACGTCGGAATTGACACCGTGCCCGAACTGCGTCTCGCCGCGCAGGGTCAGGAGTCCGCCGGGCCAGAGGCCCATGCGCGCGGTATCGAAGCGCAGCGTCAGGTCGGCTGATCCGAAATACTCGACGGCGTCCGAGGTGTTCTTGCCGCCGTGGGCATTTCCCTGAATCGTCTGGGTGATACTGAGGTCAAACAGAAAGCCCTGCTCAGCCAGCTCCGTGCGCGTACCGCCCCAGTCGCCAGTCAAGTACTTTCGAACACCCAGGTCTCCGGAGTAAACCGGCAAGTGCTCGATGATCGACGGCATCGCGGAGTCCTCCGCAGCTGCCTTCTCGGGGGGTCCATTCTGAACCGTGCTGTCCGACGAAGCTGAAGCGGTTTCCCGTGCTTCGGCCGAATCCGTCGCATGGGTGGCATTACCTGACTCATCCTGGGCGACCGCAACCACCGGCCAGGCAAGACAGCAAGCGCCCAGAGCAACGACCGTCATCGAGACAACGAATGCCTTGGTCATCACGAGCCATCCCCTTTTTTCGGATTGCTGTTCTCTACTTCATAGCGCTTGTCGCGCCATCGGCCCGCGCAATGCGCGAGAGGTGGATTCGCTACGGCTGCTTCAGCGCCGCAACTCGCACAGCAAACCCTTCTCGCACATGATCCGGCAGCCGTGGGTTGTTCGCGCCTCGCAAGTATACAGCGAGCGCCTCCGCCGGGCGATCCTGCTCCTCATGAATGCTGCCCAGCAGCATGTATGCATCCGGGTCAGCGCGGTCTTCGGCGATAAGCTTCTGGAGCGTCCGGACAGCCGCGTCTGTGTCGCCGGCCATTCGCTGATAATACGCCAGTGTAAATGCGTACTTGGGTTCCAGGGGTTGCAGTTCCGCGGCCCGACGGGACCACTCGATTGCCTCGGCGAGACGATCCGAGGACACGAGAATCGCGAGGTTGTGAGCCGCCGAAGCCAATTGCGCATCAGCCGCGAATGCCGCGCGCAGGGCCGCTTCGGCATCCTGAGCGCGGCCCATCTCGGCGAGCAGCAGGCCCAGGTTCAGATTGGCGGCAGCGTTGGACGGATCGACTCGTAGGGCACGACGCAGGCAGTCCTCGGCTCGATCATTGGCTCCAACGGCGTTATATACCAACGACGCGTTGACCAATGGCGCGATGTTGTCGGGCAACAGCTTGAAAGCCCGCTCATAACAGGCGATCGCTTCATGGTACTCCTGTCGCGCCATGTAGAAGTTTCCCAAGTTGTGGTGGGATGCCGAATCGTCCGGTCGAGCCTGACTGACGGTGAGCAGTTCATCGGTCGCCCGCGCTAGGTCGCGCCTGGATTTTTCAGGCAGGCCCTCCGTCGGCAACCCCGCCAGCGTCGCCGCGGCTCGGACGCGTACCAGACGGTAGTCGTCCGCAGTCGCGGTCAACAGCGCGGTTATCGCCTCCCGCGTCGCCAAACCATCCAACGCCTCAGCCGCACTGGCGCGAACAAGTGGTGATTGATCCTTGAGCGTCTTCAAGAGCGCCGGCCATTTACGTTCATCCTCGCATGCGCGGACAAGTCGCACGAGGGCAGCCGCGAAGACTTCGTCGCGATCCGCACTCGTCAAGTAATCGAGCATTTCCGGCAAACGCTTCCAGTCGCGCTGTCGGGCGGCTGCGATCAGACTGCCCAGGCGCAGCACCGGCGCCTGGTAATCGCGCGTGCGCCACTCGCGAACGTAGCGATCCGCCCAGGCCGCGTCGCGATTGGTGTGGCACAGGTTGCAGGCGTTGGGCGATTGGAACGCCATAGTTGCGGCAGGCATTGGCGGGCGCATGGAATGATCGCTACGGCGCATGCGGGCGAACTCCGTTGTCGGCATATGGCAGGAGATGCAATGATTGCCCACGCTGTTCGGCGAGTGATGCGTGTGTGCTGTAGCATGCTCGACCCGAGACGCGTGACATGGAAGACACGCCTGGTTCGGATCGTCCTTGAAGAGGAAGCGTCCACCGGATGTGTGGCAGTGCATACAGCTCAAGCCGCCGGCCTTGACGCAGGGGCTCATCCGCCACGATGTGTAGGTGTAGTTCTCACCCAGGTCGCGCCCGTCCGGATAGAAATCGTTAACCTCCGGACCGGACAGATCATAGTTATCAAAAAAACGCTCTCCCGGGCGAAACGATTCGCTCAGGGGCATCGATTTGGCGTGGCAGGGCGCGCACATCGCGTTGATCTGCTCAACGGAAAAGTGCGTCGTGCTGATGATCTTGATGTCGTCCGGCTTTTGGCCTTCGGGCAGTTCGCGAAATAGCTTGACGTGATCCGCGCCGGCGCCATGGCAGGTTTCGCAACTGATGCCGGGTTCGGCCCATGTGCTGTGATAGGTGTCGGTGCGCGCATCGTAGTTCGACGAAAACTGGCTTACATGGCAGCCGTAGCAGGAGCTGTTGAACGTGAGCTGCGGGGCCCGCCAGTCGAGCACTTCCTCTTCAATATGCATCGCACCGCGTGCGGCACTCCCGGTCGTGTCGAGCCATTCCTGGCGGCGCACGTCGAACGCAACAGGCAGCACCTGCAGCCGGCCGCGCTCCAGCGGCGTGAGGAAATAGAACACGCCCTTGCCGCCGAGCGCGTGCTGCATGACGTATCTTTTTTCGCCATCTGGCCCATCTTCAATGACATGTCCCGCCTGGCCGTCAAACTCAACGCGATAGCGGCGATCGCGCACGGAAATGGGTTCTGCGAGCGGCTTCAATCTCTGGGAGGCCAGTTCCGCAGTGAACGGCTGCATGGCCAGACCATGGTGCGACGATGCCCATTTCTCATAGAACGGCTCGTGACACTCGCGGCAACTCGCCGAGCCGGCCCATTGGGTCAACGCAGTTGTCGGCGCCGATGGCGCTTCCTGGGCGCTACCGATCGCGCTGTAACAGAGCACCGTCAAAGCCGCAGTGATCGATTGCCCGACGCCTCGCATCGCCTACTCCGACATTGGCGCTCTTGCGCCGCCGCACGCGTGCACGAGGCGCCCAATCGCGGTCAACGGGTTGCGGTAGAACACGATGATCCAGTGTACGATTCGCGCCCAATCGCACTTTGGCGCGTCGTTCAAGAGTCAGCGCTTTGCGACCGGTTCCAGTTCGGATGCACGTTCTGGGGGCCTTCCTGCATGACGATCGGCGCAATGTGGTCCCGGACGAACTTGGGATGCGTTGTATCCGTGTGACCGCCGTAATCGCCTCCCTGCTCAAAGGACGCCCGCCAGGCGATGTTCGTGACCTTGGAATAAAGCCGCCGCGTGGACGCCGACGCGCCGGCGGGAACAACAAATCCGTCGAGCCCGGCGGATGCGACGGAGCCGGATTCCCGATCGGCTGTTCCCGCCAAGGGCACCGCGAAGTTGAGCACCGCGTCCCGTTCCGACGTGAACACATACATTCGGCCCGAAACACGCTTGAGGGCCTTGGTCAGGTCATAATCCGACGCGATGGATGCCCCGAGCAAAACGACGTTGTCCACCGTGCAATCCTCCGGCAGCGCTTCGAGCACAAAGACTGCCACCGCCGTCCCGGCGGACAACCCCATCAGCGTCACTGGCTCATTGGGGTTGCTCTTCTTCGCCTTGCGGATCGATTCAGCTACTTCCTCGGCCTTATCCCGCTTGTATTTTTCGCTGGCCACCTGGTCGGCAAGTACGCCCATCCCGGTTTCCCAACGCGGCTCGACAAACGCCCCTGTGTAGCCGGCCTGCTTCAGCCCCGTTTTAACGCCGCGTCCCCAGTTGCTGACGGCGCCACCGCCGCCCGCGCCGTCCAAGTAATAGACATCGCCATGGGCCGACGCGCCGCTCAGACTGACCCCTCCGATCTGCTGGCTGCAACCGGCTGCAAGCAAAGCCACGACTGCGATTGCCGACACCCGAGATTTCTCGATTCTCGCAATACTCTTGGGTCTCACGCGGTTTTCTCCTTATTGAAGCGTGCGGTTCTCCGATTCACACGGCTCAGCGAACCTCGATGGTCACCTTGGGGATATGTCCGGTGAACCGCGATCGGGCCTCGCACCCCACGGCCTCGACCACCGGCGTGCCGAGGTCGATGCCCACATCGGCGGTTTCGTCCGCGGAGAAAATCGCCGGTTGCGTATGTTCAATACGGCCTTCCGCGACTTTCGCGTCGTTGACAAAAAGCGTGCCCATGCCGCCTTTGCCCGGCCCGCCGCCGTCGTAAACGAACTCGAATCGAACCGTGGACTTGCCAGGCGCCAGCTTCCGACTGGCTGTGATCGAATATCGGTTCAGTCCAAGGAAGTTGTAGTCGTATGCGGGAACGCCGTCCTTGACATACAAGGCCCAACCTCCGAACCGCCCGCCCTGAACGAGTATTGCGCCGTTCGCGCCGCCCTCCGGTACATCCACCTCGGCCGTGATGGTCTTGGACTTGTTCTTCACGTTGATGAACACGTTTTCCAGCATCCCGGTCATTCCTTCCGCCAACGTCAGCGACTTGCGCCCGGCCATAAGATCAGGACGGTTAACCCGCTCGGCGATGGCCCGCTCCAGCGTGCGGTCGTCAATCGGCAATACGTGGTACTTTTCCGCCTCTTTCATGAATATCGCCTGCAGTTCTTCGAGCTTCTGCGGATTCTCGGCGGCCACGTTGTTGGACAGGCTGAAGTCCGCGCGGACGTCATATAGTTCCCAGACATCTTCCAGTAGCGGGCGACGGGGTTCGGTTTCCCAGGCAGCCCGATGAATGGTGCGCGCCAGCCAGCCGTCATGGTAGATGGCCCGGTTGCCCGAAATCTCGAAATACTGCGTGGTGTGTCGGTCCTTGGCCTGCCCATCCTCAAACGTGTAGGCCATGCTCACGCCTTCCATCGGGATCTGCGGCGTCCCGTCCACAATCTTGGGCTCCGGCAAACCCGCGGCCTCCAGGATGGTTGGGGCGACATCGATCACGTGACTGAACTGCGAGCGAATCTCGTTCTTCGCCTTGATGCCCTTGGGCCAGTGGACGACCATGCCATTGCGCGTGCCGCCAAAGTCAGACGCGATCTGCTTGGTCCACGCGAACGGAGCGTCCAGCGCCACCGCCCACCCGGCGGCCATGTGCGGGTACGTTTCTGGACCGCCCCACTTGTCCATGACCTTGAGCATCTCCGCGACGGATTCCGGCACGCCGTTGAAGTAGGTCATTTCATTGAACATGCCATACGCGCCGCCTTCCGCGCTCGTGCCGTTGTCCCCGGCAATGTAAAAGACGAGCGTGTTGTCGAGCGCGCCGACATCGTCGATGGCCTGGATTACGCGGCCGATCTCGTGGTCGGTGTAATCGACGAATGCGGCATAAACCTCCACCTGGCGGGTGAACAGCCGCTTCTCGTCCGCGGAGAGCGCATCCCAGTCCTTGATGGCCTTGGGCTTTTCGGGCAGCTTCGTGCTTGCCGGAACGACACCCATCTTGACCTGGCGGGCGAGCGTTTCTTCGCGCAGCTTGTCCCAGCCCATGTCAAACTTGCCCTTCCACTTGGCGATCCACTCCTGCGGCACGTGGTGCGGCGCGTGTGTCGCGCCCGGGGCGAAGTAGACAAAGAAGGGTTTTTCCGGAGTCAACGCCTGCTGATACTTGATCCAGGCCACCGCCTGGTTCGTCATATCGTTCATGAAGTGGTAATTCGGATCGTCTGGCAGATCGACCTGGTGAACGCCGTCATACAGGTACGGTGCCCATTGATTCGTTTCACCGCCGATGAAACCGTAGAACTTGTCAAACCCCTGACGCGTCGGCCAGCGGTCGAATGGCCCTGAAACACTAGTCTCCCACGCCGCGGTTTCGTGCCACTTGCCGAACGCGGCTGTGCTGTAGCCATTCAGTCGCAGCGTTTCTGCCACGGGCGCCGTCGCGTTGGGAATCCTGCCCGTGTTGCCCGGGAATCCGGTGGCCATCTCGGTGATGAAGCCCATGTTCACGGTGTGGTGGTTGCGGCCGGCCTTCAGCGCGGCGCGCGTCGGAGAGCACAAGGCCGTGGTGTGAAAGTTGTTGAAGCGCAGGCCGTTGTTCGCAAGCCGGTCAAATGTCGGTGTTGCAATCGGTCCGCCGAACGTGGATGTAACCCCGAAACCCAGATCGTCGATCAGGATGATCACGACGTTGGGCGCGCCAGCCGGGGCCTTGACCTCAAAGGACGGTGGCAGCTTGACGTTGCGCACGTCGAGTTCGGTAAAGAGCGGACGTTTGGGCTCCGCGATCGGCAGAACGGTCCGATCAATGGCGTCTGCGGCCGATTGCGCGGCCCCCTTGTCCGCGAGGGCGCCGGCGTTGTCTTCGGCAAACATCGGTTGTGCGGAACAAAAACCTGCGAGAATCACTGCGACCCCGCGGGTCAGCCCAAGTCTGTTCATGTTGATCTCCTGGTCTTCGAAATTTTTCGCAATTGCCGTTCGTCGCTCAAGCGCATCGCGGAGGATGCACAATCGCGACGCAATCATCAAACGATCAAATACATCGGCTCTCCACCGAAAACAAGGCAGACGAACACTTCGCGTGAATCGCGCACCGTCGACCCATTCGCGGAATCACCCTGCAACGCCCGGTGACACGAATTTGTGAATTGGTCCGCCCACTTGGTTGCACTCGATGAAAGCTACGCTTGCATGGAAGAACGGCGGTAGTCTAAGGAAACTTCTGGTGGGAAACAATCCGGGGGCTTGGTCACGCCGAAACCGAATGGGCGATCGTCCCGATGTTCCAACCGGAATCGGGTACGAGAAGCGCGACAAGATCACGAACATCGCCATGCATGATGATAATCTGGGCAACATCGCGGTCCCGTTGACCGTTCGCGCATTCACGGGCACGACCCATTGCATTGACCTGGGCCGAGATCAAGGGATCGGTGCAGGATCATGGCGCCCCGTGAGTGAGTTCCACATGAACACTTCCCCCGCCCATGAGGCTGCCGCAATGCTGCCGCCGTCTGGACTGAACGCGAGGCACATGATCGTCCCCGTCGGACCGCGCAGTGCAAGCAATTCGCGGCCTGTCTGCGCGTCGAACAGACGCACAGATCGGTCGCGGCCTCCAACAGCCAGGCGGCGTCCATCGGGGCTAAAGTCCAGGCACCAAACGTCACCCAACCTCGGAGCCGCCGACCAATTCAGGCGTCGGCTGGCCACGTCCCAAACGCAGACCACGCCATCGCTGGATCCGGTTGCGACTTGATTGCCATCCGGGCTGAATAGCAGACAGGCGATTCCCCCGACGTGAGGGCGTTCACGAAATCCAGGGGACAGCACGCCACTTGAAGCGTCGCACATGACCAACTTGCCGTCTTCCAGCCCGAGCGCCAGGCGGGAGCCGTCGGCACTGACCGCGATGGATTGAACCGGGTCGCCAGGGCCGTCAAAGCGGCGCAACATCTGGCCAGCAGGCCAATCCCAGACCACGATGGCGCGCGCGTCCGCCGAGAATAGGCGGGGCCCGAACCGGATTCCTGCGATGACTGGCGGGGAATCGTGCCGTCCGATGTTCCGCGGAACACATTCAACACCGATGTCGCAAGCGCGAACTGCTCCATCCTTCGAGCAGGCCGCGAGTTGCATCGACTCTGGATCAACGATGGCGGACATCGTGTGGATCTCTGGATTCCAAGGCAAGCGCCTGGCAATACGGCCGTCGGCGACGTCGATTGGCAAGATCTCCGTTCCGGTCACGACATACAACGTGGAACCGTCCTTTGAGTATGTCAACGCAAGAGCAATCCCATTGATGTCGCGACACGCGCGAACTGGCGGAGGACGGTGCAAGTCCCAGAGTTTGATTTCGCCTCCGCGCGCGCCACTGATCAGAAACCGATCATCGGCGCTGTAGGCGATGCAATAAGCGCCCATCGAATGGCCAAGCAAAGTGGATTGAAGCACGCCGTCTGCGACGCTCCAGAACCGGATGGTCTTGTCCTCTGACGGCGCCGCCAGCGTGCTGCCGTCGTGGCTGAATGCGATGCCAGCTTTGCGCTGCCCGCCACCGTACAGCTGGCGAACCAACCGAAGCTGCCGCGGCGTCGGTCCAGTCTCCGAGTCATGCAATGAACCGAACTCGTTCCCGACATCCCACAATTTGAGTTCACCGCTTTCGCCACCGGTCGTGGCGAGCAACGCGTGTTCCTTGTTGAATGCCAATCCGTACACGATCCCCTGGTGCGCCTTGGTTCGGGTCAACTCCTGGCCAGCACCGACGGAATGAAGCAGGATCGTGCCGTCGCCCAGTCCCAGCGCGAACCTGCGGTGCGCGGTATCGAAACACAACAGATTGAGCCAACTGATCTGCGGCATCCAGTGTTCGTGGAGCGGGCGACTTGAGATCGAGTCCCGAATCATCAACTTCTGATCGGTCAAGTAGGCCACAAGCCGTCCGTCTGACGAAAGCTCCACGACCCTGTCCGACAGGGTCCAGTTGGTCAATGGTCGCCGCTCGATCTCCTGTCCGGAGCTCACGTCCAGGCGCACGAACGCACCCGTCGTGTCGAAATAGTGAAGCTCATCCCCAGTTTCGGAAAACTCAAATGGTGCGTTGGCGGCTGCTCCATACTTGAATTCCTTAATCGGGTCCGGTGACGATCGGGCCCAGATGCGCATGACGCGTTCACGCTCGGGAATCCAGAACATTGCTGCGATGAATTCTCCGGAAGGGCTGATGCGGACTCGAGAGGTGATGGAATCAGGCGGCCCGTGCCGGGTTTCCACGCTCTGATCCGCCAGGCCCGCCAGATAATTCCATTCCCATTGGCGCAGCCCACGAGGCGCGGCATGCAGCCGGGACAACGCCGTGCCGCCGTCATTCGATGTAATCGCCGCTTCAGCCGCCGCGATGTTGGCGGCGTAAGCTTCTTCCTCAGCTTTGTCGCGCTGGGCCTTGACATCCACCAGGAGCCGTCCCTGTCGAGCGTATAGTACGGATAGCGAGATCGCAGCGGCCGATAGCAGCAGCAGGAATCCGACTGCAACCATGACCGCCCGACGGTAGCGCTGCAGCGACTTGCGCAGGACATACCAGCCATTGTCGCGTTTGGCCGCGATCGGCTCGCCGCGCTGGTATCGGCGCAGGTCTTCGGCAAGCTCACCCGCGGACGGATATCGGCGATCGCGTTCTTTCTCGAGCGCCTTGCGCGCAATGGTTTCCAGATCGCCGCGCAGTGCGCGATTGAGCGCACTGAGTCGCGGAGGATTTGCCTCACGAATGACGCGCGTGGCCTCCGGCAAACTCATGCGCTGCAAATCGTAGGGCGGCTGGCCGGCAAGTAATTCGTACAACATGATGCCCAGGGAATAAACATCGCTACGCACATCCACATCCTGTGGGTCCGAACCGCATTGTTCCGGGCTCATGTACTGAAGCGTACCCACCAGCAGGCCGTAGGCGGTGTGCATAGAGGTGGCGGCAATATCCACTTCGACCAGCCGGGCCACGCCGAAGTCGATGACTTTGGGCGTTGGCGGTGAATCGTCGCTCACCAGCACGTTGCTCGGCTTGAGATCGCGGTGAATCACGCCGCGCAGATGGGCGTATTGCACCGCTTCGCAGACCTGGACAAAGAGTTCCAGGCGTTGATGCGTCGACAACTGGTGTACACGCGCGAACTCCACAATTGTACGGGCGTTGGTGATGTGTTCCATGGCGAAGAACGGCAGGCTCGATCCGCCAATGGCGTAGGTCCCGACTTCGTAGATCTGCGCAATCGCAGGGTGCCGCAGGCGGGCCAGGAACTTTGCTTCGTAGTCGAAGCGGCGAAGCGCCGGTTCGGTAGCTGATCCGCCGCGGACGATCTTCAGCGCCACCGTCCGGCCCAGGCCCTCCTGCACCGCTTCGTAAACGGTGCCCATGCCCCCGGCGGCGATTCGCCGCACAACGCGATACCCACCCACCTGCTGGCCAATCAATCCATCCGACGCGGTCGACCATGCGTGCAGTCCGCCAGGCGGCTCGGCCATGAAGTTGTTTGCGCGGGCATCGGCAGTCAGCAACGACTCGACCTCCGCGCGCAGCGCTGCATCGTCGAGGCACTCGGCATCAAGAAACGCGGCCCGCGCGGAATAATCCAGGTCCAGCGCCGCCTTGAATACGTCAGCCGCGCAGCGGCGGTCCGGATGGTTCATCGGAACCGGCTCCTCCGTTGTCGGCATCGTGGTCGGCCAGATCGCGGAATAGCCAGGCTCGGGCGTAGCGCCAGTCGCGCTCGATCGTGCTGGTGGACACACCAAGAGCGGCTGCCGTGTCGTCGATGGTCATCCCCGCGAAGTAACGCATCTCAACCACACGAATGGACTCCGGGCTTTCCTGTCCCAGGCGCACCAAGGCATCGTCCAGTGCGATCAGGTCCGCATCCGGTTGATGGGTAAGCTCGGCATGGCCGTCGAGCGAGACACGGCCCACGCCGCCGCCGCGCTTGACCCGACCGTGCGTGCGGGCGTGATCGACCAAAATGCGGCGCATCGCCTGCGCGGCAACAGCAAAAAAGTGCGCGCGATCCTGCCAGCGCGCGGCGCGCTGATCGACGAGTTTGAGGTAGGCTTCATGCACCAGGGCGGTGGCCTGCAGAGTGTGGTCAGCGCGCTCCTGCTGCAGAAACGACTCGGCCAGGCGGCGAAGCTCGTCGTAAACCACGGGCAGCAACTCATTTACGCCGGAGTCGCGCCCCGCGGTGATGGCGTGCAGAAGCTGCGTCACGTCCTGTGGCATGAAGTTCGTACCCCACTCCCCATCGAATGAGTCGGCCCGGGTTCGGGAACTACTCGGGTATTGTCATGTTTCACTCCAACAGCTTCAAGGTTAAGTGACCGGGTGGCCTGAATTGCCGCACCCGCAACGGGCAGGTCGTTGGTTCCGCAAAAAAACTAACCCGCCATGATGGAACTGCCGTCGGATTGTCGCGTGTCTGGGTGGCCAGCCGGACGAGCCGGAGAATCAGGAGACCATTCCATGTTGTTCAAGTCATGCAAGCATAGGCACTTATCGATCGTAATGACCCTGGGATTAATCGGGTTATTCGCCGAAAGCGCGCTGTCGCAGCCGACCTCATTGACCTACCAGGGCCGGCTGCACGACGGCGGTGCGCCTGCCAACGGCGCTTTTGACCTCACCTTTCGACTGTTTGATGCCGTATCGGACGGCAATCAGGTCGGAGGCGATGTCGCGCTGGTCAGCGTTACGGTGACCGACGGGCTTTTCACCGCGTTGCTCGATTTCGGCGCAGGCGTGTTTGACGGCACGCCCCGCTGGTTGGAAGTCGAGGTGAACGCTCAGCCACTGGCGCCGCGGCAGGAGATCACTTCCACACCATATGCTCAAACCAGCCTTAACGCCTATCAGGCGACGTACTCCAGCTATGCTGACGCGGCGGGTTACGCTTACGCGCCCTGGCTCGCATCCGGCGCCGATCTCCACTACAACGACGGCAATATCGGCATCGGCACGGATACCCCCACCGCAAAGCTGGAGATTGGCGGAATGCCGGGCGTCGACGGCATCCGCTTTCCCGACGGCAGCCTGCAGACTTCCGCTCCAGGTCCCGGTGGAGGACCGTGGCAATTCAATGGATCGGACGTGTGGTACGGCGGCGGTGGCGTCGGCGTCATCGGCGGATCATCGCCGTTTCCATCCGGCAAGGGAGTGTTTCTGGAGGGTGGCAACACGACGCGCGCCTTGGTCTTCGCCTATGATTACGATCTCATGCAGCCGCTCGCGCTCGCTTTGAATTCACCCGGCGGCAATGTCGGCATCGGCACACTTGCTCCCACCGCCAAGCTGCACGTCGCGGCGTCCAGCGGAAACACGATCTACGCGACGACATCCGGCGGACGCGGGGTCGCGGGCTGGGCCACATCGAACTTCGGTGGCATCGGCGTCTCCGGCGATCACGTCCAAACCGGTAACTATGGTCTGCTGGGCACGCTTGACGCCGGCGTGGTCGGCGTGGCCCAGGTCGCGGGCTACCTAGGCGGCAGTTTCAGCAATACCGATGTCGGCGGTGTGGCGCTGGAAATCACTCAGGGCCTGCTCGACATCAAAGGCACGGGCAACGGAACTGAATTGCTGCGCTTCAACACTGAACGCCCTTGGGTATTTCGCCAAGTCGGGAGCGGCTCTGGTTCATTCCTGCAGCTCAAGTCCACTGTCGGCCTGAAGAACTTTGAAATCACCGCCGCGGGCGGCACGAACGTCGCCACTTTCTGGGCGGACGACGCCAATCCCCGGCTGGTCGTCAATGGCACGACCAGCACCAAGGTGCTGCAAATCACCGGCGCCGACCTTGCTGAGCGGTTCCCCACCCGTGACCACAGCGCCGAACCCGGTACGGTCATGGAAATCGATCCGGAGCACCCCGGTATGCTGCGCATCGCCCAAGGCGCGTACAACCAGCGCGTCGCTGGCGTGGTCAGCGGTGCGAACGATTTCCCAGCCGGGGCGATTCTCGGGCACGCTGATGGCAATGAAGAAGCACCGGCGATCGCCCTTTCCGGACGGGTGTGGGTACGCTGCGACGCAACCACCCTGGAGATCGCCCCGGGCGATTTGCTGACCACTTCGGATACGCCCGGCCATGCCATGAAGGCCACCGATCGCGAGCGTGCGCACGGATCCGTGCTCGGCAAAGCCATGACCCCGCTGACCCAGGGACAACGCGGCATGGTGCTGGTCCTGGTCAACCTTCAATGACCGCGCTCGCGCTCGATCAGGAGACTCTGCTCATGAGACATTCACGAATCTTGATTGGCCTGGCGCTTGTCGCCGTCACCCAATCGATCGCCCTCGCGCAGACTTATCCAGGTTCAGAGCTTCAACCCCAGGTCGCGCCCGCTCTCGCCTGGATGCCCTTGCCGGAATCTGGCAAACGCATCGAGCGTGATTCGGGACTCCGCTCCGGTCTCGAAACCGGCGCGATAACTTACCTCAAAGAAGAGCTCAGCGTACCCGACTGGCGCTGGATACGAGTTTATTTTACCGATTGCGCGCTTGGTGAACGCAGTTTCATCCGCATCACCTCAACATTGGACGGTGACGAGCAGATTCTCGACGCGCGAAACATGCCCTACTGGCGCGGCGCGTCGGCGTTCTTCAACGGTGACACGGTCGTTGTCGAGTTCGTCGTTGATCCCGCCGATCACGACGTCTTCGTGCATCTTGCCGGCGTGGCCGGAGGGTTCGACCCGCCCGCACCGGTCATGAGCCGGACACTCTGCGGTGCGGACGACCGGGTGGTGTCCTTCGATTCGCGCGTCAGCCGGATCGCCAAGGACACCGGCGACCCCAACGAGCCGCTGGCCTGGTGTACCGCCTGGCAGGTGTCCAACGGTGCGCTGCTCACCGCCGGTCATTGCGTCGATGACAACGTGGACGGCAACGTGGATACCGATTTCCTGACTGGGGTGATCCAGTTCAACGTACCGCTCTCGGATTGCGACGGCGCGCCGAATCATCCGCCTGCAGCCGACCAATACCCCATCGATGCAGTGACAGCTTTTTCTTGGTTTGGAACAGGCATGTCCGTCGGCCGCGATTGGGCGGTCATGTCCGCGCTTCCAAACGGGGGCGCCTCGCCGCACATCGCCCGCGGCTGGTTTCGCATGACCAACGAACTCCCCCAGGTAGGGGCAAACGTTCGCGTAACAGGATTCGGCACCGACAGCACACCGATGGGTTGCTCGGGTGATCCCATGTTTCCAGCTAATGAGCAAAACCAGACCAACCAGACTGCTTATGGCCCGTTCGTCAGCGAAATAACGGAGGCAAATGCGATCACCTTGGAGTACGAGGCCGACACCACCGGCGGAAACTCGGGTAGCCCAATAATCTGGGACGGCCAGAACATCACGTTCGGCATCCACACCAACGGCGGCTGCGCAGAGGATAGCGGCTCCAACGCCGGGACATCCTTCGAGCTAGACGCGCTGGAGAACGCAATTGGCAATTTCCCCGGCGCGAACTCCCGATACGTGGACGGCGCGTTTCCGATGGCGGTGACGCGCGACGGCACGATCTTCCGCCCCTGGAGCACTTTTTCGAGCGGGGTAAGCGGTGTGCCAGCCGGCGGGGTGCTCACCGTGGTGGCCGGGTACTACAGCACTCCACTGCCACTGACCATCACGAAAGCCATGACGGTCCGCGCGCCGGTTGGTTTGGTCACCATTGGAGACTGAGAACAGCGCGTTCCAACCAGTCAGGACAAACATGAAAAAGAACTTGGTCATTCAGGCAATGTTGGGACTTGGGCTTGTCCCTGCGGCATCGCTTGCGGAATTCGAACTGTCGTGGTTCACCATCGACGGCGGAGGAGCGATGGCCTCGGGCAACGCGGCGTTTGAACTGTCCGGAACTATCGGCCAGCCGGATGCCGGCGCGCTGGCCGGCGGGACGTACACGCTGGAAGGTGGCTTCTGGGCCTACCCGGATTCTGGCGCGATTCCCGGCGACTGCGATGGCGACGGCGACGTGGATTATGCTGATTTTGCCAATCTACCTGATTGCGTGGGCGGCCCCACCGAAAGCTACAGCGGCGGATGCGCATGTTTTGACCTCGACTTCAACGGCGTCGTGGACTTGCATGACTTCGCGGCCTTTCAGCGGGTTCATGGACTTTAGCGCAACCGGGATTCACGAGTTCAAGGATGCACGAGTGCAATCCCCGGCTGCGAAAGTGTCGGCCGGCTTGTGCCTGCAGACATTTCAACTGGATCCTGCAATCGTGCGCCCTCCAGCGGAATAGCCCACGATCACTTGCCTGGCTCAAGCGTCACGTTGGACTGCTTCTGGTTGTAGCCGTTCTTGACAACCAGTTCATACTCAAGTTCGCCCTTCTCGCCCGCCGCGATCTGCGCCGTGAACTGCGGACTGCGAAAGTCATGGAGCGTGGCCTCCAACTCGCTGCGCAACAGCACGTGACCATCGAAACTCCGGCGAATCTCCACATCAACCGGCTTCGTTCGATAGTTGCGAATGCGTTCGCTCCACAGATGGTGCTCGTCCCATCCGGCAACCACGTCATGGATCTCGATACGGTGGCCCTGATCCGGCGAGTAGTACACGTTGGCGCCATTGCGGTGAAACCAGAAGTTATCGCGCCACGTGCGCAAGCACACGCGTTCGTGGATCACCTCGGGATCGCCGCCCAGGTTGAGTTCGATCTCCTGGCCCACGGGCACATACTTCACCGGTTGCTGAACAACGAATGACAGGCCGTCTCGGCCGTTGTCGCGGTAGAGGCGCACAACGCCGTCAGGCAGCGGCGTGGTACCCAGGTCCGAAGCCGAGTCATTGCGCAGCAGAAACATGCGCACGAGTTGTTCGCCGTACTCCTGCGGCCGAAAACGGTACTGGATGCGAAGCGGCACGTCCTTGCCCTGAAACAGCCGGATGCGCTTCGACCATCCCTGGGGTACGGTCTCGCTACCCTCGACGCTGAAAATAAAGTATTCCGACAGGCCCTCCTTGATGATCGCCTTCTCAGAGGACTGCACGCGGTCCGCCTGGGCAAACCCTAATTGAATTTCGTTGAGCATCTCTCTCTTGGCCTCGCCGCCGAGTCGCGAAACCCGTCCGCGTGCGCGCTCGAAGTCGTCGGCCTCGTCTCGGCTGACAAGCCCGCGGGCGGCTAAGTCGCGCACCTTCTCCACCAGGTTGATCGTACCGACGACCAGGCGCACCTGCGCGTCCGCATACTCCTCCCCGGACTGATTCGTAATCCGTACGAAGCCCTCGAAGGACATTGTGTCCTCGGCTGTATCGCTGATGCAGACATAGTCCGCCGACCAGGTGATGCCGCTGGTGAAGTACGTCACTTCGATTTGCGCATCGCCGTCGATTTCGCTGTGCACGGACCAGTACAGCATCTGCGGTTTGTCGTGCGGAAACGTGGTGTCCAGCAGTTCGAGGCGATCTGGCTGGGTTACGAAGCGCAGCTCGACGCTGGAGGGGTCGATCAGCGTATTCGCCCACGAAAACTGCAACGGATTCAATCCGCGCTTGAAGGTGATCGTTCGCGTTTCACGCACAAGCGTCAGGTCCTCGCTGTTGTAGATCGTCAGTTGCACGCCTTCGCGCGGTGGAATCGTCGACAGATCAACATTCCGGGCCGAACTCGGGACAGCCGCCAATCCCAGCAGTGGCAGCATACAGATACCGTACTTTTTCATGTCGCTTCTCCTGCGATTGAACGGCGCCGAAGCCGCCGGGACTACCACTCGTTCCGGATACGCACGTGCAGGGTGTGGGCCACCTTGATCGCCTTGTCGTCAGCGCCGCGCGCGGGCAGGGTAACGCGAAACGCCGCGAGGTCCGCCGTGCTCTCGTCTTTGTTCACCGCACTGGTCAGTGTGCCGTCCGCGACCAGCTCCCACTCGACGTCGCGCGGACTGTCTCCGCGAATCTCGGCGCGCAGGGCGCGCATCGATTCCACGATGTCAAGGTCCACCGCCTGATCTTTGAAGTTTTCGATTTCGTACTTGACGATGACATCTATGTCGTGCAGATGGCCGAGCACGCGAGTCTGCTCGCGACGCTCGATGGTGCGCACGACGACCACGTCCTTGGCCACGCCCAGATAGAGCTTCAATTCATCGTCGCGCGGGGTGAACGACGCCCAGTCTTCGCCGATGAATGCGACTGTTCCCCGGCCGTCATCCTGGAAGATCCGTGCCTTGCCAAACATCAAGGCAAACTTGCCGAGTCCATTGGCTTCATCGTTAAGCAGAACATGGTGCATTGGAATGCGCAGTTGCTGTTTGCCGGCATCGAGGTAGCCGAACTCGGCCAGGTTGGCGGTATACATCTTGCGGATGGGGACATTTTCGAATTTGGCGGCGAGCAACTGCCGGGTTTCCGCGATGCCGATCGGGCGCTCGAAGCGCTCGCCGAAGCCGGCCCACATGCCCGCGACGCCAAACTCCTCATTGGCCTGGTTGTGCAGCAGAATGTACTGCCAGAGCGTAAGGCTTCTTTCGTCGGACGCGGCCACCGCGCGATACATGAATGACTTGTCGAGCTGACCCATCAGGTAACTGATGCGCACGCGCGCCGATCCGGCGTTCGGCGAGTAAACTTGCCAAGTCAAAGTGCCGCCCTCCGGCGGATACGACACGGACAGCACGCGAATCTGCTCCGGGTCAGTCAGGCAACGGAACTGGACGCTGTCCCGGTCGATGTTCGCATTCGACCACGCGAAGACGACATCGTTCACGCCCGCCGCCAGTGGCACAATCCGTTCCTCTTCGACGAGCGTGACATTGGGATTGTCCAACTGAATCTCCACGCGCTCCCGAGGCGGAAGGGTGATGAGCTTGACGGCGGCGTGCGACGAAAATGGGTTGACGCCGACAAGGCCCGCCAGCAGGCAGGCAACCCGAGGGAAACTTGGCCTGTGCATGTGTGCTCCTCCCGCGCTTGTCTCTGCGCTTCAGATGCGCCAACACAATCAGCAGCCGGCCGTCCGGCTACCAAAGTGAAACCGACATGTTGGACGAACGCGCCGGGAGAAAGTTCCCGGGAGGGATGCAAATTGTCTGGGCCAGTCCTTCACGCCCAGGTTTGTTTTATCGGCGGATCCGACAGGCTCATCGCGCGGTGGGCGCGCGCAGGGCCGCCCATGGGGCGTCCCCGCGCATACCGTCCATCACACCCGCGGCTGATTCGTGCCTACCAGGGATTCTTGACGTGGCAGGAGCGGCCGGTCTTCACGATGTAGTCCTGGTGATAGTCCTCGGCTGGCCAGAATTGTCCCGCAGCCTGAACCTCGGTCACGATTTTGCGGTTGCCGAAGCGCATCGCGGTGGTGAGCTCCTGGATATATGCTTCCGCTTCCTGCTTCTGCGCCTCGCTGGTGTAATAGATGCCCGAGCGATACTGGGCGCCAATGTCCGGTCCCTGCCGATTCAACTGGGTGGGATCGTGCATGACAAAGAACGCCTCGAGCAGCCGGCGAAAGGTGATCTTTGCCGGGTCATAAACCACCTTGACCGATTCCGCATGTCCGGTGGTGCCGTTGCAGACGTGTTTGTACGTGGGGTTCTCGACCTTGCCCTGCATGTATCCGCTCACCGCGTCAAACACGCCCGGGCCCTTCTGAAAGTAATGCTCGATGCCCCAGAAGCATCCTCCCGCGAAATAGGCGGTTTCGGTTTTCAAAGGTTGGCTCTCCGGCGGAAGCTCCGCGCCCTGCTCGAAAAACTTCAATGACGCCGAGTTCAGACAATGACGCTCGCGCGTGGGCGCCGGACCGTCGTCAAACACGTGTCCCAGGTGCGCCGAACAACGCGCGCAGTTGATTTCGACGCGGACCATTCCGTGCGTTCTGTCCGCCTTGCGACTCACGTGCTCGGGATCGAACTCGCGCCAGAAGCTGGGCCATCCCGTGCCGGAGTTGAACTTGTGTTCGCTGGAAAACAGCGGCAGCCCGCACACCACGCACGTGTAGACGCCGATCTTCTTGTTGTCGAGCAGGTTTCCGCAGAAGGCGGGCTCTGTGCCGGACTTTTGCGTCACCCGGTACGCTTCGGCGTCCAGCTTTGCCGCCAGTTCCACCACGCGCTTGCGCGGCAGTGGTGTGATATCGTAATTCGAATCAGAGATCTTCATGCCCATCCCATTGTTCCTTTGCGCCCGACCGGACTTTTGCGGCGATCCTCCAATCGCTTCCGCCGGATAACAGCCGACCAGGCCTCCCAGCAGAATCATCGTCCAGATGCACCCGTTCTTGCCCATATGTGTCTTCATCGTCCGCTCTCCATCGGCTGCCGGCGACTGGATTCTACAGGCTTCGTCGGTTTCGCCCAGCCTGCCCGGACACGCCTTTCCGCCCCGCCGCAAACCCGGGGCAACGGGCCATGCCACTATCCACATGGAACTCGTTTGGTTGGCTGCCTGTCAGAAATCGTCGCCAGCATAGACAGCCGCGCCGCGCGCATGCTTCCGTGTCCTTGGATACCGCGAAGCCATCGAGGTTACGTCGAAAATCGCATTCGACCGCACCACAGGGCGACTGGTCGGCGCGCTATCGTGTACCGCCACATGACGCCTTCCAGAGTTGCTCCCGGCTGCGGACGTGGGTAAGTATGGTTGGCAGCACTTGGTGATGGAGTAAACCGCCTTGATCCACCGAACCAACTCAGACCAGCAACCGCCGCGTTCCTCGCCGGCAGACCCCACGCCTGCGGACAGCGCCCACACGGAACGCGCACCCTTGGACGGCACGCCTGCACCGGAATCTGCGGCCAACGTGATTTTTTTGGATCATGCGACAGTCGCCGCGGCATTCGCGGTGGGTCAGCCGCTTTTTGACGGAGGCGCCAACGCTACCTACCAGATTCACGCCAGCCGGCGCGATGCCGCGGGTGACGCCGAAGTTCACGATGGCTTCACTGATATTTTCTACATTCAGCACGGAACCGGCACGCTCGTCACCGGCGGACGGCTGGTCGAGCCGATGACAACGGGGCCAGGTGAGTATCGCGCTCGCGCGATCAAGGATGGAACGCCGCGCCGCCTCGAACGCGGCGACGTGATCGTCGTGCCCGCGGGTGTTCCGCACTGGTTTCAACAGGTGGACGGCGCGCTGACCTACTTTACCGTCAAGGTCTCGGCGTGAGTGCTTTTTCACTGTTCACGATGGTCACCAGGGACAACTGCCGGGCAGCCGCTTGATGAACGCGGACATATTGGCCCGGTCGGGCGGGCCGCTGGCGCGCCAGTAGTGCGGTTGGCCGAATTCCGCGAACAACTCGCGCCCCATCGTTCGCGCGGGGTAATACGGGCTGTCCACGTGACCGTCGAGAAACGCGATGGTCGCGCGCCCGCGGGCGTCGGCTCCGTTCGCGCCGGAAGTCGGCATGTGCCGCGTCGCGATGCGGTCGATGCAGTTGAAGTTGCCTTCCGGAAAGCTCGTATTCATGTGAAACGAAGGATGCTCTTCAAACATGGTCATGTACCGCGCCGCAGGTATGCTCACATGCTGGCCCGCGGTGAATGAACGCACATTCTGGCCGCCGGGCAACGGGTTGTTCAGTGCGTCGGCGACATACGTGAAACCCTGCAAGCTCTCCGGCGCGCGGTAGCCGATGTACGCGTTAAACGAGTAGCTCAGGCGGCCGTTCCCTCCACCGCCGATCGGCGTGTCTTCGGCTTCGCCCGGCTGGTCCCCGGGACAGACGTAAACCTTTTCTTCCCGCACATAGGGAAAAACAGTACCACGGCGCGGCACGTCCGCGATGAACTCCGGATCGAGGTGATGCGGCTTGGTGTACGCCGGCGTGATCGTCAGGTCGACCAGCCGGTCGCGGGCGCCGTCCCAGGTCACGCCCGCGGGCCGGGGCCACGCCGCGGCAAACAGGTTCTGAAAGTAGAACAGGCTGTGCGTGCCGGGAAACACGCTGTAGTCCGTCGAATAGTACAACATGCCCTGCATGAGCTGTTTAAGGTTCGACCCGCAGACGACTCCGCGGACCTGGCGTTTCGCACGCGAAAGCGTCGGCACCAGGACTGCGACCAGCAGCCCGATGATTGCGATGACCACGAGAAGTTCCACGAGGGTGAAACCGCCCTGCCGCTCCGCGCGCAGTGTAGCGAAGCGTGTTGACAACTTCTTCGCCATGGTCCTGTTCACCTTGGGGCCGCCCGCATGCGGGCAACTCGATCAGCCGGCCTGGCCTCGTCGATCAATGCAGCCCGGACGGGCTTTCGCGGCCAAGCCGGCTCCTGGCCGTGCAACCAGCCGCGGCCCGGATATGGCCCGCATGCCTCCATCTCTATGACGATTCCGATACGGCGTTGGACGACACCCATGCTTCCCTCCCCCCATTGGCCATACTTCGTCTGCGCCGGCGGAATCCGGGTATGATAGGCCATCGGCCGGGGACGCCCCTGAGCCGAAGTCGAAACGCCAGCTTGCGACGCGCAACTTGGACAGCACCGGCCGACAACTTGGTCTTTCCGCACTCGATTGGCTGATTATTGCCGCATATCTCCTCTCGCTGATTGCGTTAGGCCTGTACTACCGCCGATTCGCCGAAACCGGGCTGACGCACTATTTCCTCGGCGGACGCAATCTGCCGGGCTGGCTCAACGGCATCTCCAATGCGGCCACCTGCATGAACGCTGATGTAGCGCCAGCGTACTGCGGAATGGCGGTGATCACGGGGACGTATGTATGTTGGTTCTATTTCAGCCGGTTTGGAATCGCACTACTGACCGCCGGCATCCTGTTCGCAGTGTTCTGGCGACGGCTCGGTGTGTTGACGTCCCCGGAATTCTACGAAATTCGTTTCAGCGGACCACCCGCGGCGGTCATGCGCCTGCTCATGTCGCTACGGAGCGCCTTCGTGGGCGTTGTCGTGTGGATCGGTGCGGGCCTGCTTGGGCTGACCAAGATCTGCGAAGCGCTGCTCGGCTGGCAGGCATGGGAAACGCTCGTTGTCGTCATCCCGGTCATACTCGTTTACGTCCTGCTTTCGGGTTATATCGGTGTCGTGGTTTCTGACCTGATCCAGACGGCTATCATGGCGATCTCCTCAATCTCGCTCATGATCCTGGTGTGGGTGGACTTCGGCGGACCGGGCGGGCTGCACACGGCGCTGGTTGCCCAATGGGGCACGCAGATCGTGCAGTGGCACCCACCCTGGGATCACGAGTTCCTTGGTGCGGTGGGGCTGCTCGCGTGGACGCTGGGTACTTCCGTCGGTTATGGCGGCGATCTGTCCACGGAGAGCCAGAAGCTGCTCTCGTGCCGCGACGCACGCGCGGCGTCGAAGATGTACCTCTGGTCGGAAATAGCGCTCTTTCTCCTGCTCGCGCTGCTGACGCTGCCGGCGCTGGCGGCGACTGTGCATTGGCCGGGATTGCGGGACGGCACGATCAACAAGGAGCTCTCATTCGGCCTACTGGTCGGGCGGTATCTGCCGCCGGGCCTATTGGGGCTCGCGCTGGCCGCACTGTTCGCCTCGATCATGTCGACCGTCGATTCGCACCTGAGCTACGCGGGGCAGGTGTTCGTCCATGACGTGTATCGCCGCTGGATCTGCCGCGAGGCCACGACGGCGCAGTGCCTGCGCGCCGGCAGGCTGGTCATGGTGGTTGTCATGAGTCTGGCCGTCCTGGTCGCGACAACCTTCACCAACGTAATCGACATTTCGCTCTTCATGCTCGGGCTATTCGGTTCCGAGCTGGCTGCGAACTGGGCGCAATGGTGGTGGTGGCGCTTCAATGGTAAGGCGCGCATTGCAGCGTCGGTTGGCGGACCGCTGATCTACTGGTTCAACAGTCAGGTCGTGTTCAGCCGGTGGATCGACGTCGGTGCGCGCACCGCGTATGTCGTCGTTCTCACGTCGATCTTCGCGACAGCCGTGCTCTGGGTGGCGGTGTCGCTGCTCACGGCACCCGACGATCGGGCGAAACTTGTCGAGTTCTACCGCCGGGCGCGACCACTTGGCGCATGGGGGCCGATTGCCGTCGCAGCCGGTGAGTCGCCTTCCGGATGGCGGCCGGTCCTGAATGGCCTGCCGATCATTCTGGCTGGATTTGTCGCGATCGCGTCGGGTATCCTATCGTTAAGCAGTATGTATGTGGGTTCGTGGATCGCGGCGGTAGTCAGCGCGCTCGCGGCCATAGTTGCCGGCGGCGCTTTCCGTGCCGGATATGGGCCGTTTCTTGCAAAACTGACCGATCGAAGCGAGTCGCGGGCGCCTGGCGATGCGGAACATCCCTGCGATGCGCCCTGAGGCATTCCACTTCTGCGCAACTGGCGGCGGATGATGGCCAACCTGGAAAGTCGACGGTTGCAGCGGGCTGATGCGCTCGATGCGCTGCGCGGGTTCGCCATCCTGACGATGGTGCTGTCGGGGCTGGTACCGCGCGGGACGCTGCCTGCGTGGATGTACCACGCGCAGATTCCGCCGCCCGACCACGTCCACAATCCCGGGCTTCCCGGCATCGCCTGGGTGGACCTTGTTTTTCCCTTCTTTCTATTCGCGCTGGGCGCGGCGATCCCTTTCGCCTTGTCGAGCCGGCTGGCCGCCGGGCACTCGCGGGCGCGCATCGTTGGACACGTTCTGCTGCGCGGAATGTTGCTGCTGACATTTGCGGTTTACATCCCGCACGTGGATCCCTGGCGAATCGACGAATCACCGTCCGCCGGAACCTGGCTGCTGGCATTGCTGGCGTTTGCGCTGATGTTTCCGGCATTGTGCCGGCTTCCTGTGGATTGGCCGGCGCGCCGCATTGTGGCAACGCGGCTGATCGGCTGGGGAGGCGCAGCGGCGCTGGTCGCCGGCGTCTGGTATATCGGCACCGGCCGCCTCGAATGGCCGTGCCATTCCTGGACCGGCTTGCTGACCAACATCAACCGCATCGCCGAGCGCAGTGACATCATCATCGTCGTGCTGGCCAATGTCGCCGTGCTGGGTGCGCTCGTCTGGCTGTGTACGCAGCACAACCCAGCCGCGCGCATCGCTGTCATGCTCGCGCTGCTCGGGCTGCGCTTGGCGCACGATCAGCCAGGCTGGGTCAAGACGCTTTGGGACTTTCACCCCATTCCCCGCCTGTACCAACTCTACTTTCTTCAATACCTCATGATTGTGCTTCCCGGAACAATCGCCGGCGACCTCGTTCGCGCCTGGCAACGCACGAAAACGTCCGGAACGTTTCCAGCCGAATGGCCGCGCGGTCGGCTTGCGGCCATCGCTGCGACCGGGCTGTTGTTAAACGTGTTTGCGCTATGTGGCCTACAAGCGCGCTGGCTGCCGTGGGCAACGCCGACCGGCTGCCTGCTGCTGATCGCAGTCGGTTTGTTGCTCGTCCGCCGGACCGCATCGCCCCTGGGCCATTTGATCAGCCGGCTGTTCCGCTGGGGCGCGGTCTGGTTGATCATCGGGCTCATCTTCGAGCCCTACGAAGGCGGCATCAAAAAAGACCGGGCGACAGTCAGCTATTATCTGGTGACCAGTGGGCTGGCGTGTTACGCGCTCGCGTTCTTCGCAACCATGATCGATGGCCTGCGACTTCGCGGGTGGTTCAGCGTGCTCATCGACAATGGCCAGAACCCGATGATCGCATACCTGGGAGTCCGCAATCTGCTGCCTCCGCTCATGGTCCCCACAGGATTAGAAGCACTGCTCGTGCGCCTGACGCCCACGCCGTGGCTCGGCGTGCTGCGGGCGTTCTTCAAGACGACCCTGCTGGCGTACTGCGTGCGCCTGTTCACGCGCCTGCGCTGCTACTGGAGAACATGACACGCCTTCTAGGGGTTTGCCAGGATCGTGGAGAACTCCGCAAAGTCGGCGAGATCGACGTCGGCATCGCTGTCGATGTCCATGATCGCGCACATCGATGCCGGCGGCCCGGCGCCTGGCCCGGTCGTGCACGCGTCCCACGCGGCGAAGTCCGCCAAGTCCACGTCCCCGTCCGCGTCGTAGTCCCCGGGACCGGGCAGCGGCCCGACATACTCGAAGCGCACCGCGTCCGCCGACACCAGCTTGGTCGGCGACACGTTGGCGGACAATGTCACCGAGCCCGCCGTACCCGCGTCGAAACGGAACTCACCCAGCAGGTTCCAGCGATTGGCTGTGGCCAGATCCGCCTGATTCGCCGGCACGCCAGTGTCGCCCTCGCGGTGGTGGATGGTGAACGGCGCATCCGGCGCGCGGTTGCTGCTGACCACCCACCAGCCGTATACGCGATAGCGCCCCGCGACTGACAGATCCGGCGTCCACGTCGCGATCGACGCGGGCGCCGTACCGAAGTGGTACTGCGAATCCGTGCCCCAGAACCCGCTGTTGGCCGATGTCGGCCAAGTGCCGACCACCACGCAACCGGCATCGCGATTATCAACGACGATTTCGTCGCCCGGCAACGGCGAGACGTGAATGTCAAACGGCAAAGATGAGTTGCCCAGAATCAGGAAGTGCAAGGCCACATATCGCTCTTCGCATGGACCCAGGACCACCGGCCCGCCGTCGCTCTCGAAGAAAGACCGCTCCAGCAGTGACTGCCCGGCCCCTGCCCAGCCGGTGCGCACCGGCATCGCGTCCACCTGCGCGTCTGACGGTTCAGCCACGCCAGTCCGCACGCGCCACGCGAGCCCGATCGACGCGCCGGATTGTGTAAACCCAATATCGAAGCCGCGCGGCACCAATGGATCGGTATTGATAAGCCGCAGGGTGACGCGATAGTCCTTCATGTAGTTGCCCACCGAATCGGGGCGGACAAAGCCGGGGCGCAGCACGAGGTCCTGCGTCTGCCGGCCCGTGGGGCAGATCTGCGTGTTCAGGTCGGCCATGGCCATACGAAAGCGGACACCGTCGCCGCTGAGTTCGGCTGCATCCAGCGTGACGACGTCGCTTCGCCAGGTGAACGAGTCCATGACGCCGGTGGCGCGGCGGTTGGCACAGCCCGACGGCGGCACATCGAGGTCGAACGGATCGCCACTGATCGCCCCGACCCCGAGCAGCGCCTCCGCACGCGATTCGTTCTGCGAAATCGGCGCGGCGTCGATCGCGACGACGTAGGCGGTCAGCGCGGTGGGATGCGCCCCGGCGTCCGGATTGTCGACAGCGACACGCACGCGCCCGAAGCAGTTGACGTTGGCGCTCTGGTCTGAGCCGTTGCTAGACGCGGAAAACCGCTTGGAATAGGCCACAACGTCGCCCGCGCCCGGCGACAACGCGACCGGGCTAATCGGCGAGTCCCAATCATCGTTCAGCACACGCGTCGCCAGCGTCGCGCCCATCGTGTTGATTGAGCCGTCGGTGATCATCACCTGCTGCGGTGCGACCTGCACGGTCCCCGTGCCGTCGTTGCGCACGTAGATCACGATGCGGCGCGGCGCGCTGCCGTCGCCGGGACTGCTCGTGTGCCAGAGGAATACGTCGAAATCATCGTCGATCACCGAGAAGCCGCCGGAATAAACCTGCGCCCGCGTGGCCAGCGCCGGTTCGCCAAGCGTGTCCGGAGGAAGGATCGGCGTGGTGGCGTACAACACCCCGGTCGAAAGCAGCCGCTCTGGAAGGTCTGACTCAATGTAGTATCGCGAGTCACCGAGCGGCTCGATGGTTCCAGGCAGCAGGCTGTGCAGACAGTGCCCGCATCCGGATGGGGTGCCCAGCGAAGTGGGCGGCGGCGGATTCTCGGAACAGATCTGCGCGCGCGCGGCGGTCGAGAATACTGCCAAGAATACCAGGCAAGGTACAGGGCCGAGGAATCGCATCAGTCGGCTCCGTTCTTGCCTTCGGGCTTACTTGATCCATCTCCCACGGCGGACGGCGGTTGCACCGGCTGTACATGGCTCGAAGGATCCCGTGGTAGCGCTAAGCCGGCAGATCGCAGTTCGGGCAATAGCGAATCAACCGTCCCCGAGTACCAAACCACGGTGCCGGGGAATCCGCTTGCGCGGGACTCTTGGATTTGCGAGATCAAACGCTCAGCCCCCGGCGCTGCATCCAACCCAATCCAGACGGGCCCACCACGCGGATCGCGCTCGCGAATCCAGTCAAGGCTTGGCGCAATTTTATCTGCGTAGAGCATAACCGCGACGCCATCCAACCACCCGCTTTCCAACCACACCGGCCAGTCCTGGCCTTTTTCGTCGATCATGGCCGGCGGAACCACCGCGGAAGTCAGGCTGCGCGTCGGAAAGCGCTCACGGCGCGCCAGCGCCATCCGTTCTACAAATGCGTTCACCTGGCGCTTCCGCCAGCGGTCGATCTGCATTTTTTGAACATCGGACGCATCGTCAGCCGTCGCCTGATCCAGGGCCACGCCAGTGTCCATCTCAAACCGCTGCCGACAGTACGCGCAATGACAAAAGCGGGCATCGGGAAAGCGGATGCGATCAAGCTGCAGCCCGTCGAACGGAAAGCGTTCGAGCATTTCGACGTAGAGATCGATGAGCAGATCCTGAGCACGCGGATTGGCCGGGCATAACGCATAGAAGTCGCCGTATTGCGGCTGGTGGATCAATGCGTTGCCGTTCGCATCAATCGCGGCCAGTTCCGGATGGCGGTCCAGAACAGCGCCTCGGCTGGCGTCTTTCGCGGCGTCTTGCGTCCAGTACGTGTAAAATCCAAACTCCGTCCACGCTTCGACGCGTAGCCCACGGGCGTGCGCCGCTTCAATGATCACGCGCAGCAGGTCAGGAGAATGCGATTTTGCTGGTGCGTATTGCGGCAGAAACTCGCTGTCCGGATAGATAACGCAGCCGCGAACCTGTGTGGCGACAAAGAGCGTATTGAAACCGGCGTCGGCGAGCCGCGCGATGCGCGCCCTACACGCATCGACCCCTTCCAGCAACTGCGCCTTGTCAAGCCAAACACCGCGCATCTCACGCGGGCGTTCGCTTGCATCCGCGAGCGCCGCGGGCACAGCAAAACCAGTGCCGCAGCCGAGAGCCAACGTAACAACTGCGAACATCCGCAAATGTCGAACGTGCGTGGGTGTTCTCAACGCGGTCCGAAGTCCGACGTATCCAGCCGCCCCTGCGCCGGGGGCGGACCGATAGCGTTGGCCGTCGGTGCTGCCCGGATGGGGTGACGAAAATGCACTACGCATCGGAAAAACCATGTGCAGCCAATTCACGTAAACACTCAGGCGGATTTCAGTTGGCAGGCGCAGGGCCTGTGGTCCCGCGGACGATGAGTTGTGTGGACAGGGTGGTCGTACCTGGCACAACAGCCCCGTTGACGATCAATTCGCGCAGCGTGCGAAATGCCGCGTCCGCCATTTGTGCAAGGGGCTGACGCACCGTCGTCAACGGCGGGTGCAGCAGCGGCGCCGCCTCCGGATCGTCGAACCCAACCACGGACACGTCCTCGGGAATGGACAAGCCGACTTGCCGCACCCTGTGCATGGCAGCCAGCGCCAGAAAATAGCCGCCCGCAACGATCGCTGTCGGCCGATTCCGGGCGCGCAGCCGGCGCAGCAGCGCCGCCTGCGTGTCATCATCGACGATCACGCTGTCGCCGGCGACCAGCAGGTTTTCCGCGTCCGGAGCAATACCCAGCGTGCGCAGAGCATCGCACGCGCCCTCCGCGCGGTCGCGGGAATTGCTCAGGTTTGTCGGACCGCAAATGACCAGGAACCGCCGATGGCCCAGTTGATGCAGGTACCGCACGATCTCACCAGCTCCGCCGCGGTTGTCGCAATCGATGCACGCGACCGAGACATTGGAGAATGACCCGCCCAGCACGACCGTTGGCACACTGGACGCCAGCCGCGCTACCTGCTTCTCCGCTTCGAGTGGCGGGTGGATGCAGATCACGCCGCCGGCTGCGGCCCTGCGCCGCTGCGGCACGCGCAAATGGTCCTGGAAATAGAACTCGACCTGCTCCACGTCGGATCGGGCCGCCAGTCGCAGCCCGTTCAGAATCGAACTGTGGTAGAAATCATTGAGATTGGCGCGGACGTCGAGCGCGAGCCCGATCACGAATTGCCGCGCATGCGCCATGGACTCGTGCACGTCGTCGCGCACGAAAGTCCCACGGCCCGCTTCGCGCCGCAGCAGACCGGCGTCGGCAAGACCCTCCAGCGCCTTGTGCGCCGTAATCAGGCTGACATTGACCAACAGGCTGATGTCCTTGGTCGAGGGCAGCTTGCTTCCGGCGGGCAGATCGCCCACCGAGATCGCCTCGGCGAGAATACGCTGGGCCTGCAGGTAGCGCGGCGTCGGGTCCGCATGATCCACCTGGCGCAACTTGATCGGCTGCGGCATGGCTTTCTTACCCTTTGCAAGGGGTCCACCGCGTAAGGGCATACGTGCTTCTCCAGTCCAGTGCCTGGCCAAGATGCACTCAAACCGCGCAATTGGGCGTCATGGTTGAACGTTTGCCTGCAGTTTCGCCCAGTCCGCCAGATCGATGTCGCCGTCATCATCCGCATCCAGGCAGACACAGGCCGCCTGGTTGTACGCCAGTGGCCACCAGGCCAGCGCCGGCCCGCGCATGCAGTCGATCAGCAACGCGCTGTCGGCGAAGTCCACGTCGCCATCGTCATCCGCATCCTGCGCCGGCGTTCCGCAGACCGGCGCCGCCCCGGAAAAGACAAACAGGTCACGATTTGTGAAATCCAGTACAAGCAGCCAGTCGTTCACCGCATCATACTTGAAGTCGTACAGCCCGATTCCGTTCGGCGTCAATGTCGAGTCCAGCGGGCTGCCATCCGCCTTGAGAAACTGCACGGTCGATTCCACGTCCGTTCCATTCGTGTTGATCAACCGGACGACGTCGGCGAACGATCGCGTAGTGCCGTCGTACCGATCGTTGAAGACGATCAGGTCCGCGCCCTCGGCGCCGGCTGAACTGGCTGGAATGAACTCCAGGTGCTGCCCGACCTGAAACGCCTGGCTACGCAATTGCACGGGCTTTCCGTCCCCACAATCTGTTCGCGGCGTACCGTCGGTGTTCAACGCGTCCGTCAGGTGAACGTAGCCGCCAATACCGTTGGCCCCGTTGCGGATGGATTTCTGTACCTGATTTGAACGGCGGCCGAATACTGTGCCGTTCGCCGCATAGACGTGGTCGCGCCAGGCGGAAGCATCGGCGACAGTGCAAGCGCCGCTCACATCGGTCACGATCATACCGTCGCCGAAACTGTAGATGGTCTGCCCTTCCGCGAAGTCGATCAATCCGCGGCGTCCTTTTCCGAACGCCATGATGGAAATCCCGGTACCGTCATTGCCCGGGCCGAAGCCCGGATCCAGGGCCAGTCCGCCCACGGCGCCAGCATCGGTCAGGATGGCCGGCTCGTAGACGATGCCGTCACCGTCCTCGAAATCGCCCCAGAACATGCTGACCAGCTCACCGGTGTCAACATCGATCGCGCGGACGTTGGTGGTCAGAAAACTGCCGCCGGGGCGATCGGTCAGCGCGTACAGAGTGCCATCACGATAGACCAGGCCATGGTAATAGCGGAACTGGCCGACCAGCTGCAGACCGCCCGGCTCCAGCGCCGTCTGGTCCGCCGGATCGTGCAGGTTGACCTTGAGGATGCCGATCGTCCCGATATCCGCCGCTCCACGGTATCCACCGACATACGCATACGTGCCGTCAGTCGTCACTGTGAACGGGTTGTTCCCCAGCGGGCCGAACTGCGGTGACAGATCGATTCTGCGCACCAAGTGGAAATCCCCCAGCGCGATGCTTGCCGTCGCCAGCAGGATGACCGGCATGAAACCCAATGCACGTTTGGCGGTACTGCGTCGTAAGAACATGCTTCAAATCCTCCTCTTCGTGCCCCTACGGCGGCGTGGGGCGATTCACCGTCTGAAACTGCGGATCCTCCAGGTCCTTGGGGGACCAAAGCACCCGCAGCGTGGATATCCATTTCGTGGGGTCGGCCGGATACGGCTTCACCACCTGTGTCCGCTGCAGCGTTTCAACATGCAGGTCCGCCAGCAGAAAGTTGGCGCGGTCCTTGTGCCGCTTGAAATTGATGAAGCCGGTAAACGGTCCTCTACCGCCCAAAGCCGTAGCATCTTCGCCGACCTTCATAAACATCTCGTACAGCGATCGACCGGATTGCCCGATGATGTAGCGCGTCCCGAAGCGCCCCGGATGAACGCTATCCGGAAACATCGCGTGCGACTCGCCCATCAGCAAATAATTCTGCGCCCGTTTGACCGAAAACGGATTGAAAGGTTCCGTGCGCGACGTGTCGTACGGCGTGGCAAACTGCTTTTCCGGATACTTGGTGTTGCTCGCCAGCAGGTTCATCGCGTACGCCCGGCCCGCCACTTCCTCGGCTGGGCAAGCGTACACGTCGCCGAACGCCGCGCGCGTCTGCGACTCGAATTTCGATGGCACGTACTTCGGCACCATGTGCCGGTAGTACCACCAGTCGCTGTCCAGATAGTCCGGCGGTGTTCCCCCGGACGGCGCCGCCGAGGACATACGCAGACGATTGGGCGGCGGCTGCAGCCGGTTGTCCTCGCCGTAATACGCCATGCCCACGCCCACCTGGCGGATGTTGCTCAGGCAGACGGTCAGCTTCGCCTGGTCGCGCGCCTTGCGCAGCGACGGCAAGAGAATCGCGATCAGCAGTGCGATGATCGAAATAACCACCAGCAACTCGACGAGAGTGAAACCCGCGGCGTGAGGCATACGCATCAAGCAACCTCGCGCTGGCCGCCGCGGCTGAACTCGGTCCGAAGTTGGGCTCATTCCAGGATCCATCCCGCGCTTGCGTTCCCCGCCCGCGTTCCAGCCGCCGATCCGCACAGCGGCATGCGCCCCCGATTAACGCTGCCGGCGACGGCGCAATCCGAGCATACTCACGAGCGCCAGCGACGCCAGCATCGAAGGCTCCGGCACGACGTATACATCCAGCCGGCGATCGATAAAGTCCAGTACGAGCAGCGTCGGATTCCCGTCGTCGTTTAGGCCGTATGCCAGGTTCTTGATATCGCCGGTCCACGGCGTGCCGATTCCGTTCTCATCGCCGCTCAGCACGATTTGCGTCAGACTTCCCACCGAACCATCCAGATTACGGATGTGCACCTTGGTGTCATCCACATTGGTGACGCCAGCACTGAGATCGGTGAACGTCGTCATGTTTCGACCGGACACGGCCAGCAAATCGGAACCAAGCCCCGGCAATATCGCGATGCCCTGACCGACGGCATTGAGCGCCGTGTTCTTGGTGATGGAACTGCTGGTGAGGTTCGGCGCTGCCCCCAATGTTGTCCATTGGTTGGCTGTACTGCGCACGCCATACTGGAAGCCGGAATCTTCGGAAATCGCGATGTTGCCGGCAGGATCGAACGCCATCGCGCGCCATGATGAACCCCACGCGGTGGGGCTGGGATTGATGATACCGCCACTCGCGCCGTCAAAAAGCGTACTTCCATCAGCCATGCTCAGCAAACGACGGCGACCGGAGCCCTGCGTGAGGAACCCCACACCGGGGCTGCCCGATCCATTGCCCAGTGGATCGACCGCCATCGCGTACGGTCGTTGGCCCTGCGGGCTGTTCACCGTCCACACGTTCGCACCGTTCGTGTCGCGCCGGCTGATGAAGCTGGAGCCCGCAGCCCCGCTGTCATGCGCCAACAGCAGCGAACTGGTCGTCGGATCAAAGCTCATAGCGTCCAAACCGCGGCTCGGGGGTGAACTGAATTGCGTCGCTGCCAGCGGCGTGAAGTTCGCCGGACCACCGAATATGGCTCCGACCTTCACCACGCCGATGTTCGCCGCCGCACCGGTGTTGTTAAACCCGCCGACGTACGCGCTTGTGCCGTCAAACGCGATCGACAACGGATTGTTACCGTATCCCGATTCACCGTTGAAGTGCGCGGACAGGTCTATGCTCGAAACGTGACTGAACTGCGCCTGTGCCGCCCGGGCCGATGCAGCCGCCAAGGCGGCCACAGCCACAATCGTCGAAATGAAGTGCCAGCGTTTCATCACCGCCCTCCTTGCAGATTGGAACAGAGTTCACACCAGAGTTTTCCCAACCGGGAATCCGACGCCTGCTTCGCGACGGAGTCGTAACAAGTCGAGTCAACTCTCTCTGTCCCTGTTCTGGCCGGACCGCTCATGCGGGCGGGCGAGCGCAGCTGATGTACCGGCGGCCATTATATAATTTCAGCACAAACAGTTTCAACCTCGCTCCGGCCGCTTCCGAATCGGCCAGAATGATCGCCAAAAACGCCATAACCTATGAAAATATATAGAGTTATAGCCAAATAGCTGCCCTCCGGCGACAACCCTTCTCCTCCGTGGTCAGGATTCGCCACGACCGGCTGGACGAAAAGGTCAATCGCTAATCAGCATCAGACAGTCCAGTCAATCCAATCAGCACCAACGATGCCGGCGAACCAGCGCTGCTCAACGCGATCGACTTCAACCGGCGCTGCCCACCCAGCGGAACCACTGCGGAGCGCACCGCGACATCCTGACCCGATTGTGTTTTTCCACGCCACATGACCGGCGCTTTCGCCGCAGGCGTCAGATCCGTGTACGCAAAGAGATTCTCGCCATAGACGAGTTCGTGCCGCATGCTCCCGCCATCCGCAAAGGTGCAATCAACGCGGGCCACTCGTGTTCCCGATTCGCAGGGAAACTCTGACGTCAACAGCAAGACCAGGGCCTCCGCCGGCGCATCTATCTCCATTGCCACGCGTTCCAATGCGCCGCATTGCGCCGCCAGTCTTCCCGCCAGCACCACCGCATTCGGCGCGGTCTTCGGCGCTACGCGAAAACGCACTCCGCGCAGGCGGACATCCCCGGTCGGCATGGTGGAAAGGTCGTGTTCGGGACCAAGTCCGAGCCAGCCGTCCGCCGTGTCCGCCGACAAGGAGACATTGGCGATCGACGCCAGATCGCCCGTCCAGCCGGCCCGCGCGGCGGAAGCGAGAGCGGTCGTGCCCATCAAGTTGAAGAAAGCCTCCCCCGCGCTCAGCAAATCCATCGTGATCGCGCGGTCCGCGTTCCAGGCCACCTCGGCCGCAAGCACGTGCGCCAGGTATTGCCGCATTTCCCGCGTAAAGGACTCGACATCCAGCGAGTATCCCGCCCAGGTTGTTTGCAGCAGACCGAGCCCTTCCTGTTGGTGCGCGGCCTGTGCGAATCCGACGATATTGCCCGGGCGATACCAGGTGGACGCCACAGTCGCGTGGCCGTCGTCGTGAAACACTTCGAGGCTCGTGAAATCCTCCGGCGGACCCGCGGCATAGTGCCAATCCGCAATGACAATATCATCAGGAAGTTGTGCGCGGAGCATCGCGGCGGATTCCTTCGACCGGGCATGACACGCGTCCGGCGCTTCGCCCTTGGCCAGCAGCATATCGCCCCACATCATCACGCGGACGCCGCGCTCGCGCAGCCACGCGTGCAGCTTGAGCGTGTCCATCATGAACAGCTCTTCGACCGTGTAATTGGCGCTCTCGGGCCGAAATGGCACGCGCCCGCGATCAGTGTATTCGTCGTGCCCGATGTGCAGCATCCGCGGCTGAAAAAGCTCCAGCGCTTCGGTGTACACCGTGAAAATAAAGTCATACGTGCGCGGATTGGTGACGCAGTATGCCCATTTCGCCTCCGGATCCTCCGCCAGGTCGAGATGCTGGTTGTTCTCGAACATCCACTGACAGTGGCCGAGTGACTGCACCAGCGGCGTGACCGCGATGCCGAGTTCGCGGCTCACGGCCAGCACGCGGCGCACGTCGGCCTTGCTCATTCCAAACCGCGGGTGGCGAATCTCGGGGAACGCGTCCCAGTGAACGTACTCTGCTTCCAGCACAAGTTGGTTGAGCTTCGTGGCGGCATACACGTCGCGAATCAGCCGCTCGTGCAACTCCGGCCCCTGACCACCCGTGAAGATGTGCACTCCGCGAAAGGGCAATGACGGCCAGTCCCGAATGGTCGCACCTGCGACTTCTATCGCCCCTTCGCGATTGCGCCACGAGAGCTGCTTTAGCGTCTGGACCGCGTGCAGGAATCCGGCGGTATCGGCTGCGACGATTTCCACGCGGTCCGGAGTAACGTCGAGACGATAGCCCTCGGACGGCAGTTCGTTCGCTGATTCTGCCAACTGAAAATCCAGAACCGGCGACGTGTCCATGGGTTTGGGGACCGCCGCCCCCAGGGCTTTCCAATGTCGCAACAGTTCATGCTCGGCAAGACGCCAAGGGCGATTCACCACTCGACTGGTGGCGGGCTGAACCGGGAATATCGCATTTCCGGCAATGCGCACGGCGTGCTTGGGCGTGGGCACCAGCGTCGAGACGCGATCCACGTCCTGGCACTGGGCATCGTCATGAGCCTGGACCGGGACAACACCGCGCTTGGTTGGAGCGGTTGCTTTCGCGCAATCCGCGGGAATCAATCGGTATGTTACGCGGTAAAGAACTGGCGACCCTGGCGCAAGGCGCGTGCCCAGGTCGCCGAACCAGAAGTACGGGCTCTCGGGATTCGACCAGCGGCTGGCGCGGTGATCATAGAATACCAGGGGCCGATCTCCCTCGACTTCGATGCGAATTGTTCCAAGGCGCGAATCGAACTCAATCCATCGGAATCCGTGCGCAATGGGCGGATCCTCCGGCTGGGGCGCGACAGAAATCACGCCGCGCATGACCACGCCATCCGCGGATTCGAAACGATACGGCCGGCCGATGATGACGCTGGGATTCAGCGCCGCCGCGCGCCATTGCATGAGCGCTGTGTCGTCCGCGCCAAGGTACTCGCCAGAGAGCGTTTGAGTCAGTGCTCCACCGGGATGCAGGGTGAGCACTTCCTTGCCCACAAAGGAGTCATTCGCGCCGCGATGGGCAATCGACAAGACGGAGGCAACGCCGGACGTATCCACGTGGCTCGAGGAAACGGCCGACGCCGTTGGCCCGACGTAGTGGTGCGGGGCCCAGGGAGGCGTCGTCACGATCAACTCGCTGTGCAGACTGACCCGCACGCCGTCCCAGGTGATCGACATGCCCTCCGGTCTCGCCGAGTACGACACGGAGACGCTGCCAGCACGCAGTTCATTCGCCGCGCGCGCGGCGGTTGCGTACAACATCAGCGATGCAATAACCCCAAAGGTCGTATGGATGGTCCGCGTACGGCCCCGGCCTGGTACGATCACGAAGTTGTGGCGCAAGACGTGCATACATGTACCCATGTTCCATCGACGTGAGACAACCGACATTGCGGCAAACAGGTCGATCGTCAACCGTGCGGGCTGTAGGCTATAATATCAGCCGCGAATTCGCCATCGCGGATATACTGAACCGTGACTGCGGCGCGTCGGAGCTTGAGACATGCATCGATCGCTTCCTGAAGAAGTTCGTCGCGGATGGCCACACTTGCCGATCTTCGCCGCCGTCGACGTACTGGTCGTCGGGGGTGGTCCGGCGGGCAGCGCCGCCGCCATCGCTGCCGCACGCGACGGGGCGCGGACATTGGTCGTCGAGCAGTACGGCTGCCTCGGCGGTATGGGAACAGCCGGGCTCGTTCCCGCGTTCTGCCCATTCACGGATCGCGAAAAGCCGATCATCCGCGGCATCGGCCTCGCCGTGCTCGAGGAGATGAAAGCGGCCATGCCCCACGTTCAACTGGACGCGTTCGACTGGGTGCCGATCGACGCCGAGCTGCTGAAATACATTTACGAACGCCGCGTGCTCGACACCGGCGCGCAGATCCTCTACTTCACGCACTTTGTCGACGCGCCGCCGGCGGACAATGGAACGGTGCCCGCGGCCATCGTACACAACAAGTCCGGGCTTCAGCGCATCGACGCCCGCGTGATCGTCGACTGCACCGGCGACGCCGACGTGGCAGCCGCGGCGGACGTGCCGCTGGCCAAAGGCGACGAACAGTCCGGCGAACTTCAACCGTGTACCATGTGCTTCGTGCTCGCCGGGATCGACGCGGCGCGTTTGCATGAATTTCTTTACGCCGACAATGCGAAAAACCTGCTGCTGCGCGAGGTCATCGCCCGGGCGAAGTCAGCCGGCGACCTGCACATCGTCGAGGAAGCAGCCAACGTCGCCATTCAGTCGGCCAGCACCGTCGGACTCAATTTCAGCCACGTCTTCGACATCGACGCGACCGACGCCGCGCAGCTGACCCGTGCCCAGATCGAGGGCCGCCGCCTCATCCGTCACCTGACCGAGTTCATGCGCAAGTACTGCCCCGGCTGTGAGAATGCTGTCATTGTTGCCAGCGGCGTGCAGGTCGGTGTGCGCGAGACGCGCCGCATCGTGGGCGACTACGTGCTCACGCTCGACGATTACTTGGCCCGACGCAGTTTCCCGGACGAAATCGCGCGCAACAGCTACTACATCGACATTCACCTCTCCAAGCGCGAGTGGGAGCGCCGGCTGGGCAAGCCCATGGACGACGAGGCCCGCATTCACCAGTACAACTCCGGCGAGTCTCACGGAATTCCCTATCGGTGCCTGATTCCCCGCGGCCCGCGCAACCTACTGGTCGCCGGACGCTGCATCAGCACCGACCGCGCCGTGCAGGGCTCGACGCGGGTCATGCCCAACTGCCTGGCCACGGGCGAGGCGGCGGGATGCGCCGCGGCGATCGCCGTGCGCGACCATGCGGGCGATGTCCGCGCCGCTGACGTCGCGCGACTGCGTGCGCGCCTGCGCAGCGCGGGCCAATACCTGCCGGAACTACCGTCCGAGCCGCGACCGTAAAGGAGCGGGCCGAACCAGGAATTCTCATTGCAATATGTCGCACACGCTCCGCCTGTCCGCAGTATCCCAGCGCGATCCCTTCCACCTGCATTCAGGCACAAGCACCGTCGCGAGCCATCTCTTCCAGCAGCAACATGCACATCAGCTGTGCGCGTGGAACGTGAAACGGCCCCTTCCACAGGCCCCCTTTCATGGTTGATGCCGGCGTGCCGTCGCGGTGCAGATAACCGTACCATTCGCCGTGCTCCGGATCCGGGAAGTGCGCCATGGTCCAGGCATGCATGCGCTCGTATTGCTCCGCATACTCCGCGCGGCCAGTGAGATGGTGCGCGAGCAGCAGCGCATACAGCGCTTCGCAATGCGGCCACCATAGCTTCATGTCGTGTTCGAGATAAGGCGACGGCAAACCCTCGACATCGATGAAATACAGCAATCCACCGTGCGCACTGTCCCACCCGCGGGCAATCGACCAGTCCAGAATGCGTGTGGCGGACGCCAGCAGATGCTGATCGCTGCGTCGGCGTGCGATCTCCATCAGGAACCACGCCGTTTCGATCGCGTGCCCCGGGTTCATCACCCGGCCCTCGGGCGCATCAATCAATGCCCCGTCGGGCGAGACCGCCTCGCGAATCGACTCGTCCTCCGGCCGAACGAAATGCTCGAGCACTTCGCGGATTGCCGCATCGATGATCGGCTCCGCCCGCTCCGCGCCGATGACCGGCCGCAGCGCATCCGCGACACCGAGCAGGCACATGACTGGCGAAAGACCCTTCATCGGGCGCACGTCGGGATTCACCTTGGCATCTGCCCCGGACGGCGCGGTCAACGCGCGCGCCAGCCGTTCAAACACCCCAACAGCCCGGGCGCGCCAGTCCGCGACCGCCTCCGCAGCCGCATCCTTCATCTGGGCCAGCGCGCCGTACGCCAGCGCGGCGAAAACTTCACTGTAGTGATACCGGCGCTTCCGCAGCGGGCGCCCGGCGCGATCGAGCAGGAAATACATCCGCCCGTCGGCGTCGAAACCGTGCCGGGTCAGAAAAAACTCGCCATGCCGCGCGAGTTCAAGCCAAGCGCCTTCGCCGCCCAACTGGTTGTGCAGCGTCGCAAAGAGCCAAGTCGCCCGCCCGGCAAACCACACGGGTTTGTCCGTACACCACACCCGCCCTTCCCGTGTGAGGTGGGTGAGGAACCCGCCGCACACGCGATCAACGCCGTGCTTCGTCCAGAACGGAAGCGTATCGCCCAACAGCGCGTCACGATAGAATTCGCCAAGTTCGGCGATGCGTTTCGGGTTCATGGGTCATGCTCGCAGCGCAGTCGAAACAATCGTAGCCAGCGACTATAACCTCATCGCGTACGCTTGCCAGCACAACTCGGCACACGCGGGACGAGCGACATCCGGGAGTCCATGCACGATGCGCATCACCGGCACCTTCATCGACGAGATCACCCACGATATTCCCAGCCAGAACTGGGGGCGCCGCGAATGGGCCCGCGATTTCGACGTCATGCAGCGCATCGGGATCGATACCGTCATCATCATCCGCGCGGGCTACCGCGAGCAGTCGATCTTCAACTCCTGGGTCCTGCGCAAGCACCGTTCCATGCTGCCCGTACGCGAGAACCTCGCGAAACTGTTTCTCGACCTCGCCGAGCAGAACGGCATGCGCCTCATCTGGGGCATCTACGACCCCGGCGACTGGGAAGTCAATAGCCGCGAAGCGTTTGCCATCAACCGCGAATTCATGCATGAGGTCCACGAACAGTTCGCCCAGCACCCGGCCTTTGGCGGCTGGTACCTGACGTTCGAGCTTTCGCGCAACAACCCCACACAGGTGGAACTGGTCGTCGCCGCGGGCGACTACGCCAAAACGCTTACGCCGGAGCTGCCCACGCTCATCTCTCCCTACATCGCGGGGTCAAAGGCCCCGCCGGGCGTTCAACCGGTGTCGCGCGCCCAGCATGAGAACGAATGGTCCGCGATCTTTGAACGCATCCGCCCCTACGTGGATATTGTCGCGTTCCAGGATGGCCACGTGGATCTCATCGACGCGCCAGAGTATCTCGCGACCAACATCCGCCTCGCGCGCAGCGCGGGAATGGTCTGCTGGTCCAATGTCGAGACTTTCGACCGCGACGTGCCCATCAAATTTCCCCCCATCGACTGGCGCAAACTGCAGTTCAAGATGGACGCGGCGCGCGAAGCCGGCATGGATAAGCTGATCACGTTCGAGTTTTCCCATTTCCTCAGCCCGTATTCGAGCTACGCCGCGGCCCACGGCTTGTTCCAGCGCTATTGCTCGGCATTCGAGATCAATACCGATTTTCTCAATGCCGCGGGCCGCTTCGAGGTGTAGCTTCGCGGTATGTCTGCCGGCGCCGTCCGCTGATACACGCCGCAATCCGGACTTCACCGCTCCGCCGAATGCGCCAAGCTCGCGGCCAGTTGCAGCAGAAGGACACAGTCGTCCCCCGGTGCATGTTGCACCGTCTCCATCTGCAGCACGTTGACCACCTGCGCCATGTCCGCAAGCCCCGACAGATCCACGATGCGGTCACTCAGCACGACGAAGCACTGCGGAATGATTGTGCCCGCGTCAGAATAGCGCGTGAACAATTCGGCAAACTCCGGCAGGTCCTGGCGCGCTCGACTCACTCGCGATGCCTGCACCGCCGAATGATTCGACGCCCAGCGTATCGTCCCCCCCGCGTCCAGCACGCGAACAGCCAGACGCTCGGAAGTGACCAATCCCCACCACCGGCGCGTGCACCGCGGCGCTGTCCACACGTCATAGCCGCGCGTGCCCGCGACGCGCTGCACCAGCGCTGCTTCCTCCCCGACACTGGCTGCCACCAACCGGCGACGTCCTGCATCATCCAGCGCCTGCGCGGCCAGCGATTGTTCGCGCAGTTCCAGGGCGCCTTCAGCCGTCGCCCGTAAGTGGTTGCGCTTCGCATCCACCTCGACAAAAACCTGCACCGTCTCCGGCGCCGCCCCCATCCGCAGCACCCGGTGCGCCGCGTCCTCACGAATCCGGCGGATGTCGTCCGGAGTCGGTTCGACGACCGTGCGTTCGACCATATCGCGGACCAGCGCCAGCGCGACACCGATCGCGCTGATGACATCCGCGTTTTCCACATGCTCGCAGGCGAGCCCCATGCGCTGCGCCAGGTAGGGGACAATCGCGGAACCACCGCCGCCCCCCGCCACCAGCCGAAGTACGCCGCGATCAAGGCCATAATCCGCGATGAGGCCTTCAACGACCTTAGCCGCCGCACATGCGGCGCTTTCCAGGATCGCCCGCGCGAGTTCCTCCGCGTTGGAGCATCCCGCAAGCGGTGCCGCGACGGATAGACCCGCTTTGATCGTCGGATCAATGCCCCGGGCGGGGTCGCCCTCCGGCACCAGGCCGAGCAGGTTGCTCGCGCACGTCGGCGTGATCGCCAGTTGCGTTTCTCCGCAGCGCGCGGCCAGGTACGCGTCGCCGTCGCAATCCAAACGGTCGCCGGTCAGCGTGTTCGCCGACACATCCGCAAAGCTTAAGTACGGCAGACCGGCGATGTGCGCGCTGCGCGGCCCAATCGCAGTGACACCGCTGCCCTCGCCAAGGCGCACCAGTGAACCGCCCGCGACCCCGATCGTACGCACATCGAGCGTGCTCACGTGCAGGCGATTCCCGCCGACTGTGGCATTGCGGATCTGCGTTCGGCCGTTCTTGATGACGCTGATGTCGGTGCTGGTCCCGCCGACTTCCAGGAATACTCCGTCGCTCACCCGTGCATAGAGCAGCGCCGCCGCGACCCCGGCTGCCGGACCTGAAAGCATGGTCAGGATCGGCCGGCGGCGCATCTCGTCGATGGTCATGATGCCGCCGTCGCTGCGCATGATCATCACCGGTGCCGTGATGCCCGCGCGGCGAACCGCCGCCTCGGTCAGGTCAGCCGTCGCCAGCATCTTGGGCAGCATCGATGCGTTGATCACCGCGGTGCGCGTCCGCAGGCCCAGGCCGTGCAACTGGCTGATCTGGTGCGTCGCGGTCGATGGCATTCCCAACTGCGCCGCGGCGCGGCACACGCACAGCTCACCGGCAGGATCGTCTACGCTGAACGCCCCGGCGGCGACAATGACCTCGGCACCGTCGTTGATCAGCTCACGCACGGCCTGCATGGCGGCGCCTTCAGCGACGCGCTCCGCGGCGATGAAGCGGTGAAAGGTCATCAGCCGCCGCGTCGGCGTCAGCGGAATCGGGCGGATTCGTGTCTGCCATCGCGCCAACGCAGCCCCCACGCCATGGCCCAAACCCACGATGCCCACCGCGGCGACATCGCCCTCCAGCAGCGCGTTGGTTGCTTGCGTCGTGGAATGCGCGATCATCGCGATGTCGCCGGGCGCGATCCGCGTACGTTCGAGCAGCAGCAACAGACTCTCCGCGACGCCGCAGGCGACACCCTCGGCGGCTGCGTGCGTCGTGTGCACCTTGCATTTGCCCAATACACGCACACTCCGCGCATCGACTGCGACCGCGTGCGTAAACGTCCCGCCGACGTCGATGCCGATTCGGATGTTCCGCGCGGGATTCACCATGCATCGCTCGAATCAGACGACGAAGCGAAGGCCGAAAATGACCACCGCCGCGATCGCGGTGAGCCACACGATCGGCAACATCGCCCGCAGGATCTGGTTGACGGTCACTCCCTGAAATCCGGCGATCCACACGTTCGCCGTATTCGTGGGATCACATACCGACTGCAGCGCGCCGGCGGCCAGGATCGCACCCAGGATCGCGGCCGGCGACAGCGATGATGTCGCCAGCAGCGTCGCCGAAACCGCGAGCCCCATGCCCCAGATATTCAACGGACCTCGGTAGAGCGCCAGCGGCGCCGCCATTGAAAAGAGCAGAATGTAGCCCCAACGCGTCTGTGGAACTACATAGCGCAGCAGCGGCTCCAGGTAACCCTGCACCGGCGCGGAGCGCATTGCCGTGATCAGCATGCCGATCCCCACCATCAGCAGCACCGGCGGAATGACCAGTTGCGCCCCTTCGATCAGCGAACGAGCCAGCACGCGGGTCGCCCCCGGTCGGCGGCACACACAGAGGTACATATAGACCAGCGCCACCGTAAACGCGGTGATCTCCTCGATCCGGCCGAAGTACACCAGCCCCACCGGCACCAGCGGCGCGAGCATCAACCGCCGCGGTATACGCTCGGCAGGCTCGGCAGAATCCTCCACAATCTCGGCACAAAAGTTGCCCAGCGACTTTCGGCGCGTACCCCAGGCGATCCAAATCAGTCCGCAGAGAAAATAGAGGCCGACCATCGTCCACAGTATGCCGTCAAGCTGATCTGCCGGGATGCTGTAAAACTCCATCCACAGCCGGCGCGACACCGGATGCAGCGTACCGCCCATCGCGATTCCAATGAGAAATAACCCGCTGGAAAGCACCGCGCCCAGGCCGACGCTGCGCAGTATCGGCAGAATGATCGCGCCCAGCATGATCACCGTGCCCAACCCACCCACCGACGTGAAGATGACGCCCGTGATCAGAAAAATCGCCAGGCAGATCGTCCAGGGATGCTCCCCGGCGAACTCCGCCGTCCAGTAGACCATGCGCTCCGCCACTTTGAGATTGCGTACGTAGACCGCGAACATGCCACCGAACAGCGAGGCCATGATAACCCCCGCCAGTGTCAAACTGCCGTTGGCGAGCATGAGCCGCAGATGCTGGTAAAGGTAACCTGCTCCCCAGGCGACGCGCGGCGCGCCATCGTCCACTGACGGCGGCGCGGAATGCCGCGCCTCGGCTTCGGCGGCCAGCGCTTGCGCGTGTGCGATGATCCGCTCCACTTCGCGCCGACCCGCGGGCCACTCGAACTCCTCCAGCACAGCGATGATGGGCCGCAGATGTGGGCTGGCGTCGAGCGTCGCCAACTCCTGTTCGAAAACGCTGAACGCCCCCGTGCTCCGCTGCAAATCGAGCAGCTCGTGCGGCCAGCGCCGCGTATCCGTCCACCGTGCTCGGACATCGGCCGCGTGGTTCATCTCGCGCTCGTACAATACCTGAATCGCGCTTCTCAACCGCACCGGGCACTCCGCGTCCGGGCCGCATGCCCGCAGCACTGCCGCGGTCTCCTCGACGCCTTCGCGCAGAAACACCGCGCGGGCATGCAGTGCCTGCAACTGCGCATGCCGCAGGTTGCACCACGCCGCGAAACGCGCGGGAACCTCAGCGTCGACACGCACGCTGCGTCGGCGCCCGTACGCGTCCGTCTCGACTCGCGTCTCGGTGATGATGATCTTCTGCGGAGCGAACAGATCGGCGACCGTGGCCACCAGCAGGAAACTGAACGCCATCAGTGGAAGCGCAAGCAATGCGGAGAGCTTCTCCAGAAACATCAGGGCGGCGAACGCAAAAAAAACGCCAAGCAGCAGCAGTCCAACCGCAAGACTCATCGGCCCATACCCAGTGGAGAGTCGTGAAATACCGTCTCAGCCGGAAGTACCACGGACCGGTCCCTCGCCTCGGCGCGCAAGACATCGGCCAGACGGGCGACAATCTCGGGCGCCAAAGCGGCAGTCAAGCGCCGGGCGGTGCGCCGTACATGACCCTCATCTTCAACTTCTTTCGCGTGCAGCAACTCATGGATCAGCACACACACAAGTTCCTCATCACGCGCCTCGGCGTCGCACTCGAAGAGTTCAATTCGGCCGAGCGTGCGATCAAAAAGCCCCACCAGCCTGCGGCTCACTCTGCGACCAAGCCTCGCGATCAGCGGACCTCGCCACACGAGAATGCGGATCTTCCGGCCGGAACTGTCCAGAAGTACGTGCAATTCGCTGCTATTCCGTTCGAGAAGACTTGAGAAATCAATCGGCATGGCACCATGTCCACGACGCTCAGCCGTCCATTGCAATACGGTCTGATTGCGCGATGGGCGCACTGCAACCCACCCAGTCAGCCGCATGACCGCGCCATGAGCGCGGCGCAGTCTAGCGTCGTCGCCGCGGCGCGTCCACGCTTGCGTTGGCCGCGTTAGGGCGCGCCCGCTTCGTACGCGCGCACAAACTCAAGGACCGGTGAACCAGACCTGGAGGGTCGAAAAGTCGCGCAGGTCTATGTCGTTGTCGCCGTCGGCATCGAAGCATGCGCAATTGAGCGGTTGCGGTGGAACACCCGCTCCGAAATGACATCGCTGGAAGTGTGCGTAATCGCGGCGGTCAATCAACAGATCGCCATTGCCGTCAAATGGTTGCGACAGATCGTCGCACAGGCCTTGGACGATCCCCTGAAGGTAGCCTGGCGAGCCCACGTCCGGGCCTGTGAACTGAGCAGTCGCGGTATTCACGTATGCACCGTCCACGCCCGCCACCGATGCCGCCCAAGCCGCCGCAGTGTCGTTGCCGAGCGTCGTGTAGCCCGCCGTCGGACGCACGTAGATGCTCGGACCTGCGGGGTTGGGGTTGGGCCAGGTCGGCGCCTTGGAACCGCGCGCATAACACACCGCGTCCACCACCTCGTGCAGCGGTGCGCCAGGACGCATGAGCATCAGGTCTTCGGAAGCACTGCTCAACCCGGTCGCGGTCAGTCCGTCGGTCTCGACGCCGGCGGAAGTCGGCTGAACAATCGACGCGTTCCACGCCGCCGCGAACTCCGCCGGATTGGTTGACCGAGCGGCTACGACTATGGCAGAGCGGCTTCCCAGGATAAAACGCGGCAACTCACCGCCGCGACCCTCGTTGTCCTGAAGATAATGGCCCGCCAGATCGATCGGCCGTTGTGTGGAATTGAATACCTCGACCCACTCCGTGGCCGGCGGATCATCTTCCGCGGACGCCGGATCGTACATGATCTCGGTGATGACCAGCCCGCCGCATTGAACGACCAATTCAACTTGCGCGCCGCCAGAAAGCAGCAGGCCGTCGCTGGCGCGAAACGCGAAGCTGTCGCGCGTGCACGTGCCGTTGCTGACGTAGCGCACCCGGTTGAACGGAAATCGCGGCATCAGGTATCCGTCGCCGGCGACATCAGCCGGAGTCAGCACGCGGTTGGACGGCACGTCGATCAGTTGTCCATGCGCCGGAAGCGAATCAATGATGAACAGCAGAAATCCAAAGAAGGGCCGCGTGTGATCCATCGCCTGCAGGATAATGTCGATGCTCTGGCCCTTGGCCAGCAGCACCTTCTGGTCCAGAGCGGCTGGCGCCCGGTTGCCCGGAGTGGCGCCGTAAAGATAGCCCGGCGAGCCCACGTTCACTCCGCTGTACACGCCCGCCGACTGCAACTGGCGAATACCGCCGGCGCTATCGCCATGATTGTGTGAAACCCAATTCGCTCCGATATCATTGCCTTCCGCCGTATACGTCGTAAACGACGTGGCGAACGGATAATCCGTCGGAATCAGCGAAATGCTGTGCCCAATGTCGTTCTCCGGCCAATCGGAGACAATCTCGGCGTCGAGATCATCATCGTAATTCACCACGTCAATGATCTGCGCCGCGCTGCGGAGCACGAGGATCTCATTGTCCGGCCGCGGAAAGCCGTTCGAAGCGCAGGGCAGCCACTCGATGCCCGCCAGCGGCAGATCATTCCCGGTATTCAGGTCGTTTCGCGGATCGTCATCGAGCCCGTCGCCGGCGAGCGCGCCGCCAGCGGTGCCATTGGTGTCCAACTGCACGACGACGATGGTGCTGCTCAACCCCCAGGCCGTTCGGAAGTCCTCGACGGATGGACGGACCGGTACTTCACCATCCGGGATAACCACTGCGGTTTGAAACGACCGCAGCACAAACTCCGGAAACGACCCGCTCCGCAGCGGCGTGCAGGGGTCCTCCTGACCGGCGTCCTCGTCCTCAAAGTACCAGCCGGTCATGTCGATGTCCGTCAGCGTCGTATTGAACAGTTCGATCCACTCCGCCGCCCACGGACCGCCAGCGCCGACCTGCGGATTGTACATGATTTCGGTCAGAATGACGTCGCCCGGCTCAGGGTTAGGGTTTACCGCAATCTGCCCGCGAATGTCGCCGGTCGGGCGAAGCTCCGAGTCGATGCGCACGTAAAGCCGGCCGGCCCGCAGATCCTGCACCTCCTGTGCGCTGGGATACCACGTGCCGACTATTGGGCTCAGCGCCGGGTTGCCGGTGATCACCGGCTCGCCATGAAAACTGACCTCCGAAAGAAACGGAGGCACGTCACGGAAGCGCACCAGCGACATGTCACACTCCGCGATCGCCTCGAAACGCAGCCGGGCAAGCAGCGCGTCCGCGCTCGTACCGGGGTCCGGTGGAAACGTCAGCGCGGCGGATCCATCGACTTGCAGCCGGCCCAGTTCCGTTTCCGCGTCGATCATGGCGCGAACGTGCTGAGGGAAGGGAGCCAGCGTATACGTGCTCAGGTCACCGCGAAAGGCCAGCACGCTCTCGTCGAACTCTAGAAACGCCTGATACCCGGTTGCGGCCGACGGAAGGTCACGCATCCACAACTCGACTTCCAGAAAATCACCGATCTCGTCGGTGCACCCTTCGGCGACATCCACAAACAGACCGGATGTCGGCGTGTCTTCAAGCGGCTCTCCCTGGAAGCTCAACTCCGATGCGAATGGCCCGCTCTCATCAAAGTCCACCAGGCGTCGATGACAATCGGCGTTCAACACAAAGCGCAGCGTGGCCAGCCGGGAGTCCTGGTTCGTCCCTGGATGCGGTGGGAACGTCAGCGGCGAAGAGCCGTCCAGATTGATCTGACCCGGGGTCACCTCGGCGAGAGCCGTCGACCGCATGTGCATGGGAAAGGGCGAAATCGTGTAGCTGCTGAGATCGCCGCGATAAGACATGAAGGTCGGATCGTACGACAGAAACGCCTGAAACCCAGTGACCGCCTGGGGCAAATCGCGCATCCACAACTCGACCGTGACCACATCTCCGGCGCTGCCGGGACACCCGCTGATCTCCTCGACAACCAAGCCCGAGTACGAAACAAAGCGGTGCACCAAGGGGCCGTTCGTGCCAAAGTCTCCGCGCTGCACGCTGGCCGCGACTGGACCGACCACGTCGTGCTCGATGATGAACAGCACATTGCTCTCGTCCGCGCTCAACCGGGCTTTGCCCCGCCCGGTCGCGGCGCTGGCCGTCGGCGGAACCACTTGCGCTTCGTTCAAAACGAACGAAAACACGATCTCCTCGGCCCGCGCGGCACGCGCAAGCATACACGCCGCCAGCGCGCCGGCCATCACCAGACGGTCAAATCCGCCGCGGCGCGCTGTCATGGATTGCGTCAGCCCCATACCCCGACTCGTCTCCCGGATTCCCCGCCTCCCGCTGGCTTCGGCTGCGGCGCAGCGCAAGCAGCGCAGCACCCGCAACCAGGCTCAAACCACCCGTCGGTTCCGGGATGATGCGAATGGATGTGATACCGGAGTGATCTCCCGTGATATTGTTCTGCACACCCTCGCCGAAGACTCGCGTTTCGCCGAATGCACCCATCGTCCCCGGCATGTGCAGAGCGGCCGCAGGTGTCGGCGCCAGCGCCAGCAATCGAAACATCGCCACATGCAGCAAGGGCGCGGCTGCCGGCAACGCACTGACCGGCGCAAGTGCGGTGAATATCGCCGAGCCGTCCGCGATGTCCGTGTTGATACCGTCCAAATCCGGCAGAAATCCCGAGACCAGCCACTGGCCGGATGGATCCGCAGCGCTCTGCAGCGAGAGGTAACCCGGGTCGTAGTTCAGGATAACATCCATCGCTGAGACCTGTTGAGGCGAGCCAGCGCCTGCGTCCAATACCAGGGTCACATCCACAAAATCGCCGACCATCACGGTCTGGCTGGAAGCTTCCAGTCGAAGATCGACCGGGCCCGCGCGAACGCTGCCCGCGACCGGCGCCGCCAACAGCCAGGCGCAAAGTGCGGTCCGAACCCGCAAATCCATGTTGCTCACCCTCCCTCCACCGGGCCTGCGGTCTTGCCTGCAACTCGCGCGAGACTGCTGCCCTCACGGTTCTCCCAACCAGGCGCTGCGAATCAAAGCCGGACGCTTTTCGCCCAAACGCCCAGCGCCCGTGCTCATGTCATCGCCCAACGACACCTGCCGGCCGCGTCGGTGTTGCCGGCTGCAATGCCTGCTCCTGACGCATCCTCTCAGACAGGGCATGGGGCCACCCATGACGCCGCTCGAACTCCCGGATATCCTGATGATCAATCACGTTGTCCGCGGTCAGGTCCAACTGCCGCAGCATTGCAGGTGTGGCGGAGGTAAGCCGCAAGACTGCCTGCGGTCGGGCCATCTCTGCGATGTCCTCTGCAGAACCATCAGCCGATTGCGCCGTCGCACACGCGCATCCAGACACGGCGAGCCAGTTCGCGGTCAGAAACGTGTAGTCCTCGGTGCCGATTGCGCCATTGTTGCTGAAATCCGCGTCGCGCGTACCGTTCCACGGGCAGCCTCCGGGATGCGCGAGCGTGTTGTATTGCAGGAGCAGCAGGGTAACGTCGTTGATATCAACATCACCATCGTTGTCCGTATCGCCGCCGGCCAGCGCCAACGGTTCCGCAGTCGTGAATATTCCGTCAGCAACCTCCAGCGACAGACTTCCCCACAACGAGTGCTGCTCATCCTTCGCGCACACCTGCGTCCACGCACCGCATGCAACCGTGAATTCCGCAATGCCGCTCGCCGAGCTTCCCTCGAACTCGACGGTGGCATGCTGCGCACCAGCGCATGTCGTGCTATCCCGGGCCACGAATCGCAGGCAGCGCGTCAACGGCTGTGCCGGCGGATTCGGGGCGCTCACGCCCGACAGTGCCACCATCGCGCTGACGGCGTTGACCGGGTTCACCGTCACGGTCTGCACATGGACCGTTTCGTTTCCGCAGTCGTCCGCGGCGGTCCAGGTGATGGTGATGGGCGAATCTGCCGAGTGGAACGGATCATCCAGATGCGTCGCGCCGTCGCTGCGCGCGAAGCTGATCTGGACTTCAGAATCGCAATTGTCCTCAGCCGCGGGAAAGCCGACGCTTCCGGCGGACAGCGCGGCATCGCAACCGCCGGCATCGGCATTCACGTGTTTTTCGTCCGGCAGAAGCACGAAGTCGGGTGCGGAACTGTCCTCAACGGTGATGATCTGCACGCACGAACTCTGCAGACCCGCGCGATCCGTTGTGCTCCAGGTTCGTTCAATCACGCCGGTTCCCAGACAGCCGGAAAGGTCCGTCGAATCCGTATGGCTGACCGCCGGTTCCGGATCCAGATCGTCGATCGCCGTCGCACTACCGGTGGCCGCGGGCTCCGTCGGTTCATCACAGCCAACCGTCACATCCGCGGGACAGGTGATCGCCGGTGCGGTGCCGTCGATGACAATGGGCGGCGAGTCAATCAGGCACGGCAGCAACGCCAGACCAAGAGCATCCACGAATCGCGTCGGTGGATCGTGCGTGCGAAAGCTGACCTGCGTGGCGCCCTCGATCGCGCCTGCCACGAACGAGATCGTCACGAGCAAACCGTTTGACGTGGTCGGCGCCTGTCCGGCTGAATTGTCGATTCCCGCCGCGACGTCCAGGTCATCGCCGCTCACCGCGTCCAGGATGATCAGGCCGTACGGAGAAGGTGTGAACGTGCTCTCCACATGACTCAGTGCCGCGCTGTCGAATTCCGCAAAGGCCTGAAATCCGCGCGCGGATTCGGAAAGATCGCGCTGCCACAACTCGATGTTCACCGTTTCTCCGGGTTGTACCGCATCCGACCCCGCCGCCAGCCGGACTTCGAGTACGTTGCCCGGACACGGACTGCGAATACCCAACTCAGGAGAAATCGCGCCAAGATCGTCGCTTTGCGCTGCGGTAAGATCGCGCTCGACCGGAACGGCGCGAGGCTCGCCCGCAACCGCGATCGCCATGCACGTGGCCACTCCCGCCACGGAAAACCATGCCCGGCGCGAAACGGATATCCTGGACATTTCGCACCCCCACGGACTCGGGCGAATGTCGATACGGTTCGCCGCGTCGACAATCGCCCCACATCTGTTCCACCCTTCCCGGAAGGAACCGGACCTGCACCCGTGGCCCAAGGCGTCAACCGCCCGGACCAACCAGCGCCGCATCAAACGCCGCCACGTCGGCAAGTTCGATCAGCCCGTCCCGATCCGCATCAAAACAGCAAAGGCACGCCACGTTCGAGAGCGGCGCAACGCCCGGCCCCATACAATGTTGTAGGGCCTGAAAATCGCGCAAGTCCACATCCCCATCGGCGTCAAAGTCAAATAAATCACAGTCCGACACCACGATTTCCGCACTGCCCAGTGAACCGCTCACATCCAGGCCCGGAATGCTGCTGACCACGAAGGTCTCCGCACCGTTGCGCTCCTCCTCGATGGCCACACCCGTGCTCGATACCTCCGTCAATGCGAGGAACTCGATGGTCGCTGCGTGCAGTCCGTTTGAAGTTGCGTATGCTGGGGAACTTGGAGGAAATCGGCTGCGCGCGGTATACAAGGCGTCTCCATCCGCCAGACTGACATTGAGGCCCCCAGACGCATTGGGTGGCAATCCCGACGATAACCATGAATAAGGCCCGTTGTTCACCACACCCAGCAACGACAGATAGGCGGTGTCCCAGACGAATATGACATCCATCACCGAGATCGGATCGTCCACCGCATCCTGCGAAACAGCCACGAGCTGCAATCGCACCACCTCTCCCGGCGTGACCACCACGTAGCTCGGTCGCCACTCCAGGTCGATGAGATTGGCTACAGCCAGCCCGGACCTGCCAGCCAGGGCACAGACCATCACCCCCAGAAGGCTGCTTATGCCGACGCGACTGCGCGCACCCCCGGTGCCATAGCTCCCCCAGCGCTGACCAGCCTCCCCAAGCCTGGGGCTGCATTCCTCTGTTCGCTCGGTCCGTTTAATCGATGCACTACTTCCCACCTGCATGCTTTTCATAGGCCGTCCTTACCCTTCGCCGCAGTAGCGCCGCCGTGGACAGCAGCGCCAGGCTGAACGTCCCCGGTTCGGGGATGATTCGAATCGTCGCGCTGCCCAAGCTCGAGTGAACATCCAAGCCGGGAATCTCGCTGACAACGATCGTCTCGGCTCCGTCCGGGTGATCTTCAGGGATGATCACCAGCGTTCCCGGCGTCTGGGCCAGCGCCGTGAACTGCACGGTGGTGACCAGCAGCCCCGCGGGTGTCGCCATACCCGGCGCCGCGGGCGGAAACTGGCTGCGCGCCGTGTACAGCGCGTCGCCGTCCGAATGGTCGGGGTTCAGTCCACCCGGCGCCGCCGGAGGAAACCCCGACGAGAGCCAGGTATACGGGCCGTTGTTGTTCACCCCGAGCAGGCTGAGAAACGCCGGATCCCATTCCAGAATGACATCCATGACCGAGATGACGTCGTCCACCGCGTCATCGGACACCGCGTACAGGCCCACGTTGACCGTGCTGCCCACCATTACCGTCTGGTCCGCCGGCCGCCATTCCAGGCTGATCGGACCTGCCACCGCGCTGCCCGAGTGCGCCGCGCCCAGTGCAGCCAGCGCGCCCGCCAATACGAAAGAGAGTCCGCGAAACATTCCATCGCTCCTTTCCTCTCTCTCTTCCGCAGCCCCCTGCCCCGCTTTGCCTCGGCGCCCGCCGAGGTCGATACGCATCCGTTCGCTGGTGCCAGCTTTTCTCCTCATCATGCGTGCTGCCTCGCGCATCCTGCGCGCGGCGAACATTCAAGTCACCGGTGCGGTTTCCCGCCCGCACCTGGCATCAATTCATGAACGCAGTTGGGTGGCGTGCGCACGGTCGGGTACGCACGCCACCCAGCGAAGTGTCCCCAGGGAAGAGACACGCATCGCTGCGTACAGATTTCACCGTCGCACTATTTGCCCTGCGACGGCGCCACGTTTGGCGTCATCGGCGCCGGATCGAGCGGGCGCGGACGCGGCTGCGGGCGAACGCCGTCCGCGAAGGCCGCGATGTCCTGCTCGTTCAGCACGCCGTCGCGGTTCAGGTCACCAACCACCAGGTGGCCCAATCCGCGATTCCTCAACTCGCGCACGGTGATCGACGTCACCGGCCCGTTATCCGTACTGCCGTCGGCCATCCGCAGCGGCTGACCGCAGCAGTTGGCTTCGTGGAACTTCAGGAAGTTGAGTTGGATGAACGAGAAATCGAGGTTGTTCACGTTCCCGTCGCCGCTGATGTCCGAGTGCGGCGCCGCTGTGGCACACGTCGTGTCGCCGGTGCCGTACGACGTGCCGAACTGGAACGAGAACACGCCGAAGTCGAGGATGTCGATGTAGTTGTCGTCGTTCAGGTTGCCTCCGATCAGCCAATCGCCGCCGGTTCCCGGGTCACCCGTGAAGTCGGCCACGTACTGCGTCCCGGAGAAAACGGGGAACGATCCATCCGTGCGCCGCAGCGTGTGCAGCGTGTCGCGCGCCGTGATGCATGTGTAGTTGCCGCACGGCACGTCGATCACCGCGCTGCCGATCGCCACGTTGGGCGCGCCTGCGGTCACCGTGAAGTCGATCTCCGCGTCGACCGTCACGAGGCTCGGCACGCCGCACTCCCACAACTCAAACGTGATGCAGCGCGTCAGCGTCCCGGTCGGATCGATGTTCGGCGAAAGCTGCACTGTCACCGCCAGTTCGTTAACGTTCTCCACCGTGACGTTGAAGCTGCACTCCGAATCCTTGCCGCATTCATCCGTTGCGGTGCAGGTCACCAGCGTCGTGCCCTGCGGGAACGTCGAACCGCTCGGCCAGTCACACACCACCACCGGCGCCGGATCGCAGTTGTCCGTCGCCGTCGGCTCGTTGAATGTGACAACCGCGTCACAGCCGCCCGCGTCCGCCGGAACCGTGATGTCCGCCGGACAGGCGGTCATCACCGGCGGAGTGGTGTCCACCACCGTGATCGTCTGATCCACGGTAGCCACGTTGCCGCAGGCGTCCGTCGCCGACCACGTGCGGATGATCGTCCCAGTGTCGCTGCACCCGGTCAGTCCGCTGGTGTCGTCGTCGAAATCGACCAGCGGATACGGCAGCGTGTCACAGTTGTCCGTCGCCCGTGCGTACTCGAGCTGCGTCGTAGGCGAATTCGCATAGAGGTAGATATCACCTTCGTAGAAATCGATCAGGTCCGTCCCCGGATCGCCCGTGCTGTCATAGGTGAGCGTGCCGAAGAAGTAGAAGTCGCCGTTGAGGCCGAAGTTGCTCATTGGCGAATCCGGCTGACCGATCGTGTACCAGTAGTGCGTGCCCGTCGACACCAGTTTGCCCGCGATGTCGATGGTGAAGATCGGCCCGGCCTGCGACAGGTCGAGCTGGGTGATCTCCACGTCCACCGCCGGCATGCCGGGCGACTGACTTCGTACGATGCTGTTGATCACCGCACCGCCGCCAATGTCCGGCGAATGCGGCTGGTAGTTGTTCAGCGCCCATGTCACGCCGCCCACCAGCAGCCGGCCGGCCACCGTATTGTTGCCGTTGTTGTAGGCGTTGAGCACCGGCGTGGGCACGCTGCCGTCGTTGGTCAGCGCCTGCATCACGAAGTCCAGGCCGAACTGCGAATCGGGATAAACCAGACCGCTGTACAGCAGGTGCCAACTGAACGGACTGCCGCCGACCAGCGGCGCGTTCGAGAACAGGAACGGCGCGCCGGACACCCCGCCCAGCGGGTCGTTCGTCCCGTCGATCTGCGCCTTGAGGAAGGCCTGGTTCGCCGGGTTCTCGCCGCCGCCGTTGTCGTTGTAGTACACCGCGACGCCGCCGGTGGCCACGCCATACAGCCCGCTCGGAATTAGCGACTCGTCACACTCCACGATCGCATCCGGCGGCACAAACTCGAACTCCGGCAACGTGTTGTCTTCGACAGTAATCGTCTGGACACACGTCGCGATATTGCCGCAGTCGTCCTCGGCCTTCCAAGTGCGCGCGATCGTGCCCGTACCGTTACACCCACCTAGGCTGGGCACGTCGGTGTACGTCACCGTCGGGCTCGTGTCGCAGTTGTCAGTCGCGATGGTGGTCTGCGACGCGATGAAGTTGTCCCAGTAAATATCGTACGTGACGCCAGGCGTGTTGTTGTGGCCCTGGAGAATGACGTTGCCAATCTCCACGCTGCCCAGGGCATCCACCACGAGTTGGAGGTCACCAACCGTGTAAACGAAGTCGTTACCCACAAGTTCTATTTCCAGCGTGTACCACGCGTCATAGACGAAACCGGTAGGCAACCCCATATCGGTCCATGCTCCCGGATCGGAGATCCACCCGCGGAATCTCGGCGTGCCACCGTCGCTGGTGAACTCGATGATGGGGAAAGACGAAATAACGGCACCCGAGTCGAACGCGGTGCCCCAGAAACCAGCCATGCGCCGACCAGTCGCGGCCCACGCCGCCGGAACGTACAGATCGATGGTCATGCGCGTCGTGCCGGCCGCCAGATCGTACTTTCGGCCTTGCGTATCGTAGAACGCGCTGCCGAATCCGCCGGGGCGGCAGGGCGAGCAATCACTCGCGTCAATCGAGTGCTTCAACCGGTCGTCGCCGTCGAAGAATTCACTGACGAATCCAAACGGCGCATAGCGGTCGGTGTACCAGACACCAGGCGACTGCGTTGGACCAATCGCCGGATTGGACTCAAAGCCCATCGCCACAGTGACGCCAGTATCATCCGGATCCGTCGATTCGTCGCACTCAATGGTCACATCCGCCGGGCAGGTGATCACCGGATCCGTCGTATCTCGAACCTTGATGGTCTGAACGCACGTCGATTCGTTGCCGCAATCATCCTCCGCCTTCCACGTGCGCGTGATGCTCTTTTGCTGCGGACATGTACCGTTTGACTCCACATCGGAGGGCGTCACTGTCGGACTGCCGTCGCAATTGTCCGTCGCCGTCGCTTCGCCGGTGTTCGACGGGTCGGTCGACTCGTCGCACTCGATGATCACATCCGCCGGGCAGGTGATGTCTGGTGCCTCTTCATCGATTACGTCCATATTGACCATCGGAGGCTCTACGGCCCCCCCCACGTCGTTGCTCAGCCGGCTCGGGGGAATGTGAGCGCGCCACGTTATCAAGTCCGTTTCCACACAGAGTTGCGCAAGCGCTTCAAAGGTGAGCACCGCGAGTTTATGCGTTCCATCAACACCCGGATCACCCGACGGAGCATTGACAATGTGGTCAATCGTCCCCAGGCCCTCGTCCACAAACGAATAAAGAACGTCGGTGAACGGGCTGTCTCCTGCCGCAGCGCTAACCCAATCCAGCTTGGAATTATCGTATTCCAGGAAGAACTGGCCGCCGACGATCATCTCCTCCTGATCGTGCATCCAAATCTCGACCGTCACCGTGTCGCCGTCCGCGTAACAGTCCAGATTCGGCTCGAGCGTGATGCGCGGCGTTGAAACCTCCACAGAATCGGAACCAGTGGCATCCAAGATGGCATAGGTGCAAGAAACCTCAACCGAGCCCATGCTCGCGATCCAGGCAAAGTAGTCGTCCATGTCCGTCTGCGGATCGCCGCCGCTGGGCCACCAGGCATTACCCACGCCGACATAAACGATCTCATCGACCAGGGTCGTACCGTTGCCGGAGGTGTACACCGTATCGTCACCGCCGCCTTTCACCCTGTTAGGGCCCCAGTCAATGCCGTAGCGCGTCGTGCCGGTGTACCCAAAGCCGATGAAGTCCCCGACAAACACGAGAGAATCACCTGGGTCACTGCTGTGCAGCTCAAACGTCAGGTCCTCCAGGGTGAACTGCGTCGAACCATCACCATAAGCGTGCATGCCAAAATGCAGTCGATTTCCATATTCGTCATGAAACGGCGCGGCTGGGCTCAGGACTCCCCGCCAGCTCTTAAAGCTGGTCACCGCGATGTCGCCCGCTGGAATCTGCGCCGGCGCCCGTTCGTAGCCAGTCGGGTCCACCGAACGATCAACGTTCATCGCCAGGTCGTTTTCCAGCGCGTACAGCGCGTTCGCCGAATAGCCCGACCAACTGGGCGAACCAAAGGCGTTGGGCGCTGACGAAGCATGGACATCCACGGTAATGCCCGATGAACGCATCCCAACCGATGCAGGGAATACCTGCCCCACGTTGCCCTCGACGCGTCGGCCGTCGTCGTAGGGCGCCGCAACTGGCGCCAGTACGACTTTGCCGGGCGCAGCGATGACTCCATCCAGTCCTTGGGCATCGCTGGTGCTCTGCCCATTTGCCGTCCCGGCGCAGCACACCAGGACGATTCCGATTGTGATCAATTGCCTATTCATCACGCTTTGCCTCCTTTGGAAAGTGTCCGGGGCATTCCGGCCTTTCGAATCTGCCATGTTTCTTGCTACAGACTTTCGAATCACTCGCGTTCCACCGCATCCACCTCCGCCGTTACGGAACCCACGGTCGGCCGCGGTGGTATGGGCTGGGGTACAACGCCCTCCACGAACGCGGCGATGTCCTGCTCATCGAGCACGCCGTCGCGGTTCAGGTCACCCGCGGCCAGGTGCGAAAGCCCGCGCTGCCGCAACTCACGCACGGTGATCGACGTCACCGGCCCGTCATCCGCCTGACCGGCTTCTCCGCCGTCGGCCATCCGCAGAGGCTGGCCGCAGCAGTTGGCTTCGTGGAACTTCAGGAAATTGAGCTGGATGAACGAGAAGTCCAGGTTGTTGACCACCCCGTCGCCGCTAATGTCCGCGTGCGGCCCCGCATCCGCGCAGGTCGTGTCCTTGCCCGGCGAGGTATTGAACTGCGACGAGAAGATGCCGAAATCGAGAATATCGATGAACGTATCGTCGTTGAGATTTCCGCCAATCAGCCAGTCGCCGCCACCCGCCGGATTGCCGGTGAAGTCGGCCACGTACTGCGTCCCGGAAATGCCAAACGTCTCATCCGTCCGCCGCAGCGTGTGCAGCTTGTCCCGCGCCGTGATGCACGTGTAGCTGCCGCACGGCACGTCGATCACCGCTGTGCCGATTGCGGAGTTTCCCGGTCCGACAAAAGTAACGTCGAAGTCAATCTCGGCAGACACCTCGATGCTGCTCGGCCCGCCGCATTCCCACACTTCAAAGGTTACACATCGCGTCAGCGTTCCGGTCGGCGCGATGTTCGGCTCGAGCTCCACCGTCACCGCCAACTCGTTCACCGGCTCCACCACGACATCAAAGCCGCAACTCGACTCATTGCCGCAGTCGTCCGTCGCCGTGCAGGTCACCGGCGTCGTCCCGCCGGGGAAGATTGAGCCGCTCGCCGGCGTGCACACCACCACCGGCGCCGGGTCGCAGTTGTCCGTAGCCACCGGCGCTGGGAAGTTCACCACCGCGTCACAGCCGCCGGCATCCGCCTTCACGTGCAGCGCGTTGTCGCAGACATGCGTGCCCGCGGTCGTCGCCGCGGCGATGCCGTTCGTGGTGGCAAAATCAAGCGCGTTCGCCCCCGCGATGAACCAGTCCGCGTCATTGAACACGCCGCCGTTAGCACTGCGTCCCGGCAGGGAGTAGGCGTAACTGTCCTCGTAATCCCACGTCGTGCCGGTGCCATCGACGCCAACTTCGCCGTACGCGTCCACAACGATGTCGCCGCCAACGCCGTCGTCCTTCAGCAGCCGGAAAACGTCGTCGCCGTTGCCGTTCGCAACGACGTCATACAGGTCCGCCTCGAAACCGTAGACTTGCAGGAACGTATCGCCCGGACCGGCATTGCTGTTGGCCACCACGAACGACGCGCCCGAGGCCAACACAAACGGCATGTCGCCATACGCCATGCTCTGGAAACTCTCAGTGACGCTCCCGTTCGCATACAGCGCGATCCGGTAATCACTCAGGTCGATCGCGCTGTCGGTGCAGTTGGTCAGTTCGATGAACTTGGGTTCGCCATTCGGCAGCGTGCCGTCCATCAGTTCGCTGATGATCAGGTCGCCCTGCACAAAGCTCGGGCACTCGATCACCGGCGGCGCGCTGTCGATCGTCGTGAAGTAGTCGAAATAGGTGGCGTTGCCCGCCTCGTCCGCGACCAGCACGGTCACCGTCGCGTTGCAGTCGCCGACCGTCGACGCGCTCACCAGCAGGTCGCCGGGCGCCGTGCAGTTGTCCGCCAGGTCGGTCATCGCCGCGATGGCAGCCGCCTCAGCCGATGCGTCGTCCGGATAACAGTCGTCGATGGTCCCCTGCGTGCCAGTCGGCGCTTCGCCGTCAACAACCGAGACCAGGAATTCGCACGAACTCGTGTTGCCGCATTCATCTTCCGCGGTGGCACGTACCGGCCAGTCGCCCACCGGGAACGTGTACGGATTGCTGATCGGCTCGTAGCCTGAGCCGAAGTCCGCCTCATACGTGACCGGCACCGCCCCGTCGCAATTGTCCGTCGCGCCTACCGCCAGCGTGACCTCCGCGCTGCACTCGCCAGGATCGGTGTACACCACCACCGCGGCGTCGCCGCAGGTGTGTACGCCCGGCGTGGTCAATGCCAGCATCAGCGCCAATTCGGTCTGGTCGTCCCCGGTTTCCAACGAGAGCGCGCCGCCGAAAATCCACTCGGACGGGACGAAAGTCCCCGCATTGCCCGACGCCACGAACGGCCGCCGGTACGAGTACCCGTCGGTGTATTCCCAGACCTGGCCCGTGCCGTCGACGCCCACCTCGCCATACACATCCACCACCGGCGCGCCGCTGCCGTCCACCGGATCACCCGCCAGCGCGGCGCCGGAAAACAGCGCGAGCACGTCATTGCCGTTGATGAACGCGCCGGGTGTCAGGTCATCCGCGTTGAACCCGTAAACGTCGTAAAAGCTCGCGTTGAACGGGCTGTCGCCGTTCTCGAACGACACCACGTGCGCGTCCCCGGCGGCCAGCGTGCCGGACAGCACCACCGCGTTGAACTGCATCAGGGCATCGCCGTTGTTGATATTGCCCAGGCTGTAGTCCGACAGATCGATCGGCCCCGAGCTGCAGTTGGCCAGCTCGACGAACTTGGGCAGGCCGTTCGGCCACGTGCCGTCCATGATCTCGCTGATGATCAGCCCGGGAGATGCCGTCGGGCAGGTCAACACCGGCGGAGTATTGTCGATCCTCGTGGCGTACACGTAGTCCGATTCGTTCCCGCACTCGTCCGCCACGGTCACCGTCACGCTCGCACTGCAGTCGCCCACCGTGGCCGCGGTGACGGTCAGATTCCCGGGAGCCGAGCAGCTGTCCGCCAAGTCCGTCGTTGCTGCGATCGCCGCCGCCTCAGCCGATGCGTCGTCCGGATAACAGTCGTCGATGGTCCCCTGCGTCGCTGTCGGCACCGTCGTGTCGACGACCTCGATGATCTGCTCGCAGGTCGCGACGTTTCCGGCGCAGTCGGTCGCGGTCCAGGTGCGCGTGATGGTCTTCTCCTGGGTGCACGTGCCGGCTGCCACCGAATCTGAATAGCCAATCACCGGCGACGGATCGAGATTGTCCGTCGCTGTCGCTTCACCTGTGTTCAGCGGATCGACGGACGCGTCGCACTCGACCGTCGTATCGCCGGGACAGGTGATCAGCGGGACGGTGCCGTCGATGACGATCGGCGGTGAATCGAGCAGGCACGGCGTCACGTTCTGGCCGGTCTGATCGGTGAATCGCGTCGGCGGGTTGTGCGCGCGGAAGGTGACCGTCGTCGGCCCCTCAACAGCCGAAGCGATGAACTCCAGAATAACCAGGTCCGCATTGTCGTCCGTGGGCAACTGCCCTTCGCCATCGTCGATGCCCGCTGCCAGGTCCACGTCGCCGCCCGTGACCGCGTCGAGAATCACGACCCCGTACGGCTCGAGCAGATCGGGCGGGCACGTCCCGGCGCAGGTCACAAACGTGTTTGACACGTGCGCCAGGCTGGCCAGATCGAACTCGGCAAATGCCTGAAACCCGCGCACCACCTGTTGCATGTCGCGCTGCCGCAGCACCACGCTCACCGTTTCGCCCGGCTTCACGCATTCCGATCCCGCGCCCAGCACGAACTCCAACACGTCATCCGGGCAACTGCGCGGGGCTGACGCCTGCACGGCGTCGCCGGCTGCGGAATCCAGCACGCCGGTTGCGACAGGCTCCCGACTCGTGGCGGAATCCTTGGGATTACGATCCGCCGCGATTGCGGCGACTGAAAAACCGATCACCAGGCACGCGGACAGGTACGGGCGTCGCATGGCTTTTCCTCCTGGGGTCAACAGTCCGGCGTCACGGCGACTCTGCGGCGCGTGACGCACTTTCGTTCCAATCAAGACCGCATGTGTACAGGACGCGTTCAGGTACGGATCAATCGCATCGCGAAGTGCGATGGCAGACGAATCGCGGCGTTCATGGAAGCGCGTGAATGGGGGACTTACCCCTGGGATGATCCCTTGACGGTGACGTTTCGGGACAAATAGAATTGGGGGATGTCCCGGGGCCCGTCAGGGTTCCCTGGCGCAGCGGGCCGGTCAGACGATGCTCTTGCCAGACACTGGCTGACCGGTTCGCTTTTTTGTTTCGATTTTGCTCGCCGATTCGATCCGTTGCGTCGTTTCCACTCCTGTTTCTTGCCCTGCTGGTCAACGACAGACGTCTTGGGGATCGCCGACAAGAATTGCCCGGCGTGATCGGTTGCCTCAACCGGTCGTTCGCAATTCACGACCACAGCGCTCGTCCCGGCTCCACTTCCCGCAGTCGCGCTGCCGGCACTTGATCTAGGACTCGTCCCGACCTCATGAGTCTAGGCACTTGGACCAAATCCGCCGTCTGCGTTTTTCAATATCCAAGTCGTCAGCAGCCCAACACCTTCGCTCCCACTGTGCCAGCACCCTACCGATTCCCAATGCGTGCAACAGACCATGCCCGCCAGCCAGGCTCGGCTGGCGGGCAGGTCCATTCGGGCCAGGGCCGCTGAGTGCCTGCCCGTACTCTCATCTACCCCACTCCCGCGGGGGAGGAGGAGAAGAAAAGCGCCGCTTAACACGGCTACAGAGTTCTTGCGATACAAACGCGAGACCTCGACACGCCAAGCGGATGTCACCCGCCTACGCAACGTGCCACACACTCTGCAAGGGCCGCAGAAAATGTGGCGGCAATCCTGCCGCCGTTAGCTATCTCGCAAATCCTAGAGACCCGACTGCCCGTCAATGTACTTCCATGCCGTGGCTGTTGCAATCGTCCTTTTCGACTATTTCACCTATTTCTTTTCTGGAACCGTCGAGTGCTGCTGTCTCATCATCTCTAGGGATGATTCCACTCCGAATTGTGAACCACCCGCAGTACGGCCTGCGTGCGACCCTTGCATTCCAATTTGTGATAAATGGATCGCAAATGCGTCCGCAGCGTGGGCAGTTGGATGCCCAAACGGCACGCGATCGCTTCATTCTGCATGCCGCGGCACAACAGCCGGAGCACCGACAATTCCCGATCGCTGATGTGGTAGCGTACCGCAAGCCGCCGCCAGCCTTCGTTGGATAGCAATTCAGGAAAACTGGCCTCACGCAGTACCGCCATCGCTGTCTCCTCGAGACCTGTTACGCACGCGGCGGGAACTACATCGCTCGCAGCTGACTTGCCATGATTCACAATGCCCATCGCGCCTCACGTTGTCAATACCTGAAACGGCAATTCCTGATTCTTAAACTCCCAGGCAGTGAACTCAATATGCATTTCCCCATCGTGGATCTGCGATCTCCGCACCATCCGCCGTATGACGTCGCCCGCCAGGGATTCATGCGCCATTTCAAACTCGCGAGCGCAATTCCGCGTTCTCCCCCCTGGAGTCCGATCCCTCCTGAAAACGCAAGGACGACCTGCCCCGCGCCCGCCCGCTGGCTATGGAAACAATGCAAGCGCCCAATGACAGTCGGGGTCGGACCTAACATCGCAACGGTCTGAAATCGGATGTTTGAACCTGGAGATCTGCCGCGAAACCGAGATTGCCGCCCGTTTGCGGCCATGCCCGTGCGACGATTTTTTTTTGTTAGCTCGGATGTTAGGTGATGTGTTCCGAACCAAGCGGTGTCAAGGTGTGGCGTAGCGTGCGGCGGCCGACTGCAGTTCAGCCCGCAATTCATCGCGCAGCCAGCCGGGCTGAAGCACTTCCGCTTCAGCGCCAAAACCCTTGATCCACCGCTTGAATTCGATCGTGCTCGACAATCGGAACGATGCCACGATTTCCTCGGCGCCTTCCGGCGCGTCCTCGAACAGTGTCGCGTCCGCCTCAAGCCACGCGACTTGCTGGCTCTCGTGCCACGCGCGTTCACCGACCAGGGCAGCCGCCGAGCCAGTGAATCTTGCCACGACCGACACTGGCTCTCCCGCCACATGCACGATGCCGAAACTGGCCCGAAAGTGCTCCCCCAGATCAAAATCCGCGGGCCGTTCAAATCTTCGATGGGTGGCCTTCGCTGACGAAACCCGTGCGATCTTCAAAATGCGCAATCCGCTCGCGCGGTGAGAGTTTCCCAAGACGAACATCTCACCGTCAAAATAGACCAGCCCGTATGGATCGAAAAGCGTCTCGTATTCTGCTCCACGCCAGAAGGACTTGTATCCCACCAGAATTGTCAATTCCTGTCGGATCGCTTCCGTGATCACTCGAATGGTGTCCGCGTGAGCGGCATGGTCCGTTGCTCCCAAATGACGCACGAAAACCATACTCTCCAGGCGGGCGAAATAATTCAGCGCGGCTGTCGGCATCAACGTGCGGATCTTGTCCAAAACCCGGTTCAAGCCATCGACAAACAGCGTTCCGGCGAGTGGCTCCAGCATGCGTTCCGCGAGGTGCAGCGAAATGGCCTCGGTGATACCCAGCACCAGGGGCCCGCTGCGGAAGAAGCCCGCCGGCATCCGCCAGAATCGTCTGCCACAGTCGTCCTCTTCAAACTCCAGCGGGAATCCGATCTCTTGCAGGGCTTCAAAGTCCCGCTGTACAGTCCGCTCGCTCACGTTCAGCGCGTCTGCGATTTCGCGCAACGGCACACCCTCGCCGCGGGTCTGCAGCAAGCGCAACAGGTTCCATTGCCGTAGTATGAGTTCCCCGCGAGCCATCCCAACCACTCCTCCGAAACAGCCGATTTCAGCATCACTGTATTATACAGTGCCAGTGCAATTGGCCCCAATCTTACTGGCCCGCGCCGCTTGCAGGAAGTAGCGCGCCCCGGCCCGGTCGGAATCATTGAGGGCCACGGCGACGGGGATGGCGGTGATCGCAGCGCGCCCCGGCCCGGTCGGAATCATGCAGGACTTTCCGACTTCGCATGGCGTGCTCTCGGCGTCGACATCAGCCGAGCCTGTTCCCCGACCGGCGACTGAACGATTTCACGCACCACCAGCGCGAGTCGTATGAAACCCAATGTCGTTGGATCATCCGCAACCTGAATCAAGAGCGCTGGCTCGCCGCAGCCCGCGCGCTGCCGAAAGACGCGCGCAAGGCTCCCATTACGCAAGGCATCGTCTGACCTCGCGCGCCGATCTGTGCCGAAAGATCGTTGGCGTTTGTCGGTCATCCGCGCCCCATCCCGCACGCCTCTGCCCACGCGGTGACGATCAGGGGCCGCGCGACACCTTGGCACACGTGAGCGCGTACGGCCCACGACGCTCGCCGCAGCCGGCAGGTGAAGTCCGCTCCCCGACCCCTCAGACGCCATTG